>Ga0180438_10001695_pt1 | contig 38345 bp, 31 predicted proteins | sample SS_ome_12_FD_132455 | JGI IMG/M metagenome (GOLD analysis project Ga0180438, IMG submission 132455) | Hypersaline lake sediment archaeal communities from the Salton Sea, California, USA - SS_3_D_2 metaG | ecosystem: Environmental > Aquatic > Non-marine Saline and Alkaline > Hypersaline >... | reverse complement strand
GGGCCCAGGTGGCGTGGGCGGTATCGTGCAGCCAGCCCTGGAAGGGCACCCCGAACAGGTAGTTGAAGAGGTCGGGCACCATGGCCCCGTAGACCTCTTGCATCCTCAATTGGTACACGGCCGTACTCACCTGTTCCATGATGTAGGCGTGCGTCGCGGAGCCCCATGCCAAGGCCTGGCTGGCCAGGGCCGGCACCAGGAAAAGGGCCAGAATCACCATCCATGCTGTTTTCCTCATGCTTGTCTCCTTGCTTTGATTTGGCCGTCCGTCCGGCCATTGACCGAGTCCTTCAAGCCCCGGGAGGCTGGCCGGCAGTTGACCTGCGGACGGCTTGTCTCCATATTGCGTTTTTGACGCTTTTGAGTTGTCAGCGGATTGTCAAGGGTTTGTTAAAAATTTGTTAAGAGCTTCGGATTCTATGCCGTGATATCGAGTGTCCCTCGGGTTCGATAGAATTCCAGTTGGGCGGCCTGGAAGGCGATCTTGAGCCAGCCCCGGCTCAGGATGAAAATCTGACCGATCGCAAAAGCCAGCCAGATCGAGGCCAACGAATGAGTCGGGATCATGCTGTGGATGGCCCAATACAACAGGAAAATTGCCAGGCCGGTGAGGAGCAGCATCGCATATAGAGTTGAGGTCCGGAGCAGTCTTTTTAACACGAATCCCAGGGCCCTGAACAGCGCGCGCAGCACGCGGCGGGTGTCCGACAGCACGATCGAAATCCGGGCATAGTCCAGGACCATGCTGATGAAAAAGTACAGCACCAATCCCGACCCCACCCAGACCCAGAACATGATGACCATCATCTTCTCGTCGGTCCCCCCTCCGGTCAGGGGCTTGGCGGCGGTGTACAGCAGAAACTGAAAGACCGCCAGGCCTACCCACAGGATGAGCGAGTAGAGGGCCAACCGGAAGAAGCGTCCGAAGAATTTGCCGGCGCCCTGGAAAAAGCGGGAGGCGAATCTTTGGGCGGGTGACGCATCGCCCTCGGGCCGGGCAGGAGCCGACAGAACCTGCAGGATCCCGCCGGTCAGGAAGAGCGAGACCCAAAAATACAGGAAGCCGAGGAAGACCATGGCCTTAAACACCAGAGCCTGGGGTCCTGGGTTGTGCACCAGCATTTCCAGAAAAAGGGCGGTGTCGAATCCGTGCAGGAGGTCTTCGGCAACCGCGCTGGAGCCGAATGCCTGAGAAAAAAATGCCGCGGCCAGCCTGTACACCACCGCCGCAAACAGCAGATTGAAGATCCAAAGCAGCGCCACCATTTTTCCACGCCCGCCGGCTTGTCTAAGCCCGGTGAAATAACTCTTTAAGATGTGCATCTCGTCCCTCCTCCCTCAGAACCCGACACAGGTGAGCAGCTCTTGAAACTTGAGCACCAATCCCAGCGCATACTTGAGTGGGGAAGCCTTATTGGGTTTTATCACGCGGGAATTGTTGAAAAAGTCGATATCGAGGAGAATCTTGTAGTCCGGATCGATGTGCGCCGCCTTCAGCTCGGCCGGCCGCTGATAGACGAACCGTTTCCACCGGTCCCGCCCGTCCCATCGTTCGCGGATTTCCTCCCCGTCTTCGAACACCACCAGGATTTCCTGGGGGAAATGGAGCTCCGCCTTCCGGTGGACCACCACCTCGCTGCGGTAGGTCTTATCCGCGTCTTTTTCCTGCCGGTCCTCGTCCCTTTCGGACGGGATGAATTCTCCCTTATAAAACCCCGCCGGCTCCAGAATCTCCCGCGATCTGATGCTCGCGACGGCGTAATCGAGCGAACCGGCGGTCTTGAGAAATTGATCGAAGAACCAGTCTAGGTCCTGGCCGCTGACCTCCTCCGCCACGGCGATGAAGTCGTCGGTGACCGGATGGCGGAACCTCCAGCGCGCGTAATAGGTCTTCATGATCTCGTCCATGACGCTCCCCCCCAGCCAGTTTTCCAGGGTTTTGAGGGTGATGGCGGCCTTGGCGTACACGCTTATGCCGTAGCTTCCGCCGCTGATGAATTCCCAGCTTCTGGTCACGATGGGATCCCAGGCGGTAGTGGCAATGACCCCCGCCCGCTGGTATTCCGCGTCGCCGATCTTGATGGGGCCCAGATCCAGCATCGCCCGGTCTGACCCGTAGTATCGATCCATGGCTTTCATCTCGGAGTATGAGTTTATCCCCTCGTCCAACCATGCTTCCTCGAATTCGTTGGATCCTACGATCCCGTACCAGTACCCGTGCCCGAACTCGTGGATGGTGACCATCTCGGGCATGCGTACCCCCCGGGGAATGAAACTCACGCCCATGGAGGTGAAGAGCGTGGGATATTCCATGCCCCCCGCCCCCATGCCCTTTATGGGAGGATCCACCAGGGTCACGGTCCGGTAGGGATAGGGTCCGTAGGAGCGGCTGTAGAATTCCACCCCTTTTTTCAGGGCGTCCAGGTAGCGATCCTTCAGATTGAGATGCTGACGGTGGACCAGCAGGATGAGTTCGGTGTCGACCCCGATATCCGGGAGTGAAAACGGCTCGCGGAACTCCACGAAGTCCGGGCAGGCGGTCCAGGCGAAATCGTGCACATCTTCCTGATAGTGGGTGTAGCTCACGGTGCCGTCGCCATTCTTCACCTCTTTGGTTCGCAGACCGGTGGCTCCCACCACATACTCTTCCGGGACCGTGATCTCGACTTCATACACGCCGAAGTCCGCGAAAAATTCGCTGTTCTCATGGTATTGATGACAGTTCCAGGTCCCTTCCTGGTTGACGCCCAGCTTGGGGAACCATTGGGCCACCATATAGAAATCGCCATGGAACCCCGAGCGGGCGAAGACCTGCGGCAGCTTGGACCGGAAAACGATCTCGAGCGCGATCCTTTCCTGCGGGCCCACGGGCTCGGGCAGCTCAACCCGCATCACGGTCTGATCCTCGGGATTGTCGTCGTCCGGCTGGATGAATTCCATGCGGAGGGTAAGGTCTGGACCCTCTACGACCTTCAAGCTCTCCACCTCGATGTATCCCCAGTTGTCTTCCCCCAGCTTGAAGCCGCGGTGAATGCCGCCGCTCTCTTTCATAAAGGTCGAGCGGCTGTTCTTGAAGGCGTTCAGGTAGAGGTGGAACTGGAGTTCCCCGACCGGGACCGAGGCATCGTTCAGCCAGGTCAGGATCTGCCGGCCCTCGACGGTCCTGGTCTCGGGCATCAGCCCGGCCTGGATGCGGTAATCGACGATGTGTTTGTTCAATGACGCCAACACGCCCATCGGCAGGAGCATCAGGCCGCTGAAGAGTAGTAAACATCTTTTTCTCATATCGTGCTCCTCGGGTGTGATTCCCCTATATTATTATTACGGATATATCACAACAAATGTTCCCGGTCAAACTCCGATCCGGACCGGAACGGTATCGGATAGGCTTCCGTCAGCTCCTCTCATGTGAGTATTCACGGGCGCCCGAAACCGGTTGGAGGGGAATGCCGTCCTCGAATGCGGAGGGGGGAGGGAGGGGCCGGTCGGACCGGCCCCCCTTGGTGAGGTTCGCCGCACCATCCAAGGCGCGTGCTCTCGCTGCCGGCTCCTGCAGCCGAGCTCACTGCAGGCTAATCCGCTGCCGGTCGCGGATAACGATCCTGCCGTCTTTGATGACGTGCACCACGGGATTGATCCCGAAATGGTAAACCAGATAGGCATAATTGGGGGCGTCGCAGAGCACCAGGTCCATCTTTTTACCGACCTCCAGGCTGCCGACTTCTCTGTGACGGTCGATGCCGTAGGCGGCATTGAGGGTAACGGCATATATGGCCTCTTCGATAAACATATGGAGGGAAAACACCGCCAGTTGCAGGATGAATATCTGCGACTCGGTCATGGAGCTTCCGGGATTGAAGTCCGTGGCCAGAGCCACCACTGCACCAGCGTCGATCAGACGCCGGGCCGGGGCTTTTTGATCCTGCATGAGGAAAAACGGGACACCGGGGAGGATAATGGCGGTTACGGGGCTTTGGGCCATGGCGAGGATGCCGTCCTCGGTTATGGCGATCAGGTGCTCTGCGGATACGGCCCCCTCATTTACGGCCAATTGGGCGCCGCCCAACGGCACGAACTCGTCGGCGTGAAGCTTGATCTTGAGCCCGGCCTGTTTGGCGGCCCGGATGAGCCTGCGGGACTCCTCGATGCCGTAGACGCCCTCTTCGCAGAAGACATCGAAGAATTCCGCCAGGTTGTTCGCTTTGACCTCCGGGAGGATGGTCTGAATGAGGAAGTCCATGTATTCCTGTTTTCTGGCTTTATATTCGCGGGGCACTTCATGCGCCCCCAAAAAGGTCTTGACGATGTCGATCGGATGTCTCCGGTCCGCGGCTGCAAGGGATTCCAGTTGCTTGATCTCGTCGTCCAGGTTCAGCCCGTAGCCGCTTTTGGCTTCCACCGTCGTGGTGCCGTGCCGCAGCATGCTGTCCAGGCGCTGGATACAGAGGCCGACGAGATCCGGCTTGGAAATTGAGCGGGTGGCGTCCACCGTGCTCTGGATGCCCATGCCTTTGGCCGCCAGTTCCCGGTAGGTGGCGCCGGCCAGCCGCAATTGGAATTCATCTTCCCGGCTGCCGGCGAAGGGAAGATGAGTGTGGGGATCCACCAGCCCGGGAAGTCCCAGCAGTCCGCCGGCATGCAGGAAGGCTCCTTCCGGCTCCAGCCGGATGCGCGCCCGGCACTCCAATTCTCCGCCCACGAATACGATGCGTCCCTTGTGCGAGGCGATGCAGCCTCGCTCGATGACCCCCAGGTCACGGAGGTCCGATTTGCGTACGGGACCCGGACCGCGACCGCGGCAGGTGACCAACTGGCCGCATCCGGAGACGATCAGATCAGCCGATTCCACGGGGTGTTTTCCTCATGGCCGCACTCTTGTTTCGGCGGATAAAGGAGGGGGTCTCATAGGAGTCCCACTGTTTCTCCCAGGATGGCCGTTCCATCTTATCCCACATGGGCTCGTTTCCCTTGGGCTCGAACACATAGGGAGGCGTCTTTGGCTGGACGGGAAAGGCCGGCTGGTTTTGGTAACGGGGGTGGGACACCAGATCCTGGGGCTTGATGGTCTCCTGCTGGGCCGCTTGGTCGAATCCGGTGGCGATGACCGTGACCTTGACCATCTCCTTGAGAGATTCATCGATGACGGTCCCGAATATGATGTTGGCTTCCGGATGGGCTTGGGTGTAGATGAGCTCCGATGCCTTGGAGACCTCATGCAGGCGGATGTCTTTGCTGCCCGTGATGTTGATGAGCACGCCGTGGGCGCCGGCGATGGAGGTATCCACCAGCAGCGGAGAAGAGATCGCCTTCTGGGCGGCGTCGACGGCCCGGTTCTCTCCGGATGCGATCCCGGTTCCCATAAAGGCCATGCCCATGCCCTTCATGATCGATTTCACATCGGCGAAATCGAGATTGATCAGGCCCGGACGAGTGATGAGGTCTGAGATTCCCTGAACCGCCTGGCGCAGTATGTCGTCGGCCATCCGGAAGGCATCCTGGATGGATGTGTCCAGGTTGACGGTCTCCAGCAGCCTCTCGTTGGGGATGGAGATGACGGTGTCGACCGCGGTCTTCAGTTCCTCCAAGCCATCCACCGCCTGCTTCATGCGGATTTTGCCTTCGAAACCGAAGGGGAGGGTTACGATGGCGATGGCCAGAATATCCAGTTCCGAGGCTAGATTGGCGAAGACCGGAGTGGCGCCCGTCCCGGTGCCGCCCCCCAATCCCGCCGTCAGGAACACCATATCGGCTCCTTCGATGAGCTCGAGCAGCTTTTCGGTGTCCTCCATGGCGGCCTGTCGCCCCATATCCGGCCGCCCGCCGGATCCCAGGCCCTTGGTGAGTTGGTTGCCGATCTGGATCTTGGTGCCGGCCTTGTTGTTATCCAAGGCCTGGAGATCGGTGTTCACCGCGATGAAATCCACTCCCGCGATGCGGGCGTCGATCATGCGGTTGACGGCATTGCCGCCGCCGCCACCCAGGCCGATCACCTTGATCTTGGCCCCTTTGTTTGTTTCATCCACCAAATGAAACTTGAGCTTACTGCGAAATTCCTCACTCATATTGTCCTCCCGATATACTAGGTTTCTTTCAACCAGTCCTTGACTTTGGACCAGAAATTCTTCTTTTTATCCTTGCGGACCCCTTTGACCTGCCATTGATTGAAGCCGTAGAGGATGAGCCCCACCGCGGTGGCGAAGTCCGGAGTGTTGACGCGGTCCACCAGGCCGCCGATTCCGCCCGGATCCCCCCGACGCACCGGAAGGTCGAAAACACCTTCGGCCACTTCTTCCAATCCATCCAGCAGGGCCGTTCCCCCTGTGAACACGACCCCCGAATTTAGGGATTTCTCATAGCCCATGCGTTTGATGTCGTTATCCACCAGGCGAAAGATCTCTTCGGCCCGCGGTTGGATGATATCCGCCAGCAACTGGCGGGAAAGCACGCGGGCCTTCTTCCCTCGTCCCACCGAAGGCACCTCGATGGTTTCTTGATCCTCGATCAGAGGGGTGGCCACGCACCCGAATTTCTTCTTGATCTTTTCCGCATCCGGGATGGGTGTCCGCAGCCCTACCGCGATGTCGTTGGTGAAATTGTCGCCGCCGATGGGGATGACGGAGGTGTACCACAGGCTCCCGCGTTCGAAAATGGCCACCTCGGTGGTTCCCCCGCCGATATCGATGAGCCCCACGCCCAGCTCCATCTCGTCATGCGTCAGGATGGAGTGGGAGGTGGCGATTTGATTGAGCACGATCTGCTCGATCTCGATGCCGGCCCGGGCGATGCAGGTCTTAAGGTTCTGCACCGAGGTGATGGCGCCGGTCACGATGTGGACATTAACCTCCAGCTTGATGCCGCTCATGCCCAGCGGATCCTTGATGCCATCCTGCTCGTCCACCACATATTCCTGTGGGATGATGTGGATGATCTCCCGGTCGGGGGGGATGGAAACGGCCTTGGACTGGTCGATGACCCGCTTGATATCCTCGCGGGTGATCTCACGGTTTTTTCCCGATACGGCGATGACCCCCCGGCTGTTGAAGCTTTTGATATGAGCTCCCGATATCCCGATAAAGCCCGACTCGATCTCCACCCCGGCCATGAGCTCCGCCTCTTCTTGGGCCTTCTTGATGGCTTGGACGGTGGCATCCAGGTTGACCACCACACCCTTCCGCAGGCCCCGCGAATCGGCCGTGCCGATGCCGATGATCTCGATCTTGCGGTCTTCGGTGATCTCGCCGATGATGGCGGCGACCTTTTTGGTGCCGATGTCGATCCCTACCAGGTATCCGTTTTTGGGCATGCTTTTATCTCCTCTCCGGACCAGGAAAAGGGGCTCCGGATGCCGTGACCGGGCCGAAGATGATCCTGTCCGCCCGGCAGAGGTCCACATATTCGAGGGAAGATCGAGCCGCCAGATAGTCGCGCTCCGAGCGGAAATTTTCCATTTTTTCCGCAAACCGGTCTTTCCCCAGGTAAAGCCAGGCTGGAAAGTCCCTGCGCTTCACGGCCACATTGCTCAAACAGCTCACATCTACGGTATCGATGGCGGCTCGGTCTTGCGGCCGGATCTCGGCCAGGAGATCCCATGCCAGATCCAATCTCGCCTGTCTTTCCCGCTGGAAGCTGCCTGAATCCACGAACAGCGGCAGATCCCAACCCCGTCGGCTTGGGGTGGGTGCCAGCTCCACTCCCTCACGGTCGACCAGCACCAGCCCTGGACCTCCCAACAGAGCGGCGGGGATCCGCTCCGATATCTCGATCCTGAGGGTGGAGGGAAAATGCTTACGCACCCGGACGGACTTGATCCAGGGATGGGCCTCGAGCGCCCCACGCACCCGGTCGATGTCCAGGAACAGCAGATTTCCGAAGATTTGGTGTTCCAGATATCGGGCCGCCGCCGCGCGCAGTTCCGGCTTCCGGCATGCGACTTCGATCCGGTCGATGTCCAACCGGTCCCACCTCATCAGCACCATGAGCCCCTGCTGAACACCCACGAACAGCCCCGCCACGAACATCAGACCCAGCGCCGCATGCCTGATCTTGATCCGAAATCGGCGCTGGATTTTTTTGGTCTTGAGCCGCTTGGATCGGCGGCGGTAGGTTCCTGATTCGGCTCCCAAAGATTCGATGCGGAGCTTGAACGGAGGATTGAGGTTGACCGCCATGGTGTTTAAGTGCCCTCCAGTTTTTGGACGATTCCGGGGATGACTTGATAGATATTGCCCGCTCCCATGACGATGATCATGTCCCCGGGCCGGGCCAGAGAGGCCGCACGGCCGGCCACGCCCTCCAGCTCCGGCTCATAGTGGGCTCCCTTATGTCCGTATTGGGTGATCTCTTCGAACAATGCCTTTCCCGTGATACCCGGCATGGGACGCTCACCGGACGGGTAGATTTCGGTGGTGATCAGGATATCGGCCTGGTTGAAACTGGTGGCGAATTCCCTCATCAACGCCGAAAGGCGCGTATAGCGGTGGGGCTGAAAAACGGCCACAATGCGCCTCCGCCATCCGTTCTTGGCCGCTTCAAGCGTGGCTGTGATCTCGGTGGGGTGATGGGCGTAGTCCTCGATAATCATGATGTCGTTGATTTCCTGTTTCAGCTCGAAGCGGCGGCCGATGCCGGTGTAGCTCTCCAGCCCTTCGAGAATGGTGGTCATGGGTATGTCGAGATCCAGCCCCACCGCCGCGGCCGCCATGGCGTTGTAGATGCTGTGGGTGCCGGGGACATTCAGCTTGAGCCGGCCCGCTTCCTCTCCCCGATAGAAGAGCGTGGAGGTGCTGGAGAAATGCCGGAATTCCTGGTCCCGGACGAAAATATCTGCCTGGGTGGAGAATCCATAGGTGATGATCCTGCGCTCCAGCTCCGGGATCAGACTCTGCAGGTTGGGGTCGTCCAAGCAGAGCACGATGGGGCTGTAAAAGGGAACCTTGTTGGCGAAATTGACGAAGGTCTTCTTGATCTCCTCGATGGTGTGGTATTGATCCAGATGTTCTGCATCCAGGTTGGTGAGCACCGCGATATAAGGAGAGAGGTAGAGAAAGGATCGATCGCTCTCGTCCGCCTCGGCGACGATGTACTCTCCTTCCCCCAGCTTGCCGTGCGCGCCCAAGGTATTGAGTCGGCCCCCCACGATAATGGTGGGGTCTTTGCCGCCGGCCACCAGGACCTGGGCGATCATGGAGGTGGTGGAGGTCTTGCCGTGGGAGCCGGCCACGGCGATTCCATTCTTGAGCCGCATCAGCTCCGCCAGCATTTCCGCCCGCGGGATGACGGGAATCTTGATCCGGCGTGATTCCTGCACTTCCACGTTGTCATCATGAACGGCGGAGGAGATGACCACCACATCCGCACCTTCCACCAATCCCGCCTTGTGTCCTATGCTGATCTCTGCGCCCAATCCCGCCAGTCTCCGGGTGGACTCATTCTCGGTGATATCGGATCCTGAGATCCTATAACCGAGATTGAGCAGCACCTCGGCGATGCCGTTCATGCCGGTGCCGCCGATGCCCACCATGTGGATGTGCTTGAGTTTGCGGTTGGGTTTGACCACGTCAATTTCTCCTCTGCATGAGATCCAGACACAGATCCGCGATGCGATCCGCCGCACCCTGGGTTTGGAGGCGGTCCAGATTCTTTTCCATCCGTGTGATCGCGGATTTATCCCGGATCAAATCTTTGATGCGCTTGGAAAATGCCTCCGGAGTGAAGTCCCGTTCCCTCAGCACTTCGGCTCCTCCTGCCCGCTCCACTTCCCTGGCATTTTGGGTTTGGTGATCGTCGGCGGCTGCGGCGAAAGGAACCAGCAACGAAGCCTTCCGGGCTGCGATCAGCTCGGCGACGGTGGAGGCGCCGGCTCGGCAAATGATCAGATCGGACTCCTGAAAATATTGCGCCATGTCGTGAAAGAAGTCGCTCACGATCACATCATCCATTCCATACCGGTCATAGCTCTCTCTGACCCAGGCGAGGTCTTTTTTCCCGGTCTGATGGAAAATGCGCACCCGCTCCCGAAGATCCTCCAGAAGCGGCAGCGACGCCACCATCGCTTGATTGAGGAAATGTGAGCCTTGGGATCCGCCGAAGATGAGCAGCGTCAGACGATGGTTTCGGACCTTGGCCGGCAGGTGTGTGAACTCTTCCCGAACCGGAGTGCCCAAAAAGACACCCTTTCCTTTGAATTCAGGAAGCGAGCTCTCGAAAGCGGCCACCGCCCGGTCCACAAAGCGCAGCAGCAGACGGTTGGTGAATCCGGGCCGGCGGTTCTGCTCCAAAATCAGGGTTGGGATATTCATCCAGGACGCCAGCAGGACCACCGGGCCGGCGCTGTAGCCGCCGACCCCCACCACCAGGCGGGGCCTGAGCCGCCGCAGCAGACGAAAGGATCTCCAGAACGCCCCGGGCAGGAGCCACAGGGCACGGAGCGTTTTCACTCCTCGGCCCTTCAAGCCTTCGATACGAAGGGGGATGAATTCCACCCGATGATGCTGCATGAGCTGCTGTTCGAACGGACGTTGGCTGCCGACATAGGTAATCGCTGCGCCGGGGGCTTTTTCCAGCAGCTTTCGACCCAACGCCAGCGCGGGGAAGAGATGCCCGGCCGTTCCTCCGCCGCTGATGATGATGCGATCGGGTATCATTTTCTCCTCAGGGTGGTCTTGCGCTGGGATATGTGAAGCAGCAGGCCGATGCTGAAGGTCGTGCAGATCAGCGACGAGCGGCCGAAGCTGAAGAGCGGCAGGGGCAGTCCGGTGGTCGGTGCCAATCCGGCCGCGATGCTGATGTTGAGCAGGGCCTGGATTCCGATGGCTATGGTCACGCCGGCGGCCAGCAGCCGGCTGAAATGGTCGGGTGCCCGGCGCGAGATCACGAGCCCGCGCCATATGAATATGCCGAACAAGAAGAGGACTCCCAGGGCCCCCAGCAGACCCAGCTCCTCTCCCACGATAGAGAAGATGTAGTCGGTGTGGGCATCCGGCAAAAAATACAGCTTTTGTTTGCTCTGGCCGATGCTCAATCCGAAGATGCCTCCTGATCCCAGGGCCAGCTTGGATTGCAGGGCTTGGTAGCCCGTGCTCAGAAGGTCGCTCTCGGGGGATAAGAAGGAGGTGATCCGTTGCCGCATATAAAGCGGGGCCTGCACCAGCAGGGCGGCCAGCACTCCTAAAAAGCCCAGTCCCATCAGCATGAAGTGGGATAATCGGACCCCTCCCAGAAAGAACATCCCGGCGCAGATCACAAAAACCAGCAGGGTGGTGCTCATGTCGGGCTCCTTGAGGATCAGGAACAGGATCGTGCCGGTCACGGCAAGCGGGAAGGCCAGGGTGCGCATGTCGTGAAGCGCCTCTCGCTTTTTATCGAGATGATGGGCCAAGAACAATACCAGGCCGATCTTGGCCAGCTCCGAAGGCTGGAATCGAAAGCCGAAGAAATGGATCCAGCGGTGGGTGTTTTTGATCTCGGGCATGACCAATGCCAGGGCCAACAGGCCGACGGCCAGGGTGAGAATCCCATAGATGAAAAAGGCATTCTTATAGAAAGCCTTGGGCCGGGACATGATCAGGAGGAGAAGGATCATCCCGGCGGCGGCTCCGATGGCCTGATGAATGAAAAAGAAGAGCGCATTTCGATGCTCCTCGAGTCCCCGCGGCGCCGACGCGCTGAACACCATCACCAGTCCGAAGGCGAGCAGGGCGACGGTGGCCGCGAACAGCCATTTGTCGAAACCGTAGCGGCGGTATATCTCCTTGCTCATGTTTCTTCCTTTGCCTGGTCCCGGTCAAGGTCCCGGACCTCCTGCTTGAACACGTCTCCTCGGTGTTCGAAGGAACGGAACATGTCGAAACTGGTGCACGCCGGTGCCAGCAGCACGATCTCGCCCGGCGAGGCCTCGACGAATGCCTTCCGGACCGCGTCACGCATGTCCGCGGCGGTTTGTTGGGGAACCGTGTTCTCCAGCGCGCGGGCGATCTTGGGGGCCGCCTCCCCCAGCAGCACGAGGCTCTTCACCCGGGATTCTACCGATTCCCGCAGACGAGCGAAGTCTCCTCCTTTGTCCCGTCCGCCCAGGATCAGGACGATTCGTCTCGAGAAGCTTTCCAGCGATTTGAGAGAGGCATCGACATTGGTGGCTTTGGAATCGTTGTAGAATTCTACGCCCTGTATCGCCCGGACTTTTTCCAGCCGGTGTTCCAGACCGGTAAAGCCCCGGATGCCGTCTCGGATCGAAGCGGCCGTGACTCCCTGAGAAAAGGCGGCCAGCGCCGAGGCCATGATATTGTCCAGGTTGTGTCGTCCCGGCAGGAGCAGGTGCCGCACGTCCATCAAGGGCTCCTCATGTTCCCTTTCGGTCAGCATGATGGCCTTCCCGGCGAGGTAGCATCCCGCGTCAACCCTTTGGTTCTGGCTGAAGCCCAAGATCCTGAAGGGGCCCGCCTCCCGTAGCTCCCATACGCGGGCGTCATCCCGGTTGAGCACCGCCACCTGGGCTTCACCCATGCGTGAGAAGATCTTTTTTTTAGCGGAAAAGTAATCCTCAAAGCTCCCATGCCAGTCGAGATGGTCGGGGGTGATGTTCAGAAACACCGCCACCGAGGGTCGAAAGGTTTCGGTGTAGGCCAGCTGGAAACTGGACAATTCGGTCACGTATATATGCTCGGCCCTGCTGTCTCCTGTCAGGCTGATCAACGGTGTGCCGATATTTCCGGCCAGAAAGGCGGGCCGTCCGTCTTTGAGCAGGATTCGATGGATAAGGGTGGAGACGGTGGATTTGCCGTTGGATCCGGTCACCCCCACAATTTTTCCCCTGAGAAAACGAAACGCCAGTTCGATTTCGGATAAGACGGGGATTCCTCTCTTTTGAGCCGCGGTCAAGGGGCGGATGGGAACCACTCCGGGACTGGGAACGATCATATCGGCGGACATGAACACGGCGGGATCATGCCCCCCGGTCTGGAAGCGGACTCCCCGAGCCTCCCACTCTTCCGCCGTTTGACCCACTTCCCGGCGGGGGCGTTTTTCACTGACCGTCACCCGCGCTCCCCGGCCCAAGGCGAAGCGGCATACGGCTTCCCCGGTCCGGCCGAAGCCGATGATCAGCAGGTGCCTGTTATTGAGTTCCATCTATCTAATCTTCAGAGTCGTCAAGCTGAACAGGGCGAAAACAACGGCCGCGATCCAGAATCGCACCACGATCTTGGATTCCGACCACCCGGCCAGCTCGAAATGATGGTGGAGGGGTGCCATCTTGAAGATGCGTTTCCCCCCGCTGAGCTTGAAATACCCCACCTGCAGCAGCACCGACAGCTCCTCCAGGATGAAGACACCCGCCACCATGAAAAGCAGGAATTCCTGTTTGATCATGATGGCGACCAGACCTACGGTGGCCCCCACCGCCAGCGCCCCGGTATCTCCCATGAAGATTTCGGCCGGGTGGCAGTTATACCACAGGAAGCCCAGACAGGCTCCGGCCATAGCTCCCAGAAAAATGGTCAGTTCCGCCGCCATTTCCACCCGGGGGATGGCGAGGTAGGTGGACCAGCGGGCATCTCCGGCGATATAACAGATCGCGGTGAAGGATGAGACGCTGATCAAAGCCAGGCCGATAGCCAGGCCGTCCAGACCGTCGGCCAGATTCACGGCATTGGACGAAGCGGTGAGGATGAACATGATCCAGGGGAAGTAAAAGAAGCCCAAATAAGGGGTAAAATTCTTGAAAAAGGGAACCGAGAGGCGGAGGTCGAAATCCCCGCGGGCTCCGAGATAGAGAAGAAAAACGCCCGCGATTCCGGCCAGAATGATCTGGGAAACGAGCTTCCGGCGGGCGATCAGTCCGTTGGGCTTTTTTTTCATGATCTTGAGGTAGTCGTCCCAGAATCCTACGGCGCCGAATAGAACCAACGTGATGAGGGCCAGCCAAACATACATGTTATTCAGGTCGGCCCACAGGAGTGTGGGCACCAGGGTTGAGGCGATGATGAGAATACCGCCCATGGTCGGAGTTCCCTTTTTGATGAGGTGGGATTGGGGACCCTCCTCCCGGATTTCTTCGCCGATCTGATGCTTCTTGAGTAGTCTGATGAGCAGTGGACCTGCAATCATGCTGAGCAGCAGGGCCGTGATCCCTGCGAGTGCGGTCCGGACCGTGATGTAGCGGAATACATTGAAGAAACTGATGATATCTCTCAGCGGGACCAGCAGCCAGTACAGCATGACCTTAAACACGCTCCTTGAGTTTTTTGACGATGACATCCATGTGGACGCCGCGTGAGCCCTTTATGAGCCAGACGTCTCCTTCGCGCAGCAGGGCAGGGAGATGCTCTGCGGCCTCAAGGGAGTCGTCGAAATACAGCACCCGTTCTGAGTCCATGCCGGCGGCAATGGCTTCGGTCGCCATGTGCCGGCTGCGGGGCCCCACCGCGATCAGCAGATCGATTTCGGTGCGGGCCGCGAGTTCTCCGGCCTGCCGGTGGTAGCCGGTCTCGGCTTCGCCCAGCTCCAGCATGTCGCCCAAAACCGCGACCTTGCGTCCCCTCCTGGCGGGGAGGCGACCCAGGCTTTTCAGGGCCTCCTCCAAGGCGGCGGGATTGGAATTGTAGGAATCGTCGATGATGCGGATGTGGCGGTCCAGAACGTACACGCGGCCGCGTTTGTCAAAGGCATGCAGCTGGCCGGCGATATCAGCGACCGCTTGCCCGGGAATTTCGAACACCGAGGCCACCGCCGCCGCAGCCAGGAAGTTATACAGTTGGCCGCGACTGAAAAAAGGCAACCGAATCGGCCGCCTTTCCTCTGGATAGACCAGGTCAAATGAAATACCCTCCCAACCCAGGAACCGGATGTTTTCCGCCCGGACGGCGCAGTCCTGAGACAGGCCGAAAAAGAGGATTCGGCCTTTCCAGCCGGCAGCCATCTCCCGCACCCGCGGATCGTCGAAATTGAGGATCGCCGTGGCGGGGTGCGAGGCGCCTTCCAGCAGCTCCTGCTTGGCTTTGGCGATGGCATCGATTCCTGAGAAAAATTCCAAGTGCACGGGTTTGACATTGGTGATCACGGCCACATCGGGCGGGACGATTCGGGTAAGCTCGGCGATCTCTCCGGGAGCGCTCATGGCGTATTCCAACACTGCGGTGGTATGATGCTCTTCAAGCCTAAGCAGAGTGAGCGGGAGGCCCAAATGGTTGTTGAAATTGCCTTCGGATTTGAGGACACTATGCCGAGCCGCTAGGAGCTCGGCCGTGAATTCTTTGGTCGTGGTCTTCCCTACGCTCCCCGTGATGCCGACCACCCGGGGTCGAATTCCAGCGTAGACCTGCTTGGCCAAATCCTGCAGAGCGGTGAGTGTGTTCTCGACCCGGACCAGGGCCGTTGTCGGAGGAAGCGGGAGCACGTCATGGGAGATCACCGCCCCGGTCGCTCCTTTGCGGACGGCGTCGGGCACGAAATCGTGCCCGTCTCTTTGCGACTGGATGGCGAAGAAGAGCTCTCCGGACTCCGTGAGCCGGGAGTCGATGTTGAAGCGGCGGAAACGGAGGCGGGGATTCCCCTGCAGGATAGCGCCCTGCATATGTGCCGAAAGCTGCTGCAGGTTCATCTCCACCTTCTCATCCTCGGTCCATTTCCTTGAGCAGTTCCCGGACGACTTCGGCGTCGTCGAAGTGAATGACACGGTCGTTCAATATCTGGTAATCCTCATGGCCTTTGCCGGCGATCAAGATGTAATCGCCTTTCCGGGCTTTGCTCAATGCCTTCTTGATCGCGCTCCTGCGGTCGACTTCCACCTCAAACTGGTCCCGGCCGGTTTGGCGGATTCCCGCGACGATTTCCTCCATAATAGCTTCGGGATTCTCGGTGCGGGGATTATCGGACGTGACTATGGTCCAATCCGCCAGTGTTCCGGCCGCCGCTCCCATACGAGGGCGTTTGCTGCGGTCGCGATCACCGCCCGCACCGAAAACCACGATGACTCTTCCCCGGCTGAGCTCGCGGGCGGTGGTAAGGAGGTTGAGCAGGGCGTCGTCGGTATGGGCGTAATCCACCAGAATGTTGAGGCCGCGGGAGTTGGGAATCTTTTCGAATCGGCCCGGAACTCCCCGCAGGGAGATCACGCCCCGCTGGATGGAGGGGATGGTGATTTTCAGGGTCAGAGCCGCTGCCGACGCCGCCAGAATGTTGTACAGGTTGGGCTTTCCCAGCAGAGAGGACTCCAAAGAAAAGCGTCCCGCGGGAGACCGCACGGTGGCGCGGATTCCGTCTGTGCTGAAGCGATAGTCTTCGATCCCGACCGTGGCTTGCGGGTTGAATCCGAAGGTGGTTCCTCCCGTGGACAGTCGGGTCAGCAGCTTTTTCCCCCAACCGTCGTCGGTATTGATCACCGCCGTGTTATGCGGGCCTAAGATGAAAAGGCGTGTCTTGGCTTGGAAGTAATCGTCCATCGAGGCGTGGTAATCGAGGTGATCACCGCTGAGGTTGGTAAACACGGTCACGTCGAAATCAATGCCCACCGCCCGCTTCAGATCCAAGGCATGCGAAGAGACCTCCATGACGCAATGGCTGGCCCCGTTGTCCACCAGGACCCTCATCATCCGCTGCAGGTCGGGTGCTTCCGGAGTGGTGCGGGATGCGGAGGCGGATAATCCCGGCCCCCGATAGCTGATGGTGCCTAAAAGCCCCGGGCTGAAGCCGGCCGCCTTGAGTATGCTCTCCAGCAGATAGGCGACGGTGGTCTTGCCTTTGGTGCCGGTGATGCCCAACACCTGGAGCGATCGGGAGGGATGATTAAAAAAGTTGGCGGCGCAGAAAGCCAGGGCTTCTCGGGCGTCATCCACCCGGATCCAGGGGATGTCATACTCGGAGGGCTTGGCTCTTTCCGAAAGCACCGCCGCGGCCCCCGAGTCCAGCGCCTCGGGGATGAAGTCGAATCCATCCGCACGGAGGCCTTTTAGGGCCGCGAAAAGGCTTCCCGGCCGGACCGCCTGCGAGGAATAGGCGATATCCCGGATCTCGCACTCTTCCTTGCCCGTAATTCGAGCTCCCGGAAGGCCCGCCAGGACGTCCTTCAGTTTCATCGGTCCACTCCCCGGGAATCGGCGGTCAGAAGGGCCTTCTGCGGGCGGGGACGGGGAGAAATCCTGAGATGGCGTAGAACCTGGGCGGCGATATCCCGAAAAACAGGAGCAGCCACATCGCCTCCGTAAAATGCACCCCTGGGATCGTCGACCACCACGACCATCGAGATCACGGGATCATGGGCCGGCACAAAGCCTACAAACGAGGCGACATGGTTGTTCAGGGAATAGCTGCCGTGAATGAATTTTCGGGCCGTTCCGGTTTTACCGGCCACCTCGTACCCGTCGAGTCGAGCATTCATTCCGGTGCCGCGTCTCGTCACCTCGATCATAAAACGGGTGAGGATCTCTGCGGTGGACGCTTGGAGCACACGCTTGTAGGGGGTGGATTGTTCCGGCAGCGATCCCGGGGCCTGGGGAATGTCCTTGACCACGCGCAGGGGTATGAGGAGGCCGTCGTTGGCCACGAGGTTGGCCATTTGCAGGATCTGAAGGGGAGTGACCGAAATCTCATATCCGATGGAGAGCCACGCATAGGAATACTTGGTCCAGTCTTCCGGGGCCCGGAGGATGCCGTTTTCTTCCGCGGGCAGATCGATTCCGGTCTTGGTCCCGAATCCCATGGCTCTGAGAGTGGCATAGAGCGGCTCGGCTTCGATCTCGTCCGCGATCAAGGTGGTCCCCACATTGGAGGAGTGGATGAATACCTCAGGAAAGGACAGCACCCCGAGCTTCTTATGGTCATGGATCGCTTGCCGGCCGAAATGCCGCACCCCATCGCTGCAGTCGAAAATCCGGTCCATTTCGATCCCCGCATAGCGCAAGGCCGCCGCAAAGGTGGCGATCTTTATGGTCGAGCCGGGCTCATAGGTGTGGCGCACGGCCCGGTTCCAATCGGCGAGCAGCTGTTCCATCTTTGTGCTCGGGGTGCGGTTGGGGTCCCATTCCGGCACATTGACCATAGCCAGGATCTCACCGGTGGGAGGATGGGATATGACAACCGTCGCCCAGAGAGGGCCGGTTTCCGCGTAGGCTTCCCGCAGCCTCCGCAGCGCGATATACTGGATGATCTCATCCATCGTCAGGTAAAGGGCCTTGCCGGGCACCGGCCGCTTGAGAATGTCGCTCTGGAACTTTCGCAGGTGAGCGTCACGCAGGTCGAGGCGCGCGCCGGCCTGACCGCCCAGGACGTCGTTATAGCTCTGTTCTATTCCGGCGACGCCCGTGCCGTTGAGCTGGATGTAGCCCAGCACATGACCGGCCAGGGTGTGCTGGGGATAGACGCGTTTGGGGGCATCCTCGAATACGATGCCGGGAATGTCCGCCGCCTTCACCCTCTGGACCCATTTCCAGGGAACCTGGCGCTGGATGAAGCTGAACGGCCGCCCCCGCTGCACCCTCTGCCAGATCTGCTGCTCCTTTTCCCGTGAGATGCGGTACTCCGGCGGCAGGATGCTGTGCAGCTGCCTGATCTTGGAACGGAAGCTGTTCCTGGTCTCATTCTTTTCCGGCCGAAAGGCGATGTCCTGGGCCGGGGTGCTGGCGGCCAAGATTCTTCCCTGGCGGTCATATATGGTCCCGCGCCGGGGGGGGATTTCATTGATGTCCTGATTCTGTTGGAGCACGCGCTGCTTGTGTGCGGCATGTTCGAGCACCTGAAGCTGGACCATCCGCAGGGTCAAGAGGGCGAACCAGAGCAGGAAGCCGAAACCCAAGATGAGCGTCCGCCTCCGGTTTCTCCTGTTCGCTGGGTCCTTCATGGTCGCTTGGTCCCCCGGCCTTGGGGTGCCGGTTCGACGATCTGGCCGTCCCGGATTTGGGTGAAACCCAATTTTTTTCGGGCTATCATCTCCACATTCTCAGGCGAGAGCAGCTCGGCCTTTTCCGCCTCCAAGGCGGCGATTTCTTCTTGCAGGGCTTGCAGTTGGGCTTCCAAGCGGTTGACATCATAACCCAGACGGATGGATTCGACTTGATGCCAGATATAGAACAGGAGGATCAGGACCACCACCACAGCGGCCGTCAGGCTTATGGCCAGGCCTTTTCCCCTATTTTTTTTCCGCTTCATCTAGATTTTCTCGACCGCCCGCAGCTTGGCGGAACGGGACCTGAAATTACGGCTCACTTCCTGGGGTGAAGGGACGACCGGCTTCTTGGTCAGGATTTTCAGCGTGGGGCTGGCATCCCAGTTGGAAGCCATTTGCGCGAAGGTGTGTTTGACGATCCTGTCCTCCAGGGAGTGGAAGGAAATGACCGCCAGGCGGGCTCCCGTAGGTATCTTTCTTGTGAGCCTGCGCAGAAAGATATCCAGATCTTTGAGTTCCTGGTTGACTTCTATGCGGAGGGCCTGAAACACACGGGCGGCGGGGTGGGTTTTGCCTTTTTGGGCGCGCCAGCGGCAGACATCCTCTACGATCCGGAAGAGCTCGGTGGTGGTGGCGATTTTCGCGACCTTCCGGCGTGATACGATTGCCGACGCCAATTTTCGCGACTGCCGCAGCTCTCCGTACTCCCAAAAGATCTGTGCCAGGCGGGGTTCGGAGGACTTGTCCAGGATCCGTGCCGCTGTGGTCTTGTTGCGTAGATCCATCCGCATATCCAGTGGTCCTTCCTGGCTGTAGCTGAAGCCGCGCTCCGGATCGTCGAGCTGAAAGGATGAGATCCCCAGATCCAGCAGAACACCCTTGACCGAGGAGAAGTCGAGGTCCAGCTCGGGCAGGTACCGGAAATCGGAATGGTACAGCGTCACCCGGTCGGCGAACTCCTTGAGCGTGTGTTCGGCGGCCAGAAGGGACATCTCATCCTGATCGAAGCCGATGAGCGAGGCGCGGGGATTCCGCTGCAGGAGCTCGCGGGCGTGCCCGCCCAATCCCAGCGTTCCGTCGATATAGATCCCCTCTCGGTCTGCTTTCAGGAGCTGAAGGACTTCATCCAAGAGGGCCGGAATGTGGCCGTCCCCGCTCATTCCTGATTCCCTTTGGGTTTGAGTTCGGCGATGTGTCGAAAATCTTCGTCGCTGAGGGGTTGCTCCTCGATGAGCTGATTGATCCGGGATTTGCTCCAGATCTCGAGATGATTGTTCATTCCAATGACCTCGACTTCTTCGTCGAGACCGGCTTTTTCCTTCAGGGTTTGATTGATGAGGACCCGGCCCTTGCTGTCGATCTCATAATGGGTACCCTTGACATTGACCCGGCGCATGAAGCTGCGCACATCCGGCCTCAGATGGAGCAGTCCTTCATCTGTCAGTCCGGCGAGTTTTTCCCAAACCGGGAGGGGATAGATCTGGATGGCCTGATCGGTCAAGGAGGTGATGAAGACCTCCCGACCGAATTGTTCTTCGATCGCGGCTCGAAATTTCTCCGGAATCTTGATGCGGCCGCTTTTATCGAAGCGGGCGGTGTAGCTTCCGATCAGATAGTATCCCAATTTGTCCCGTTTTATCCCATTTTTACTAGATATTATATAGAGTAATAGGTGTTGTCAAGGGAAAATCAGGGATTTTTCCCAAATTATCCCTACTTCCGGCATGGATTTCTTTGGATGGTGGATGGGTTCAGGCCCGGGCGGGATGAAACGGGATTCGTTCTCGCTCCGCCGGAGGATTCCGCCTCTGGACCTGCGCCTGCGGGGTGAGTTTACCGATCGGTCTGGTCTTTGAGAATCCTGCGGGCCGTCGGGTAGTCTTTTTCCAGTACCAGGATATTGATTTTTCCCAGGCCGTCGGCGGAAAAGGCGTGGACCGACTGGACGACCAAGCCCCGCAAGAGGCAGGGAATATTATGGCTCGTCAGGAGGCTCTTGATCACTTCAGCCTCTACCGGTCCCTGCACGGTTGCGACTTCCTTCAGCTTTGTGTCCTGACTTTCTTTCAATGGGTTGGAATCTTTTTCAGCCACTTGCGTCTCTATTCACGTTTTTTACTCGGCCTTAGCATAATCCAGTCAAAGAAAAAATACAAAGCCTCTTGTTTCTGCACGGCCACGCTGCTCCGAAATTGGCGTGGGGCTCGAGGGCTCCTCCCCGGGAATGTCACATCGACCTGATGAATAGGAAGCCTCGTCTTTATGCCGTGGGGGATGCCCACGGGGCGCGCTTTGGCGATCAGGTCCGCCGCGTCTCCTGCACCCGAAGCGCAGGTATATCAGGCCCCGCTCTTTTTGCGCCGCAGGTAATCGTCGATGATTTTCCGGTGATCGAAGGCCAGCGGCATCTCGATCTTTTCGGGATCGAAAATGGCCAGATCCGATGCATCGTCTTGGGCGGATGGCGTGCCTTGAGCGGTGGCCACGTACACGGTGGTGATCGTGTGTTTGCGCGGGTCCCTTTGAGGATCGGAATAGGTGTGCAGCTGGTATTGGAGGGCGATGTCGAGGCAGGTTTCTTCTTTGGCTTCCCGCACGGCCGCTTCCTCCAGGGATTCGCCGTAGTCGACAAAACCGCCCGGAAGGGCCCAACCGTAGGGGGGATACCGCCGTTTGATCAGAACGATCCCGGTTTGTCCCGAGCGGTCCGGAATCTCGATGATGATATCCACGGTAGGGCTGGGATTTTTATAGTCTGCCATAATCTTACCCGTTCATGAGCTTGAGATGCGACTCGGATGGTTCAGCTTCTCATTTTAGAGAGGAAACTCCTAAAATGCAATGTCCCATCCCGAGCGGGAGGCCTTTCTTGTTCTCCGGGGCGATCCAGGCCCTCTGCCCTATTTTTGTGCCGGTATTTGTGGTTGTCACTTTTGAGTACACGTGGTATGATTTGAGGACAGGATAAGGTGCCACATGACCAAGCACTCGGGGAAAAAGGATGGCATGAATCTTGCTTGGGATATATGTGCCTGAGAAAGGAGTAATAGGATGAAAAAGCTTGCGGTTATCCTGCCTTTGGTGGTACTCCTCGCCGGATGTACGGTCATCCATGAACGATATTCCGGCCCGAGAGTGGTCACGGCACCGGCTGACGAAGCCGTTCCTGTAGAAGATGTGGAATACTACGATTACTATCCCTCTTCCTGGTACTACCGATCCCATTTGTATCCTTCCCTGTGGTCCGGGCTCGGATGGTGGTGGGGTCCTGCCTGGTTCTACGGTTATTGGGACTACTATTGGGGATGGGCCGGCGGTTGGTGGGGTTGGCCCTGGTCCTATTACGGCTATTCGTGGTGGACTCCCTGGTATCTGGGCTATTACGGCTACGGGTATTACGGCTACGGCTACGGCAGTTCCGGCCGCTATGGCCGCACGACCATCACCAAGCGCGCCTTGCAGGACCGAAGTGCGTCCTCGGGGGGCCGCAAAGTCCGGGGAATCTCCGGTGAAAGCGGTGCTTCCGCCGGTAAGACCGGCACCACGGCACGTCGCATCCGTGCCACATCCGGCCGCAGCACGACGGCGGCCAAAGGGCGAGCCGTGTCCTCTGCCGGACGCGCAAGATCGACCTCCAAGAGGATCCGCAGCACGACCTCGAAGGGGAGGAGCGCGCCGCGCGCAACGGGGCGATCCACGTCGAGCGCAGGACGAAGCTCGGGTGGACGGAGTTCCGGCGCAGCCCGCTCTGGAGGCGGGCGCAGTTCCGGAGGCGGCCGCAGCTCGGGCGGCGGTTCCCGCGTCAGGAAGAAATAGCGGCCGTCCGTAGATCTTAAAAAGCTTTTTCGTCAGCGGCCCGTTTCCGGGCCGGAGGAGGGGATGATGGAGCCCAAAAGAACTGCGGCTCTAGCCGTACTGAGCTTGGCCTTGCTGGTCCTGTTCCCAGGGCCGGCCGTGGCCGACAACAAGTACACCTACGCGCCGAACCCCCAAAAAGAGATCTACTTCGGCCATATCAGCTTTGCCGAAATTTCCGGTGACTCCTTTGACCCTTTGATCTACCGCCAAAGCGGACCGGCTCCCGAAAAGGCGGTCTTGAATTTTCCATTGGGTCCCGGAGATACCGTGCAGACATCAGCTCAGCGGAGGTGTGAGATCCAGTTCGACACCGGGACACTGATGCGGCTCGACACCGACACGCAGGTCAAGATCGAAACCATCCTGGCCCCCAGCCTGAGCACCAGTAAAAAGATCAGCATCGTGATCCTCGAGCGGGGCCGGATCTATGTCATGTACAAGCGCTACAACCGGCCCGAGATTTTTCAGGTGGTCACCGATAACGCGGCCTTCAAATTGGACCACAATTCCGTATGCTCGATCGCCGCCGGCGCCGATCGCCCCTCGGATGTCTGGGTGGATCAAGGCAAGGTCCAGATCCTGTACGGCCCGGAACACGATAAAATCGAGAGGCATAAGCTGAAAAAATCCCAACAGATGCGAGTCACCCGGTCACATGCCCTGGATGCGCTGGAAGAGGTCCAAGATCCGGATTTTCAGGCTTGGAACTTGGATCTGAACGAAAACTTCCTCGCACTTCACGAGGGCCTGTCCAAGCTGCCCAAGCCCATCAAGCGCTATCCGGACGCTGTGATCTATTTCGCCCAACGATATGCACACACCTACGGCGAATGGCTGTGGCACGACCTGTACGGCCTGGTGTGGAAGCCCTATCTGGGCTATCACTACCCCTACAATCCTTGGCGCCCCTATACCTACGGCCAATGGACCGAAATGAACGGGCAGATGTTCTGGATTCCACAGGAGCCCTGGGGTTGGGTGCCCTATCACCTGGGTATCTGGACCTGGGATAAGAAAAAGGGCTGGCTGTGGCTCCCGGGAAACGCGTTCGCTCCCGCCTGGGTGGAGTGGAGCTTCCTTTTCGGGGGCTCCCTGTTCTGCTGGAATCCCATATATCCCTGGAGCTGGCTTTCCCGGGATCTCCTCGCCGTCGGATACGATTTCGCGCCTCGGTTTCTCGCCGAATACCCCCTTCCCTCTGAATCCGAAGGAGAAGAATCCGGCCGGAAGAAGCGGCGCGGCGGCCGCATTTCGGTGGACACCAAGCTCGATCCCGTGTTGGATCTCCCCGGCAAGCTCAAGAATCCCCTCAAGCGGGTGAAAAAGGCCCTGCAGGAGCAGGAGCCCGCGCTACTCGAATCCCTGCACAGCCTGCCCCGGTCCTTCAGCGTCGTGCGACGGGAAGATCTCGCCGCACCCCGCATCCACGAAAAACTGGTCGAACCGGACCGCATCTCATCCCTGCGGCTGGAGGGGATGACCATTTTTCGGGAAGGATCCGATCCGGCTAAGGCCGCGGCGTGGAGTCATAGAATCATCCGCATGTCCCATCTCGAGCTGCAGCGCAGAGGATATTCGCGCCTCAACCGTGATTCCCAGCGGGATTACGATATCCGTGTTCCGGCGCGCCTGGAGTCCTATGAGTTCAAATCGGCGCGGAGTAGGGAAGTCCCGGAAACAGGTTCCCGCCGAGGGACAACGGCCCCTGCGAAGCCGGCCCGTCCGGTTTCTCCCTCGCCCGGACGGTCCGACATGCGCTTCCGGGATTGGAATCCGGATGTTAAAATCGCGAGCCGGTTAGGGCTTACGCTCCGCTACGACAGCGGCCGCAACGCGGTCCATGCTCCCGAACTGGCGGCAAGGGTCATTCGTGACCGCCGCACCACGGTCGGGTCTCTCTTTTCGAACGGTCGGAGTTCCGGCTCCGGGTCGTACAGCGGAGGCAGCGGTTCGGGATCTTCCTCCGGGTCCTCCTCGGCCTCCTCGACGGAATCCTCCCGGGTCAGCAGCTCAGGACAGGGCTCCGGTTCCGGCCGGAGCAGCAGCGGCAAGCGGAAATAGCGCGGAAGGACTCAGTCTGAAATCTCGATCGCGGGAGGGGAAAGACCGCTCCGCGAAAAGGCGGAGAATACCAGCCAGGGCGCATCGAAGGCCAGCCGGTAATAATTCGCTCGATCCTGATAATCTTCTTTGTACTCCGCCCGCAGGGGTTCCACCGGATCGAAGCGGGCCGCCAGGGGATTGATGTATTTTCCGTAGTGCCGGATCCGGTAGTCCAGATGAGGGCCGTTGACCGTGCCGGACGCTCCCACCTGGGCGATGAGCTGATTCATCTTGACCCGCGCGCCTTTTTTGATCCCCGAGGCGAATCGGCGAAGGTGGAGATAGAGGGTCTCGTAGCCCTTGTGATGGCGGATGCGGATCATGCGGCCCGAGGCCCCGCTCCAGCCGGCAAAGGTCACCACTCCGTCCGCGGTCGCGTAGACCGGCGTGCCCACCGGCGCGCCGTAATCCACACCATAGTGTGGTCGGTAGGTCTTCCAGACCGGATGCAGGCGCCGGGATGTGAAACGGGACGTGATGCGGGGGGATTTTAGGGGCGACTTGAGGAATTCCTTGCGGACCGAATTTCCCTCCCGGGTAAAATAATCGGACTTCTGGGTATCAGGATAGGTGAAGCGGAAGGCATGGAACGCCTTGCCCCGGTTGATGAACTCGGCGGCCAGTATGTCTCTGTAGCCGGAAAACTCACCGTCGATGTATTCTTTCTCGACCAGGATCTTAAAGGAGTCTCCCGGTTGGATATCGGTACGGAAGTCCACATCCCAAGCGAAGATCTCCTCCAGCATGATCGCCAGGAGGGCTGATTCTCCCAGCTGGCCCAGTGCGCTGATGGGAAAGTCTTCGATGACTCCCCAGAGCAGCCTGAGGCGGATCTCCATCGGCCGCTGCTTGATTTCGGCACGATAGCTGGACGCACGGTTTTCGACCTGGAGATAGCGTGTGCGGTCGATGTCATATTCCAAGGCGACAAAGGCTCCATCCTCGAAAGAAAAGATGCGCATTTCCTGTCCCGCCTTGATCCTGGCCAGGTCGTAGACCGGCTTGACATCCTCGCGCATGCGGTGTATCTGTGCAGCGGAAAAGTCTTGCTCTTCCAAGAGGTCGGAAAGGCTTTTGCCCGATGGAATGATCAGACTGTGCCGCTGCAGGGGAGGGAGCGTGACCGATGCCCGCTCCTGACCTTCCCGGGACGGAGACACAGTTGTCCTGGTCGCCTTGGGCAGGAGATTAAGGGTGAGATAGAGCCCCAGCATCAGCAGGAAGAAAATGAGAAAGACGAGGCGGCTGGGGCCGTTTTTCGACCTGCGGATGCGGAGGTGGAGCTGCATGGCTTTTTTTGTTGTGTTCGAGGGAAAAATAGACGATATTCCTCCCGATGTCAAATCCCTGAATCCGTGGCACCCCGGTGGTGGAGCCCGCCATCGTCGATTTATCCCGACGGTTCGATAGAGAATCGCGGCAAATCCGGGCTTAACATATCGGACGGAGCCGCAGTATAGTAGAGTGGATGACGGATGAAAAACACTGGGTGGCCCGGACGCTGGCAGGCGATGGCGAGGCTTTCGAGCGGCTTCTCGGTCCCCATCGGCAGGGCATGATGAATCTTGCGTTCCGCATGACGGGCAACCGCGCTGCCGCGGAAGAAATCTGTCAGGAGGCGATGATCAAGGTGTTCAAATATCTTCCCCGGTTTCAAGCCGGAAGGAATTTCCGCAGTTGGCTGTTCAAGATCACGGCCAACACCGCCTTCGATTTTCTACGCCGGGCACAACGCGAAAAGAGCATCATATCCGCCCAAAGGGAGACCGCTGAGCTGTCGATGCCCTCGGCCGAGAAATCTCATCTGGACCGGGAGATCGCCCGCCGGGTGCAGGCCTGCCTCGACTACCTGACACCCAAAGAGAGGATGGTGTTCCTGCTGAGGGATATGGAAGGATTCTCCGTCAAGGAAACCGCCGCGCTGTTGAGGACCTCGTCGATGGCCGTTCGCACCCATCTCTCTCGGGCTCGGGGCAAGATCCGGATGCGGTACCCGAGCGTCCGGGCCGCGCTCGATGGAGGTCCCCCCCGGTGAACTGCCGAAAGTTCGTTCGCTGGCTGCCGCTTTATGCCGGCGGCGACCTCAGCCCGCGCCGGTCGTTTCGAGTGGAGGGCCATCTCCGCCGCTGTGAATCATGCCGTCAAGAAGCCGCAGCCTTCCGGGAGGGCCTGGAAGAGATCCGCCGAGAGCTGCATTCCCTTTCGCATGTCTGGCGCGAACCGGCCTGGCGCCGGGCCGTGATCCGTGCCGCTGGATCACGGCGCTTGGGCACGGGAACCCGGCGCGCCGGATCGCTGCGTGACGTCTGGGCCTATGCCCTGCTGGCCCTGCTGGCGGTAGGACTAAGCTACTTGGTGCTGGCCCCGCTCCCCGAAGGAGATGCTCTGCGCGCCGCCTTCGCCGCCTCCACCCGCGATGGAGCCGCATCCGGCGGGCATTCTTTGGCATCCGCGTCCCGTGATCAGGACATTGTCTCCATGACCTTGATATCAAGCGAAACCGGTCTCAAGGTCCAATGGTTTTTGAACCGCAACTTTAAACTCCAGGAGGATATCGAATGAAAGCCATAAAATTTATGTCCCGAGGACTGTTGATTTTGATGTGCGCCGGATGGGGACTCCGAGGCTGGGCGCAGCAAACCCCGCCGCCGGCCCGGCCCGCCGCGGATGCCGTGTCCCCGGCGGCTCCCCAGGCCGACCGGCCGGTTCCTCAACCCCAAGAACTGCGCAAGGAAGTGGTCAAGGTCAATTACATCGATGCCCAGGAGGCTTTGGGCATTCTGCACAGCTATAAGAGCGCGCGCGGCCGCATCCAGATGCAGCGCAACCGCAACACAATCATCATCGAGGATACGCCCGAATTCGTGGACAAACTGCTGTCCATCCTCAAGGAAATCGATGTGCGTCCCCTGGACCTGATGTTCATGGTGGACGTCATCATGGGTGCCAAAGACCAGCCGGAGGCAGGGGGGGATCCGGTGCCGGGATCAGATCCCCTGATTAGAGAGCTCAAGAGTCTCCTAAATTACCAGCACTTCACGAGGCTCGACTCGACCTTGGTCAAGGTCCAGGACAACGGCCGCTCGTCCCAGCGGCTGGGAGGGCTGGGCATCGGACTCCTGCTCGAGCTGTATCCCCGCCATGTCAAGGACGGCAATAAAGACGGTTTCCAGGTTGAACTCAGACTGCTCCAGACCACCAAGAGGATGTCCCGCCAGGATGATCAGGGAAAGGTTGAGTATTTCGCCGTCCCGCTGGAAAAAACCTTGAGCCTTCTTGAGTCCTCCCTGTCACTCAAGGATGGGGAGCGTTCGGTGGTGGGAGTGTCCAAACTCAATGGGGGAGACACGGCCTTGATCCTGATCATTGAGGGCAAGGTCGTGCAGTAGCTCAGACTCCCCGCACCTCCGTGATCCCGCCCGGTAAGAATTCGGGATCCGGCGGCTGGGCGCGGCCTGAGGGCCCCGGACGATATCGGCTGCGGCCCGGATGGCTTGATTGATCGGATCTAAGGCGATTTCCTCCCGGCCTTGAGTCGGCGCCTGCGCTCAATTTCCTGACGCATGGGCTTATGGAGGACGATCAAATAATAGATTCCCAGAAGAAGCAGGATCAGGGTGAACCGGATCACATTCCCCTGAAACAGGGAATAGACGGCGTAGAACAGCACTCCCAGGAGAAGAAAGAGATGAAAAAAGGCAAAGATCCAGTCAGACACCTTCTATCCTGAAAGCGGTGGTTATTTCCGCCGGATGGAGATGATTTCGATGGTCTCCCGCGGCACGTCCTGCATGCCTTGTTTGGTCATGATCTTCACCTTGGCGATGGCCTCCACCACCTCGGTGCCCGAGATGACTTTTCCGAACACGCAGTAGCCCCACCCGCCTTCGGTCTTGCCCGTGAAATCGAGGCCGGGATTATCGATATGATTGATGAAGAATTGGGCGTTTGCGCTGTGGGGTTCCATCATGCGGGCCATGGCTATGGTGTACTGCAGGTTTTTCAACCCGTTGTCGGCTTCGTTTTGGATGGGATCGTACACCGCCTTTTGGGTGAATTCCGGCGTCCATCCCCCTCCCTGGATCATGAATCCCTTGATGACCCGATGAAAGATGGTTCCGTCGTAGAATTTCTCATCCACATAGGTCAAGAAATTCTTGACGGTGATGGGAGCCTTATCCGGATAGAGTTCGATCACCATGTCGCCCAGGGTGGTTTTCATGACGACCTCGATGGTATTGCCTTGTGCGGCTGTCAGGAAGGGAACGAAGAGGAAGAGGATGAGAAATATTCCCATGGCCAATCCAGCGGCGGTTTGTTTCCTGTGCATTGCGACCTCCTAGCAAGTGAATAAATCAAAGATTCAAGATAGCAGATAATGTGCTTGAGGGCAATGCTTGTTCAAAAGCCGGCCGGCCGCTCATTTATAGATCAGGGTGACCCAGAACGTACCGGTGGGCAGGTCCGGGTCCGGTTCATATGCCACCCCCAAGCCGAGGCTCCTGATTCCGGCCCGGGAGATGGATACGGAGGTCCGTTCCGGGACCTTCATGGGGTCTTCCGTGGCGTAGGTCTCGATGTGATAGCCCAACAGGGACGACGATATCCGTGTGAGGCTTTCTCCCTTCCGCAGGCTCTGTGAGATCCGCAGGGCTTCTCCGGACAGCCAACTGTGGGCGGTGAAGGCCCTCCGGCCCGCGCGGAGTCGCAGCAGGTTGATCTGCTGCAGGACCAAGTCCCTGTGATCGTCCACGGACATCTCGGAATAATGATGATCCAGGAACAACAGGAATGCGAAAAAATACGCCCCACCGGGATGTTCCGCGGTCCGTGCGAAGCGGACTCCCATGCCGCCGCTGCGGAACGCGTGGTGCAGGAACAACTCCATCTCTTGCGTCGCGCTCTCCAGGTCGGGAGCCGTGACGAAGAGATGCAGGACCTGGATCCGGCGGAAATCAGGGGGGAGCAGGGGAGCGGGAAGACCCTCGGCCCGGCTGCGGGCGAACTGCCCGGCCAGGGCATTGGCGCGGGCCGTGAACAGGAAGTCCGGGAGTCCCTTGCTGCGGCGCATTTCGTTGATCCTCGCTTGGGTCTGCCGGACGACCTCCTCCAGGTGTGCCTCCATATCCGCAGCGCCGGCGGACCGGGATTCCTCCGGATGCAATCCGGCCTCGCCGGACGGCTTCGCGGTCAGAATCCGGATGAAATCCTGGGTGACGAAATAGCCACCGCCCTCGGCCTGTATCACACCGATGCCGACCGAATCAAAGATGGTGTTCAGGATGTTTTCCCGGTGTCCCGGGCTTTCCATCAGGCTTCGATGGATGATCTCGGCCACATAGGTCTCGCTGAAGGCGACATTTTCGGCGTGTTCGGCGAACCAGATTTCGGCCGCACCCAGGCGATCGGTATAGGTCTCGCCCGTCGTCGAACTGTGGGAAAGCAACGCCCGCTCGGCCATGTCGCGGCTGTGGCCTCGTGCGATCTCCCGCAGGGCCGGGTGCATGCGGACAGGGGACATGCCGCGCTCGATGCGGGCCCGGTTGAGTTGGCTGAGCAGTTGGTCTTCGATCTCGGCGGATTCGGGCGGGGTGAAAGCGGGTGCTCTTTCTTCCTGTTGCGGAGCCGCATGGATCACGGGAGTGGCTGCCGCCAGGAACAGCAGGACCCGACTCATGATCCGGCGCCGGGTGGATTTCATAGAGATTTTCCTTTACTTTTCACACCCATATTTTAACATAAAATCATCCGATGACTGAGGAGGAGCACGTGAAACCGAGACTGAGCCGGCGGGGATCCCGATGAACGCCCGATTCTATAATCCCACCCGCATCGTGTACGGCCCGGATTCCCTGTCCCGGATGGGTGACATCATCGCTGCGGAGTTCCGGGTCGAACGTGTCCTGCTGGTGACCGACACGGGGATCCAAAGAGCGGGCATCGTCGACCGGGCGCTGCAGCTTCTTCCCCACGCCCGGATTTTCGATGCCGTCGAATCCAATCCGCGCCACACCACCGTCGACCGTGCCGGTGAACTGGCGCGTGAACTCGGCACCCAATTGGTGGTGGGAGTGGGCGGAGGGAGTGTCCTGGATGCGGCCAAGGCGGTGGCGCTGCTGGCCGCCAATCCGGGTTGCATCGAGGAGTACGAGGGGCGTGGGATGTACCGTGTGCCGCCGTTGCCGGTTGTTGCCGTTCCCACCACCTGCGGCACGGGCAGCGAGGTCACCTGGGTGGCGGTCATCACCCACACCGAGCGCCGATTCAAGATGAGCATCAAGGGACCCGCCATGTTTCCGGCCGTGGCCTTGGTGGACCCCGACCTGCTGGTTTCCCTCCCCCCGGAACTGGTGGCGGCCACCGGCATGGATGCGCTGGTGCATGCCGTAGAGGCCTTCAGCGTCAAATCCGCAACTTTTATCACCGATATCTTTGCCGCCGAGGCGGTGGAGCTCGCCTTTCGTTATCTGGCGAGGGCTTACCGCGACATTCGAAACGACCATCAGGCCCGGGAGGGAGCGATGCGAGCCAGCCTGCTGGCGGGTCTGGCCTTCGGCAACAGCGACGTGGGCGCGGTTCACTGCCTCTCCGAATCGGTCGGCGCCCTGTTCGATACCCCCCACGGTGTGGCCAATGCCGTCTTCCTGCCTTATGTCATGGATTTCAACCGGCCTGCGGCCTCGGCGCGCTATGCGGAACTGGCCCGAAGGACCGGCCTGATCGGGGAGGACCTCGACCGGCTGGCCGAGAGCCTGATTGAAAAGGTGAAGGACCTGTCCCGCGCACTCGCTATCCCCCGTTTCAAGGACCTGGATATCTCCCCCGACTGTTTTCCCGAGATCGCAGAAAAATCGTTTTCCAACAATTCCAATCCTTCCAATGCGCGGGAGGCCACGCGGGAGGACTACCAACAGATTCTGGAGAATGCCTACCGCGCCGATTGATTCGCGCGCGCGGGGGACAGGGATTACGGCTGAGGCCCCCGGGACGAGGGGAGGCGGCTTGGACAAGGCGGCTGAGGTGCCCGGCGCCGCCGAGAATGGGTGGCAAGGGGCATCGGGAGTCAGCGGCTCTCGATCAGGATCTGCAGGATCTCCAGCTCATCGGCATCGAACCAGATCTTGTGGCAGGAGAGGCATTTATCCACCGGTATGACATACTGATAGTTATAGGGGCGAGGCAGCATTTTGTGCCCGCATTCAGGGCAGTACAGCGTCGTGGGCGTCGCCATGGTGACCTTGCGCGTCGTCAGGGGATTCTGCATGAAGGTCTGCTGGAATTCCTGTGCCTTTAGGTGGAGGTGTTCGGAAAAAGCGACCTCGCGTCGGGCCACGATGCGGTCGGTCAGAGCCGCATCCAACAGCTTCCCCCGGCAACGGGGACAGGTCTTGACCGGTACTCCTTCATAGAAGTTCTCCTGCAGGGGGACATGGCAGCCGGGGCATCGGTTGTGGTGCCGGGGATCGATGTGTTTCTTGCCGTAGAGGCGCCGCATCCCTGCTCGGACCTGGGGAAATTCTTGGGCTGTGGCCATGACGTTTTCCTGGAGGTTCTTCATGCCGATGCGCAGGCTGAAAAAGGGGAGGCTCAAGGCTTCCTGCAGGGAGAAAGGACCCTGCCAGCGGCCTTGGCCGTCGCGGACCTCCCAGGTCTTCCCGGTGTGCGGAGGATCGGAAGAGGCGGGAGAAGACCGGTCCGGCGCGGGGGATTCCGCCTCTTCGAACGCGGTGAGGATGTTCCTGGCCTTCTCTCGCTGCTTGTATCCTTCCCTGACGTCCCGGACGATTTGACCGGGAGTGGCGGGGACCATGTCCGCCAACAGCCGCAGCCGTTTCATCACCGGCGGGTGCGAATTGAAAATCCGGCTCAGCAGTCCATCGGTTATTTCGCGTGACTCCGGGGGAACCATGAACAGGGGGCTGTAGGTCAGGTTGAAGTCTCCCACAAAAGAGTTCTTGACGTGGGCCTTGTAGATGGCCCGGGCCAAGGCCGCCGGATTGCGGCTGAACTCGACGGCGGCGGCGTCGGCCAGGATTTCGCGCTCCCGGCTGATGAGCATGCTCAAGAGATGCATGAGCAGTCCGGAGAAGGAAGATGCCAGGAACACCAATATCTGGCCTCCTTCATATTTTCGGCCGGGGTGGGACCCGATCGGCTGCGGGACGTCATCGGGCTCGGCGGCTTGACGCAGCCGTTCAAAGAAATTGGCCAAAGAACAGACGAGGGTGATGTAGAAGGTGTCTCCGCGCAGGATGTGCGCCAGTTCGTGCGACACCACAGCCGAGAGTTCGTCGCGGGTGAATTCCGCCAGCATCCCTTCCGTGACGATGACGCTGGGGGTCTTATCCTTTTCGATCAACGCCATGGAGTTGATGGCGAAAACCGGGATGATATAGGATTTGACCCGGGGCAGACCGCAGGCCAGACGAATCTCTTCCACGGTGTTGGCGAACTGCAGGTGGTAGCGGTCGCTCGGATCAGGCGGCGCGGCTTGCAGGCGCTTGCGGATAAACTCGGCTCCGAATCGGCGGGCATCGTAGAAATGAAGCGCCGCGACCGCCACGGCGATCCCGGCGGCGGCCCACAGGATGGTCGACAGCCGGTTGACCAGCGGGAAGGAGGTGTCGGGCACGAAGAGGCCCAGGCTGAACAGGATCACCACCGCTACCAGCGCCACCCCCACGAAGTAGAACACCGACAGGATCAGGAAAAGGAGCAGGCTTTTCCGCCACTGGGAGTGCTGGATTTCATAAAAATCGTGTCGCGGCTGTTTTTTCATTCTCCTCGTCCTGCTCCCTAAACGGGATTTTTACAAATCCGGCAGTCGAAGGCTCGGATTTCTGCCCATTAGATTGTACCGAGCAGCCGGAGGAATTATTCACCACCACCGGATTTATTGGGTCGCACCCATCTTAAAAAAATTGAGCACGGATGTAAAATCCCCTCCGATCCGGCGAAGCCTCTCATCATCCGTGTCGATGGGAATGATCCCGGCCCGCATCCTTGCTCCGCTTTTCCGCATCGGGGATAGGGAAGCGCCGATGATATCTTGCGAAGCTTTGAGTGCTGTGTTATAAACAGGTTCTCTGCACATCCATGGGCCGGAAAAAACATATGTTCCCACTTGAGGGATACATCTCCGGCGGACGCGACCGAAGAGAAGGAAGGGGTCACATGGAACACAATAGCCATAACCGTATTCGGATTTATTTGACACTGGTCCTGATTTTCACGCTGGTGGCGGCGGGCGGCGTCTCGGCCGCGGAGAAGAAGGCGTTGTCCTTTCAGGACATCATGCAATTCAAGGAGATCCATGATCCGGTGATCTCCCGGGACGGGGCATGGGTGGCCTATGCCGTTCAGCCCGATCGGGGAGACGGGGAAGTGATCGTCGTGCGGCTGGAGGACGGAAAGCAGATCGTCGTGCCCCGCGGCACCGGGCCGGTATTCGCGAAAGCTGGCGGCTGGGCTGCCATGGCCGTCCGCCCGCCTGCGAAGGAGCTTGAAAGAGCTAAGAAAGAACCACCCCAACCGGGACTCGCCCTAGTGAACCTCATGACAGGAGCGGTACGGGAGTTCGAAAAGGTCCGGGCTTTCAGTTTCTCCGACGATTCCCGCTGGTTGGCCCTCCATCATCATAAGGCGGAAGAGAAGGAACAGGAAGCGAAGCCGGCGGAGCCAAAGACAGCGGAGGCCCCGACCAGGAAAGGATCGGAGAAACTGGAAAAGGCTCCTGACAAGCCCCGGACGGTGGGGAGCACCCTCCTCCTTCTCGATCTTTCCGCGGCGGAGGATGTTCAGATCCCTCACGTGCTGGAGTTTGGATTCGATCCACCCTCGCGCTTCTTGGCCGTTGCGACAGCGGAACCCGAGGGTCAGGACAACGGTCTTTTCGTCTTCCCCCTAGGTATGCAGGAGAGCGAGCGCAAGGTCATTCTACGCCGGGCCATGGTCCACATTCCTCAGCTCGCCTGGTCCGAGTCCGGAAGCCGGCTGGCCTTCATCTCCGCCCCCATGGCCGCCGACGGTCCGGATGATCCGGACGCATCGCTCTGGATCTGGGACGGGGAGGAAGACGAATTGGCGGAGGCCGTAAACTCCGGCCAGGCTCCGGCGGACTGGTATCTTCCGGAGAAGAATCGCCTGGCCTGGAGCGAGGACGGCCGGCGCCTGTTTTTCGGCTTCAAGCCGGAAGCCTTGCGGGATCCGGCAGCGGCATCGTCCCGGGAAGAGGAGGAGACGGAGATCGATCTTTTCGATGTGACACAGATTCTGGCCGAGCGGGAGGTCGATGTGTGGCACTGGGAGGATCCCTGCATCAATCCCCATCAGAAAAACATGTGGCCCCGGTTCAAGGACCGCACCTATTCGGCGGTTTTTCATGTCGAATCCCGCCGGATCGTCCCGCTGGCCGATTTGGACATGCCGGAGATTCAAACCAACCGGAATCCCGCTGTGGCCATGGGTCTTCTGGATGCACCCTACCGGAAGATGATCACATGGTACGGCCGGCTCAACGACCTGTATCTGATCGATTTGCAGACCGGCGTCCGGACTGAGGTGGCGACCGCCCTGGAGGGTCGGCCTTCTCTTTCTCTCGGCGGCCGCTTCGTGGCCTACTTCCAGGACCGGCATTGGCATTTGTACGACCGGGATACGCAAAAGACCCGGACTCTGACCAAAGAACTGGATGTCAAGTTCTACGACGAAGACCATGATTATCCCCAGGCCGTTCCCTCCTACGGAACGGCGGGTTGGGTGGCCGGAGATCGAGCGGTCCTCATTTACGACAAGTACGACATCTGGAAATTTCCCACCGGTAAGGGAGAAGCGGTCAACACCACGGGCGGCCACGGACGCCTCCGCAGCGTCACGTTCCGTGTGCTCCAGCTGGATCCGGAAAGGGAGGCGTTCGAAGCCGACGCGCCCCTGCTTCTGTCCGCCTATGACAACGGCGACAAACATTGGGGATTCTATGCCGGAAGCGTGGACGGTCGGGCGGTCAAGCCCCTGCTGGAGGAGGGCAAAAAGTTCCGGTTGATCGCCAAGGCCAGAGAGGCCGATGTGCTGCTGTACACCCGGGAGAGCTACCGGGAATTTCCTGATCTATGGGTGAGCGACACATCCTTTGCCTCACCCCGCAGAATCTCGGACGTCAATCCCCAGGTCGAGCAGTTTGCCTGGGGAGAGGCCGAGCTGGTGGAATGGAAGAGCGTCGACGGCATTCCCCTGCAGGGCGTGCTCATCAAGCCCGGCAACTACCGGCCCGGGAAAAAATATCCCGTGATCGTGTATTTCTACCGCTTCTTTTCCCAGCGCCTGCACGAGTTCAACCAGACCGTCATCAACCACCGCCCCAACTTTCCCTTTTACGCCAGCCACGGTTACGCGGTGTTTCTGCCCGATATTCGTTTCGAGGTCGGGCGGCCCGGCTTTTCCGCCACCAAATGCCTGGTCCCGGGAGTTCAGAAGCTGGTGGACCTGGGGATCGCCGATCCCGATGCCATCGGATTGCACGGGCATTCCTGGAGCGGCTACCAGACCGCTTTCGTTGTGACCCAGACCGATATTTTCAAATGTGCGGTGGCCGGAGCCCCGGTTTCCAACATGACCAGCGCCTACAGCGGGATCCGCTGGGGATCGGGCTTGGCCCGGCAGTTCCAATACGAACAGTCCCAGAGCCGCATCGGAGCGAGCCTCTGGGAGCGGCGCGATCTTTATATCGATAATTCGCCGGTTTTTTTCGCGGACCGGATCAATACCCCGCTGCTCATTATTTTCGGCGACGAAGACGGGGCTGTTCCCTGGTATCAAGGCATCGAACTGTATCTGGCCATGCGCCGGTTGGGCAAGGACTGCATCTTCCTGCAGTACCGGGGAGAGCCGCACCACCCTCAGAAGTATCCCAACAAACTCGACTGGTTCAAGAAGATGAAGGAATATTTCGATTATCACCTCAAGGGCATGCCGGGTCCGGATTGGATCACCGAGGGCATCCCCTATCGCGGGAAATAGATAGAATCGGCGTTTCGGGGAAACCTCCGGGACCGATCGCGTCATTCTTGAGGGGGCGAAACAGCCGAGCGATGATTCCGCCGTGCGGAAAACGTCTTCGAGAGGAGGAGCCGTGAGAAGAAGGCATCGTGTTTCCATCTTCCTGGGTCTTATCGGCCTGGTGGCCGGAACCGTGGGGGCTCAGCTCCAATCACCGGAAGATTTTCTGGGATTCAAGGTCGGCAGCGACCGGCGGCTGGCGGATATGCACCAGATCATCTCCTATTTCCGGCTCTTGGACCGGAGCAGCGACCGGTTGAAGGTCGAGGAGGTGGGGCAAACCACGATGGGAAATCCCTTTATCGTGGCATTCATCACGTCGGAGGACAATCACCGCGCGCTTGCGAAGTACCGCAGCATCCAGCAGCGTTTGGCCGACCCGCGAATCCTCACCGAGCAGGATGCCGAGCGGATGATCGAGGAGGGGCGGGCGGTGGTGATGATCAACTGCTCGATCCACGCCACCGAGATCGCAGCCAGCCAGATGTCGTTGGAGCTGGCCTACGATCTGGTGATCCGCAATGACCCTGGCGTGCGCCGGATCCTCGAAAACGTCATCCTGCTCTTGACTCCCATGCACAATCCCGACGGAATCCAGATGGTGGTGGAGTGGTATAAGAAGTATCTGGGCACGGAGTTCGAGGGCTGCCGCATGCCTTGGCTGTATCATAAGTATGTCGGGCACGACAACAACCGTGATTGGTTCATGTTCACCCAGGTCGAGACCCGGCACACCATCCGGGTGCACAACGACTGGCATCCCCAGATCATCGTGGATATGCACCAGATGGGAAGTAACGGAGCCCGTTTGTTCGTGCCGCCGTATGTCGATCCCTACGAGCCCAATATCGATCCCATCCTGCGGCAGCAGGTGGCCGTGATGGGCACGTTCATGGCCGCACAGCTGACCGCTGAGGGAAAGCCCGGGGTCATTCACAGCTCCGGTTATGACGCCTGGACCCCCGCGCGCGCCTATCACCATTATCACGGCGGGATCCGGATCCTCACCGAGGCGGCCGGCGTGCGGGTGGCCACCCCCATCACGGTTGCGCCCGATCGCCTGCGCGCCGATGCCCGAGAGGAATCGGCCCGTCAGCCCCTTCCTTGGAAAGGCGGAGAATGGACCCTGCGCGACATCGTCGATTATGACTATGCCGCGGCCTGGGCGGTCCTGACCAACGCCGCCGCGCTGCGCCGGAATTGGGTCCGGAATTATCACCGCGTATTTCGCAATGCGATCCGCCGTGCGGATCCGCCGGTCGCTTTTGTCGTTTCCCGGGATCAGCACGACCCGGCCACCGCCGTCAAAATGCTGAATATTTTGAGAATGGGGGGCGTTGAGGTGCATCAGGCGGAACGAGCTTTCGAAGCAGAAGGCCGCAGATTCCCGGAAGATTCCTATGTCATCTATGTGGCGCAGCCCTTCGGAAGCTTCGCCAAAACCCTGTTGGAACGG
>Ga0180438_10001694_pt1 | contig 38353 bp, 42 predicted proteins | sample SS_ome_12_FD_132455 | JGI IMG/M metagenome (GOLD analysis project Ga0180438, IMG submission 132455) | Hypersaline lake sediment archaeal communities from the Salton Sea, California, USA - SS_3_D_2 metaG | ecosystem: Environmental > Aquatic > Non-marine Saline and Alkaline > Hypersaline >... | reverse complement strand
GCGCGAGATGGAAGAGCGCTTGAAGGTGCGAGTGACAGGCTTAGAGATAATGCAGGATTTATTCAGTTTGCGTTAGAGCGAGATGGAAGAGCCCTTAAGGGCGCAACTGGCAGGTTTAGAGATTGTCCAGACTTTGTTTTATTTGCAGTAAAGCGAGATTGGAGAGCATTTAAGTATGCGAGTGATAGATTGAGAGATAGTTCTTTTGTTATTTCTAGGTTGATATGGAAATGTGAAGGGGACTCTGTGAGCGGGTATGGTACGTATAATATAATGGCACTTATGGGGGCGAGCGATAGATTAAAGAATAATGAAAGTTTTGTTCTCAAAATGGTAAAAAGAGATGGTTTACTCCTCCGGTTTGCTAGTAATAGACTAAGAGATAAAAAAGAAGTCATCATTGCTGCTGCGGAAAATGATTATCGAGCTCTTCAATATGCTAGTAATAGGATGAGAGATGATGAAGAGGTTGTTCGAGTTATAGTGGAGCAAAATGGTGCTGCACTTCAGTTTGTTAGCGAAAGATTAAAGAATAAAAAATCTGTTGTTCAGGCGGCAGTAACACATTTTGATTTTGCTAAGAAGAAAAGATCGATATTTGGTGGATCTACAGAACAAAGAGATGCTGAAGCGCTTAAGTATGCGAATGTACGATTACAGGATGATAAACAGACTGTGCTTGTTGCTGTAACTGGGTATGGTCTAGCCCTTAAACATGCTAGCGTTTGGTTACAGGATGATGAAGAGGTTGTCCGCACTGCAGTGGGGCAAAATGGTCTAGCCTTCAAATATGCTAGCTCTCGATTAAAGGACGATAGAGAGACCGTTCTTATTGCTATAGGTGATAAACAAGTTCTTGAAGGTGCTAGCGACGATAGGTTAGGTGGTATCGATAGAGAGACCGTTCTTATTGCTATAGATGATAAACAAGCTCTTGAAGGTGCTAGCGACGATAGGTTAGGTGGTATCGATAGAGAGACCGTTCTTATTGCTATAGATGATAAACAAGCTCTTGAAGGTGCTAGCGACGATAGGTTAAGTGAAGAAGAAGATGTTATCCATGCTACGGTAAGGCAAAACGGTCAGGCCCTCCAATATGCCAGTGAGCGATTAAGGGACAATGAAGAGGTTGTGCGTGCCGCGGTAAGGCAAAATGGCCAGGTCTTCGAATATGCCAGTGCGCGATTAAGGGATGACAAAGAGTTTGTTCTCGGTGTGTTGGAGGAGGACAACATGGCTTTTGGAGCTATTAACGATAGATTAAAAAACGATGAAGAGATCGTTCATGTCGCTCTGAAAGGAGACTATGAATCTCTTGACTATATCATTTCTTTTATTGGCGATCAATTAACGGAAAACAACTCATTTATCCTTGATTTATTAGGGCAATATCCCGAAGTTTTTGGATGTGCAAGCGATCGACTAAGGAGTAATGAAGAGTTTATTCTTGATGCAGTGGAAGAAAATGTCAGGGTTCTTGAGGATGTCGATGAAAAATTCTTGGATAATGAAGAGTTTATCCTTGCTGCGATGAGGAGAAGGCATTATGAAGATGGGGTTTTGGAGTATGCTAGCGATAGGTTGAAAGATGATAAAGACTTTGTTTTCTCTGCAATGGCAGTAAATGGCTTTGATCTTGAATTTGTTGGCGAAGAATTACGAGATAATGAAGATATTGTTCTTACTGCCGTAAGAGAAAATGGTGAAGCACTCCAATTTGCTAGTGACAGGCTAAAGAATGACGAGGCTTTTGTTTGTTCTGCAGCAGAAATAAACAGTATGGTTCTTTGGTATCTTGACGATGATATGAGGAAGGTTGCTCAAGTCGCATTATCGTTAAAAAAGGAATCTAATTAGTGTTATGATTTAGGGAAAGAGTTTTGTGGCAATAATAATATGTTTTTAAACAAGCTATGTCTATAACTAATGTTCGCGTAGATCTTTTTGAATTAGATTCCATTCCTCGTTCGAGGATAATCGATTTTTTAGATTATTCAGCTGCAAAAAATTTACGTTATACTTGTAAAGAAACGCGTCTTATGACCGAGAAAAACCTTTCTGATAAGGCCATCGGGAGGTTTGCTCAAGAGATTTTGGAGGTGAATACGATTTCGTTAGAATTTGTTCCTCAAAAGTGCAAGGAGAACCGAAAGTTTGTTTGCAATGCTGTTGCAGTAAATGGCTTTAATACTGTGCCAGAAAAATTTCAAGATGATCTGACAGTGCTTAAAATCGCATTTACAGCCCAATTGTTTTCTAAAAGGGCGGTAGATGAGCTGTTGAAGCAAAAATTGCTCGATTTGGGAGCTAAAAAATTTATCGAAAGTTTGGCAAAGACAAATTTTGGGATTTCACACACAGATAGACGCTGGAAATATGAACAATTAGGTCTGTTGTATAGATTGGGAGTTGATTGTGATTGTTTGGTGTTTCAAGATGATAGAGAAGTTGTTTTTGCTACAGTAGAACAGTATGGTGAGTATCTTAGGTATGTCAGCGAGCAGCTCAGGGATGACGAAGAATTTGTTCGTGCTGCAGTAAGAAAAAATGGCTTAGCTCTTAAATATGCAAGCGAGAGATTGCAAGATAATGAGGATCTTGTTCACATTGCACTAAAGCAAAATGGTCTGGTCCTTCAGTATGCGAGCGAAAGGTTGCGAAATAGTGAAGTGTTTGTTCGCCTTGCGCTAGAGCAAAAAGGATTGGCCCTTCAGTATGCGAGCAAAAAATTGCAAGATAATGAAGATCTTGTTCGTCTTTCTCTAAAACAAGATGGTTTAGCTTTTCAGCATGTAAGTGGAAGGTTGCGAAAGAATAGAATTCTTCTTCGTCTTGCACTAGAGCAAAATGGTTTAGCTCTTCAGTATTCGGGCTGGCTGATGAGAGATAATGAGACCTTTGTTTGCCTTGCGCTAGAGCAAAATGGCCTAGCTCTTGAGTATGCAAGTGAAAGGTTGCAAGACAAAAAACCCCTTGTTCTCGTTGCGCTAGAGCAAAACGGGTTAGCCCTTCAATATGCGAGCGAAAGGTTGCAGAATAAGGAGTCCGTTGCTCGTGTTGCAATGAAGAAAATCGGTTCTGCCTTTGAGTATGTTGGGGAAAAATTGCGAAAGAATGAGGAGATCCTTGCACTTTTACAAACATATAGGCGCACTATTAGCGAAAAATTTCCATTTATTTGACCTTTAGATTGCCATTTCCAAGTCCATCATTGTTTTCTTTAGTGAAAGATGATATAATTTTTGCACATACTCGAAATTGATAGGAGATTATACCGATGAAAAAGGATCAACATCCCCAGTACCAAGATGTGCTTTTTATTGACTCAGCATCTGGGAAAAAGTTTGTGTGTGGAACAACAGCAACCTCTGATCAGACAGAAATGTTTGAGGGCAAAGAACTTCCTGTTATCATTGTTCCCATTTCTGCTGCTTCGCATCCATTTTTCGTTGGTGGAAAGCAGTTTGTCGATACTGAAGGGCGTGTTGAGCGATTCCAAAAGCGGTATCAAAAGGCTGCTCAACAAAAGCAGGCAGCCCCCGAACAAAAGCCTGAGCCTGCAAAAAAGGCTCGACGCAAACCTGCAAAGGTTACGACAATTGCAGAAGCGAAACCTGAAGCAGAAGCAAAACCTGAAGCAGAAGCAAAACCTGAAGTAGAAGCAAAACCTGCGAAAAAGCCAGCTGTAAAAAAGGCTAAAGCCTCTCCCAAAAAAGCAACAAAGTCTGCGAAAACAGCAGAGTAATCCTACAGGCGTTGTATGAAGATAGACAGTAATGCCGTACGACGCCGATTAGATGAGCTTGAAAAGGAGCTTGGCTCTGAAGAGCTTTTACAAGATCGAGAGCGATTTAAAAAGTGCTCGAAAGAGCATTCGTATCTTTCGGAAGTGTTTGCGGTCTCTTCAGAGCGCAACAAACTTTCTCAGCAGATCGAAGACAACAAGAATCTTTTGAAAACAGAGGCTGATCCAGAGTTTGTCTCCATGATTGAAGAGGAAATTCCTCTTCTTGAATCCCAGCTAGAAGCTATTTCCCAAAATCTTTCCGATCTTCTTATCCCTCCAAGCGATGATGATGATTGCGCTACCATTTTAGAGCTTCGAGCAGGTGCTGGAGGGCAAGAGGCAGCTCTCTTTGTTGCTGATTGCGTTCGAATGTATCAGCTCTATGCTGCAAAGATGGGTTGGAAAGTGGAGCCTCTTTCTGCAACGCCATCTGATCTTGGCGGCTTTAAAGAGTATGTCATGATCTGCTCTGGAAAAAATGCGTGGCGACTGCTTCGCCACGAGGCAGGAACGCACCGTGTACAGCGCGTGCCAGATACAGAGGCGCAAGGAAGAGTCCACACATCTACGATCACAGTAGCAGCCTTGCAAGAGGTTCCAGAAGATTCCGATGAATTTTTTATCCCTGAGCAGGATCTTCGCATGGAGGCGACACGATCGTCGGGTGCTGGTGGGCAGCATGTCAACACAACAGACAGCGCTGTTCGTATCACCCACATTCCAACAGGAATTGCTGTCTTTTGCCAAGAAGAGCGTAGCCAGCACAAAAATAAAGACAGGGCGATGCGCCTTATTCGGGCTAAAGTCAAAGAGATCGAAGAGAGAAAGCGCAAAGAAGAGGTGGATACTCTACGCCAACAGCAAGTTGGAACAGGAGATAGAAGCGAAAAAATCCGCACATACAATTTTTCCCAAAATCGGGTGACAGACCATCGGCTCAATATGACTCGCTACGATCTAGATCGGGTTATCAACGGTGAGCTAGAACCTTTTTCCAGAGGTTTGGTCGCCTACTTTCAGAAATTACAGCAGACAACGACCTCCTTTCCGTGGGTATTGGAGTGAAGAGGCTAAAAGAGGTTGTTTGCCTCTCTGTCGATTACGTCAATAAAAAGGGGGGAAGACCCCGCCATGAGGTTGAAGAGTGGATAGCATACATTCTTGGTGTGAAGAGACTGGATCTTTATTTGCAATTTGATCGCCCTGTTCAAAAAGAGGAGCTTGATCGGATTCGCAAGGGGATCTCTCGCCTTGCACAAGGAGAGCCCTTGGCATACGTTTTGGGCAAGGCTCCTTTTTATGGATTTGAGTTTGAAGTTTCTGCCGATGTATTAATACCGCGCTTAGAGACAGAGATTCTTGTCGAGAAAGTTCAAGATCGCGGCGGTACCTTAGTTGACGTTTGTACAGGCTCTGGCTGTATTGGCCTGACAATAAAAAAGCTTTTTCCTTCGTTGCGAGTCGTCCTTATCGATATTTGTGAAAAAGCTTTGAAGATAGCTGAGAAAAATGCACGGAACCTCTCTGTTGATGTAGAGATTATGCAGGGCGATCTCCTTTCTCCATTTCTCCCGGAGCAAGCTGATTGTATTGTCTGCAATCCACCATATCTTACGAGCGATGAATGGAAAAAGATGGATGGATGCGAGCCAAAGATTGCTTTGGATGCAGGAGAAAGCGGTCTTGAGATCTATGAAAAAATTCTTCCTCAGGTGAAAGAGGCGCTTGTTCCTGGAGGTGTTGGTCTTTTTGAGATTGGGGCAACGCAAAGAGAGAGCGTTATAGAATTGGTCAAAAAACAAGAGTTTATTGCTATTGAATGTATCCAGGATCTTGCACGGCATGATCGTGTGGTCTTATTTGAGCAAAAGTAAACAATAGTGCTAGAATATTTCTTAATTTTTTAAGGACGACTAAATGTTTTCTGCATTAGCTGAAAAATTTCAGACTGTTTTTTCAAAGTTTCGTCGCGCTCCAAAAATTACTGAAGAGGGGTTGAAAGAGGCACTCGATGAGGTGCGATTGGCACTTTTAGATGCGGATGTCCAATATTCAGTAGCAAAGACCTTCGTGCGACGCGTTAAGGAAAAGGCAGTTGGGAAAGAGCTTGTCCGTTCTGTGACAGCAGGGCAGCTTTTTGTCAAAATTGTCCATGAAGAGCTTGTTGAGCTGCTTGGAGCTACAGAGCAGGAATTTCGGCCGAAAAAGCCGGCAAAAGTTTTGTTGTGTGGGCTGCAAGGATCAGGAAAGACTACACATGCTGCTAAATTAGCGCTCTATCTAAAAGAGAAGCAGGGCTTTTGTAAGGCGTGTCTTGTTGCTTGTGATAGGGCTCGTCCTGCAGCGATCGAGCAGCTGGCAATACTGGCCAAGCAGGCAGGAGTTGACCATTTTACCATTGAAGGTGAAAAGGATCCTGTTCGCGTTGCTAAAGAGGCGATGAAAAATGAAAAAAGGTGGGATCTTCTTATCTTTGATACTGCTGGTCGTTTGCACATTGATGATGAGTTGATGGGTGAGCTTGAAGCTATCAAGCAGGTGGTAGATCCAGACCATGTTGTGTTAACGCTCAATGCTGCAACAGGGCAAGATGCGGTTAAGGCTGCATCAAAGTTCTCGGATTCTGTTGGTGTGACAGGATCCTTTCTCACGATGCTCGATGGTTCTGCACGAGGTGGTGCTGCTATCTCGATTGTTGAGGTGACCAAAAGGCCGATCCTCTTTGAAGGGCACGGAGAAAAGCTGCAGGATATTCGTCCCTTTCATCCTGTTTCGATGGCAGATCGAATTTTGGGTATGGGAGATACGATTAATCTCGTTCGATCTGCTCAGGAGCATATCAAAGAGGAGGATGCAGAGGAGCTTGAGAAAAAGCTGAGAAAGTCGCAGTTTACCTATTCAGATTTTCTCAATCAGCTTCGGACACTGAAAAGAATGGGGTCAATGAAGGGGTTGCTCTCAATGCTTCCAGGAGCATCGCAGCTGCCTATTCAAGGAGGAGATGATGAGCTAAAAAGAGCGGAGGCGATCATTTTATCTATGACCCCTGAAGAGAGAGAAGATCGTTGTGATATCTCAATTAGAAGAAGAGAGCGTATTGCCAAGGGAAGTGGAACAGAGATAGAATCTGTTCACCGTCTGGTTCGAACGATGAAGCAGGCAAAAAAGTTTTTTAAAGGTTCAAATATGAAACAATTACAGAAGATGATGGGAGGAGGATTATGTCGTTAAAGATTCGGCTATGGCAACAAGGATGTAAAAATAGACGATGTTACCGTGTTGTGGTGGCTGATACACGCAGCCCAAGAGACGGAAAATATGTTGAAGCTATTGGTTGGTACAACCCAGTTTGTCGAAAGGAAGACCAGCGTTGGTCTCTTAATACTGAGAGGTTGCAGCATTGGCTCTCTGTAGGAGCACAGCCTTCAGAGACAGTTTCAACACTAACTAAAAAGGCAGCCCCAGAAATATTCAAAGAGTTTTCTGAGAAAAAACAGGCTGTAAAAGTAAAGAAATCGGCAAAGCGACGAGCTGCTGCTAAGTAGTAAAGAGGCTCGTTTCCTTGTATATGTTTCGAAGAAAATGCTCCCCAGTAAAGAAAATGGAGAAGTTTTTTTCTTTTTTGACGAGTCAATAGTCACAGTACTATTGACGATGAGAAAGGGTTCGGGTGAGGAAAAAAGATCTTTATTTTTTTCAAGGATGACTAATGCATATAGAGGTGCTTTCATTATTCCCTGAGTATATCAAGGGGCCGTTAGATGAGAGCATCTTAAAGCGTGCGATTCAAGCTGATCTTTTGCGCATATCATCTGTTGATATTCGCGAATATTCAAAGGAAAAGGACGCCCGTGTTGATGACCGCCCCTATGGAGGCGGTCCTGGTATGGTTATGATGGCAGAGCCAGTAGTCTCTGCCATTCGAGCCTGTAAAAAACCTCACTCAAAAGTACTCTATCTCTCTCCACAGGGAAAACCTCTTACTCCAAAACTTGCTAGAGAGCTCTCCTCATATGATCATCTTATCCTGCTCTCTGGCCATTATGAGGGGATCGATCAGAGAGTTATAGAGAGCGATGTCGATCTAGAGGTCAGTATCGGCGATTATGTGCTCACAAATGGGTGTTTAGCAGCGCTTGTTATGATAGATGTTATTGCCCGCTATATCCCAGGTGTTTTAGGTCATGAAGCAGCTGCAGCAGAGGATTCATTCGAGGAAGGCTTTTTCGACTGTCCCCATTATACACGTCCTTTTGAGTTTGAAGGAAAAAAAGTGCCTGAAGTTTTGCTCTCTGGTGACCATGAGAAAATAAAGAAGTGGCGAAAGGCTCTTTCATTTGAAAAGACAAAAAGAGATCGTCCAGATCTTATAGTGGAAAAAGCACTTCTCAAAGAAACGCTCTCTCAAACGCCCTTGCAGCAGATTGTGGAGCCATCATACCACTTTTCTAAAAGCTGTAGCTTTTATGAAAAGCTTTTTGATGTTGCCCCAACTATAGAGGGTGATCGGGCTGATTTTTTGCTTGGGGAAATGGTTTTTTCTCTCTTTCGGGTCTATGAGCCTGTAGATTCTCGCTCAATGCTCACATTTTCCTGTTCTCAAAATAAAATTATATATATGGTTCGCCGATTTGGGAAAAAGGATGAATTGGCCTCACTACTGCTTGATCCAGATGGTCGAATCATCAAACTTATAGAGAACAATGGCCGAACCATCTCGACTCACACAGGCTCAAGAGCGTAATTTTATCGATTTCGTCCATGAGACGATCTCCCAATATCTGCAAACTGGGGACTATTCAGAGACACTTGTTGATGAGGTTGCTCAGGCTATTTTTAAAGCTAAAATCTTTTCCTGTTCGCCCGATTATGAAGAAGTCAGCCTTCGTGTTCTCGACTCTTATGTTTGGAATGTTGTTGAGAAAATGGGAAAGAACGGTAACTGGCGTTCTCTTTTTCTCCGTCCCGATTGTACTAATGAAAAAAAAATAGAAAGACATTATGAATTAGCTACTGTAATTGCTCAAGCCCTCAAAAAGGAGATCTTTTTTGATCTTGGTTTCTCATTTAATTTGAAAACTCTTGAACAACTTTCTGGAAAAGCTCTTTCTAGATATATCCTAAGGCATACAGTGAAAAGCTCCCCTTTAAATGGGATATGGAAGGAGAGGGTTTTTTCAGCGGTGAAGCTATACAACGATCTTAAGACCCATGTTGAAGAGTCGGTCCAGAGGTTTTGCTTGGCCACCAATTTTTCAAAAAAAAAGATAGATCTAATCTGCTCAGATCTTGAGGGTATGGGAATCTGTGTTGATGAACAGATCGAAGCTATGATCTTAGATTACTATCTTGCAATGATGGTTCGGGACTATCTGACGAAAGGGTCTCAGAGTAGGCTGAGGAGTCTAAAAGAACACATAGAACTCAAAATAATTCACGATTTTTCATGGATATTTCCTCCTGATCAGATCGAGTGGTTATTGAAGTGGGTAATACGAAGAGAAGAAGGTGGACAAACGGTTTCTGAAAATTCCATGGATTATTCAGCGCTATCATATTGGATAGAGCAGGCCAAAAAACCTGGCACAAAGTTGTCTTGAGAATCGAAAATTCCCTCTCTTTACTTTTTATTAACAAATATCTATAATGATAGGTCAACTAATAACTGTTATATAAGGTTTTGGCGTATGGATAAAATTTCTTCTCAGGTAGAAAAAGAGTGTTCTTCGTGTAATTGTAACCCTTATCTGAAAGAAGAGAATAATCAATGTGATTCTGTTTGCTATATGCAGGACGAAAGTACGCTTTTGAACCAATTTGATCAGCAGTCTAAGGCTTTATGCGGGCGTATTGAAAAGAGTCTCGATTCTTCCCCTGAGACAGCGAATGTTGTGAAAAGTGTGCAAGAGAGTGCTGCTCAATTGGCCTCTATTGTAGCGAAAAGTTCTGATGAAGATGTTATGGAGGCAGGCAAGAAAGCGCTAAAGCTTTGGGGAGAGCTTCGGGAGTTGCAGGTTTCTGGTGCGATATCCCAAACTCTGCTTAGTCTTGGAGACAAGCTTTTGCAAATTCATAGAGCAGCTCTAGATCGTATTATCTCCAGATCTTTCCCAGTAGAATAAGAACTCTTCCTTGCAAATTTTTAGTGCAACACGATAGCTTGTAAGTTTACGCAAAACAATGGGAGGGCATATGGAGCTCACAAACGAAAACTTGATACAAGCACTTGATAAGCTAGGGCTTAAGGTTGAAGTGCAAGAAAAAACAGAGCAGCTGCATGGCCTCTTCTCGAATAATGGATATGACTATCCGATATTTGTTCGACAACTTGAAGGTGGCAATCTCTTGCAAATGCTCACCTTTGTTCCATGTACAATCGAAGAGGCATCTGCTTCTGATCTCAATAGATTGTTGCACATGATCAACAAAGAGTTGGACATGCCTGGCTTTTGCTGTGATGAAGATTCGAAGACAGTTTTCTATCGCGTTGTTATTCCTTGTATGAACAAAAAGGTAGATGAAGCCCTTTTCCAGGCGTACTTCCAGGCGACAAAACATGTTTGTAATATGTTTGGGACCATTGTCCATGCAATTGCTGTGAATGCGATGACATTAGAAGAGATGATGTCAAAGGCAAAAGAAGAGCAAGCAAAAAAAGCTGAAAGCTCTCTCCAGTAAGCCTGTGGACGCTATTTTTTTTGACCTTGAAACAACAGGTCGAGATACTTCTCAAGGCCGTATTGTCGAGATTGCGGCCTATAATTCTACGAAACAGACCTCTTTTCAGCGGCTTGTAAATCCCGGTATTGCCATTCCCGAAGATGTGATAGCAATTCACGGAATTACCGATGAGATGGTTCGAGAGGCTCCCTCTTTTGACAAAGTTGCTAAAGAGTTTATTGAGTTTTGCAGTGGGCCTGTTATGCTTGTTGCCCACAATGGTGAGCTTTTTGATCTTCCCTTCCTGCAAGCAGAATTTCGTCGTCACTCACTCTCTTTTCCAGAGAACTGGATCTTTGTCGACTCATTAAAATGGGCTCGTAAGTACCGAAAGGATCTGCCACGGCATGCTTTGCAGTATTTGAGGGAGTTCTTTGGTTTCCCTAAAAATAAAGCGCATAGAGCGTTAGATGATGTGATAACCCTTCATCGCATCTTTTCACTTCTTACAGATGATCTGACATGTGAGGAGATTATCGAGCGAATTGGTGGAATCAGACCCTCTTTTTCACCTCGAGCCCCTCAAGAGGAGCTCGTTCTCTTTTGAAGATCGCAATAACGCCTTGCCCAAATGATAGGATTGCCTTCCACTTTTTGGATCAAAAAGAGCAGATCTCTTTGTATGAAATTGAAACCCTTAATACAATTGCTCGTACCTCGCAGCGCTTCGATATTACCAAACTTTCAACTGCCTGTCTTGCTCATGTTTTAGATGAGTATATCGCTTTGCCTGTAGGGGCGGCCTTTGCTGAAAAAGGGGGGCCAAAACTTATTGCAAAAGGAGAAGAGTTTCTTTGTAACCCTATTGCTATCCCTGGAAAAAACAGCTCTGCCTATCTTGCTTTTTGTCTGCTGTATGGGGTGCCAAAAGCTCCTGTTGAGATGGAGTATAAAAAGATTCTTCCAGCTATCGAGAGCGGAGAGTGTTATAGCGGTATTGTCATCCATGAGGATCGATTTTTCTGCGATGGCTACGAAAACGTGATTGATCTTGGTCGGCTTTACAAGAGCCGATTTGGCCACATGCTTCCTCTTGGTGTGATTGCAGCAAAGAGATCTTTACCTGGACTAAAACAATTTTCACTAGAGTTGCAATCTTCGATTCAAAGGGTAAGAGAAGATATTTCAAAGTATGCTGCCGTATATGCAGAAGGCGGCTTTGTTGAGATTGTCGAGAAGCATATTCACTACTTTGTAACAGATGAGACAGAAATGATGAGCCTTGAGGCTCAGGAAGCAATAAGATTTTTTTTTGAAAAAGGGGCTCGATCTGGTATACTTTCTTCTGTACAACGTGATATCGTGCTTTCATTATGAAAAAGATTATTTTTATAGCGACTTTTGAAGAGGCTGAAGCTTCGATCTCTGCTTTAGGAGCAAAAGAGCTCTCGAATGCTTGCTATCTTTTCGATGAAGGGGAGATCATCATATGTGGAATAGGGCCTGAAAAAGCGGCTCTTTCTGCTAAAGCAGCAAAGAAGGGATTCTGGATAAATGTTGGAATTGCGGGGTCTCCTTTCTATGAAAAAGAGGCTGTTGTTCCTATTGGGGCCACAGCTCTTTTAGAAGCTCCTTTAGAATCTATTGTAATAGATGATGCGTACAAGGCAACGCTTTACACTTCTCCATCCCCAGTCTATAGTGTTCCAAAAGTTGGCGAAAGCCACTACGTTGTAGATATGGAGGGTTTTTTTATTGCCAAAGAGGCATATAAGCGAAGAGTTCCGTGTTCTATCATCAAAATCGTTTCGGATTTTTGCGATCACAACTCCCATGAGACAATTGGAGAGGATCTTCCCCATTACTCCGAGAAAATCTCCGATTTGATCCTTACGTTAGTACTCAACTCCGGGTAAGCCACTTGAGGGCTGTCCTGTGTGATGAGGATTGTTTGTCATTGGGATGACACTGACTTCGCCCTCTTCTGGCATGCGATAGCAGCTGCTCAAGAGAAGAAGGCAAATAGAAAGGAGTACATACCTCATTCTAAAGAACCTTTATCATCGGGGTTGAGGGCGTGAACAGCTACACCGTGAACACTTTCGATAACGACAATAGGCTTTTCATTAACCTCAAGCAACCAAACAGAGGTTTTTGGTGAGAGATATTTTCGTTCAAGAAGCTGTATGGCTCCTTCTGTATTAAAGCTGTTGAATTTACTTCCGGTTGCTTTTTTTAAGAGCCAGCCACCAGCAAGAACAGCTCCAGAAAGAAAGACAACAAGAACAACGGTTTTGAAAAAGAGCGTTTGTACATCAACGGGTTTTGGTCTTTCTACAGACTCCTCTTCAAGCCAAAAGCTTTTGTCTATCTCCTCTTGTTCAGGCTCTGTTTGCGGAGTCTCTGTTGGCTCTTGTGCTCCGAGAAGAGCTGAGAAGAGAAAAAGGGAGATGAGCAGGAATTTTTGTTTCATATGCCTATCCAAAAGAAAGTAATAAGCCTCTATTATAGGGGAGATGTCGTGATTTTTAAAACCCAAGGATGTTTAGTGTCAAAAATACTTCTTTGCCTTGATCTTGACGGGACGGTTGTTATGGAAAGGGGACCGCTCAGCGAGAAGATGTGTGAATTTTTGGAAAAGTGTCACACAAAAGGATGTACACTACTTTTTGCAACTGGAAGAACAGTAACGTGGAGCTTAGAAACACTTTCTGTGCTCTCTTTCCCCTTTTTCCTCGCTGCTTATAATGGAGCCTGTACAATAAGTTGTCCTGATCGAAAGATTATGAGGTCAGCCTTTCTTTCTTCATCAGATCTTACTCCAATTACTCCTTTTGTTGAGCGCTATGGAGCGCTCATCTATGAAGGCGGTGGTGAGGAGCGAATTTTTTATACACCATCTCTTTTTTCTGAAGAGATCCTTTCCCATTTGACGTTTCGAAAGGAAAAGCAAAGAGAAGAGTGGCATGAGATCTCCTCTTTAGAGGATCTTCCGTGCTCTTTGATTGCAAGTGTTCGCCTCTTTTTATTTGGAGATGGTGAGGCAGAAGAGATCAGCGCGGATATTGAGGAAAAAACCTCTCTTTGTGCTCCTCTTATGAAAGATGTCTTTCGCGAATCGGTTCATATTATACAGGTAACCGCAAACGGTGCTTCAAAGGGTCAAGCGCTGCAGGCGCTTCGTCGCGAGCATCCTTCTCTTCTTTCTATTGCAGCGGGTGACGATATGAATGATCTGGATATGCTGCGAGCTGCAGATTTTGGTATTGCTATGCCGTACGCTCCACTGCGTCTTCGAGAGATGGCTCATGCTATTGCACCGAGTTTTGGCGAGGATCCTCTTATTGAGCCCTTACAAAGGGTGATGGAAAGAATGCAAGAGGGGGAAGAGAGGCGATGAGTAGATGGATATTGGTGCTTGGTGGAGCGAAAGGGTTGGGAAGGGAGATTGCCTTAGAGCTTGCTAAAAGTGGCTTTTCTGTTGTTGTGCACTACCTTTCTTTAGATGAGGAAGCAGAAAGTACTGCTTTAGATTGCAAAGAGTTCGGTGTTCAGGCCAAGACGATTATTGGAGATCTTTCTACTGTTGATGGTGCTCTTGATTTGGCACAAAAGGTTCGAGATGAGATTGGCAGCGTATATGGCATTGTCAACTGTGTTGCACAATCTGTTGTAGGCTCTATTTTGGAGACGCCTCTTGAGAAGGCAGAGCAGCTCTTTGCTATGAATCTCTTTGTTCCTCTTGCTTTGATTAGAGAATTGATAGAGGATCTGAAAAGAGAGCGTGGAGCTGTTGTTCACATTGGGACATCTGGAATTCTCGGTGGTTCGAGACCATATTGTGAAGCCTCAAAAGAGGCGCTCATTCAGATTACACGCTCTCTTGCACTTGAGCTTTCTTCTTGTGGTGTTCGCGTTAATATGATCTTGCCTTCTGAAAGCTGCTCTCTTACTGTTTCGTGTCCACTGCCTGATAAGGCGATTGCTCAGACAGCCGCCTATCTTGTTAGTGAGCAGGCCTCTAGTATTACAGGACAACATATTGAAGTGATGAGAGGCGTGACGTGATCTCTCGAGAGGATCTATACCGAAAATATATTGATATAGCTTTCTCCACGGTTTGTGAATACAAAAGTCCTCAAACAGGATTTATTCACGTTCACCCAGATCTTTATAAGGGGAAGGCCGTTCAGGTTGCTCCTACATATGAGAACTTTTTGTTTGCGCTTTTACTGATGCGAAAAAAGAAAGTTGAGCATGTAAAAGAGGCGAGAGTACTTTTACAGCGTCTTCTCAAATTCCAAGTAGAGGGAAATTTCCCTTTTTTTCTTACTGAGTATCCAGCATGCCGAGACAAATACTTGCCCTTTCGTCTTCTTCCTCTCTTTTCCTTGATGCTCGATGAGTGTTCTCCCCTTTTAGGCAAGGAGTTGTGTTCTGAGGTGCAGACAGCTCAAAAAGGGCTGTTTAGTGTTGCTAAAGAGATTGCTTCTTCTATGGGCCTTCCTAGGTGGGCGCTTCTCTCTCTACAAAAAGAGAAAGGGTGGGATGCTTTTATAGCTTCTAAGGAATGGATGAGGCCTTCGACATTAGGAAGGGCTCTTATCACAGTTAAGAGTAAAGAATATATGGAGAGGGCGCTCTCTCTTTGGGGTGAAAAAGGATATGAGGGGCCTTGTTGGGGGGCCTTTCATTTTGGTGCTTTTCCAGAGATAACCTCTTTTGATTGTCTGATGAGCCTTTATACAAAAACAGCTCTTCCTCCAAGGCAGTGGCCCTATCTAACAGCCCTTGAATGCGCTCGTATCTCTCCTTCATCTTTGCCTGAGAGGGCTGTCGAGAAAGCGTGGTATACTTCGAAAGAGTGGCAGATGGAAAAGAAAGGAAAGGCGACCATATCGTGCGCTCTTTTTACCCCTTTGCCTCATCAAAGACCTGGCTTTTGTCCTATTCGCATTATTGTGCCTGAAGGAACGCTTTCTGTTTATGCGGAGGTTTTAGAGCTTTCGGCTGAAAAGGGGAGGCGATGCCTATTGAAGGTGAAGACAAAATCTCTACACGCATATATAGAACGATCTGAGATGAGCGATTTTGTTCAAAAAAATGGGGGTTCTCTCTTTGATCCTTTCAAAGGGGTACAAATCGGAGATCTTAGATTCGGCCTTTGTCAGGAGACTGTAGAGGCCATGGGTTCCATTGCTATAGGAGATAGGCCTGAGCAGCGCATTAAAACCACTCGAGGCCTTGATTGGAAGATAATTATCGAACCTCTTCGGGGGGAGAGCGTTGAGTTTTTGACGTTGTGGATAGAGGCATGATCAGAGTTCTTTTTTTATTAGTTTTTTTAACTGGCTGTTATCGTAGTAGCGACCCTCTGCAACAATGTGAACGGCTCTCTCGGCAGTTTCAAGGCGATAAAGAGTATGCACTTGTTGTGTTAGTCGATGCTCGACATCTCGACTATTCCTCTCCTTCATCGTACCTTACAACACTCTCGAACACTCCTTTATGTCATACAGGTCATGCGTGGATTCTGCTTATTGGAAAGCAGGGTGGCCATCCTTGGCTCTTTGAAGGGGGCCATACTGGTGAATTTGGTCGCTTGGCTCCACGATATTTTGATGAGCTTGTAGAGCTTTCTCGCTGCAAAGATCCAAATCCAGCCAAATACCTCTTTTCTCCTCTTCCTGATGGTCAGCTTGAGGTTGGCTCTGGTGGTCATACACCAACCTTTGCTGCTGCTTTTCCAATTACTAAAGAGAGTTTTGAACGAGTCATGAGGCTTTTTGAGCCTGATGGATACGACTTTTCACAGTGGGGATTGCGAGGTCCTCATTGTGTCCACTTTGTGCTCTCATGTTTGGCTTGTATTGGTGTAGATCTCTCTTGTCAAAAGCAGATTGCTCTTCCCGACTCTTTTACCTATGAGGGCGAACAAATATCTTTGTGGAGAGATTCTGCCTACGCAACACTGACAACAGAGACTCCCGAGCTTTTAGAAGAGCAGCTTGTAGATCGAGTCCTCAAGGGAGAAGCCTTAGCAGCTACCAAGTGGTATAGATCCCGGGCACAATAAGCAAAGATTACTTTGTGTTGAGGAGTGTTGCTGAAAGGTGGTTGTTTTCGTCGGTGTTGATCAAGATATAGCTTCTTCCCAACCACGAGTACGATTTCCCCTGAAGCACCTTCTGTCCAGCTCTCCATCTGTAAATGTGAGACGTTATCTCTATGGGTATGGCACCTCTTGAGGTGTGAAGGTAGAAGATCTCGGAACTTCTGTCCAATTGCCATTTAGAGCCGTCTGTAAGGCAAATATATCCATTTTGAGGGTCGATGTATTCTATAGAAACAGAGTTTCCTTCTAAAGGACCTTTAGTGAGATTTGCCTCAACCTCTTCCTTTCTCTTTTGGTTGATAAGGCCATATTTGTAGGAAGAGAACCACCAGCGGTTTGTTGAGATGATAATAGGATCTTCTTGGCTCCATCCCAATGCTGTATGAGCTGTTTTCGGAGAGATCTGCCAAACTGTTCCATCTTTTGTTGTTATCAGAGAGCCATCGAGATCAATAGTGTTGATATAGTAGAGATGGTAGTTCGGTTTTGTAAAAAGACCCTTTTTTCGAAGAGATTGTTTTGAGCAGGCTTTGGACCGTATAAGGTGCTTACAGTGTTTTTGTTTGGGAGCTCTTCCATTATTGTGATCTGTGGCATACATTGAGAAGGATGTAAGAATCACAAACAATCCTATATAGGTATATTTCACCCGATTTCACCTTGTTTTTTAGGTTTAAGCGCTCTTGCTTCTAGGTAATTTTTTTCATCAACGTTGATTAATATATGCTTTTTTCCAAACCATGCTCCAGATCTCCCCTGAATGATTTTGTGCCCAACCTGCCATCTATAGAGTCGATGAGGGTAGCGACCGCCTTCTGAAAAATAAGCGTGATCACCATCGCAAGGATTTTCAAGGTACCATCTTGATCCATCTGTAAGACAAAGGTAGTTACTTTGATGATCGATGTATTCTATAGTGACAATATCTCCTTTTGCAGGGCCACTAAAGAGGAGTGCATGTACAGACTCTTTTCTTTTGTTGTTGGTCATCACATATTTGTAAGGGTGACAGCATGGGTAGGGCCAAAAGGAGAGAGAAATAACAACAGGCTCATCGTAGGCCCATTGTAGTGCTCTATGAGATGTGCTTAAAGAGATGTGCCATTCACTGCCATCTTGGAGTCTAAGGAGAGTTCCTCCATCTTCAATAGAATCGATTTTGTATACACAATACTTTTCTCGTGAAAGTATCCCTTTTTCTTTCAGGAGTGGTTTTGAACCTCTGATTGAGGACTTACCTCTTTTGTAGGATGGCTGCGGGAAACAATTTACTTTGCGTTGTTGCTCGACTTTGGTTTCAACTTTGTTATTCTCACAACACTCGTCTCTTGTCTTCTTCGCCGATCCTACGAAGAAGGCAAGAATAGAATCAGGGGTTAAAGTATGAGAAGCATATGTTGCAATAGGGGCAAAAATAGCCAACAGCAATATAAGAGAGCGTTTCATTTCTTCCTCCTTTGAGAAATAGAGTATTACGAAAACAGTATGAAACAAAAGGAGCTTAAGATGGAAGAGGTCAATTAAGGATATTTTCCCTGCTTCAAACTCCTCTTGTTTGTTATGATACCCATCTTTAGCTTAAGGAGAAATGATCATGCTCTCTATTGATTTGAAGGGAAAGAAGGTTTTTATTGCTGGAATTGGTGATGATAAGGGGTTTGGATGGGCGATAGCCAAGGCGATGTTTCAAGCTGGTGCGAGCATTTTGGTTGGAACATGGACGCCGATGCTCAATATTTTTACTTCAGCCTTTAATTCTGGAAAGTTCGATGAGGCTCGTCGTTGTGAAGATGGCTCCATGTTAGAGTTTGCTGGTATCTATCCAATAGATGCTGCTTTTGATGCTCCAGAGGATGTTCCTGCCGATATTAAAGAAAACAAGCGCTACAAAAGTGTAGAAGGGTATACGGTTTCTGAAGTTGCAAAGCGCCTTAGTGATGAACATGGGTCTATTGATATTCTCGTTCACTCTCTTGCCAACAGTCCTGAGATTAAAAAACCTCTTTTAAAAACTTCAAGGCAGGGCTATCTTTCAGCATTAAGCGCCTCCTCTTACTCTTTTATTAGCCTTCTTTCCCATTTTGTTCCTCATATGAACAGCAGTGGTGTTGCTCTTAATTTAAGCTACCTTGCGTCAGAGCGCGTTATTCCCGGCTATGGTGGAGGAATGAGCTCTGCGAAAGCGGCATTAGAGAGTGATACACGAACGTTAGCCTATGAGGTTGGAACAGAATATGGTATTCGGGTTAACTCGATCTCTGCTGGTGCATATGGAAGTCGGGCAGCTAAAGCGATTGGGTTTATTGATCAGATGATCGAGTATTCAACAGCTAATGCTCCGCTTCATCGCGCGATTGAAGCACAAGAGGTAGGCTCTGTGGCTGCCTTTTTGGCATCAAGCCTTGCCTCGGGAATAACTGGCGAAGTTGTTCATGTTGATTGTGGTCTTCATGCGATGGGACTTTCTCTTGATAGTCCTTGTTTGCAATGAAATCCAATGTATCTGAATTATTGATAGAACACCCTCTTTTTAAAAATAATTATTGCATGTATTTATTACATAATGCAAAGAAAAGAGTTTACAGCTTGTTGGGGGTAATATGGTAGTCGAATCCGTAGAAACATTTGGATGTGTAAAAGAGTTATTACGCGATAGTAGTGATAGTAGTAGTACTGATAGCGGTAGTTCTTCTGGAAAGGCTATTAAAAACTTCCGTATTAAAAAGATTCAACAAGAGAGTTGGTGGTGCTCGCAACTAGCGTCCGAGAGTGAGTCTGTTCTTCGTCAAAAGAAGATGTTTCGCAGCTTTGGTAGCGCAATTGGCGGGGCATTTTCTGGTTTGTTGCCAGCGGTTAGTAGTGTTAACACTTGGATGCATGAATATCTCGGCCACTGTCTATTAGGCTTTCGTCTTCTCCATTCGTATCCAGAGGGAGAGGGGCCAAAATATGTTGTCAATGCCTGGAAAGCGCTTGAAGAGGGTGGAATTAAGGGTTGGATAGATTGGATATTTCATAATGATGGAAGATCGGGATATGCTTGTGGGGGAGAAAGAACAGTAAACGCCTTAGGGGAATATCTTGGGGATCAAAAGAGAAGTGCTTGGATCTCTTTGTCAGGCTCTGTTCCTACTCTTTGTGTGAGCGGTGCTGCAGTTGCTGGTGGGGTGGCCATACGGGACAAGGTTCCTGTGGTAGGTGACTTTTTACTTGGGTTTGGGTTGGTGCAACACACCGTTAACTCAGCGTATCCCTGGACTGCTGTCGCGATGTCAGGAGAGGATCTTATTGCTAAGGCTCAAACCGGTCACGATTTTGCAAATTTTGCTGTTCAGCTCGCTAAAATAACACCCTTTTCTGCACGAACAGTCGCAATAGCTACAGCCTCGTTATGGACCCTATCGATTCCCTTTTTGGCACTTGGTGTCTATCTATTTAAAAAATCTAAAGAGAAAGATCTCATCTCTGATGGAATAGCACTGCAGTATTGGATTGCTCAATCATTAGAAGACACGGACAAGGAAAAGCTGTTTGCCGAACTATACGAGGAATACAAGGAATGTGGTGGAAAGGGTCCAGATTTTCGTTTTCTTGAGTATCTTTTGGATAACCTCCCTAAAAAGGAGTTACAAAAGAGTAAAGAAGAGATTATGCGCTACTGGGCAAAAGCAAAGCCTCAGGATAAGATTCAAACTGCTGTAGATGTAGTTTCAATTAGTTTTGGTGTTGTCTCATCTGTTATGTCTGTTGCTTCAAAAGTGTTTGTGCTTTTGGGAGAGACGATTCTTCCTAAGATAGCGTCAACAGCCTCTGTTTGTACCTATGTTGCCCCAATTTTAGGCTCTGTTACCCTGTTATCTGAGATCTATGAGGTTCATAAAGACTTAAACACGCCGTCTGAGCAGATGCCGAAATTGGCTAAAGTTTTGAGTGTAGCAAAGCTTGTTGTTGCAGTTGTTGGTTCAACCCTGCTCATTATAGGAGCGTTTATCCCTGGGATCAATGCCTTTGTTGTCTGTGGATTTATCTTAGGAACAGGTGGAACAATTGCTTTTGCTCTAGCTAAACAAGTGGTAGTCAAGAAACGAATTAGGCTCTACCACGCTATAAATCCAATACGATGCGATATGATGATCAGATTCTCCCAGAACTACGGAGAACAGCCCGCGGTCAAAGAAGAGATAGCGGACTGGGTTAAAAATGTCCGCTCTGCTAACGAAAAAGGGATTTTAAAAGACCCCTCTTTGCGAGAGAAGCTGCGTCAAAGTAAAATCCCTGATTTAGCAACCCTTTAATAATCAACATCTTACGCTATTTTGGCGATATAGTGCATTAGTTGATTGTTTTTATTCCGAAAAAACTGTAAAATAATTGCTTAAAGAATTAATAAATTTAATAAATAATTATGCCTTTAAGCGTATATCCTCGTAATACTGCTGATTTTTGTGCTGCAGAAAATCGCAATCCCAATATTTCCTCAAAAATAGAACAAGCCTTTCAAACAGCGCGTGACCAAAAAGAGTTATCAATCGGACAGGCTTTTGATTGGGCGCTTTCCTGTATACAAGAAAATGAAGAGCAGCTTCGAAAGTTATCTGTACAAGACGGTAAATGGAGAACACTGTGCAACACAGAGATTCCCCATCCACTAGAGTATTGCATGACAGAGCAGGGAATGGAGTTTCTCATTTATTTGGATGAGATTGGAAAGGGTTCTTTTAGAGAGGTTACCAAAAAGATCTGGGTAAAAGAGTCAGGAGAGAGCTCAATAGTTGCTGAAGCTCGACCAATTTCAAAAGAAGGAACCGCCGAGCTAATCGCTAAGATGCTCAAAGAGGCAGCGCTCTTTTCAAGCTTGTATGGTGAGCTTAAAAAGCCTGCTTGTGCGCTTTTTATTGATTCTGAGGGTGCTGTACAACCCCGACTTCTCTCTCCCTGTCTTGCGCAATCACTTACATCATACATGGAAGAAAAATTCCCCATGTCTCAGGATGAAGTGACCAGAATAGGAAAAACATTAGCTTCTGCTCTAGCTCGACTTCATCGAAATGGATACTGCTATAGAGACATCAAACCCGATAATGTCTGTTTGGATGATGGGGGGCGAGCTTATTTTATCGATTTAAATCCTGCGCCACGAATTGGAGAGGTCTCTGAGAGGGGGGATGGGGCGTATGAGGCTCCTGAAATAGACAGGAATAAAGAGAGCTGTATCGCCACTACTTCAGCAGATATCTGGTCATTAGGGATGCTTTTTCTTGAGATGAGGGATCGCGCTCTTTATAACCGTTTGCAAGGAGCTGTTTCTAAGAGGATTTTTCAAGGTGATGAAAGCAGATATAATTCTATCCTAAAAGATCTTCAAACCTCTTCTGAAAGACTCGATACTATTATTGCTCAGATGCTAGACTGGGCCCCTGATAAACGTCCTGAAGCTTATTTTGTTGCGGAGGTACAAGCATGACAACTGTTTCTCAAATTATGCCAGAGGAAAGACATCATTTCGATTCTACGTGCCAAGAAGAGGCGCCTTTTACGGTCTCTATTGAGAGCGCGTTGCAACGCCTTATTCAAGAGTCAGGTGCCTCAGACCAAGATACCATCCATACTTTGCGGCATAAGTGGAATCAGCTTGGAACAGAGTTTTCCTTTGAGGTAGAGCCTGCGCTTACACTTACAGACCCCTATCATAAGACTGTCTTTTTCCAGATATTGAAAACAGCAGAGTCTTCTGGTCAGACCGAGACAGCAGTCTACAAGAAAGATATTTATGAAAATCCTGTCAGGCGGCTTTCTAAGCTTATAAAGACGTATTGGCATGGCCTGACAAGGTGTATTGATGAGACCCATCTCGACCAGATTCTACAAGATTCAAAGACCTCTTCAGGGACAGTACACTATTTGTATGTTCCTCACAGTGATGAAGAGGGATATTCTTACTATTCTTCAGTAGCTCAAAAACTTGGCGATCGTTTGGTAGTTGAAAGGCTTCCAGAAAATGTGACCCTAGAATATGTCAAGAGCTTAGAAAATAGCCACGGTCTTCTCTCGTTAGCTCTAGAGAAAACAGACTCTGGATATAAAGGTGTTCCCTTTGTTGTACCTGGAGGTCGATTTAACGAGATGTATGGGTGGGACAGCTATTTTATCCTCAAGGGGCTTATCGTAGACGGTGAGATTGCGCTTGCCAAGGCGATGGTCGACAATTTTATCTACCAGATAGAGCATTATGGAAAGATTTTAAATGCTAATCGCTCCTATTACCTCACCCGCTCGCAACCCCCATTTTTTACCTCTATGATACGAGAGGTGTTGCCACACCTTGAGAAAAGTTCTGCAACGAAAGCATGGCTAAAAAAGGCACTTAAAGCTGCTATCAAAGAGTATAGAGAAGTTTGGATGGGGCCGCAAAAACTTACGGATACTGGCTTAAGCCGCTATTTTGGCAGTGGCACAGGCCCCTGTCCTGAGGTCGAAGAAGGCCACTTTGATCACATCTACGCTACGTTTGCAAAGCAGTACAGCATGAATCCCAAGGACTTTAAAGAACAATACCTCAATGGTTCGTTACAGGTCTCAGAGCTCGATGAGTTTTTTGTGCATGATCGAGCGGTACGAGAATCTGGTCATGATACGACACACCGTTGGGATGATCAGTGTGCTGATTTTGCTCCAGTTGAGCTCAACTGTCTTCTCTATCAGATAGAGATAGATATTGCTCGCTTGATAGGAGAGGAGTTTGATGGGGATCTAGATGGTGAGACGGCATTAAATTGGAGAGAGGCAGCCCAGCAAAGGAAAGAGAAGATCAACACCTATTTTTGGAATGAAGAAAAAGGTCTCTTTTTCGATTACAATGTTGTTTTGAATCGTCAGGATGATTATGAGAGTGCCACAACGCTCTTTCCTCTTTATGCAGGCCATGAGGATGATCCTACAACGCATCTTCTCTCAAAAGAGCGAGCGAAAAGGCTATTAGAAAACGCATTGCCCTTTTTGGAGATGGCGGGCGGTATTGCTGCAACAGGTAAAAATGCAAAGAGATCGACACGGCAGTGGGACTTTCCCAATGGGTGGGCACCTCATCAGATGGTTATTTGGAAGGGCTGTTTGCAGCATGGATTTACAGATGTTGCCTGTCGTCTGATCTACCGCTGGCTCTATACAATTGCTAAAAATGCAAAAGATCATAATGGGATGATCCCTGAAAAGTTCGATGTGGTCAGGCGCTCACACGACGTCTTTGCATGCGAATACGGTAATGTCGGCACTGATTTTGACTACATCACACAAGAGGGATTTGGCTGGGTGAATGCCTCATTCCAACTTGGTATTGCCATTCTCCAAACAAAAGCTCCCCATCTCTACACGAGTTTAGAGGACTTTATTTTGCCAGAAGAGGTTTTTGTACAAGTCCCTTAGACCCTAATTGTCACCCCCTCTTCCTCATAAAATGGCTGCAGGAAATAATCTACTTCGTGAAAGTTCTTCGGCAAGGTTTTTTAACCTTGCCTTCATCACAACACTCGTATCTTATCTCCTTCGCTCATCTCATGAGGGAGATTGGGTAGCAATTAGGGTCTTAGAAAAACCATCCCGTCCTTCTTGGCCCAACAGGAACACGATCCCACGGATTTGATGAAAGACCTGGAGTACCGCCTCCACCAACCGAGATCCTTGTCGATGATAGTGTTGGGTTGTATGTTGATACTGGTGAGAAGGAGGGAGTAGTAGATGTATTTGATGATCCTCTTGGAAGGCTGATGCTGAAGCTGCTGGTGCTGCCGGATGCAATTAGACAGATAACTCCAAATCCTATTGCAGCACTTAAAGCCGCTGAGCTGCCTGTAATGAGAAAGGCTACTCCAGATATGATAGCAAGAGCTAGTGAGGTGATAGCTATTATGCACGCTATTTGCTTGCAGCAATTTCCCCCTTGGCACCAAGTTTCCCCCTGTTCGATAGGAGGAGTTGGTGAACTTCTGTCAAAGCTAACTGAGACACTCATAGTAAACCTCCTTTTAATGTTGCCGACTTGCGGTCATGTAGTTGTTTTCGTTGATATTGACTAAGATGTGCTCTCGTCCAAACCAGGAACTATTTTCTCCAAGCAGAACTGCCTGTCCTATCTTCCAGGTGTAGAATCGTGAACTTCTATTTACCTTCCATTGAGAGTTGTCTTCGAGTTCGATGTATCCGTAAGAATCGATTCTTCTTATGAAGAGAGCGTATTTCATTAGAGGACCTTGAGAAAGGTTGGCCTTAACCGATTCTCTGGTAGTTTGGTTTATAAGACGGTAGTCGTAGGATGAGAAGTAGCTGTAGTTGGGTGTGATGGTAATTGGGCTCTGTGCACTCCACCTCGATGCTTTTCTAGCATCTCTCGAAGAGATGAGCCAGACGGTCTCATCGTGGGTAGAGAGCGTGTTTCCACCACTTCCAACAGAGGTGATAAAATACACAGGTCGATATTCCTGACCAGAAGAACCTTGAAGGCCCTTTTTTACCGTGTTGCTTTTTTTGTGGGGCGGCACAAGGTATTGTGGCCCAATAGCTTTTTGATGGACATTTTGAGGACGATCTATACCATATCCTGAGAAGGTAGAGAGGATCGCCAAAAACAGAATCAATTTTTTCTTCATCTTCTTCTCCTAAATGAGAACTCTTGCCGGTATGACTATACAGGATAAGAAATTAAGGAAGATTAAAGAAAAAACGCTCCTCTTCTCTCCAGGAGATTAGAGGAGCTTGTTTTATCAAAAGAGTTTTTTACGAATTCGCTAAGAAAACAATCCCTTCTTTTTTGATCCAACAGGAATACGGTCATCTGGGTTGGGCAGAGCACCTGGAGTATCGCCTCCACCAACAGGGCCGCGACCTGCTCTTCTCTCCAGCGGTCTTGGGCTGTCTATGTGCTTTCCCGACGCATCTGAAGAAAATGTGCGGTTAAATGGAGAAGGGGGAGTACTTGCCCCGTCTCCTACACCAACTCTTCTATTTTCATGTATAACAGGTGCAACATTAGTTGATCTGTTTCCTACACCTACTCTCCCATTTCCCACATGTTGTGGTGGACTATAGCGATCTGGTGACGGGAGTATCGGTCGTGTTTCTACAATAACAGGTGGTGGTCGGTGGCTGTGTACAACAGTAGCTGGGGGCTGGTAATCCTGCACGACAATAGGTGGGGATGGGCGATCATGCACAACAAGAGGAGTGTTTAATGTATTTGTGTAAACTCTTCGAGCCCTACAGCTGATGCTACTGAATGCGATTAGAGGGATAATCCCGAGTCCTGCTGCAATAAGTAAAAATCCTGGATTACCTGTAGCGATAAAGCCTACGAGCGGTATGATAGTAAGAGCTAGTACGCTAATAGCTATTGCTCCTCCTACTATTTTAGCACAGCGATTTACAGGCTGTTCAACAGGTGGAGGAGGCGAGCCACTCTTAAAGCTAACTGATGGTACACACATAGTAAGTCTCCTTTTAATACTGCCGACTTGCGGTCATGTAGTTGTTTTCATTGATGTTGACCAAGATGTAGTCTCGTCCGAACCATGAGGTGTTTTCTCCAAGGAGAATTGCCTGTCCTATCTTCCATGTGTAGAGTCTTGATCCTGTATCTACCTTCCACTGAGAATTGTCTTCAAGTTCAATGTATCCATAATAGGGATCAATTCTTCTTATGAAGAGAGCGTATTTCATTAGAGGGCCTTGAGAGAGGTTGGCCTCAACAGATCCTCTGGTGATTTGGTTTACAAGACGGTAGTCGTAGGAGGAGAACCAGCTCAGGTTGGGCGTGATGGTAATTGGGGTCTCGGCAACCCACCTCGATGCTTTTCGAGCATCTCTTGAAGAGATGAGCCAGACGGTCTCATCGTGGGTAGAGATTGTATTTCCACCGCTTCCAACAGTGGTGATATAGTATACAGGTCGGTAGTCCTGTACGTACCAGTCTTGAATACCCTTTTTGACCTTATTGCTCTTTTTATACGTTGGCTTAAGATAGTACGCTCCAACGCCCTCTTGATGGACGGGTTGGGGGCGATCTATACCATACATTGAGATACTGCATATAACAGCAAGCAATAATGCTAATCTTTTCTTCATTGTTTTCTCCTAAATGAAACTCCTTATGAACACTAATATACAGTATATTAAATTAAGGAAGATTAAAGAAAAAGTGGCTGTGTTGAAAAAGCTTTCAACACAGCCAGTTGTGAAACTTAATTACCGTCTTTCCATGCGAGAATATAATTGCCTTTAGACACGTTGATCAAAATGTTTGATGCACCGAACCAAGAAGTGTTTATCCCTTGAAGTATGATATCGCTTCCTTTGGCCCATTTCTGAAGCTCGTCACTTTTGTCTGTTGTCCATTGAGAACCGTCTGTGAGGCGAACCATTGGATTTCGGTGATATTCGATGAAGGTAGCACGAACAGCTCCTTCTTCTGACGGGGACTGGCAGACATATGCAACAACAAACTCTTTTGTTTCTTTGTTGGTAAGGCAGTAGGTGGCGCCTTTGTTGGGTGAGAGTATAATTGAGTCTCCGCTTTTCCATTTCGCTGCTATGGAAAAGCTGCTGTTAGAGACCTTCCAAACAGTGGTATCATGTGTTGTCAGCCTTTTTTCGGTCTCGTCAATGTTAGTAATGCGGTAGGTAGGTATGTACTGATTAAGCGTTATGTTGGGTGTATAGTTAGTGCCTAGGTTAAAACATTTTTTTGCAAGGCGTGGCTTGCTCTTTTTAACACACTGTTTACTTTTGTGCTTTCCGTGCGACGCAGAGTCAACAGCGTATGTTGAAACAAAGGGCATAAGAGCCAGTAAAAAAATAAGTTTGTGTAACATTTTGTTTCTCCTATAGTTCAAGGTCTAAGATTTTGTTAATGGTTTTCTCTCTTTTAGAGGGGGTTCTTCGCCCTTTAGGAGGAGGCGAACGAGGAATTGTTTTAAGACGCTCTTTTTCCGATCCTACGCCATGAAGAATATCGGGTTGTTTCCAAGAAAAGAGTCTCTTTATAGAGTCGAGAGATGGAAAACGGGGATGGTAGGTAGAAAGCATAACTATGCTGGAGACAACAGATAGTATAGCTGCGCCAAGGGCTAATGGGGCTTTTGTAGCACAAAAGAGGATCCCTAGGAAAGTTGCAAGGGCTACAAAACTGACGATAGCTGTTATACGAAAAACTTCCAGCGGTCTTTCTAGGATCTCTAGAGCGGTTGTAGAGGGAGGTTGTGATGTAAAGCTGGGAGCTGCTACAGCACTCATGGAAGGCCTCTTTTTATCATTAGAAGCGATGCTAGCAGGAGGGCTGATAATTGGCAATAAAGAGTGGAAGCAGAAATCAGACTCTTTTGTTACTCATCAACGTAGCGTCCCACTAGAAGATTGCTACTCTTAGTGAGGTTGATCAAAACGTTTGGTTTACCAAATAAGGAGCGATTTATTCCTTGAAGCACTATATCTTCCTCTTCCCACGTGGAGAACTCAGCGCTTCTCTTTGTTCCCCACCGAGATCCATCTGTGAGCCGAATATATGGATGCCGATAGTCGATAAATTCGATGCGAACAGTCTCTTCTGCCGAAGGGCCGTGAGAGATGAGAGCATTAACAAATTCTCCTCTTTGTTTATTGCTCAGGCGATAGAAAGCATCTCGATTTGGTGAGATGATAAGCGATTCACCTTCATTCCACTGCGCTGCCCTGTGCGAAGTCTTTTCAGAGACCTGCCAAAGAGTCCCATCGTGTGTTGTAAGCGTTGTTCCCTCGCTTCCAATGGTGGCGATGTAATAGATAGGCTTGTACTGCTTGCCTACATTAAGACACTTTTCTACGAGGTGTCCCCTGCTCTTTTTAGCCATTTTTTGTTCAGCATAGGCACAGGCTGAAAAAGAATAACAAAGAGCAATCAGTAATGCCAGCTTATGATTCATCTGGGTCAATCTCTGCCGTTAGATTTGCTATTTTCCTTTCCCGGGGTCCCCTTGAAATGGTTTTGGACTGATTGAGGTAGGCGTCCTTGTTGTTTGGTTTTCAAACTATTTCGAAGCTTTTGTCGGAGCTCTTCTTTACTTGGAGTGGACTCTTGAGAAGATGGTGGGGCAGTAGCGGCAGGGGTTGAATCATTCTGATTGGATTTCTTTTTGTCAGAAGTGTGTGGAGGGGGTGTTGTCGGCATTTGCTTTAATGGGGGTGCAGTTTTGGTATCAGTCGTTCCCTGTTTGACTTCCTGCTGGTCGGGGTTGAGTGGAGGGGTTCTTGTTGGTATTGGGGATGCGGCTGTGATATCGGTAGGCTGCGGGCTAGCTTGTGTAGGAATAGTTGGGAGAGGTTTTGAAGGAGATTGCACGGTTGTTGACAGGGCGGTTTTTTCAAAAGTTTTTGGTGGCGTTACTGCCTTAGGGGCTTTCTGAGGATCTGTTACTGGGAAAACATTGTAGCTTGGTTTTACTTGCTTACCTTGTTGTTCTACCGGTTTTTGGGCAACATGTTGTGGGAGAGCTTTTGGAGGAGATTGTGTAGTCGGTGGCCCAACTTCGATGATAGAGGCTGTTTGTAAGACACCATCGGAATTTGACCTGCTTTCAGGTTGTAGGAGAGCTTCTGAAGGGTCCCCTGGTGGTTGCTGATCATTGTTTGGAGATGTTTTTGAGCTCGATCCCAAAAGTTTTTGTGCAAGAAGCGCTATGGTGGCTGCGATGAGGCTGCAGGCGCCGCATGTTATGGCTGCACCGAGAAGTAAAGGGTGTCCTATAACGCAAAAAACGCCTCCTAAGATCCCTGAAAAGATTGAAAGGGCTACGGAGCTGACGATGGCTGTCATGCGAAGAGCGCTCACCTTTTTTTCTGAGCTTTCTGGGGTAATTGTAGGGGAAGGTTCTGAAGTAGGGGGTGTAGCAACTATAGCACTCATAAAAAGGCCTCCTTTTGTTGTCGAGAGAAGATCCTAACAAACGGAGCCTATAATTGGCAATAAAGAGTAGAAACCCAAGTTGCGCCCTACATCACGCTTGAACAGATCTACACGTAACAATTGAAAAATTAATTCCTTCGGGCAAGTATTAACTTGCCCTTCAGCATTTAATTTTCCACTTGTTACGTTCGATTGTGTTCAAGCGTGATGTAGGGCGCAACTTGGGTTTAAATCCCTTGCCAAAAGTCACAACACCTGTGCCCTGTTTCCTGCGCTCATCCTATGAGAGAGAGTGGGGGGGGCTATGGAGGGGATCTTCCTTTAGCTCTTCGAATTATTGTGGCGACCTTTCTTGGCAGCCTTATTACTTTGCCCATCTGGCTCTCACTTCTCCTTTTCTGAGGGTAGGATTGTGAGGGAGAAGATGGGGGTTTGGAGGGGGGTGCATGTTGCGCGTGTCCGTGAAAAGATCTCTTTCCATGAGGGATTCTGTTTTTGACACGCCTTATACAGAGAGGTGACAAGGGTGTCGGTAAAAATTCCCCCTTGTTTGAGCGTGCAAAAAGCGTATTCTCCTGGGGAGGATGCGGCAGCGACAATAGAGCCATGTGTTTCAAGAAATAGCTTTTTAAGGCCTGGCAGAGGCCACTCTTTTTTTAGCCCCTTTTTTCTTCTAAGTAAAAATCGTTCATCAACATTATTGCAGCAATCAGAAAGGAGAATAGAGAGTCGTGCCTCCTTGCTCTTAAATTGTTCAAGAATCCAATTGGAACTAATTGTTTCTCCTCTATTTGGAAGAACAAGATGAGGCCATCGTCCTGAGGATTGAGAAGTTCTAAAGCCGTGTCCTGCGAAATAGAGAAAGATGATGTTTTCAGGTGATGAAGGAAGATCGTCAATCCACTCCTTTATGCAAAAAAGTTTCGCCTCTTTGCCTTGAAGAATGGTTATATCTAGCTCCATCTTTGTCTCTTTTGTGACAACGGTAAGCAGTCGGTGAACTTTGTCGATATCGATGTGGACCTCTTCAGCAAGTCCTGAGGCAGGGGTGTCGTCGCTTAATAAAAGGGCGTGAAGAGTGACTCCTTCACAAACAGATAAATAAAACAGGGAAAATAATATAGTTATATATCTCATGGCGGCCTGGCTTATTACTATTTAATTTGAGCTATAGCAGATTTAGCAATTAAAGCAAATTATTCAGTAATTAAAGAGAGGGGGCGTTGCATGGGGTGACAAAGAAGGGCCATCTGATCGAAGACTTTTTCCCATGAAAGGGTCCTTTCTGATGAGAGGTTTTTAATGGCTCCGAGGAAGGCTAGGGTAAAGAGGCTGCCATCTTTTCCCGCATAAGAGGCAAATCCCGGCTGTGCGCCTGTGGCCATAATGGTTCCTTTTGCATTAAGAAACAAGGAGTTAAGACCGGGACCTTTCAGCGAAAGAGGGATGGAGATCTGCTTTGGTTGAAGGGGGGTTGTAGGAAAAAGATAGGTGTTATTGCAGCAGTCGAAAAGGAGGATGGTAAGACGTGGATGGAGAGACTCGAGATGAGATCGGATGGCCTCTGCAGGAAGAAGCTCTTTTTTAGAAGAAAAATAGAGAGAGGGCCATAGAGCTTGGCCTTGATAGCCGTGACCTGAGTAGTAAAACAAAAGAACATCGTGGTGATTCTTGGGTAAGGAAGAGTGGACGTTATCTACACAAAGCTTTGACCCTGTAAGGGTTTGGATGGAAAGCTTCATTTTCGTTGTCTTAGTCAGCTTTTTGAGAAATGTCGAGATATGTTGTACATCTTTTTGTACTGGTGATTGTAGATCTGAGATTGTGTCATAGGCCAAGATAGCGTGAAAGGAGTCGCTAAATAGAGTTATGGGAAAAAGCAGTAGAAAGAAAAAGATAATCACAGATCAGGCCTTACGTCTACTATATAACAGGGACGCTGTCGTCCAGAGCTCATAGAGGCTATATCAGGCAGCGTTCTTTCTAAGACATTGTGCCATGATGTACACATATATTCTCCCTCTTCGAGAAGAGAGCGAACGAGACCGAGAGAAAAGAGGCTTCCCGAGGTTCTTCCGCCAATAAGTGTGAGTGCGGGCTGACCTGGAGAGGCAGCGCATGCTGTAACCGAGCCTGTTAGGTTGAGAAAGAGAGAGGAAAGACCTGGAAGCAGAGGTTGTTCAGGAATAATGAGTTGAGAGCTTTCAGGTGGGAGCGATTTTATATGGAGAGGATCATTACAGCAGTCGAAAAAAATAAGGGAGAGCCGCGGCTCTTTTTTCTTGATCGAAGAACAGATTTCTTTTCCAGGAATAGTGTATGACTTTTTTGTAACGAGTTTTCTACATGCCAAAACAGGCCAGGGATCGGATTTTTTACTTGGGCGAAAGCCATGGCCTGAGTAATAAAAGAGAACAATCTCTCCTTTCTGGATTGTTTTTATCCACTTTCGTATCTCATCGGGCGTGTAATTTTTTTCTACAAGCGTTGTCTGTGTATGTGGAATCTGAAGTTGCTCTGCGATATTTTTTACACTCTCTTGCATGCGCTGATAATCATAGCGCGTTCCCTCTCGAATATCGCTCGATCGAATGTCTGCAACAATAAGTGCTCGAAGGTGCGGTGTAGCTTCTAGTTGAAAAGAGCAAAGTAGTAAAACTATAAAAATAAGAGCTTTCATTTTTTTCCGATTTTTTTAAGGTACATGCCCTATGTAATCATAATAGTTACATTGGTTGCAAGACTAAGAAATAGGAGCAGCGCTCCACTTGCTCTCCCAAGGAGTCTCAAGTTGCTCTTGTAGGTAGACGTGAAGCTCAACGGACTCTTCTGAAAGCCATCTGCTAAATTTGCTAAAAACCTTTTGCATGTCAAAGCGCATCTCATCGTGCGATGATATTTTTGGGTTTTTATGAAAGCTTCCAATATCGATAAAGATAGCTTTTGTACCGATAAGACCGGCGTTTTTATGAAGGTCAGGATCTGAGTCTTGCACCTCTTTTTTCGATCTGCGGGAAACGATTCCAACGAGAGAGTCGATCGCTTTCTTTGCACTTTCCATATCACCTTTTGCTATCCACTTTCTGAAACTCGGTTGGACGAGATCAGACCGAAGCTGCATGGCAAAGCCGTACGTTGCAAGATCGATTGAATACTCTCTTCCAATACCATCTTGAATTGTGACAGGAAGAGAGAACTGGTTTGAAGGAAGAATTTGAGCGTAGATGAGCGCGCACTCTCTAAGAAGTGCTGTTGCTGCAATTTTATAGCTGTTGAGCGCGAGCGAAACCCTGTGATCTCTGCGAGTGACAAGAGAGTCTCTATACTGTGCAAGGGAGTCTGGAAGGGGAAGCGCTTGCAACCATGAGGGCGCGCCTCTCATATGGTGGCACTTAAAGAGCTTGAGAACAAACTTGCCGTCTTCACTTACAAAGGCGTACGCTTGGGAGCCTTTTCCTAAATACAAGAATCGCTGCTTTGTACATCTTTGAAGTTGAGCAATCTGTGGCCGCAGAGGCGAGGGAAGATAGAAATCCCCAGGAAAGAGGATCTCTTCTTGAATTCGCTGCACACTAAAGCCTTCTGTAAGGCCATAATAGAGCGCCCGAACACCAATTGTGGCGCAAAAAAGAGAAAGTGCAATTCGAAGTGTAGAGAGTTTTGTTTTCATTAGTTACAAGTATAGCTAAAATGGATCTAGATCTCAAGAGAGAGGCTCCCCGCACTGTAAAGTGCGGGGAAGCTCTTTATATGTTGGCAACTTTTTCAAAGACGATACGGGCGGGGTAATTATACGTTGTGAGACCGCCATCAATAGGATCCGCAAAGATAAGATCATCATTATCATCTTGATTGGTTGTAGCGCACAACTTTACTTCTGTGTCATCTGCTGGTACTTGGAAAATGGATGAGCCAGTAAAGGAGCTAAGTGATTGGTACTGACCGCTATCGCCAGGATCATATCCAGCCCCGGTCCACGTCAATTTATGTTGGCATCCACCAACAGACAAAAAGACCGTACTAAAGCCGTAATCATCAGCATTGCCAAGCAGAAATTGGAATCGAACAGTATAGATTCCTTTGGGAAGGGTGAAGGTGTCTGTAGTACTGTCAAATTCGATCCCTTTAGTATAATCTAAGGTAGTAAAAGGAACGGTTATAGTCGAACCTGTTGCTGGTTGCCCAAAGTTTTTTGGCTCTGATTGAAATGCTGAGGCATATACTGGGTCAAGGGTTTCTCCTTGGGGGCCTTCTTCTCCTTGAGAGCCGGCAGGACCAACAGGGCCTTGAGGGCCAGGAACACTGCAAGAGTCAAAAGAGCTATCAATTTTTATTGTTGCTTCAGATTTGGCCTTGCTCCCTTTTTCAAGGAGTTGGTTTTCTGAACCATAAGCCTCTTGGAAGAGCAGGCAAAAGCAGATAACTCCTGCTATTTTCAAATATCTTTTCATGAGTACAATCCTTGAGTTATATGTGGTCAATTAACAAATCTCCCCAATTTTTTGAAAGACGATACGGACCGGATAATTTTGACCCGTATTTGGATCTGTAATTATCAGATCTCGTGAGCCTCCATAGGCTATTGCGAGTACTTTCGCATAGAGCTGTACTTCTGTCCCGTCTGCGGGAATCTCGAAAATTGTTGATCCAGAAAATGAGGAAAGTGAGTTGTCAGGATCGTACACAGTGCTTGTTCGTGCTAATGTCAGATCGCATCCACCGATTTTCAGGTATACAGGATCAAACATTACCCTCCTATCATCGGTCATAAACTGAAAATGTAGAGTAAAGACTCCTTTAGGAAGGGTGAATGTATCTGTTGTGGAATCAAACGTGATTCCTTGGGCATATTCTAAGGAGCTAAAGGGAAGTAAGATGATATCGTCTATGACGACTTCACCAAAGTTTTTTGGGCACTCCTGAACTGCCACGGCATATGCCGGAGTAAATGGTTCTCCCTGAGCACCTGTGGAGCCTTTCGGACCAGCGGCCCCTTGAGGACCTGTGGGTCCTGAACACATACCACCAAAACAACTCAAATTATCGCCGGCTATTATTTTTGATTTGGATTTAGCTTTACTTCCTTTTTCAGCGAGTTGGTACTGCGCTGTCTGTGCAGAACTGCTTTCTATGGCTTCTATTTGTTGGAAAGCCATACAGAGGAATAGAATTCCTACTCTTTTCAAAGATCTTTTCATAATAAATTCCTTAAAAATAGATTCCATAAAAACTTAACTACAGGCCTCATCAATCTTTCTAAAAACAATACGAGTTGGGTAGTTTTCGGTTGCATTGGGGTCTGTAAAGATAAAATCAGGAGTACCGCTACTTTTTTTTCGGTTGATTCGCATAAAGAAGCGCACCTCTGTTCCATCTTCAGGCGTTTCAAAGATAGTTGATCCAGAAAAGGAGCTGAGGGAGTTATCCGATACATCATTTTCATCAGGCTCATATCCACCCGGTGCCCAGGCAACATTGAGTTCTGATCCACCAATTGTGAGATACATTCTGTCAAAGGCGTAGCTGGAATCATCGTCGATCATGAATTGAAAGTCGACAATATAGACGCCTTTTGGAAGGGTAAATGTATCTGAGGTAGCGTCGAGAGTAATATTTTTCGAATAATCTAAGCATGAAAAAGGAAGCCGGATAACGTCATCAATAAACTTTTCCTGAAGGTTGACCTCTCCTAATTGAAATGCTGCAGCATAGGCATCCGTGAACCCTGTCCCACCGGGACCTGTTGGCCCTGATGGGCCTGCGGGACCTGTTGGCCCTGTCTCTCCAATAGAGCCTGTACATCCACACTCATTACCAAAAGAGCCGCTATATATTATTTGGGTCTTAGATTTGGACCTAGCGCCTTTTTCAACAAGTTGAGCTTCATCTTCGGCAAAGCCGCTTTGTGTGAGTAAACAGAGGCAAAGAGCCCCAAAAATAAGTTTTAGATGGTGTCTCATGTAATCTCCTGCGATAGAGTGAGTTGCTTTCTTTGGCCAGATATAATTCAATTGAAAAGATTTGTAAACAGAAAAATAAAATTTTTTTTGAGATAGAGGGTAGGATGAAAGTGGGCCGTAAAAAGGGTTTCTGAATCTGTATAAAAGACTTTTTAAAAAATTTGAAAATAAAAGATTCTAGGTTGTGTTGGTAAATTTCAAATCAAGTATTTTTTTTGTTAGTAAGGTGGGGCAGACAAAATACGAATGTTGAAAGATCAGCAAGGTTTTCTCACACTGAAAAAGCAACGCGAGCGATAAGAGGAATGGGTAATAAAATACCGCCCAAAAGAATCTTTGGGCGGTATATTGTACGGATTTTTATGCTTATGGCAGTTCCGCTATCTTATGGAACGTAATGCGACCTGGGGGGTTATTTGGTCCCGGGTACATGTTCTCAACGTCACTGTTGTTCAAATCATTTGCAATTGGATCAATAAAGATGAGGTTATTATCATTATTCTCCCCTCCGCGAACGAGTTTGAAGACAACATTGTGGAGTGAATCAGTCATCTCGCATAGTGCAGATCCAGAAAATCCAGCACATTCACCTCCGGTGGCACTAGAGTCGCCATTCTGGTAGCTGCACATCCAATTGAGATGTTTCACATTACCTCCAATATCGAGAAGCATGCCATTGAAGTTTAAATCATCGTTGAAGATCATAAAAAAGAAATCTACCTTATATACGCCTGGCTCAAAGCCGCTAAACTGACTGCTTCCGTTAAGAGTGATTCCGGTAGTGAACTCTTGTAGTTCATTGAAAGGAACGATTATTTCGATGCCTTGACCGAAGTCACCTAAATCTTGTCTGCCTCGTATAATAGCCGTTGCATAGACTGGAGAGAGGGCTGGCCCTGTGTCTCCCGTTGCGCCCGTTGCTCCAGTTGCACCCGTTGCTCCAGTTGCACCCGTTGCGCCAGTTGCGCCAGTTGCACCAGTTGCACCAGTTGCCCCAGTCGCACCCGTTGCACCAGTTGCCCCAGTTGCACCCGTTGCGCCAGTTGCCCCAGTTGCCCCTGTTGCGCCCGTTGCACCCGTTGCCCCAGTTGCACCCGTTGCGCCAGTTGCCCCAGTTGCGCCAGTTGCACCAGTTGCGCCAGTTGCTCCTGTTGCGCCAGTTGCTCCTGTTGCCCCAGTTGCTCCTGTTGCGCCAGTTGCACCAGTTGCTCCTGTTGCACCTGTCATTCCGGTTGCTCCTCTCAGGCCTCTCGGGCCTGTTGGGCCTGGTGGACAGCATGGATTACAGCCTGGATTACAGGCTGGACAGCAAGGATCGATGCATTCACCTGGACATGAACAGCAGGGGTTACAATATGGGCATGAGCAAGAGCCTGTTGCTCCTTTTGGTCCTTGTTCTCCTTGTTGCCCTTGTGGTCCTTCAGGACCCTGTGGACCTGGGACGGGAGGACACGGAGGCCGGGTTGGCATGCAAAGTTTAACTTTGGATTTTGACTTGGATCCTTTCTCTGCAAGCTGTGGTTGTTCGACATCATTAGTGTCTGTAGCATAACCACTTTGGGAGAGAAGGCAGAGACAAATTGTCCCTGTCAACATAAGAAGAAATTTTTTCATAAAGGTGCTCCTTTGGATAAACCTGTGTATGTTGACAAGATATATTTATAAATTTGATTTGTTGTAAACACTAAAATAAAAATTTTTTTATACATTACATAAAGCCCTTGCTCGAGTTTTCCATTAGGCTTGTAGAACTGCTTTTGAGCGTCTTTTTTTGTAGATTGATCGGAAGAAATAAAATATAAAAATTACAATTTGAGCTTGCGCTTCTGGTTTCAATACCATCATTTTTGTAGATTCTTTTCTAAAAAGTAGTGGAATGATGGAGATTTAAACCCAAGTTGCTCCCCAATCTCTTTTGTAGGATGAGCGAAGGAGATAAGATACTTTGTGTTATGAGATCAGCAAGGCTTTTAACCAAAGCCGAGGAAAAGCGCGAAGTAGATTGTTTTTCGCAGCCAGCTTATTAAGGGGGGATAATTACGTAACTTGGGTTTAATTAAGAAATACAATGCCGCCAAAAAAGACTTTTTAGGCGGCATTGTGTACTACTCTTATACTTGTGGTGGTAGATCAGCAAGTTTTATCAGAACCATTCTCGCTGGTGAGTTGGCAGCGCTCTCTATATCGAGAAGTACCATATCGTTGTCATTATTTTTTTCAAGAATAAGCTTCACGTCTACTTCTGAGCAAGATCCTCCTGGATCAGCAATTTGGAGGATGGTCTCTCCACTATAGGCGGCAGAAAGAGAATCTGGAACACTTGCCTGAGCATGGACCCAATCTATTGGTAGATCTGTTTCTCCATCTCCTGTTCCATAAACACGCAGGAAGATACTGTTAATATGGAGATCAAGAGGTTCTTCTACTAGTATCATAGCTTGGAACCAGACCTTATAAATACCTACAGGAATTCTGACTGTGTGGTTAGTACTGTCTAATGTGATGTTGCTAGAGCTGGGTCCTTGTGTGTCGAATGGAATGATGACTGCGTTATCAGGAGGGGGAAGAATAGGCGGTAGGAGAACTTCGGGAGGAGCAGAGACTGTTGCATAAGTCTGGAGACATGTTTGTGTTGCCCCGGTTGCTCCTCTTTCCCCAGTTGCTCCCGTTGCTCCAACTGCACCTGTTGGTCCTATACAACATGGTGGGCAGCAGGGATTGCATTGGCCTGGGCAAGGAGAGCAAGGATCACAGCATGGGCATGAGCACGATCCTGTCACTCCTTGTGGTCCTTGTGTTCCTTCTGGGCCCCCGGGTCCTTCTGGGCCGGGTATGGGAGGGCATGGAGGTTGCGCTGGAATGTAGACTTTCACTCTGGATTTTGATTTAGATCCTTTCTCTGCAAG
>Ga0180438_10001693_pt1 | contig 38392 bp, 32 predicted proteins | sample SS_ome_12_FD_132455 | JGI IMG/M metagenome (GOLD analysis project Ga0180438, IMG submission 132455) | Hypersaline lake sediment archaeal communities from the Salton Sea, California, USA - SS_3_D_2 metaG | ecosystem: Environmental > Aquatic > Non-marine Saline and Alkaline > Hypersaline >... | reverse complement strand
ACACTCATAGTTTAGTGTCAGATGATTAGACCTCACCCCCATATCAAACTCAAACCTACCAACATCGCCTGCCTTGACACCAACTAATCTGTCTTTAGGGATTCTGTATTTAACAACAGTTGAACTCTTATCTGGATCCAATATCCCATTATAGTTCTCATTAAAAAACATATCGTAATACTCGCCTCTATCAAAGAAAACACTCGTGGTCTGTGTAGAATTACGCAGGCCATTTGCACTTATTGGTGTATCTAATATCCCCCCACAATCTACCCACGTTATTCCATCTTTTGAAAACATTAGTTTGATACAGACCTGAGTGGCCCACCGTCGTTTATTTGTATAAGCGGAGAGTCCAACAAACAGATCTGTCCCTGGATATTCCATGGCATCAAAATGGTAATAGTTATCCTTATCAAAATTGACGCCTTCCATTTGGAGTAATTGCAAGGGTTCCCAATGGATCGCGTCTTTTGAACGCGTAGTCTGCACCCATCTACATCTTCTCCCCATATTAGCTCTAACAAAGATCACATATTGCTGCAGTATCTCAGAGTAAAAGCAGCAGATCTTGCTATCAAATCTACTACAATCAAAGAGATTTTCCGTATGACCAGGATGAATACCAGATATAACGGGTGTTTTTTGCACATAATCCCAATGAAGCATGTCGGGAGATTGCATGAGATATAACCCGTTTTGATGATAGATCGAGTGTATATCAGGGGAAGTGATCTTAGCACCTCTATATAAAATCGTCGGCTCCTCTTTCTTTTCAGCCCCGTAGAAAAGACCCAGGCAATGCTCTCCTCCTATACCGTAGTACATAGTGCCACATCGCGATGGAAAGACACAAAAGTTGTGGTTTAAATGATGCATATTTTGCAAAACATTAATTATATTTTTTCTTTCTGTATTATATAAACATGTAGACCCCCCATAACTATAAAATAGATTTCTAAATACGAAATCGTATCCATCACCATTTGTAAAGACATTATGATACGAGCTGTCTATAGGAAGGTGTAATTGCTGAGTGTCTATAACTGTTTCGCATCTTGTGGGGCTATTCGTTACAAATTCTACGTTCTCATGGCTTTGTAGACACATATAGCCATAGAAAATGATCTTTGCGACACCTGTATGTATACCCATTACTACACCTCTTACATAACATTTTTTTCAAACATGAACAGAGTGAGATTTTTCTCTCTTGAGAAAGTACCTCAAGATACCGCTGTTGGCAAGTACAAAAACGCTATCTCATGCCCAAAGGGAAAGTAAAATACTGCCCTTTTCACGAATCTTACGATGATAGATTTCTACGCCTTCGCTCTCACATGCATACAAAAACAGCTTTTTGGGCATTTAGGGATAAAAAAAGCCCTAAGGAGAATGTCTTCTCCTTAGGGCCTTTTTGTTTGGTGTACTTTTTTAACTATACAGCACAGCCATCGATCTTGTGGAGAGTGACGCGAATGGGGTCGTTTTCTGGGGTAGCTCCAAGGCCCTGATAAAGACCCAAAAGAGTGTTAAAGCTGAAACTTCCAGTAACAGTAGGCGAAACTCTTTTTATCTTAAACCTAACAACTGTGTTATCCGCTCCAATGGAAAAGATCTTTGATCCGGAAAAGGTTGCGAAAACAGTAGGGGACGTCACTATATTTGAATTATCGTATGACATAGCCCAATCTAGTTTGACTATTGCAGAACCATTGTTGATGTCTAAATATATGTCTGAAAATAGAAGCAACTCTGTATTCTGCGAAGTAGTGTTACCATTATTATCTGTCAGCGTAAAAAGCTGAAAATTAAGAGCATACACCCCCTTAGGAAGGGTAAACGTGTCGTTGGTTGTATCAAGGGTAATGTTTCTTTCTACCTGTATCGCTGTAAAAGGAACGGTGATATCTACTACTGTGTCAGGATAAGGGCTAGTCGCACCATCATGCACCAGCGTTCCATACGCAGGACTAAAGACGGTTCCTCGGGTTGTAGCCTCTGTTGTACACTCTGTTGTGGACCTGGCTTTTACGCCTTTTTTGCCATGTTTTTTTGAAGAGGCCATCGCAGGTGTTGAAATAAGGCAACATATGGAAACAGCCCCTAAGATAGTCAAAAGACACTTTCTCATCTAAATTTCCTCGTCTATAGGTTAAAAAATCTATAGCTGTTCTTTTAGCTGAAAAAGAGGGATTACAGCAATAAAAAATTCCAAAAATGGTCTTTTTTCCTATGCACAACTTACCGATAATGACTTTGTGAGCTTTCGCTTTCACATGCATACAAAAATAGCTTTTTTAAGAAGTAAAAAAAAGCCTTAAGGAGAAGCTCTTCTCCTTAGGGCTTTTTTAATTTAGGCTTTTTTGAATACTTAACAACAATCGATCTTGTGCAGGTTGACGCGAATGGAGCTATTTGTCGGTACAACACTGTAAAAGTCTAGGTTGGAGGAAAATTTGAAGTTATCTATGGATGAAGTACCAACTTCTCGCTCTATTATAAATTTAACAGTTGTGTTGTCTACACCAACAGCAAAGATCTTTGACCCATAAATACTTGCCCAAGTCTGATTCCCAATCATCATAGTCTGAGAACCATCATGCCCCAAAGCCCAATCTAGATAAACTATCGAAGCGCTTTCATTGAGATCGAGGTACATGTTCGTAAACTTTAAAAAATCAACAGAAGCTTGAAGAGAGGTACTTGTAGCTGCTTGAACAACAAATTGGAAATTAATACTATACAGGCCCTTAGGAAGGGTAAACGTCGTGTAAGGGGGTGTAGTTGTGTCAAGGGTAATATTTCGTGCTGTTTGTATACTAGTAAAAGGAACAATAGTGGTTGCTGCATTCTGTATCCAGCCAGCAGAAGGATAGTCACCATCATGTATCAGCGTTGCATATGCAGGAGTGAAGGCAGTACCCCTCGTCGTACACTCTGTTGTTGTAGACCTACTTTTTGCGCTTTTTTTGCTTTGTTTCGAAGAGGCCATCGCAGGTGTTGAAATAAGGCAACATATGGAAGCGACCCCTAACATAGACAAAAGATACTTTCTCATCTAAATTTCCTTATCTACAGGTTAAAAAAATCTATAGCTGTTCTTTTAGCTGAAAAAGAGGGATTACAGCAATAAAAATTTCCAAAGCTTTTTTCTACACACTGCTTATCGATGATAGCTTTCTAGGATTTCGCTCTCACATATATACAAAAATAGCTTTTGAGGAAATACGGGGACAAAAAAAGCCCAAGAAGATGATCCTCTTGGGCTTTTTTTAATTTAGGCTTTTTCGTTACTAAGTACAGCTATCGATCTTATGGAGGTTGAGGCGGATGGCGTTATTTTCCGGAACAACACTATAAAAATCTAGGTTTGATGAAAATTTGATGTTTGCAGTTCCGGACTTTGGGGTCTCTCTCTCTATCACAAATTTAACGACCGTATTATCTACCCCAACAGCAAAGATCTTTGATCCACAAACACTTGCCCAAGTACTATTGGCATTCATCATGGTCTGAGAACCATCATGCCCCAAAGCCCAATCTAAAACAACCTCTGAAGCACCATTGTCGAGATCTAAGTACATCTTCGTAAATTTTAAGTACGCTGCAGTAGCGAAAACAGAAGTAAATACCTCTGTTTTAACAACAAACTGAAAATTAAGACTATAGACTCCTTTAGGAAGAGTGAATGTATTGGGGGTCGTAGTCGTATCCAAGGTAATATTTTTTGCTGTTTGTATACTATCAAAAGGAACATTTATGGTTGTTGCGGGGATCCAGGAAGGGCTTTCATTATATACCATCGTCGCATACGCAGGAGTAAAGGCGGTAGCTCGGGTTGTGTACTCTGTTGCAGCTCTGCTTTTTGAGCTTTTTTCGCCATGTTTTTTTGAAGAGGCCACCGCAGGAACTGAAATAAGACAACATATGGAAACAACCCCTAAGATAGTCAAAAGATACTTTCTCATCTAAATTTCCTTATCTACAGGTTAAAAAAATCTATAGCTGTCCTTTTAGCTGAAGAAACGGGATTACAGCAATAAAAAAATCCAAAAATAGTTTTTTCCTATGCACAGCTTATCGATAATGGTTTTCTAGCTTTTCGCTCTCCCACGCACAAAGGAAAAAGCTCAAAAAGATGACCTTCTTGGGGTTTTTCCGCTACTTAAGCACAGCCATCGATCTTGTGTATACTGACGCGAACGGGTTCATTTTCCGGTACACCAGTGTAAAAATCTAGGTCGGCTGAAAGTCTAATGTTTGCAGGCACGGAAGTAGCAAACTCTCGCTCTATCACAATCTTAACAGGTGTGTTGTCTGCCCCAATAGAAAAGATTCTTGATCCAGAAACACTTGCCCAAGTGCTGTTGTTAGTAGCAGTCATCATGGTCTGAGAAGCGTCATGTTTCAAAGCCCAATCTAGAGGGACCACTGAAGAACCATTATTGACATCTAAGTACATCTTCGTAAATCTAAAGTCATCAACGCTAATTGCAACGGGACCTCCAGTGGGATCTGTTATAACAACAAACTGAAAATCAATAGTATATACACCCTTCGGAAGGATAAACGTTGTGTAAGGGGTTGTACTTGTATCAAGGGTAATGTTTTTTGCTGTCTGTAAAGCGGTAAAAGGAAGGGTAAAACTTCCTGTGTTTATCCAAAGTCCCAAACTAGCAGCAGGATATGGACCATTATGTATCAGTGTTGCATATGCAGGAGTAAAGGCAGTACCTCGCGTTGTACATTCTGTTGTTGTAGATCTGCTCTTTGAGCTTTTTTCGCCATGTTCTTTTGAAGAGGCCATCGCAGGTGTTGCAATAAAACAACATATGGAAACAACTCCTAACATAGTCAAAAGATACTTTCTCATCTAAATTTCCTCATCGTACAAGTTAAAAATTCTAATAGCTCTTCTTTTAGCTAAAGGAAAAGGTTTAGAGCAATAAAAAATTCTATAGTGCTTTTTGGTTGCCTAATAAGGCTTAGCTCGAACAAGAGTACATAACAGCATTTTTCATCTCTACCTGTATTCGAACAGTTTGACCTATGTATTTTTTATCCACTATGACCTCTTTGCCAAGCTCATTTCCCCACAATATGAATTTTTCTGGCTCATCGTTTATAGTAAAGGAAATATATCCATCATCTTGACAGTCATAATTGAGCATCAGATGCTCAGATTGAACTTCCATTTCAAATTCGAACCTTCCAACATCTGCTGCCTTAACGCCAACTAATCTATCTTTAGGTATTGTGTATCTAACAACTGTTGCGCTTTCTCCTCGACCCAAGACCCCATCGTAATTCTCATTAAAAAAGAGATCATAATAGTCTCCTCTATCAAAGAAGACACTCGTGGTCTGTGTGGAGTTGCGAAGGCTATCTAAACTTTCCGGCGTATCCAATAAAGAGCCCCTATCTACCCAATGTACGCCATCTTTTGAGAACATCAACTTGATACAGCATTGAGTGGAATATCGGGGTTTGTTTGTGTATGCAGAGAGTCCAACAAACAGACCTGTCTCAGGATATTCCATCGCATCAAAATGGTAATAGTTGTCATTGTCAATATCGACTCCTTCCATCTGTAGTAACTCAAAAGGCTCCCAATGAAGCAAATCCTTAGATCGCGTGGTCTGCACCCATCTACATCCTTTTTTCACGTTAGCCCTAACAAAGAGAAGATATTGTTCTAATCTCTTAGAATAAAAACAGGAAATCTTGCTGTCAAACCTACTACAGCCAAAAACGTTATCCGTATTACCAGGGTGAATACCGGATACAACAGGCAGTTTTTTTACGTATTCCCAATGGATCAGATCCATGGACTTCATCAGATACAGCCCATTGAAATGGCGTGCTAGATAGACATCAGGCGAGATGATGTCATGATCTCTATACTGAATTACCGGCTCGTCTTCTCTTGTACCCCCATATAAAGTGGGAGGAAAATGCAGCCCCCCAATACCGTAATACTCGGAGCCATCTTTAGATATAAACGGACAAAAGTTGTGGTTTAGACCGTACATGTTCGGTAAGATGTTAATAAGCTCTCCGCTTTCAGTGTTATATAAGCAAGAGGAGCTGCCTCGCAAACAGTACCCGTTCCTAAATATAAAATCGTAGCCATCCCCATTTTGTAAGACACTATGATACGAACTATTTACAGGAAGATTTAACTCTTTCGTGTCTATGACAGTCTCACATTTCGTGGGGCTGTTCGTTACAAATTCGACATTTTCATAGTTCTGTATGCAGGCACAGCCATAAAATATAACTTTTGCAACAGTTGTGTAAACACTCACTCCATGGCCCCTACTAATTCAGCCTCTTTCCAGTTTTCTTCTGTATCTATGTCTATATTATCGGCTGCCTCCATTATATATGGGTATATCATCTCTCCGCTGACTGAGCCGGTTGCTACTACGCTAGCATTGAATATATCGATATATCCATTGTGCATATATCTCTCGGCCTTTTTCGCTTCTTCTGGGTAATAATCAATCATATTTTGAGGGAAATATTGTCTGGGTCCATCATAGGGCTCCCATATTCCATTAAGCTCCTTAAATATTGGCTTCAAAACATTGTCGGCAATGGTATACATCTTTAGCTCATATAGATCTGATCTAAACACTGTGCGCAAACTATCATATCTATCTCTCACCTCGAGAAAAATATCTAAACACTTATCTATGTCTTTTACCTTTGTACACGGCTGTGTTGGTCTAAGCTGTAGTATAACATCAGGTACGTATCCCTCATTTTTCTCAAGCCATTCTAAGGCGTGCTCTGCCCATTCAAGATCTAATGCTCTATCACCTGATATCTCTTTCGGTCGAAGAAATGGTGTTTCTGCCCCATGTTCTCTAGCTATCTCAGCGTATTTTTCGCTGTCTGTTGATACTATAATACGCATATTTTCTACGTATTTACTCTGTTTGGCCTTGTGTATGCCCCAAGCTAATAATGGCTTGCCCCATAACATTCTGATATTCTTATGAAGTATGCTTGTTGAACCGGATCTAGCTGGTATGACAGTTAATATCTTTATAGGATTTGATGCGGCGGTTAAAGAGCTTCCATTGCCGAGAAAAAATACAATGAACAGACACCAAAACCTCATCGATCCCCCAGCATTTATGAAATAACTCTTTGAAATTCCAAAATCTGTAATCCTTATTTATCTTGCAGATAAAAAAGCAACTCCAGATATGCCTTCAAAGTTTTTTACTTCATAAAGACCGAGAAATATACTGTCAAACGTTTTGTTTAAATTTGAAAAATATAAGAGGAATCAATGAGGAAGGATTTTTTTAAACAGCAGCAAGCTTAAGCGCTAAGCCTTTCTTCTTACCGCTCTTTTGAAACAACTCTCTCGAACCGTTCAAGCTCAGCTTGAATAAGAGCGGTAATCTCTTGCTTAGAGAGTTTCGTGCCATCAGCGCGAACAGGGAAAATCGGTTGGCCAAAGCGACAAAAGGTTTTACGGCCTTTCACACGGGGTTTTTTTTCTGTGCGTGGCCACGCTTCATAGGTTCCTTCAATATAACAGGGAACGACTGGGGCCCCAGAGCGAGAGGATAAAAAGGCAACACCACTTCGCATAGGGCCTATCTGACCGCTTTTTGAACGTGTGCCTTCAGGAAAGACAACGATCTTCTTTCCCTCATCAAGAAGAGAGAGTGCGAGGCGCATTGTAGCAGTTTCATTACCCTGTTTAACAGGATGGGTATTTAAGCGAGGAAGCAGCCAGGCTAACCATCCTTGAAACAATGTCTTCCTGGCAAAGAAGTGGAGCGGTTTTGGCCATGCGGCCGAGATTAGGGGAGGATCGAGATGGGAGACATGATTAGGAGCGATAATAGCTGCACCAAGAAGCTTTTTAGGATCAAATTCCCACTCTGTACGATGGCGATAGAAAAGATGAAAAAAGACTCGAAACCAGAAGATCACAAACCGGTATACCACAGCTCTACTCCCCGCTTAACCAGTCAGCATGAAACATGTTTCCTCGAGGCTTGTCTGTGCGCTCAAAAGTGTGTGCACCAAATAGATCTCGCTGCGCCTGTAATAAATTGGTGGGAAGGCGACGACTTCGAATCCCATCATACCAACTTAGAGCCGCTGAAAAGCAGGGAAGAGGTATCCCATTAAGCGCTCCAGAGACCACAATACGCCGCAAAGAGTCTATTGAACGCGAAAGTGCCTTTTTAAAAAATGGGTCGAGAATAAGAAGAGAGAGATTAGGATCGCGATCATACGCCTCTTTAATCTTTCCCAAAAAGGCGCTTCTGATAATACAGCCGCCCCGCCACATCAAAGCACACGCTCCTAGATTAATATCCCATGCATACTCCTGAGAAGCCTCATGCATGAGATAAAAGCCTTGAGCATAGCTGATAATTTTTGCAGCATATAGGGCCTTTTCAAGCCGCTTATAAAAGCTCTTTTTTGCAATTTTTAGCCTGATTACATCATCACCAATTGATTCTCCTGTTCTTTGCCGATCCTCTATTCGCGCAGAGAGATAGCGGGTAAAAACAGCCTCTCCAACCAAAGAGAGGGGAACTCCAAGATCTAGAGCGCTAGCAACCGTCCATTTGCCAGTCCCCTTTTGTCCTGCCACATCCAGAATTTTATCGACTAAAGGAGCACCATCTGCATCCTTTTTCGCAAAAATCTTCGATGTAATCTCGATAAGGTAGCTGTTTAGATGAGATCGATTCCAATGAGAAAAGACCGATTCTAACTCCTCACTAGAGCATCCAAGACCTCTATTGAGTAGATCATAACTTTCAGCAATCAGCTGCATATCAGCATATTCAATACCATTATGAACCATCTTGACATAGTGGCCAGAGCCTCCTCCTCCAAGCCATTCACAACAAGGTTTTTTTCCAACATGGGCGCTTATTGACTGCATAATCTCTTTAATGTGTGGCCACGCCTTGCTATTTCCTCCTGGCATGATAGAGGGGCCATATCGCGCCCCTTCTTCACCACCGGAGATTCCAGCGCCTACATACAAAATGCCCTTTGCTTGCAGCTCTTCAGTGCGACGCTTTGTATCGTGAAAATAGCTGTTTCCACCATCGATAAGGATATCGCCCTCATCAAGAAAAGGCAGCGCTTGACAGATCAGAGCGTCAACAGCAGGGCCTGCCTTCACCATCAAAATAAGCTTTCTTGGTCGCTCTAAACTTCCTATAAACTCCTCAAAATCCGAGAATCCGACGATTCCACTTCCTTGTGCAGGCCCCTCTAAAAACTCATCCATCTTCGACGTCGTTCTATTAAAAACAGAGACCGCCCACCCTTTTTCAGCCATATTTAGGGCAAGATTTTGCCCCATCACCGCCAGTCCAACCAACCCAATATCTTGCATTTTTTTGTTTCCTTGTACTTTAGATACCGCACACTATAGCACCAAAGAAAAAAAGTGAATATAAGGATTACTTAGATTTGATAATGAAATTATCGGAAAAATCAGGACATGCCCCCTCTGGTCTCAAAGAAAAACGCCTACTAAAATAAGCTAATTTTCTCTTGTAGATAGCTCTCCAAAGCACCAAAGCTTTGTAGAGATCTACTTGATATTTTTCCCTCTTCATTATACGCGAGATTCTGAGCCAGAGTCTTGATATCTCGACGAAAAGCATCATTCTTTTCACAAACCATGTCCCAGAATTTTTTTTTGACAATCTCGCATAGTGCCCTAGACTCTTCAGGAATTTTCCAAGATTCTTGAAATAGATTGATCCTCTTGAACCCCTCATGTTCTGCACAAACAATATCTACAGTCCGACTTTTAATTTCGTCATGGCACGCAATCAATAGGTTTTTTGGAATCTCTACAGTCTTATCAAGTTTAGAAAATGTAATATTCATCTCCTTTTTCCTCCTACAATTAATATTCACCTAATCTACGACAGGCACGCTAGATGGCTCTCTCTCATCTTGTTTTCAAGGAGATTTTTTAGAAAAAGAGCATCCACAATATGTTTGTCGATAAAAATTCTCTTTTTTTGTGATTTTATGCATTTTCTCCGTCCCACCCTTTTTTCGCCAGTTATATGCGATGTAGGAAAGGTTTGGAAAAGAGGATACAGCTTCGATGCCAGCGTTGGTTACCTGGGAAAAGTCCTTCCACCGAGAGATTCCAAGCGTTGTTGAAATTAAAGGATAGCCGTGCTCTGCAGCATATTCAGCGGTTTTTAAAAGGCGAAGATAGAAGCATTTTGTGCAGCGTTCTCCACGCTCAGGCTCTTTTTCATAGCCCTTAACATATTCAAACCACTGATCTGGATCGTATTCAGCATCGACAACAGCTACTCCTCTTTTTAGGCCGTAGCGACAAAGTTCCTCTTTTCTTCGAAGATACTCTTTTTCTGGATGGATGTTGGGGTTATAGAAAAAAAGGGTAGTCTCTACACCCTTTTGAATAAGAAGGTCGATGATGGCACATGAGCAGGGTGCACAGCAGCAGTGCAGGACCATCTTCTTTGTGTTGTCAATCTCATCTATGAACATCTCTTACCCATTGATTCAAACCAAAGAGGAAGGATACCATATGTAGCCTAAACTGTCCCTGTAGCTCAGAGGATAGAGCGGTCGCCTCCTAAGCGACAGGTCGCACGTTCGATCCGTGCCAGGGACGATTATACCTTTGCGCCCTACATCCTTGCTACAGCTAGGTATTATCTCTTTTCAAAAAACTCATCTATCCCTCTCGCAATTGCCATAGCTATCTGACGCTTGGAATTAGAGGGCAGAAGCAGGCGAGCTTCTTGGGGGTTCGTTAAGAACGCGGTCTCAACAAGGACAGCAGGCATTGTTGTCTCTCGTATAACACAGAAATTGCCCTTTTTTACTCCTCGAGAAGGCGTAGAGAGGGCAAATGAGAGATGCTCTAGAATAGAGAAAGCAAGCTCTTTTGACTGCTCTGCTCTTTTAGGAAATTTGGGATTGTAATAGTAAAACGCTTCCGGCCCTCGAGCTGTCTTAACTTTGGCTGAATTAAAATGGATGCTGATAAAGGCATGAGCACCCCATTTTTGAGCTTTGGCAACACGCTCGAGCAGAGGGACAAAGGTATCGCTTGTTCGAGACATCGAGATTTGATAGCCCATTTTTCGCAAAAACTGTTCTGCATAATGGGCAATTTCAAGAGAGAGTGTTTTTTCTTCAAGAGCAGGAACTTTCGCCCCACTATCGCGCCCACCATGACCAGCATCGAGAAAGAGACGGGGAGACTGCTTTTTGTGAGCGCTTTGCGGAGAGTGAACAGGACAGCAGCCTGCACAAAGACAGATTAACAAGAAGAGGTAGCGCATAATCGCCTATTACTAAGTTGTTGACAGCACTCTTGTGCAACAAGACAGTCATCAAAATCTACTGTGCTTCCATCAAAGATCTGCTCTTTTTCATGCCCCTTGCCAGCAATAAGAATGCAGTCATCAGGCTGTGCTAATTCAACAGCTGTACAGATCGCATCTCTTCGACAAGAACGAATGATTGGCTCCATAGTGGTAAACCCAGAACAGATCTCTTGAATAATCGCATCTGGATTTTCCGATCTCGGGTTGTCTGATGTAACAATAACAACGTCTGCTTTTTCCTCAGCAGCTTTTGCCATAAGTGGTCTTTTCGCCTTGTCTCTATTGCCTCCACAACCAAATATAGCAATTACTTTTCCTTTTGTTGTTTCACGGACAGTCTGTAACACATTGCAAAGAGCGTTCTCTTTATGAGCATGATCAACATAAATGCGAAGATCAAGGACATTGTCTACCAGTTCTAGTCGACCAGGAGGAGCTTGGGCTGTAGTAAGAGCCCGAACAACCTCTTCTAACGGATACCCTCTCGAAAGAAAGACTGCCGCCGCTGCTAAACAATTCTCTACATTAAACCGTCCAAGTAGTGGCGAGCGTACAAAAGTCTCTTCTCCTTGGAAATGGAGCGTAAAAGATGATCCATCATTTCTCAGCTGTAGGCAAGACGCGACAAGATCAGCACCCTCTTCAATAGCATAGGTAAAAAAGCGGCCTATAGAGTCTTTAGTAATAAACTCTGCCCATGGATCTTGCTTGTTCACAATGATAACTGGATCCTTTCGCTCAGTCTTTCGCAATGATGTAAACAGCTTTCTCTTTGCTCGAGCATACTCTTTCATATTCATATGATAGTCGAGATGTTCATGAGAAAGATTCGTAAAGACCGCTGTATCAAATTCAACAGCCTCAACCCTTCCTTGAGAAAGACCGTGTGAAGAGACCTCCATAACAGCTGCTTTCATTCCCTCACAAACAAATTCACGAAGAAGTCGTTGAAGAGCTGTGGCATTAGGTGTTGTATGTGCCGCTTTTATCGATTTTTCCCCTCTGACATGCGCTACAGACCCTATCAATCCTGCTTCTACCCCAAAATAAGTAAAGAGATGGCGAACAAGATAAGAGACAGTTGTCTTACCACTTGTTCCTGTGATGCCAACCATATGGAGATCTTGAGAAGGGTATTGCCAAAATTCAGCGGCTATTTTGGGTTCGATAGCAGCAACATCATCTGTAAGAAGCTGTGTTATATGGGAAATAGAAGGGTCGTACACATCAGAAAGAACGCAGGCAGCACCCGAAGATATCGCCTCTGGCACAAACCTATTGCCATCAAACTGCTTTCCACGCCGAGCAATAAAGAGAGATCCTGGCACTATCTTTTGAGAATTTGATACAACATCTACAATGTCGATATCCTTCCACCCCTGGACTTCAATCTCAGGAAATTTTTTTAATAGCTTTTTTAATTTCATGCATTATTCCACTTTTTATAAAGCATGTTCAATTTCTCAACTTCCTCGTACCAATCGGCCTTCGTTAGATCAGAACGCGGATCATGAGAAGGATAACCATATGGATCATCCTCTCGAACTCCTAAAAATTCAAGTGTTCTCCGCGCAATCTCTCTAAAAATCGGAGCTGCACAGGTCCCCCCACGATGGTTAAATCCTCTTCCTGTAATGTGGCCCACCCACGGCTCTTCAAGAGCAACATAGAGAACAAAAGTAGGCTTTTCTGCAGGAGCAAAACCAATGAAGCTGGCAAAATGAGCATTTTCCGAATACTTGCCATTGACAAGCTTCATGGCAGTTCCACTTTTACCAATCTCTGTATATCCAAAAACATCGGCCTTGCTGCTCGTTCCCCCTTTTTTTGTAACAAAACGAAGGGCCTGAAGAAGCTTTTTTACATCATCGCGCTCCAAAACTCGAGGAAATTCTTTCTCTCTCTCAGGCTCTGTGTTGTCAACAAGCGTTCCCCTCTCGTCACTTATAACCTTCCGAACCAGTGTCAAATCAGGAAGCACTCCTCCATTGGCAAGCACACAATAGGCCCGAACCATCTGCAAAGCACTTGTCTGCAGATTATATCCTATTGCAAGACTGTATGGTGCCGCCTTCGACCACCCACTATTAAAGACTCCAGGCACAGGAAGCACTCCCAAACTCTCTCCTACAAGTTCGACACCTGTCTTTGTTGAAAGCCCAAAGGTTTTTACAAGTTTCTCGCGATACCACTTCTCACCCATCGTCTTCACCATGCGATGAGCTAAAATCGCCATGTAAATATTGGAAGATTTTTGCATCGCCATGTAGAGGTTGAGAAATCGGTGACAAGTAACATCTTTTAGAGGTTTGCTCCTTCCTGGAAAGGCCCCTGAAGAGGTCGGTATCTTTTCTATAGGAGAAAAGAGAGCTGGAAGCCCTTTTTCCTCTTGCTCTCTATTGGCTTTAAGCGCTAGGGCAACTGTGAGCGCTTTCATTGGAGAGCCTGGCTCTCTTGCATCTGTGATCGCTGTTATTTTTGACCTTTCAGAAAGAGCCTCGTCATTAAAATAATCTGGATATTTGTCAGGAATAAAAAAGGGGTACTGCGCCATAGCCAAAATTTGCCCTGTTTTTGGCTCTGCCAAAATAGCCATTCCCCCTTTTGCCTTAAACTGCTTAACCCCTTTTTCAAGCTCGCTCTCTGCAATCGCCTGCAAGACGGGGTTGATAGTAAGCTCAACATCTGCACCGTGGACAGGTTGACGCAACACCTCTCCTGTCTCTAGACTGTTGTATGGAGAGCGCATAAGACGGCGGAAACCGACCGAGCCTTCGAGAAAACCATCCATCGAAAGCTCCAAACCTCCTGTTGGAGAGGCCTTTCCTGTCACCTCATCACGACGCTCTTGAATTGTGTGGAGTACTTGACCAAGCAGATGCCCCATAGGATGGAGCCTGCGAAAATCGAGAACAAAGTAGAGTGCATTGGAGGCGATCTTATGCCCTTTTGCAAATGGCCGCCACCACGAGAGGAACAGGGCTCGTTGCTGCTCTGGAATCCACGAGACTAATCGTCTCGATCGAGAGCGACGCGCTAATTCTCCTCCTAACCGTTTTGTCTCTCGTAAAGAAGGCGAAAAAGAGCGGATCACCTGCTCTTGAATCTCTCCTCTTACTTCAACAGGAATTGCCTTTGGATCAGCATATAAATGATAAAGCGGAACATCAATAGCAAAGGGAACGCGTTTTCCTTCATAACCTGGCTGCACAGAGGTGTTGCCATAAAAAGTGCCCCGTCGAAAGGCCTCTTTTACAACAAAATAGTGCTGTCTCTTTGCTCGAAAAGCCCACCTTTCATGCTCTATAACCTGAGTTTTGAAAAATTGTGCTGCCAAGCAACAGAACAAAAAAATGGTAAGGCATAGTGCGCTTCGAACTATCCACAGACGTCTTTTTATAGAAATCATTTTACCAAGTAAGTTGTATCTAAGGAAGCGGAAGTTACTCTTCTACTTTCGCAGCCTTTTCCAAGGCCTCTAGACCCGGCAGTGTACCATGCTCGATAAATTCGAGTGAAGCGCCACCTCCTGTTGAGACATGAGAGATAGCAGATTGAAGACCTGTCTGCTCTAGAGCTGCGATAGAATCACCACCTCCGACAACTGTAAAGGCTTTGCTACAACCAGCAACAAGCTCTGCTAGAGCGCGAGTTCCTGCTGCAAATGGGGTAAATTCGAAAACACCAATAGGGCCATTCCAAAAGATCGTTTTGGCCTGGCTGATTATCGGCTTCCACTCTTCTAACGTTTTTGGACCGATATCCATGCCCTGAAATCCATCGGGAATTCCCTCTTCTGTTTCAATTGTCTTTGTATCCCCTTTTTCAGAAAATTCAGAAGAGATGACGATATCAACGGGAAAAAGGATTTTCTTTCCCATCTCTTTTGCACGGACAAGTATTTTTTGAGCCTCTTCTAGCATTGCCTCTTCAACAGGAGAATCTCCTGTTCGAAGGTTTACAGCTCTCATAAAGGTATAGGCCATGGCACCGCCAATAATAAGAGTGTCTGCCTTTTCTAAAAGAGCACGAAGAACTCCGAGCTTTGTCGAAACTTTCGCTCCGCCAATGATAGCGACAAAAGGACGTTTGGGATTAAGAAGCGAGGACCCAAGCGCCTCTATCTCTTTACAAAGAAGCAGGCCAGCAGCAGCCTTTCCTGGAAAATACTGAGTTATTACCGCTGTAGAAGAGTGGGAGCGATGAGCTGTTCCAAAGGCGTCGTTTATGTAAAAATCAGCAAGGTCTGATAAGGCTTTTGCAAAAGAGGGATCTTTTTCAGGATGCTCTTCTGCTTCATAAAAACGGAGGTTTTCTAAGAGAAGAACTTCTCCTTCTTTCATGTGAAAGATCTCTTTTTCTACTTCCTCTCCTATGCAGTCATCGACAAACTCTACAGGCTTGCCTATGATCTTCTCTAAGCGCCGAGCACAAGGACGAAGTGTAAAATCTAAATCCGCCCCTTTTGGACGGCCGAGATGACTCATCAAAATTACTTTCGCGCCTGAGTCAATAAGAGATTGAATCGTAGGCGCTGCCGCATATATGCGATTGTCATCGCGAATCTCGCCTTCACTTGTTATGGGAACATTAAAATCGACACGAACAAGAACATGAGCCGAATGCAAATCGAGATCTTTTAACTTTAAAACCATCTACTCTCTCCATCTCTTTTTTTGCACTCTCATCCATTAAAGATTTTTGTTCAACTACTCTCTTGTTTCACTCCACATAAAGTCTATTTGGCCAGATGGTGAGAGGGCCTCTCCATGCAGACGATCGGATTTTATGTATTTAAAAGTCTTGTGCACTATCGGAATAACGGGAAGTTGATCCATAATAATCTCTTCAGCCTCTTTTAAATAGCGTTGGCGATCAGATATTTTTAAGGAAGCGTCTGCTCTATCAAAAGCTTCGTTATAAGCACCAGTGCCCAAATTCTCTTGTTTAACCCAGCTCAAAATAGATCTGGAATCCTGATAAAAGGAGAGCCAATCGTGAAGGGAGAGTATGAACTCTCCAGAAAACATATGGCTTATCACGGTATTGTAATCACTCTCTTGAAGAACAACTTTAATCCCCAACGCATGTTCAATCTGCTTTTGAATCAGTCCAGCGGTATCTTTTAACATCTGATCATCACACCTATATTCAATAGTAAGCGTCGGAAAGCTCTCTTTTGTAAGGGAAAGCTCTTCAAGCCCTTTTTCGAAAAGATGACGGGCCTCCTCTACATCGCCATTTTTGAAAGGAGATGAAGATAAGAGTGAAAGAGTTTTGGGAACAATGGTTTTCGCAGGAGATTCATGACAATTAAGAAGGCTTTCACAAATAAAATCTCTATCAATTGCACAAGCGATAGCCTTTCTAATATTCTTTGAGCTAAGAAATGGTTTTTTTGTTTGGCATCGAAGCCAGGTATTCAAGCCAGCTTCCTTCTTATAAAGCGATTTCGGCTCTATCTTTTGAAGCATATCTAATGGAATAACTCCTAAAGGATCGCCAAACCAATCGAGATCGCCTTTACAGAACATGTTGTAGGCTGTTTGTGAATCTTCAACAATTGTAAAAGAAATGGTATCAACCTTTGGAAAGTCAGCTCTCCAATATAAGGGATTTCTTTCGAGAACAATCTGAGAGTTCAGGCAGTGTTTTTTAAGAACGAAGGGACCATTCGACAAATATTCAGGAGAAGCTCCCTCTTTTTGGCAATATGAACGACAAATCGGCGAGAAGAGTGGAAAAGTAAGCAGCTCAAAAAAAAAGGGACAAGGATACTCTAGCGTAACCTGTAATGTATGAGAATCGATAGGAGTAATGCCAACATCATCGAGAGCGCACTTCCTCTGATATGCTTTAGCAGCATTTTTTATATCGTAAAAGACAAAAGCAAATGAAGTGGGAAAGTCGGGATTGAGAATACTTTTCCATGCATACTCAAAATCATATGCTGTAACCTCCTCTCCATTGGACCATTTAGAAGGCTGGAGTGTAAACGTATAGACACAGCCGTCTTTTGAAATGTCAACGCTTTTAGCAAGAGCTTTTTCATATCCACCATCTTGATCCATACGAAAGAGCCCTTCAAAAAGCAGCCGATTTACAGGCACTGATTGCCTATTTCCACCAATACGAGGATCTAAAGAAAGTGGATTTGCTTGGAGGTAAAGCCGAAGCTCCTTTTTGCTTTCATTCTTAGCGGAGTGTGAACAACCACAAAGAGTTAGAAGAATTAGAATCATCAATGTTCTCATCCTGTCCTCCTAAAGTGAGTGAAATGGATTGGTCACATCTTGGAAAGAGGCTCTCTTTTTTCTCCTTTGAATCTCACTTCGAAGAGAAAAGAGCAGATCATTGTCGAATTTTTGGCGAGCAGCCCATAGCAAATACTCTATTGGCATATCGCTAAAATATCGCCCTTTATGTTTTCCAAGCGGCATCGTCTTCATAAGAATTGGTTTTGCAAGACTTCTTTGAATCTCTTCCAAAGTCTTGAATGGACGAACCAGATGGCGAAAGACCTGCACGTTGACGATCACATCGCTTCTTGCTCTATGTGCTCCCTCATCAGTAATATTAAAATGCTGACGAAGTACAGCGAGCGAATTTGCAGGACTTTGACCGTAGAGTCTCGCAAGCCGCAAGGTATCTATAGTGGTATTTTTATCTAAGCTACATGGACAAGAAACCCGTTTTGCTTCTTGCATAATGATACCGATGTCAAAGTCAATCCCATGGCCGACAATAATATCCTGTCCAACAAAGGCTAAAAATTCGGGAAGAAGATTGCCAATTTTCGGTTTTCCAGAGACCATCTCTTGGGAGATATTGTGAATCTTGATCGACTCTTTCGGAATCTCTCTTTCTGGGTCGACTAAAGATTCAAACTCATCTTCTATTTGAGAAAGCGTGAACCGAACAGCTGCCATCTCAAGAATGCGATCTTGCGAGCAATCTAATCCCGTTGCCTCAACATCGAGGCAGATAAATTTCATCTCTTGTAATCGCGGCATATAATTTACTCTACAACAATCCTTCTTCCGTCTCCAACTGATTGAATATTAATCGATAGTACATCCAAAGGCGCAATCAGGGGGGTAATTCGATCTGGCCATTCGATAAGAGAGATTCTGTCGAACAGATGTTCATCAAGACCTAGGCCAAGAAATTCTGAAACATCGCGCAATCTCCAAAGGTCAAAATGGCTAACCTGCTCATATAAATGCACATACTGAAATGTGGGGCTTGTAATCTCTTGAGAAGAGACTCCTGAAAGCTCAGAGATAATCCCCTTAGCAAGCGTCGTTTTTCCAGAACCTAAATCGCCATTAAGACAGACAATAGAGGGCGAAATGAGAGAGTGCGCGATCTTTCTTCCAACAAAGACCATTTCATCTTCTGAGAACGCTTCAAACATTATTCTTGTTCAACGTCCCCTAACCACCGTTCTACATATGGAAGAAATTCTTCTTTTGCAGCAAGCGCTTCAACAAAGGCCGCAATCTTATCGTCTTGAAGATACTCTTCAATAAGCTCCATAAAATTCTCTTCGATATTAAATCGAGTTTGGCCTTGGACCTCTACCAGAGAGACTCGTTTCAAATAATTTTCGCGCAAATCGTCAATGACATTTTCTTTCGAATGGAACAGTTTTCCATTAACAACAGAAGAGTAGACAACCTTTGTCATCGGTGCTTTTGTCTTACATTTTTGTGCATACGATTTGATAACTTCTGGATCTTCGGAGATAAAAAACCGTTTCGATCTGACTCCACCAACCAATTCTTTATTTTCTGGACAATGGGCGACCCAATCATAGATAGCATCTTGAGGATTGGGATGGGTATTATTTCCAAATACTTTCCCAGAAAAGGGACAAATATACACTTTCGTTGTCTCATCATTTACAGCAGCTTGCTCATATCCAATCTTGATCTCGGTCTCTCTCCACAACTCTCCCTTCTCTTCCAAAAGGCGAATTGCATCTTCTGCATTTTTATATACCCTTTTTTCTTTCACAAAAAGGACCGGCTCAAGCTCGAGCAACTGTTCTACATAATGAAGATAGCTCGCAATTAATTCGGGGCGCTTTACAGCCGTCACAAATTCACGCAAGGAAGTGTACACTCTCTCAGGAATCACAAGATTTGTCATAAATACCTCTTTCTGGGTCAATGGCTCTATAGTATACACATCTATCACAAACAACGTCAATCAGCTGTTAAGATGAGGACGATGAAAGAAAATCTCACAAACTAATGATATGATTTCGGCATTGCCCAAGTATTCACAAAAATCCTTTGAAAACATCTTCCAAAACAACATCTCCTTACCCCCACATTCTGCCCTTTCTCCCAAAAAATTTCAGAGCGAAAAAAAAATTTTCTGCATGGGAACAAATATTCTTGATACATATTCTTTTTTTTCCGATAATGGATACTGTCTTTTTAAAGAATGGTCCTTCTTTCCGAAATTAACGAGGAAGGAAGGCACATATGATAATTATAGGTGAAGCATGGAAAAACAAGATAATCATGAAAAAGGGCTTGTTTCTATTACGGAAGCAGCTCGCATACATAACGTCACGCGTCAAGCCATTTATGTCGCTATAAAAGCGAATAAATTGCGCGCTAGAAAAGATACTCGTCGATGGATGATCGACTTAGCCGATCTTCGTGAATACAAGCGTTTGAAGTATTCTCGAACACGATCTATGTTTGATGGAGAACTTCTCTTCGATAATACGAAAGGGTTTTACTCCGTCAACCAAGCAGCTAAAATGTTGAACGTCCCAGCGCAGAAAATTTACTACGCTGCTCGAAGTGGTTACCTCAAAGCTACCCGGAAAGGGGCTGCTTGGATTATCCACAAAGACGATATCCAAAAATACAGAGAGAAGCGTCTCTCTGCGAAAAAGCGCAAGGCTAGCTAAGCGTTATTTCTATAGAAGAGAGCCCAATTTCGAAGAGATTGGGCTTCCCTTTTATTTTTTATCCTGCCCTTATTTTTTCTTCTGTTTAGTTTCAATCTTTTGAAAATCTCGAACAACAAGTTGTATACTTGATCCACTCGATTGTGGAGTATAGGCAACCTTTATCGGACCTCTCCACCCTCGAAGCGAAGAGAGTCTATGAGCTTGGCCAGATGAGATCCCTTCAAGTGCTCGATCATTTTGCTCCAAAAAGAGCTTTAGATGATGACGCCCTATTATTTTCGGATCATGAATTTGCATCGCCTCTGTATAAAAGATAGGAGAGGTATTTCCATGACCATAGGGCTCAAATAGTCGCAGTGCATCCATAAGCTCAAAGGTTATCTCATCAAATGGCACCTCAGCATCAAGCAGTAGTTTTGGCTTGACATGCACGTCTTGCAATTTCTCGTCCGCCAGCTTTATAAACCTTTTTGTAAATTCTTCGACATTCTGCTCACGAATGGTAAGACCTGCTGCTGCATCATGCCCACCAAAGTTGATCAACAGATCTGAAAGCTTTTTTAAAGCAGGAAGAACAGGAAATTCCGGAATGGAGCGAACAGATCCCTTTCCTACCTGCCCATCAAAGGCGATCATCACACAGGGCCTGTTAAAATGTTTAGAAAGACGCATTGCAAGAATAGCGATAATGCCTGAATGCCACTTTTTCGATGCCAAAACAAGCGCTTTTTTCTTCAGCAGTTTTTTATCTGTCTCTAAAATTTTCTCGACCTCTTTGGTCATCAGCCGTTCAATTTTCTGGCGCTCTATATTGTAAAGGTTCAACTCAATAGCAAGCTTTTCCGCTGCTAACGCATTGCGAATCAAAAGAAGGCGAACCCCTTTCTCAGGTTCTGCAATACGCCCTAAACTATTTAGACGAGGTGCAATCTTAAACGCAATAACAGCCGTTGTCGCATCATGAACATCGATACCACAGATTGTAAGCAGTTTTGAGAGCCCTATACGTTTTGTTTTTCTCAAGCATTCGACACCATAGCTAACCAAAATGCGGTTCTCACCATCAAGAGCACCCATATCTGCAACTGTTCCAATAGCAACGAGATCTAAATACCTCTTTAGATCGATCTTTTTTGCAACTGCCGCATCCCCCTTTTGCAAAAGATGTTCTGTGAGCGCATGAGCTAGTTTAAAGGCAACACCTACTCCTGTCAGCTCGCGATTTGGATACGAACATTTCACAAGTTTTGGGTTTAATGTTGCCACACAGTTTGGAATGCGATCTGTTGGCTCATGATGGTCTGTAACAATAACATCGATATTGTGTCGCACCGCCTCTTCAATCTGCTCGGCTGCGGTAATACCGCAGTCAACCGTGATAAGAAGTGTACACTCATTTCGAAGAGCAAACTCCAGTGCATCTAAAATCATGCTCTGACGAAGCAATGCTGCTCGATTTGAGATGTGAAAGAGTACCTTAGCGCCAACGCTTGAGAGAAATTCTGTAAGCAAAGCAATTCCTGTCATGCCATCGACATCATTATCACCATAGACAAGTATGGTCTCTCCCTCTTTTATGGCACGAGCTATTCTCTTTACAGCATTTGGCATCTCTGCAAACAAAAATGGATCGTGAAGATCGGGAAGTCTTCCATATAAATATGAGTGAATAGCTCCACTTTCTATGATCTTTCTGTTTACCAAAATTTTTGCCAATACTGGCTGAAGGTGGAACTCCTTGCTGATCTTTTCAACCATCTCCTCATCAATCTTCGGCTCTACCCAAATATTGGGTTCTGACTCGACAAAGAGCGGGAGCGGCTTTTTTACCTCTGCAGCCAGTGTTGGCTGACCTAAAAACTCTGCATCCGTTGTGGTCACAATTTTTTACCTTTCCATGAATTTTTCTGCTGTCTACATACCTGAATCTCGAGCACAACACAATGAAAAACTGCTCTCAATCATGCTGTTAAAACAAAAATTGACAGCATCGAATCAAATTATAGAATGCAAAATTAAAACACATTTGCTTAAAATTAACACGCCACATTCTAAAATAGAGTAAAAAAATATAATCCGAGTTCAATTTATGCGTGTATCGAAAACACAACTTCCTCTGCCTCACGCCCCTCTCCTTCCCATTTTTTCACGTCTACCTAAAAATGGGCTAGAAAGCGTAGCCCTTCATATTTTTCAGCTCTTAGCGCTTCCTCTATACTCCGTTATATTCCTCGTCAAAAAAGTCGCCCTTCTTATTCCAGGAGTGAAAAATTACACAGCAGCCAAAAGAATCAACATCATTGCAAAAAATATTTTCGAAACCCCAAATGCAAAGCTTCTTAAACTTTTGGCCTCTTTTGGGCTTGTCCGCCCCACAGGTTCCACTGCTAAAGAAACGATTGCGTCATATAACGGATTTCTTGAGCGAATAGAGATTCTTCTCGAGAGCATTAAAACCTACACCTTTTGTGACGAAGAAAAAAAGAGCCTCTCTTTTTGGAACAGATCTGCTAGAGAGATTGCTGAAAATGATCAGCTTCTTCTTGAGCTACTCAAAACCTGTTATAACTACTGCCTTGTAGCGCCCTGTGATCCGCAAGAGCTTTCTGAATGCGCCTCTCTTTCAGAAAAGGCAAAAAAAGTTAAATCTGGAGAAGACAAAGATGGAATTGAGGTGCTTCAATTTAATTCCCTCGGTCTAACTTGTTTCCCAGATGAATTTGTGGGCTTTCCTAAAGCGAAAGTACTCGATTTAAGCAACAACCAGATTGCGAGACTTCCAGAAGGGTTTTCTGGATTCTCTGACCTAGAAAAGCTAGACTTACGTGGAAACTGCTTCAAAAGCCTCCCAAGTCAGATTGAGAAACTTAAAGAGCTTCAAGAGCTCGATGTAAGCAATAATCAGATCGCGAGCCTGCCAGAAATGTTTTCTGAGACCTCTCATCTAAAAAAGCTAAATCTAAGTGGAAACTCTTTCAAAACATTCCCAACTCAGATTGGCGCCCTCAAAGAGCTTCAAGAGCTTGACATGAGCAATAACCAAATCGCAACTCTTCCAAAAGAGTTCTGCGGGCTCTCTCTTAGCCAAGACAAAGGACTCTCCGTCTACAAAGCCACGCAGTAACCTACGCCCTCTCTTCCTTGTGTTTGTTTGCAGTAATTACCTGATAACACGATGTTTCTATTAACGAATCGCCAAAATCACCGTGCATTGCAACGTTTCTGAAATTAGCCTCCTCAAGCAGCATCTCATATTCTTGATCAGTATACGCCTGTGTCGTACTGACATAGTGGGACAACTCTTTACCATCTTCCAAAATCCAGAAATTCGATAGAGCGACCCCTTCTTTTTCCAGCCAATTATTTTCAACGAGGGCAATATGAGGATCCTCGGAAAATAAACTATCGTCCATAACAGGGTCAAACCAATGCTCAGAACGGATGCCTCCGCTTCTAAACCAAGTCTTAGGAGCCTGTCCCATTCTCCTTACAGCATCAAAAAGATGTGCTTCTACGAGAACTATTCCTCCTGGCTTAAGAGAGCTATACATCTTCTCAACTATCAGTCTGCTCTCCTCAGGAGAAAAGACGTTAATTTCTCCAAACAAAAACAGAATTAAATCAAAATCTTTGCCATACTCGGCCTTTCGAATGTCCTCTAAAAAAAAGGTGGCCTCTTTATTGTTTTGACGAGCATATTCTATGGAAGCCGGGGAAAAATCTATTCCTGTACACTCATGACCTAAATCCATCAATTTCTTGATATATAGCCCGGGACCACACCCCAGATCGAGAATTCGAGAGTGTTTGTTTTTCAGCACCTCGCTCTGTATCCATTGTACCTGCTTCTCGATGAGCTTTTCACGACGACTTGCCATATCATGTGTTTGCGAAAGATGCATCTTAAGCATCCGCTTACTGAACTCCCCATCGTTCCAGGGGATTTTGTATGCCCCACTCCACAGATTTTCTTTTTGCGGCGCATATTCTAAAATCTGATCGATCATTGCAAAAAAACTCCAAAGCAAAAATTACAACCGCTGATTGAGCCCCTATCATCCCTCATGGGATGAGCGAAGTAGATTGCTTCCTGCAGCCATTCCACGTGAAGAAATCGCAATCCAAGGATTCAAATCTCTGCTGCCTTCACAAGACGCAAAAAAGCGAGGTTACGCCCTCTCTTCCTTGTGATGGAAGAAGACAAGTAGCGGTCCAGCGATAAAGAGTGAAGAGAGGGTTCCGAGCAAAACTCCCACAAACATTACAAACGAGAAGCTGAAGATCGAGCCACCACCAAAGAAGACCAAACAGGCAAGAGCAGCAAGAGTTGTCAAGGACGTCATAACAGTTCTACTCAATGTATCATTAAGAGCCTTATTGACAACTTCTGAGAACCTCTTTTTTCTATAGATCATCATGTCTTCGCGAACACGGTCAAAGACAATGATCGTGTCGTTGAGAGAGTATCCAACAATTGTCATCAAGGCGCCGATCACTTCGAGATTAATCTGAACAGGCATGCCAAATGAATGGAAGATAGCCAATACAGAGAGCGTAACCAGAAGATCGTGAACAAGTGCCATGACCGCACTAAGGGCATACTTCCACTCAAATCGAATAGCGATGTAGATGAGAATAGCTAGCAAAGAAAAGCTCAAGGCAATCAAAGCATTATTTCTCATCCTATCTGAGAACTGGCCGCTAATAGCTGTCCACTGCTGAACAAGGTGTGGAAAATCAACAGGAGCAATTTCAAGACCACTCTTTTCCAATGTAGAGACAACCCAATCAAGACGAGGAACCTTTTGATATTCAAACTCCTTTGTGCCCTCAGTTGAGACAGGCATACCATAGAAGGGTCGGCCCTCCTCTTCAAGCGAAGAGCTCAGCTGGATTCTTAACGCTGTTGGTCTTCCAAGCTCTCTGATCTGAATCTCACTTGCAGTAACGCCTTCATTGATAAAGGCCCTTTCAGCAAGCTGCTTGGGAGTCTGGCCAGGAGGATGTTTTACATCGACAATAAGGGCATAACCACCTGTAAAGTCCATACCGAGCATCGTCTTCCATGAATGAGAGGTAAAGCCAATACCTACAGCAATGAGAATGGCAGATGTTGTAAATGCCACCTTTTTCCAGGATAAAAACTTCATATTTTGAGGTCGGATCCAAGACATCATCTTGAGTTCTGTATGCTTGGGGTTGGAAGCCCACCCAAGAAAATAGTATTTGGTCATAAAGAGCGCTGTAAAGAGCGAGGCCAAAAGACCGATGATCAAGGTGAGTGCAAACCCACGAACAGGTCCACAGTCAAACTGCGTTAAGATAAAGGCCGCAATAAGTGTCGTAAGGTTTGAGTCGACAATAGCAGAGAGCGCTTTTTGATATCCTCTTGCTATAGCAGAGAGAATACGTTTTGAAACTAAAAACTCCTCTCTAATCCTCTCAAAGACCAAAACATTGGCATCAACTGCCATAGCAACTGTTAAGACAATACCAGCGATCGCAGGAAGTGTAATTGCAGCCTCGATATTTTGCATGACCGCCCAAATGATAAAGAGGTTACCCAACACAGCAAGGCTGGCAATAGAACCTGCAAATCGATAATAGATTGTCATAATAAGAGCGACAACGATCACTGCCATAAGTGCCGAGATAAGCCCTTGTCTTCTTTCCATTTTTCCAAGTTCAGGGCTGACATTTACCTCTGAGAGAATTTTTGGCGTAAAGGAAAGAGAGCCTGCTTGGAGGTTAGCAGAGAGTTTTTGCACATCTCTCTGCGAAAAATTACCGCTGATCATGGCATTATCGCGAAGAGCACCGGAAAGATTCGGAGCACTTACTACGTTGCCATTTAAGATAACCGCCATCCTCCATCCTCGGCCTCGAGAAAAGCGTTCCCTCTCTGTTCCAGCAACTCCGTCTTCACAAAACTGCGAAGTCCATGTGTAAAATTCATCTTGCGGACGAAGATCATATCCACGAGAGTCTCTACTACGAACTCCAAAAAGAAGAATATTTCCCTTTGTAGGGTCATAGGATGCATGTACATTATCGAGGTTACACCCTTCTAGCGCATAGTTTTTAAAGACAATAGAGAGCGGATGACTCTTTGACGGCCACTCTGCAGGATCATCTCCATCAAAGCGGGCGATAATAGAGATTTGATCATCAAACGCTGTTGAAGGAGCAGGCAGCGCAGGCTCTTCTAAAATCAGACCATTATCGATAAGCTCCTGAATATTATCATCGACACTAAGTCCTGATCTAACAGCATTGAATTTACGAAGAGCAATGCGGTTAACGCAGTCACTACTTTTACAGTTGGTAACAACAGCCTCATTCCAAACGTCTTGTAAAAAGCTGTTGGACGCCTTGGCAAGATCTGGACTGAGAGGTCCAAATTTTTCATTTACAACATGAAAATACATAGCTGACGCTTTGATAAGTTCTGCTGCGCTTATTCCATGAATACCAGGAAAGTCGATCATGATCGTCTCGTTCTCTACACGAATAGTCCTCTCAGAGACTCCCATTTTGTTTAAACGAGTGTAGAGCTCGGAGGAGACCTGCTGGAGATCCTCTTTGCTTGTCACAGAATCGCCTGCCTGATCAACTAATCCAACACGAACACTTTTCCCACCGGAAAGATCAAGGCCCCATCGGACAATACGGCTCTCATCACCTCTCCAGTACTTTCTCCAAGAACGTTTGAGATTACACCAAAAGATACTCTTTGTTGGCTTTGGAACGGTAAAATGATCCATAGGATCAAGAGAGACCTGAGCTGCCTGCCATGCCTCTCTCCACTTTATAAGCTCCTCTTGCATCTGATCGTCAATGCGATTTTCTGCCAATATCCGATCTTCACACGTCCCACATTCTAAGAGCGCAACCTTTGTAATCCCTGGAACGAAAAACTCCTCTCTCGTTGCCTCCAGTACAGGCTCATAAAATCGATCGAGCTCGAAAAAGATATCATTGGCAAAGGCAGATGTTGCCCCAAAAACCTCACCAGAATAGTGAACAAAACCGCGCTGTTGTAAAAGACGAACAAGCTGCTCGAGGTCCCCTTGAACAGTTTCATCCCCTTTAAGAAGTCTCATTGCTCCGCGCAAAACCAGATATAACGATCCTGGACGAAGCTGCTCTGGACCTTCTCTAGACTGTGAGGGTGAAAAGAGTAAAAGAGAGAGCTTTTTCACCTCACCCGGTGCTGCTTGATACTCTTTTATACCGAAACGAGGATAGACATCTTCTTGCAAGTCAATGCTCTCTGGCTGCCATTCACTCTTGATCTCTTCGAGCAAACTGGGAATAAGCTCTGATGCTAGAGCCGGCATAGAGAGTGCGACAAGACTGTTCGAGCTTAAAGATTTTGAAAGGGCCGCCTCAAACGAAGAGCTTTTATCTTCAAACTTCTCATTGGTCTCCCGAGAGAGCCACCCCATCTCATTCATAACAATCTTATTTACAGCATCGCGACGACGAGCCTCTTGTTCTGAAGGACTCTCTAAAGCCTGAAGAATTTCAAGGACATCGTGATGAAGATCGAGAACAAGGGTATCTTGTGTCCAGTCAAGCGAGATAAATTGAATGAATGGGTGGTTCTCTAGAACAATCCCTTGGCGTTGTTTTACTCTTTTTTCTCTCGATTCATCAGCGCGGGCGTAGAGCTGTTCTCTACTTAACGTAGGAACGTTTTTGACTATCTCCTTCTCTGTTTGTAACCACCTAGAGACACTCTCATATCGCTCAGAAAGCAGAGTAGCTCTCCTTCTCTTTTCCTCAACATCTTCTCTCTCTTTCAACGCCTCTCTGCGAAGGCGTTGTGCCTCCTGAGTAAATTGCGTTGCAGTCTTCTCTAATGTCGATCTGGCATCAGGGCCCTGGAAAAGGGTGTTTAAGAGCCGCTTTTGAATAGCAGATTTTGGGTCAAAAGAGGTCTGCCATTCATATAAGAAAGTAGAAAGATATTCCAAAGATTGCTGATCACCGCTTTGTAGCGCAGCATCGAGCTGTTTTGCCAAAAATGATGGTCCAGCACAAGCATAGGCAACTTCAACAAATCGATCTCTAGCAATAGCAAAATAGCCATCTGTAGGCTTTCCTGTCTCATCGCGCTTTTTCAAAAAGCGAAAGTATTGCGAAAGGTTGTTTTCGTCTAACCGAATACCAACCCTTCGAACAATCTGAACAGTTTTATCACTAACCTCTCCCATATAGAGCTGTGAAGGCTTAAAGACAATCTGCATGCCAGCTCGTGGGAGAAATTTTTTCACCTTTGAGAGGTCTCTATCTGTTGCCACTTCAAGAGTAATAAGGCCAGGATCTTTCGGATCAACAGCAAGAGCTGTTGGCTTCACACCGAGCATAGAACAAAAGGATCGCAGCCACTCTACAGCATCGTCTTCCAAACTATTTACTCGAGAGACAACTCTCTTCTGTATACCTTCTGCTCCTACCTTATCAACAGGCCGATTCAGTGGTTTTGAGTAATAAATAACTGTTGGGAAGATGTTGTAGAGTGTCCATGCCAACACCATCAAAATAACAACAAGCTGCCAGCGCTTTTGCTTTTCCATTACGTATCCTTCACTTAAGTAGTCATCTTTGAATAGGCTAAAATCCTACCAAACTAGCTATTTTAAATGGAGGCTACTCAAACTGCTTTTCTTGGGAAACGTTGGCAGCTCTGATTGGATATGGGATGATAATACCCTCTTGAGCGTAGCGACGATGCAATCTTTTAATAAATTCGTGCTTAACTTTGTAATTATCACGAAATTCATCAACTCTGAGAACAACAGTAAAATTGATGCTAAAATCGGAAAAGGTGTGGTAGCGCATGAATGGTTCAAAGCTTGCGGTTCCACCAGAGACCTCTCGCAAGGTCTCTTTTGCAACGTCTAATGTGATGCGCTCGACCTGTTCGAGATCGGATTTATAGTGGACACCAACTTGAAGACGAGTCGACATCTCCTGTTTTGGATAATAGAAGTTTAAAATCTTTGTATTCACCATTGTCTTGTTTGGAACGACAACAACATTGTCTGTAATCATTCGAACCCAGGTAGATCGCCAACCAATCTTGTGAACATACCCCTCTTCCCCCGAGTCCAACTGTACAAAGTGTCCAACTAAAAAGGGCCTATCAATAGCGATCTGCACACCTGAAAATAAATTTTCAAGTGTTGGCTGCAAAGCTAACGCCACAGCTAAAGAGCCAATTCCTAAGGAAGCAACAAGCGGTGTAATCGATACACCTAAACTATCGAGCACAATAAGAAGGCCAAGACCAAAGACAGTGATGTGAATTAAGCCCCTAGTGACCCCACCGACCGTTTTTAAAACGGAAACACGCCCAGAAAGTTTATGCAGCAATGCATTCAAAAATTTATCAAAGAAGAGGGCTACAGCAATAACCGTAATAAGTTTGAACCCAACCATAACATAGGCTGGCATCGCAGTATCGCTTGCTGACAACATCCTTCCAACAATGGCACCACCGCCAGTAATAATGAGTAGATTCAATGGCATGTCAGCAGAATGAACGAAGATATTGTAAAGATCACTGCCCTTAATAGCTCTACGAAGCAATCCAAAGACAACTCTCTTTACGAGCAGCAAAAGGACAACCCACACTACAAAAAATAGGCCAACCGCCCATGGAGATAGGCCTTCTGCAAAAGAATAAAAGTCGTTCATCCTCGTTCCTTTCATTACAAGCTTAAGGCCCGACTATACAGATTTCGTATTATTTCTTGCTCTCTAAAAACTCCCAGCGTGCAAAGAGAGCATCGAGATCTTGTTGAGATGAGGCAAGAAGAGTATAGAGCTTCAATGACTCTTCTGAAGCAGCTTCTGCAAGCCTTTTTTCTATTTGTGCAATTTCCGACTCCTTTTCCCGAATAGCCCCCTCCATACCCTCGAGCTCTCTTTGTTCGTTGTAGGAGAGTTTTTTTCGAATGGGTTCTCTTTTTTGAGGAGCAACTTTTTCTTTTTTAAACACTTTTTGGATAGAGCGCTCCCATTGCTCATAACTAGAAAAGAGGTTCTGCTCATTGTTTTCACCAAGACCTATGATCTGTGTACAAACAGCATCCATGAACCAGCGGTCATGCGAAATTAGAACTACCGCACCCGGAAACTCTTTTAATTGCTCCTCGATCACCTCTAGTGTTGGAATGTCGAGATCATTTGTAGGCTCATCCAAAAAGAGAATGTCCGCAGGCTCTAGCATCAATTTAGCCATTACAATTCTGGCCCTCTCTCCACCCGAGAGACATTCTACAGGCAGCTGCAGTTTGTCCGGCGAGAAGAGAAACTTTTTTGCCCATCCGTTAACATGAATGAATTGGCCTTGAAACTCCACCATATCGCCGTTTGGAGAGAGCGCCTCACGCAGGGTTATCTCTGGAGAAATCTGTTCTCGATGCTGATCAAAATAGACGATTTTGAGATCAGAGGCGTATTTGAGCGTGCCCATATCCTGAGGAATCTCACCTGCAAGAACTTTTAGAAGTGTTGTCTTTCCTGTTCCATTTTTTCCCACCACTCCAACTCTTGTTCCAGGAGAAAGAGTAAGATCAACACCTGTAAAAAGCTGCTTCTCACCGAGTGATTTAGAGATGTTTGTTGCCACAAGAAGTTTTCTGGTCTCCCGATCTGATGAGAGAAACTCGATGTCAACTCTAGAGACTTTGTTTCTCTTTTTTACTTCAGAGAGAGTTTCTATGAGATTATGAGCTCTTTGAATACGGGAGCGAGATTTTGTTGTCCTTGCCCTTGGCGTCTTTTTCAACCACGCTTTTTCCTGCCGAACTACCGACGAGAGACTCATTGCCTGTTTTTCTTGCCCCTCTAAAAATTGTTCTTTTTGCTCGATGAATGCCCTCATGTTGCCCTTACAAGCAAACAGCCCTTGAGGATAGCAGGGATTGAGTTCAATAACTGTTGTTGCCACCTGATCGAGAAAATATCGATCATGGCTAACAACGACATAAGAGACATTTTCTTTTCTCAAAAAAGTCTCGAGCCACTTAATTCCCTCAAGATCCAAATGGTTAGTTGGCTCATCAAGAAGCAGTAGATCGGGCTTTAACATCATAGCCCTGACAATATCGAGTCGCTTTTTCCATCCACCGGAGAGAAGGGAGGCTTCCTGTGAAAAGTCGGTAAACTGCGCTTTGCCGAGTAAAATGCGCGCCTCTATCGCTGCCTCACTGCTTTTTTGTCCCTGAAGTACAACCTCCTCTACAGAAAGGGGAGGAAACTCGGGGATCTGACTTGCATAACCTATTACTGCCTCTTTTCTTTGAAAGACAGAGCCTCTATCTGGTGCCTCTATCCCCATGATAATTTTCAAAAGGGTCGATTTTCCAGATCCATTAGGCCCTAAAAAGCCAATTCTAGCGCCCTCTGCAACAGTAAAGGATATTTCCTTAAATAGGCGTTGAGAACCAAAAGACTTTTCTAGGGAGGTAATTTCCAGCAATGATGTCATTTTTGCAAATAATTTAAGATTGTAAAGGAAAAAGCATACCTAATTTCCTAATTTACAACAAAACTGTAGTTCCTAATAATCGATCCCTCATATCAAAACAAAAAAATCAACACCAAGGAACCCTAAAGATGACTACCTCTATAACACCAATTTTTCAAGAAAACCCATCAGTCAATATAGAATTAGATCCATACATCAGCAAGCATATCGAAAATTGCGAGACCTGCGAGAGTAGAGTTGCCTCCTTAATAACCACTGCAGAAAGAAGTGATACATTAACGGAAATACTTAGGTATCGAAACCTACAAAACGATCTCAACAAGGTAAAAACGAACCCGATTAACTGGGCCTCTGTTGATGATAGTATCAATCAGAAAACGCCCTTTACGGCAGCTGCGTACAAAAAAAATCTACTAACAGAGGTACGGCCTTTAACTGATTTCCTAACAGACAAAAAAGGGACTTCTGGGAATTCCCACTTTTAATAAAATCTATGAAATCACTGACTGTATAGTTTCTAGCCGACAAATATAGCATGAATGCGTTCGTTTTTTGTATTTTTTATTTTTTTGAAGCATAAAAAGATGGATCCAAATTCTTTACACATTCTCTTAAAAAACGACTCTCCTCTGCCCTGATGATTGGGATTTTCTTTGGTCGAACAAATCGGGCTTTTCTCTTGAAAACATTTGCCTTATTTTGCTCTCTGATTTCTGAAATAAGGTCTCTCTCTTCTACAGTTTCCCCGTTCGTCAAACGCCTCTCTTGCTGGTATCGCGCCTCTTCAAAAAGCTGTTTTATCCGTCGTCTCTTCTCGACTCTCTTATCGTCTTCAGATGAGTCACAAGACCGCTTGTGTTCTGGAAAAATCGATTCTTCTACATTAGATTCCTTTACAACAGAGCAAGACATAGTATCCTTCTTCAAAAACAATTATTTTTTCTAAGCTTCAAACAAAGCTAAAAAACCTCTTGTGAAAGTTGTAGAGTAACAGTGAGAATCAAGCTATCAATTATCTTTTGCGCTGTTTCTTTACTTGTCTGCTGTTGATCTCTTACGTTTTGCACCTCTTTCAGCCGGGTCTCTAAAATTTGATTCCAAACTCTTTGCTTAATATCATCACTATATTCTCTCACAGTACGATCTTCCATGTGCCCTATAATGCTTGTACACACCCATTGTAGTGCTTCCTGAGGTGGAACATTCTGCTGCACCAAACCTTCTGCCCACTGCTTTCGAGCAGATTCATCGGCTTTTCTTGAAATAACTGAAAGCACACCTCTTGCCTTTTAGTCAGAGATGATAGCACTCGATTTTGCTAGAATCTTTCTGTCTACCCCTTGATATCTTCCTCCCAGATGCTCAGATAAAAACCTCTCTGCTGCATCTATTTGGGCCATTTTATTGGGGAATTTTGCAAAGCGGTGGCCCTCATCAGGAAAGAGCATGTAGGTCACCTTTTTATCATTTTTTTTCATGCTCTCATAGATCTGTCTTGATTCTGCTTCTGCAACGATATGATCATTTTTACCGTGAACTAGCAGGAGGGGAACTTTTATATTCTCTAAGTGGTTGAGGGGAGAGCATTTTTCTAGATAGGCCCGGCCCTCTTCATTATCTGGATCACCACCCATGCTTATGAGAAAGGCCCGTTTTGTAAAAAACATGTTCTTGTCTGAAAGCGGTTTAGTGGTAAATTCCCAAAACTGAGGCACATTATTCACAACGGTTTTCAGGTTGGATGGACCGCAAATAGACACACAGCAAGAAAAATAGTCTGGAGTAAAGGTAAGCGCTGCAAGCGATGCATATCCACCATAGCTAGCTCCAAAAATTCCTACTTTGCCTTTTTCTGTAATCCCTCGTTTAATACACTCTTCAACACCATCGATAAGGTCAAGATGGGCCTTTCCTCCCCACTGACCATTTCCAGCATTGACAAATGCCTTTCCAAATCCCGAAGAGAGGCGAAAGTTCACACTTAAAACCGCATATCCACAAGATGCTAACCATTGATGAAAGGAGGCAAATTCGAATTTATCCCTCACCTTAAAGGGCCCTCCATGGGGCACAACGACAAGAGGAAGGGGCTTTTCTACATAACCGCCTTTATCGAATTCCTTGGGCAGCGTGTAATATGAGACGAGGTCAAGTCCATCTCGAGACTTGACAACCATCGAATACATCTTCGAAAGATCGCTTTTAGGTGTAGAAGGAGAGACCTCGAAAAGCTTTTGAGCCTTTCTGTCAAAGACAAACCTAGTGCTCCCTTTGTCAGGAAGAGAGTTTGCAACAATCCAAAAATCGCCTTTTTTGCTCTGATTAATAATCTCAAATCCAGATCCACAGCGCTCTTCTAAAAAAGAAATATCTTTTTCAATCGATCGATCGAGTACGTGCCACTTTTTTTGTTCGTAGTAGGAGGCGTAGGCCTTAGGTTCTCCATCTATAAATAAAACATCATCGACATCACTTTTTGGTTGAGAGCCCAATACCTTCTCATCGTCTGAATGTAGCGGCTTTTCAACAAGCTGATTTATATCTGAGAATCGGTTGTCCAGAAGGTAGACGGTTTTCTTTTTTTCATTGTAGGAAAGAAATTCGGTTTGAAACGCCTCTTCTGCCGACAGTTGCATAAAGAGATCATCTCTACTTGTTACGACCGTCCAAGAACCATCCTCATTGATTCTCATCTTAAGAATGATTTCCAAGCTATCGCTAACAAGAAATTTGGCAAATTCCTCATTCTTGAGAAGAAGAGAACGCTCTCCAGAATCCAAATCTAACAGATAGAGATCATGAAAATAGGGATCTCTATCGTTGAGCCCAATAGCAGCTTTATTTTGTGTTGTGCTGATCTGAATGAGCTTAGCGCTAACTGTCAAATCCTTTGTGTAATCAACACTCTCTTTGGAGTGAATATCAACGCCATAAAGATGCAGCTGCCCTGTTCCATCCTCATCTTTGAGAAGCAGGACTTTACTGCTATCAGGCGCCCAGAAAAACTGAATAATTTCAGGAGTTGTGAAAAAGGAGATCTGCGTAGTTTCGATCTCCTCTGGTGCTCGTATAAAAACGTTGGGAATCCCGCTTTCATCCGCCCCAACATACGCAATTGTTTTTGAATTGGGACTTATCTTTGCTGAAACGCAAGTGGGAGTGCAAAAAAGAAGATCTTTTGAAAATTCACCATCATCTCTTTCAACCATATATTACCTCCTAACGCCTTAAGCTGCTCCCAAAAGTTTCTTTGCCTCACTCAGATGTTCAGGCTCGATCGAGCCTATGATATCAAGGCCAGTACCCAAGATCTTATATTTGATTTCTTGTTCATCTCGTACAGCAGCAAGAACAGGCTCGCAAAGCCCAACCGAAAAAATGGAGACATACTGAAATCCAAAAACATCCCCCTGACATTTTAGTTTCCTAACATCGGAAATATTTGCTGTATACCTATTCTCACCTATCAAAAGCATAATCTGACTTCCTTTATCAACCGGGTACTGCGAAGCGAACCCACACGGGATTTCTCCCATGAGGAGATAAACTACAGCATATAAGCACGAAAGAATCAACATATTAAAAGAGATAGATTTGTTCTGCTTTTAGCCCCCTTTCGCTCCATTTTTGCAATCTAGTACGTCTGACCGCGGATTAGGTCTCAATCAGGGGTTAAAGACTTTTGCGGAACAATACTAAGCAAAAACTCTTCTACCGGCACTAAAGGAAATCCTCGATACTCTTCTTTTTGCTTTACTGGGGCTACCACAAAGCATTCTGCTTCTGGATATTCTTCCTTAAATGCTTTTAATCCCCTGATATCATTCGGGCCTAAATTGGCAGACCGTTTCACTTCTATTGCCCAAAACCCCCTCGGGCCATAGATAACGAAATCCACCTCAAGTTTCGTTTGGGTACGCCAGAAGGAAAATGAATGACTTTCTTTTTGAGAAAGAACCCATGTATAAAGGTGTTGGGCCACTAGTCCTTCCAAAGCCAATCCATCAATCTCTTGAGTACTGTCCAGAACACCTTTGGGACGCACAGCCTTATACACACCAACATCAAAAAAATAGAATTTAGAATGCGCGATAAGACGCCTTTTTGCTCTTCGAGAAAAGACCGGAAGCGAAAATGCCAAAAAAAGATCTTCGAGTATTTGAAGATAATTATTCACTGTAAGCCGTTTAACGCTTGATTCTCGACTGATATCCGTCGCCGTCCAAACAGAAGCATAGGAAAAACTAGCTACTTCCAAAACTCGTGAAAAATCTCCAATTTGCCTAACAAGTCCCTCGGCTTGCACTTCTTCTTTGATATACAAATGAAGATAATTACGGAGTCTTTCTTCAGGATTAGGAGAAGCCCAAATAAGTGGAATCATGCCTATTGTTAAAGCCTTTTCCAAAGAAAACTCACTTCCCAATTCAGAAGCAAGAAAAGGGCCCATTTGCCTCAGCAAAGCCCTCCCTCCCAAAAGATCGCTCACCGACCTACGAAGCTTTCTTGAGCTGCTTCCGGTCATGATATATTGAATGTCTTTTTTTTCTTCTATCAAAGCATGAATTTCAGGGAGCAACCGAGGAACCCGTTGAATTTCATCCAAGATAAGCGTTGAACCCGCATCCATGGCAGCCACAATATCTCGAACACGTTCCGGATAGCCGCTAAACCGTCTCTCCTCATCACCTAGAAGCAAGTCAATGCGAACTGCTTTAGGATAGTTATGCAAAAGCCAGGTTGATTTGCCCGTTCCACGCGGACCTAAAAGAAAATAGCTTCCTTCTGGAGGAATAATCTTTCTTGGGACATACTGCATATTTGTTACCTCAACTATCATTTTACATTGAAATATGATATCGCCGATATCATTTTTTACGTTTGATGGCTTTTTACCCCTGATTGTGATCTATCGTCCCTTGAGGACTGAGGATAAAACTGTTGCGACCTATTGTTAAACTAATTTCAACACTATTATGAGCACTTATATTGTGGAGTTCTCAGCTCTTCACCGTCAGCTCATACAAGAAATATGTCGCCCGAAATGGACGTTCACCAAACTTCTCATAGATCTGCGTCATGGTATAGCCAGATTCACACACTATCTTCTCGAAGATATCATACGAGCCTAGAGTTCCAAACGTAAGAATAATTCGCCCACCAGGCGTAAGATAGCGCTTGGCCTCAGACAAGAATCGTTGAATCAAACAGTATCCAGGATCACAGAACGCCCGTTCCAGAAGAGAACTACATTCATAACCCTCAGGCACATAGAGATAGGGCCAGTTCCAAAAGATGGTATCAACCTTCTCCCCGTCGTTCATTGGAGAGAAGAGATCTCCATGTCGGCAGCTAACCTGATCTGCCACCCCATGTTTTTTCGCATTTTTTTGGGTGAGCTCTACAGCTTTTGGATTGATATCAATCGCAATGACCGTATTATCATGGTGTAGTGCTGCAATCACCGTCTCTATACCCACACCACAGCCCATTTCAAGGAAGCGCTCACCCTTACGATATGGAAAGTACTGTGCAATTATCGTTACAGAGGAAAGAAATCCTCCAGGAGTATATGCAGATGGGTCCTGGTGGAACCACAACCCGTTGACTTCAACTAAAGCGGCAGCCTCTGAACGATTTCGTTCCAAACAAGCTTCTATATATTCCAAATCAGCCGCACCAAAAGCTCTCACAACCATTCAGCTATCCCCCTACAGCATCCATCTGCGGAATCTATGATATAAGTTAAACACGGAAACCAAATCTGTTATCAGCCACAAAGAAACCTATTTGTACACAGCCATTAAAATTAACCATCCTTCTCACCACCGGAGAGAAGCTCACATGCTCGAGGCGGGAGTCGAACCCGCACGGGATTTCTCCCAGGGGATTTATAAGTCGCCTCATAAAAAGCAAGCCAGCACAAACCACAACACTTAACCGTAAACTATCAACAAGTTATATGCATATGAATTGCTCTGCTTTTAGCCGGTTTTTCCCGGTTTCGTGCACCCTAGTGCGTAAAAAAGTGCGTAATTTCATGTTTTATGGGAGATAAAGAGAGAGGTGCGTTTTTACGCACCTCTAGAGGAAAATGCTCGGGGCGGGAGTCGAACCCGCACGGGATTTCTCCCAGGGGATTTTAAGTCCCCAGTGTCTACCATTCCACCACCCGAGCATATGTAAAACCCAATGGCCCAAACCTTGGGTTTAAAGGATAAACAATATATAATAGTCTCTCTTTTCCTTGCATGGAGATTTATCAGTGCCGCAGTATCAGCTCCACCTTTTCGACACGATGAGTAGGAAAGAAGAGGCCATTCTCCCATCCGACGGAAAGACTATTCACTTATATACTTGTGGGCCAACGGTTTACGATGTCGCCCACATTGGAAATTTCCGCACCTTTTTGTTCGAAGATCTGCTCAGAAGAACTCTTAAACTCTTTGGCTACTCCATCTGCCAGGTGATGAACATCACAGATGTCGATGATAAGACCATTCGAGGGGCGATGCAAAAAAAGGTACCGCTTAAAGAGTTCACTGACTATTTCAAAAAAGCTTTTTT
>Ga0180438_10001691_pt1 | contig 38415 bp, 54 predicted proteins | sample SS_ome_12_FD_132455 | JGI IMG/M metagenome (GOLD analysis project Ga0180438, IMG submission 132455) | Hypersaline lake sediment archaeal communities from the Salton Sea, California, USA - SS_3_D_2 metaG | ecosystem: Environmental > Aquatic > Non-marine Saline and Alkaline > Hypersaline >... | reverse complement strand
TTAAATGGGTATCTTTATATCGGGGGGAACTGTTACAAATAGTCTGCAGATATCCAAAATTCCAATGGGCTCATGAGTGGCAACGGGTCAATGATCAATTTGAATATAAAACGAATAAACAATTAATAGAATATTTTATGGAGGAAGATGATCATGTTTAATAAAAAAATACCTAAAATTGGCCAGACTGAAAAAGAAAAAGCCCAGGAACTGGTTGACAAATTTAAAAAAATGCACCCTCATGAGATCCAAATTTATGTAGCAACTCAAATATTAAATATGGCTAAAAATATTTATACTTTAGATCATAAAATTAATCAAATAAAAAGTTTAGTGGAGGAACTTCATGCCGAAAACAATACCAATTAAAGCCAAAGGAACTGATTATTTACCATTGAAAAAGTTAAAGTTTTTTCAAGGGAATCTTAAAGAATTAAAAAGAGCAGAGTTTGAAAAATTGAGATCTTCAATTCTTAAATATGGGTTTAGGATCCCAGTATTCACCTGGAAGGAAAATATTATAGATGGTCACCAGAGGATCTTCGTATTAAATAAGTTGATTAAAGAGGGCTACACAGTTGAGGGAGATATCCCGACTATTGAAATAGTAGCAAAAGATAAATCGGACGCTAAAAAGATCCTTTTATTAATTAATGCCAGGTATGGAAAAATGTCTTATGAAGGGCTTTATGAGTTCTTAAACGATACAGAGATTGATCCGTCTTCCTTTTTAAAAGAGTTAGATCTTCCAGAAATTGATCCAGAAAGATATATGTACCAATTTCATGATGATATTGATACAGCAAATTTTGACGAAACTAATATGGAACATGGTATGGTCGGGAAGGCTCCAGATCGGGGATATAGACTTTCAGAAGGGTTAACTTTTAGGCTCGGGAGATACCAGATAAATATTGGAGCAAAAATGAAAGGGTTCAAAACCATAGCCAGACTTGAAAAGGCTTTAATGGAAGACAGAGTAAAAGAGGAAGTTTTAATCGAATTTATGAGAGGATTTTATGCAAAAAATTAAATTCGTTCCAGAGTTGATCAACGAATATAGTTATATTCCAGCCTTATTCCTGGCCAATGTCAATCCTAAACAATTCGAGATATCAAGCGATGTCAAAAAAACTGATATCCTGGGATTGACAGTTTTTGATTCTCAAAGTCTTGTTTATTTAAGAAAAGCAAGAAAAAAATATCCAAATAATAAGATCATAGTCGGGGGAATAGGTGTAACTGATCTATACCATTATATTCTGGAATATGCAGATTATGTTTATTTTGGTCAAGCGTTCGAGTTTGATGATAATTGTGTATTGGAAAAAAAGGGAACTAAAAAGATCAAATATAATAATGCTATACCCTGGGAAAAGATACCTATTGTAAGAACTGGGAAAAAATCATGGTATTTTATGATCGAATCTGGTTGCCCTTTTAAGTGTGAATATTGTAATGTATCTCATATTTCTAAATTTGACAGTATGCCAGGAGAGGTTTTTTTTGATAAGGTGTTTAGATTTGATATTAAATATAAAGGCCAGTTTGTACGCCTATTATCTAATGAGGGTTACTTTATATACCGACACTTTGAAAAATATAATAAATTAAAGCATAATAGATACTTGTCTTCCAGTATTCCCTTGAAATCTTTTGTTAAATATTATAAAAAGGGAGTTAACCAGACTAAAGAACCAGTTTTGAGGTTTGGAATCGAGTTGCCTACGGAGGAATTAAGAAAAAAGATCTTACCACCAGTAAAGCATATTTCAGACGATGAGATTTTAGATGTAATTTACAGAATGAATCTTATGGGCCAGGATATAACCTTATTCTTATTATACAACTATCCAGGAACTACACCAGAAGATTTTGAACGAATTTATGAACTATTGACTTATGCAGAGATAAAAAAGAGGAAGATCCGAGTAAGTATGTCAACTTTTACTATGCTATCGACTTTTAGAAAGTCTTATTCAGCGTCAGAATATGTTGATCATCTATTAGACTTCCCGAATTTTGATACTACCGAAACTCATAGGAATTTAAGACGAGTGCATGGACTGAAAGTATTGGCGCCGGCTCACATGAAAAGGGCTTTACACTTTCACTCGCACATGTTTCTTCCTGGAGGGACAAAGTTACCCAGTATCTCAAACCCTAAAATAACGGCCAGATCTTACCTGGATAAATTGCAGAAATATAACCCTGATCTTAATATCTATAAGACTATGGATTCTATGTTCAAAGGACGGGTATTAAAAAACGGATATTATCATTTAACCTGGGGTGAATAATGGATATTAAAAAGGAATTAAAAAAAAGAAGAAAAAGTTACGGAGAATTATATGATATTAGAACATTAGATGATGCACCAATGAAACCATATTATGTTGAACTTGAACAGATAATTGAACAGATGTATAATGCTTATAAGGAATGTTCAACTAATTGCTTGTATAATGAACAGTTGATGGAAAGAATTGAAAACATCATAAAGGAGAACAAATAGGATAGTATAATGAATATAAAAAAGAAAGTTAGAAAAATGAAGATTATAAAAAAATATAAATTATATAAACATATGCCTTGTTACGGGACTTGTTTTCAATGTGGTTTTTGTAATGATTTTATAGATATGATTATAGATATGGAAGATAAAAAAGGAATTAAAAATGGGTCATAAAATGACTAAACTGCAAAAAGAAGATCTTATCAATGGTATCGCTTTATTAATGAGTAATGGGATCACTACGAGGGAATCAATCTTGCGATATATTGCTGAAACCCTTAAAAAAATGAAAATAACCAAATCACCCAGATCTATTGAATATTATATGACTTCTGCAAGAAAATTGATCCAGGCTGAAAATAAAGTTGAAATTAGTGATCATTTAAGTCTTGCCTTAAAACAGCGAAATACAATGATCGAGAAACTAATGAAAGAGAGGAAATACAAAACGGCTTTGCAGACTATGGACAGTCGGGATAGATTACTCGGTTTATTTATTGAAAAAGTAGAAGAATCTGGTAATATAAGCCAGACAGTTTTTTATGTACCAGATAATAATAGATTAATAAAAAAGGAGAATCAAAAAGATGGCAAAAATAAAGTACAAGAGAAGATCAAAAACAAAAAGAGTAAAAAGGATCCCGAATAGGTGGAAGTTTTTTTCACAATGGAAGTGGCGTTTTTTTATAACTAGGCCCTGGAGATATCTAAATATTTGTATAGAATTTAATGATAGGGATATTGATATCATGATCACTTTTATGGATATAAACCTATTGAGAATAAGTTTATATCACACCACTAATAAATGGGAAGAACCAGAAAAGTGGATCTTTTTCGGACTGTTAGGTTTTGAGGTAAACAAATATGGAAATTAATCCAATCTATGAAAAATGGACTGTTACCTGGGAATTAATAAATATAAAAACAAATGAACCAGTCACAATGAAACTGGTTTATATTTTAAATTAAGGAGGATATCATGTCAGATATCAACAAAGTTGTCATAGTCGGAAGGGTGGTAGAAAAACCGACTGTAAAACATCTACCAAACGCTGATAATACGGCCGTCGCTGATATGAGAATAGCGAACAATGTTTATAGAGGTCAAGGGAAGGATCCAAAGGTAAACTGGCTTACTGTTACTGTATTCGGGAAAAGAGCCGAATCATGTGCTAAAAATCTGGAAAAAGGATCTCAAATAGGTGTTGAAGGGAAACTCGATTTTCAGCAATGGGAAAAGGACGGGAACAAACGAAGTATGGTTAAAATAATTGCAGATCAAGTTCAGTTCCTGGGTAAAAAGAAAACGAGTGATCAACCAGTAGAAACACAGCCAGACAAAGGTGACGATCCACTACGATTCGACCCAGATGAATAAACCAGTTAATTAATGGTTTTATATTAATGGCCAATTTAAAACTCCGTACAGAGCAAGTACGAAGTCGTTTTTTGGGCCTGGTAAGACAAAAAAGGTAATATGTAGAGGATCCCCGATATCCGTAGTTGTGTAAGGTCAACTTTCTGTTTTCAAGGGTATAAACAGAATGTCGGGGATCCCTTTTTATATAGGAGCCATAATGAATAGAGGTATAGAATTAAATTCAATATTAATGAAAAACATGTCGTCATTATTAGAACTTCAACATGATCTAAAAGTTTTTAATTATTGGCAATATATGAGGGGAATAATTAAATGAGTGAAAAGGGAATCAAAGAACTAAATAAACAATTTGACGGTGTAGTTATACAGCCACAAGAGGGGAAACAAGAGATGTTTTTATCTTCCCCAGTAGATGTTGCTATATATGGAGGGTCTGCTGGTGGTGGTAAAACATGGGCTTTGTTAATGGAGTTCAGCCATTATATTAATCAGCCAGGTTACAATTCTGTTATATTCAGAAAAAACTCAAATCAAATAAGAAACCCACAAGGCCTATGGGATCAAGCATTAAAAATATATTCGAAGTATTCACCAAAGCCAAATTTTAGGGAAACTATTTTGCAGATTGATTTTCCTCATTCGAGATTAAAGTTTGCACATTTAGATAAGGAAAAGTCTGTTTATAATTGGCAAGGATCAGAGATCTGTTTCCTGGGCTTTGATGAGTTAACTCACTTTTCAAGAGATCAGTTTTTCTATTTATTTTCAAGGAATAGATCACTATGTGGAGTTCGACCTTATATTCGGGCAACTTGTAATGCTGACGCAGATTCCTGGGTGAAAGAATCTTTTATTGAGTGGTACCTGGATCAAAACGGGGAATATGCAGATGAGACAAAAACGGGAGCAATTAGATATTTTATTGTAGTCAATGATACTATAAAGTGGGGAAATACAGCCGAGGAACTGGAAAAGGCCTATCCTGGATCAATGCCACTATCATTCACTTTTATTAACTCAAATGTATTCGATAATAAAATCTTAATGGACAGTGATCCGAAATATTTATCAAATCTCGACGCCTTGCCACTGGTAGAACGGGAACGATTGAAAAAGGGGAACTGGAAGATCAAACCGACTGGAGGTCTGGTATTCAAAACCGAGTGGTTCGAGATTATTAATACACCACCAAAAGTATTCAAGCGTATGGTTAGATACTGGGATAGAGCAAGTACTGTTCCCAGTAAAAAGAATACAGATCCAGATTATACGGCTGGTGTCTGTATGGCTGAAGGGTTCGATGGAATGTACTATGTTTTAGATGTAGCCAGGTTCAGAGAATCTCATCATAAGGTCAAGATCAATATTAAAAATAAAGCAAGTCAAGATAATAGTTCACAAATTTGTTATGGTGGACTGGAGCAAGAACCAGGTGCGAGTGGAAAAGCCGAAGTTAAAGATCTTATAAAGTTCTTGTCTGGATATCACTTTAAGGCGTACCAGGTAACTGGAGATAAGGTAACGAGAGCCATGCCAGTTTCTGCTCAAAGTGAAGCGGGTAATGTTAAAATAGTAAAAGGGAAGTGGAATGATGATTTTTTAACGGAACTGGAAAATTTTGATGGATCAGATTCTGGACATGATGATCAAGTTGATGGTTTTTCTGGTGCTTTTTATATGTTGACAAGAGCCAATAAGATCCAAACCTGGGAATCAACATCACAAGTTCGGCCAATAGATAAAAAGATGGATAAAGAATCGGCTGATCAACGAATCAAAGAACGAATTATGCAAAAGAAAAACAATAGATCTAATGGATCAGTCTGGTAATCTTGCCTAAAAATTAATTGAAAAAAAAGTAAAAAAATGCTTGACAAATGGATCACAAGCATTAGTATATATTAACTTTATTATTAATAATAAAGAATCCAAACAGCCAAACAAAAAAGGAGAATTTAAAATGTCAGTAATCGCAAAAGAAAAAAAAGAAATTGAAGTAATCATTAAGTCAATGCAAGAAAGCCCAGTAGTACATCGGGCTCTTGACTATTCCAAAGATTTTAGTCACTATCAATTAAGAGCATTTAGAAAACCAACAAACACAGAAGAACTGGATAATTTCAAACGGGATTATTTAGGAAGACTGGCCTGGTATTTATGGGTAGCAAATAAAACGGCCTATGCTCTACAATATAGGGAAGAACCTGGTTTCTTTGACGAATCCCTGGATTCAGAAAAAGCAAAACCTATTCATAAAGAAAAAGATCTTTTAATAGAACTTGAATCTTTAGATTATAATATTTTCACTAATGACGGGAACAAATTCATCGCAGATGAATGGTATAAACCTTTTCAAAAAATCATTGAAACATTAAAACATGAAGTAAAAAGAAATCAAAATATTTATGAAATCTAATCCAAACAAAAAACGGGGATCTCTTAACGGGGATCCCCAGGAGGACAAAATGAAAGTTTCAGAACAAATCGATCATCTAAAAGGCCAGGTGAAAATCTGGAAACATCATAACCACCCAGAAGATCAACAGTCTATTATTGACTATGAAATAAAGATCAAGAAACTGGAAGATCTCCAGGCTGAAATAGTAAAATCAGTTCAATTCTTTATTGACATGGATCTAAAACAAATCGGCAAATTATCTTATGGAACAAAGCGAATCTTAAAAGCACAAGGCATAGAATACTCGACACTGAAAGGTAAATAAAAAGCCAGGGGATTATATTAGATAATCCGAAAAACCTCGTACAAGGCAAATACGAAATATATTTCAAGTTAAAAAAAGTAAAAAAGCCCTTTATATAAATTATCCCCAAACTCCCAGAAATACTTGCCAACTAAACTTGCCAAACCCCAACTTACCTGGGGTTTTTTTTTGTGTTTCCACTTGACATTAAAATAATATTTTATTATATATAGTTATGATTAGATAGGTTCGTAATCAAATTCAAACAAGATCCAGGTGATCGAAAGAGATTAAATGAGTTCAAATGATTTAGTTCTTCAGTCATTGAAACAATTCAAGATTGATACTACAAGTCAGCGTAACCAGGATATAGAAAAACGCCTTAATATATATCATGATAATTATAAACAAATAATTGAAACAGAAGTAAATAACCAGTTTACAGAAGAAACCAGGGACGCCATTAAACAAATGGTTGACGATTCTTTAAATGTGTTAAAACGGGTGATCAACGAAATTTCAGTTGTTTATCATGAAGACGCTACCAGGAAGGCTTTAATCCAAAAAACAGATGGGACACAAGAGGAAGATCAAGTTTATAAGGATCTATTGTCAAATATCCCCACTGATCTTGTTATGGAGTTAACTAATAGATATACTAACCTCTTAAACGAATCGATCATCTATATAGTTCCCAGGAACGGGCACATTGAATATGATATCATAACTCCAGATCAAGTACATATAAGGCAAGATGAAAAAGATCCCAGAAAAATTGAAGCCATTATGTTCACTCGTACCTGGACAGACACCTTTGATGATATCAAAATAGAAAAGGTTTACTGGGACACTAATGGTAATCATAGAACCTATGATGAAAATGATAAATTAATCGAAGATTTTGGTAACCCTTATATAGATCCAAATGATAAAGAAAAAACAATACTACCATTCGTAATATTTCATAAAAACTATAATCCATATACAGTTTTTGATGAAACTAGTGGATCAGATCTTGTTTCATCTGCTATTCAAATCGGAGTTTTATCTACTTATTTGAATTATTTATTGAAGATGAATAGTTTTAAACAACTGGCCGTAATAGGAATCGAAACAAAAAATGTTCCTATGAAATATATTTTAGATCCGTCCTATCCTATCGTAATTCCAGATTCGGACGGGGATATTAAAACCGTTGATTATGAAACGGCTTTTAATTTATTCTGGAATATTATAGTTGAAAAAATCGGAGTTATAGCAAACGCCAATGGGCTATCAATGGAAAATTTTAAATTGACACTTTCAGCCCAGTCTGGAGTGGCTTTGAGGATCAAGAATTTAGGCCTGGAAAAAGTAATCAAAGAGCAAGTAAAACATTATAGAGTTAGTGAAAAAGAACTATTTGAAAAAACTCGTATTATAAATAATAAACAATTCGATCAAAAAATAAATGAAGACGCTGAATTTATGATCGACTTCAAAGAACTTCAATACCCAGAAGTACCAGAAGAAATAAGAAAACAATGGATCTTTGATATAGCGATGGGATCAAAAAATATTTTACAGTATCTTATGGAAGTCAATCCAGATATTCAAGATCTGGAAAAAGCAAAAGAGGTTTTATTGGCCAATGTTGAAGTCAATGATCAAGTCAAGGCTGAAACGTCTATTGGTATTCAAGATCTGATCGACGGTGTTCTTGATTTAAAAGGTGGATCGACTTCTAATTCTGGGGGAGAATCATCGCTGATATAGGTACAGTAATCAATGATCATCTTGACAATCAAGAAACTATTGAAGATGATGTAAAAGATGAAATTGATAAGATTTTCGAGAATCTAAATATAAAAGAACTTATTGTAGATGTTGACAAAACGGCCGAAGAATTAAAAAATTTGATAATAAGAACAGTAGTCAATAAATATTTAAGTAAGACTATCAAGGAATCAAAAAGGTTCGTAACAAATGCAATTAAGAGTGACTAAAAAACCAGATCTAAAAGAACGGCTGAAAGTTATTTTACGGGGTGACTATCGGGCTTTTTTAAAGTCGGCTGGCACAATTATAACCAGAGATATTATTTCCAATATAAGACACCAGGTAGAACCAGATGGTCGATCAAGATTAAAGAAAAACGCCAAATCGACAATAGATCAAAAAAGGCGTGAGGGTGTTCCAAATGCTGAACGATCTTCTCTTATATGGCGTGAACGATTATTGATATCCCCGTCAACTTATATAGTCAAGACTAATAAAAAACAAATGAAGATGTTCCTGGCACCAGTGAGGAAAAAAATAGGTAAAAGATTACAAGGTAAACTTGGATATATATTTTTCAAAATCGGTCCAGACGCCAGAATCCAGATCATGAAACGATGGCGTGACTTTATAAAAAGAGGGTTGAGATAATGGCCGAAATATCCTTTTTAGAAGAACTGGGTCAACTCGGAGTTTCTGTTTCTGATCGGAAAAGTATTGCTCGGGAAATGGGGATCTTTGAGGAAAATTTACAGTCTAATATTGATACATTCAAAAATAAATCTTCTCTATTAGTGGCCAATTTACGAAAGCGTGGATCAACAGATCAAGATATCATTAATGTTCTTTTAGATGATTTTGATAATAATGGCCAATTATTCGGATCTTTAAAAAGACAAATGTTCGGTGCCAGTGTTGAAATGCTACAAAATGTCGATAATGATATCAAATTAACAGAGTGGAAAGAACAAGGATATAGTGAAGACGAAACCTGGGTCTCTGTTTTAGTCAATACTTGTGAGGACTGTTTCCCCCGTCATTCAGTAACCAGGCCACATAATGAGTGGGTGGAAATGGGCTTACCTGGAACGGGGTGGAGTGTCTGTAAGGCCAGGTGCCAATGTCAATTAATCCCGAATAGTATATCAGAATCAAAAGAACAATTATTGAAACCTATAAAAAGGGTACGGGGTGAAATTCTGCAGAAAGCCAGGAAATTAAAAAAGCAAGGCAAGATTAAAAATACAAGTAATTATGTCAACTCTAAATTAAGACAACTTAATAATAAAAAAAATCCATTTAGAAAAGAAATCCTAAAAGCCAAGAGGACGTAATGTTTAGAAGGCCCGAAAATAAAGATGAAACGAATTATTTAAAAGACAATACAAGTGAACTTAAATTTCTGATTAATAAATATGATCGACTGTTTATTTTAGGCACTGGTACAAGTTTAATGGGAGCCAACTTATCTTTATTAAATAATGAATTGACAATAGGGATCAGTCATTCAGCCAGTCTGTTTTTACCAAATATTCTGGCGTGGGTTGATGAAAGTTTCACTCAATTTTTATATGAACAAGGATATCATGGATTTAATCATCAGTTAATGAGTAATCGAGCAATAAATAAAAATATGTATAAAGAAGATCCCGAATATAGAAAATTTATTAATTCACTTGATTATAAATTTGATCCCAGTAAATTAAAAGGAAGTTTAACAAGTGTATTTATTTTTGAGTTATTAAAAGATTATGTCGGGGAGATTTATCTTCTCGGATTCGACTTTTATCCTGGCCATATATATAAAGAAACTTCCCCAGGTTGGGTATCAAAAAATCTTGATAAGGCCAGAGATCAACATGAAGGGTATGATATGACTATTTATAACTGTAACAAAAATAGTAATTTAAAATGCTACCCTTTTAAAATATTAGAGGAAGTAATCAATGGTTAAATTGAGTAAGAGTAAACAAAAACAAATTATCAGAAGATATGTAACTGAATTAATTTCTAATATGAGTTTTATACAGAGATTAAAGTTCCTATTTACCAGGAATAGAAATAAAAGATTGAATTTATTATTTGAAGTTGAATTAAGACACCAAGTTTCCAAAGGTGAATTAATAAAGTAACACCCACAAAACTTTTTTGTTTCGCTACGGGGTAGCAAGGAGAAGAAACTATGGGAAAGGATCCCGAAAACAAACCAACAGAAGAAGAAGAAAAAAATGGTAATGGTACAGACAGTGGCAAGGAGCCAGAAAAAGATTCTAAAAAGCCACACATCTATGATACTGATGTAAAAATAGATGGTGAGTATTATGTTCCTAAAGATGTACACGAAAAGTATAAGGAAGACTTTTTAACTGTCAAGGCCAAAATGCACAAGTTGGAAAAAGAGCACCAGGCTCTTGTTGACAAAGCGAATGATGAAAAGAAGATCGCAGAAGAAAATCAAATGAAGGAAAACAATCAGTATAAAGAACTGGTTGAACATAAAGATAAGGAAATCGCTGATCTTAAAACGAAATTTAAGAAGTCAATTATTCGTAACGAGGTATCTTTGGAATCGGCAAAACAAAATGCAAAAGATGTCGATGACATATTGAGGTTTATTGATTTTGATGATCTTCCATTTAACGAAGATACTGGAAAAATCAATGGTATCGATACTATTATCGGAGATCTCAAAAATGACAAACCGTATTTATTCGGTACAGAGAAACCAGGTCAACCTCAACATAAAGTGGACGATGGTAAGCCGATTATGATAGCACCCGATGAAAAATATGAAGATCTTCTAAAAGATCCAGGTCGATTAAAAAAGATCAAGGCTGATCAACCAGATATCTTCAAAAAATTAAGGGGTGACTATCTCAAAAATCAATAATTGGAGGTAGTTAAAATTGGCTACAAGAATAACAGATGTAATTGATCCCGAAATTCTTTCGGACATAGTAATTCGTGGAGTAACCGATAATATCGGTAATATGCCTGGTGTTTATATGGGTGACGAGTTTTCAGAAGGTGATCCTGGTACATACTGGGAAGTAATTTACGGAAACAAGTTAGGCGATCTGGAAACTTATGATCCAGATACTCCATTGACAGCCCAGAAACTCACACAAGGAAAGTATGGTCATGTAGTTGTAAGAAAGGCTGGTCTATATGGTGTTGACAAAATTGTCAAAAAAGCAGCCAAAAAGGATCCGACTGATTACTTCGGTACACAGTTGGTAGAACTAATTACTGATACTGTAATGACTACACAGATCAATATTCTGGAGGGAGCAATTCCTTCTGGATCAAGAGTTGATAATGACGCTGTAATGGACACAGATGAAGTTAATAGTGCTAAATATGTTCTCGGTGACAAGGCAAGTAAATTAAAATGGATCGTGATGCATAGTAAGACTTTCCAGGTACTTGATAAGGCTGGAGAAATTGTTTATCAGCCGATAAATAATATTTTACCTTTGTCTAAACCTACGGATAAAATGCAAGTAATCACCAATAGCCAGATGTTAGTTGCGACTATTGGTGGACTTATTATCTGGCAAACAGACAAAATGCCTATTATTTCTGGTTCACCAGATGAATATGTTTCTTATTTACTGGGTGATCGTGCTATGGGTATGTATAATCAAGGTTCATTAAATGTTGATTTTGATTATGATATCACAACTAAACAGCATTATATTTCACCAGACTTCGATTATCTATTGTCACTTCATGGTACTAATTATACCGACGCACCAGACTATGATGAAACAAGCCTGGCTACTACTGGTAACTATACCACTGTATGGAATATCAAAGAAATCCCAGCCGTTCGTTTGTTAACAAGAATAGCGTAACAGTAAAATAAAAAGGTGGGGGTCTTCGGATCCCCACTAATTCGGAGGACGAATTTAATGTCAATGTTTATAGGAAATAATTTAAAAAGATCCAAAGGTGAAAAGAAACAAATAAAAGGAAATCCTGGATCATTCAATAATGATCAACCAAAAAAATCCCCGTCAAAAATGAATAAATATGAACTTGTAACACTGGCCAAAGGACTGGGCTTATCTTTAGATCCTAAAATGGAAAGGAAAGTTATGTTAAAAGCAATTAAAGATCAACAGAAAAAATTAAAAAAGGAAGGACGAAATGGATAGTGAAAAAGATCTAAAAGAAGAACTTAAAATAGAGGATAATAAAAAAGAGGAAAAAGTAACTAATGAAGTTAATAAAACTGTAAAGAAACAAGGAAATAAAAAGGCGATTAAAACCTTGACTGATCAATTAGTCAAAGCCGTTAAATTCGGTGATCAAGATAGGGCGTCAAAATTAAAGAAATCTATTCTTAATTTAAAAGGATCTAAATAATGGCAAAAGCTTTTCGTAATTTTCCAGATCGTGTTATAATATCTGGTGGCAAGATTTCAGTAACTGGATCAAAAACTATAAAAGTTCAACCAGTCGGCTGTATGGATTCCCTAAAACAAAACTATATGCTGACACAAGAAGATATTATAGTTGATATATCAACAAATGGGTTAAATGGTTTAGATACTGGATCTGTGACTAATGATACTATTTATTATTTATATATAATAAAATCAAAAAAATATTTGAATGATCTTCCAGAAGGGTTTGTATTTAGTCTCTCTAATATAGCACCTGGTTTTCCTCATGCCAGTAATATAGAAGACTATGATCTTTATAGGAAACTTGGTACATTCAAAGTGGACAGTTCTGGTAATATTGTAGAACAAGATCTCACTTTTGTTATAAAAGAAATAGTAGACACCTACGCTGATCTACCAGGCACACCAGATGATGTTAATGATATCTATTTAGTTCGTAACGGAAGTGGCGTATGGCTTATAAACAGAAAGCCCAGTGGCTTGTACAAATGGGATATAGGTTCGGCCAGTTGGGTTCACATGTCAGCGTTCCCTGAGCAACATAATGACGCCAATTTTGAATTATATAATAATAGTGATAATACAAAAAGAATCAAATTTTCTGGAGGATTAATAACCACTGGAAATATTAGAACTATAACGATGGCCGATAGAAACCTTGATCTAAATAATCCAATATTCAATACGGTTAATTATGATCTTTTATCTTCTGCACCAACTCATTCGGAAGGGTGCTTATTTTATGATGTAATTAATCATACATTCGTCGCTTATAATGATATCATAGATGTTGCCTTAAATATAGGGGAAGAAACCTGGATTAGAGTACTGAATAATAATGGTAGTATAATTCCTAATGGGACACCAGTTTATGTTGACGGTTCATCAGGAAGTCTACCAACTATATCACTGGCCAAAGCAGATCTGAAAAATACATCTATTCGTACTCTTGGATTGACTACTCATGATATTGGAATCGGGGAGGAAGGAATAGTCACAAATGTAGGTCTTATTCGAGATGTAGATACTTCTTCCTGGAATGAAGGTGATGTTTTATATTTATCAGCGACAGCCGAAGGTGAACTGGTTACAACTGAACCATTGACGCCTAACTATTCAATTATAATGGGGACGGTTATTGTTTCAAATGCAACAACTGGGAAAATTTTAACTCATGTGACAATAGGAACAAATAAAGAAACAGTTTTTAATTTTTTTAATGGTGCAACTTTAGAAACTGTTGATGTTGATGTATTGAGTTCTGGTGGAACAGTCACGCTTGAAATAGAACAACTGGGTGGTGGAAATATTACTTTCTTTTTTTCCGATGGATTTTATGTTTTAGGATCTACACCAGTGTCTGTTACTTTGACACCAGGAACAGACACCGATCCTCAAATTAATTATGTTTTTTTAGATCAAAGCGACAAAACATTGAAGTCAAATACCAGTGGGTGGCCCTCAACTGAACATGCTCCAATAGCGACGGTTTATTTAAGAAGTGCTTTAATAACTCAAACCGATGGTGCCTTAAAAGTTCATGTCTGGACGGATCACATAGCACAATCTAATGGACAAGGACACTTGTCTGATATTAATTTTTGGATAAGAAGTAAGCATGCTACCTGGAAAAGTGGTGCTCTTGGATCTACTTCTGTAACGGGGTCTGGGCCCTCAACTGTTTATTTTTCAAATGATACTGGTATCATTCTCCAGTTACATGATCACGACTTTCCTTCTTTTTCAATGCCAACAGAACCTATCCATATAGTGAATGATTTTACTACACCATATAAACAAACAACGGATCTTGCTACTGAACTTACAGACGCCAATGGAAACTCTATGTCTGGAAAATATTTTAGTTTTGTAATCTGGGGAGTAGTAAGCGAAAAAACTAAAGATTGTCATTTAATGTGCAACTTGCCAGAATCTTCCTGGAACAGTACAGAAGAAGCCTTAATTGACGCTAACTTTGATATCCCGTCTGAATTTATAGGTGTAGGTTTTCTAATTTCCCATATAGTTTTAAGACACCAGTCGGCTGGTGGTGGTACCTGGACTTTGCAACAAGAAAAAGATCTTAGAGGAACAATAATCGGAGTTGGTGGATCTGGTGGGCAAAGTTCTAATATATTGGCGAGCAATGTAATAACTGATATTACTAATTTTGATAACAATTTAAGTTCTGCAGATGATGATGTTCAAAAAGCCCTTGATACTTTAGATAATATTTTAATAATAGAACAATCAGAGAAGGGTGCACCTAACGGAGTGGCTACTTTAGACGCTGGTTCAAAAATCCCATCAAGTCAATTACCAAGTACTGTAATGGAGTTCAAGGGAAATTGGGACGCCAGTACAAATACTCCTACTTTAGTAGACGGAACGGGAACAAATGGCGATACTTATAGAGCAAGTGCTCCAGGTACACAAGATCTCGGCTCTGGATCTCAAACTTGGGCTATTGGTGACTGGGTTACATATAATGGATCAATCTGGCAAAAATCACCTGGAAGTGACGCTGTTCTTAGTGTCAATTCTAAAGTAGGGGTGGTAGTTTTAAATACTGGAGATATATCAGAAGTCACTGATAAAAATTATGTAACAGACGCAGAGAAATCCACAATAGGAACTGATTCAGATGCTATTCATGATAATGTAGCAAGTGAAATAAGTGCTATAACTTCAAAAGGTACTCCAACTACTTCCGATTTATTATTGATTGAAGACGTAGCCGATTCTAATAATAAGAAAAAAATAAATATAGGAAGTTTACCGTCTGGAGTAAGTGGTGGGAATTATTTAGATGATGTTAAGGCCTTTTTTGGTACAGACCTTGACGCTTATATAGTATGGAATAGTTCAGCCAGTTATTTTGAGTTTAGATTCCCACAAACGGCTGGTCTTTGGTTATGGAATTTAGGAGACGCTACCAGATGGTTTGGTACCGAAGATACATATAGTGAATTAAGTCATAATGCAAATAGACAAAGATGGACAGCCATAGAAACGATTTTTAATAATTTGAACAATGATGTAGATTTTAAAATAAATAAAAAAACTTCTGGAGTGGCCTTAACCTATGACGCTGGTGATGATAAGTTTACTATTGATAAGGCCACAAAAGGAATAACGGCTTTAGGTAATTATAGAAATGTAATGGAAAACCTATATGAATTTATTGCAGAAGACACTACATGGCGATTAAATTCAAGTTCAAATGCAAATGTCGTTCTTAATGTAGAAGTTGACGGATTGTTTGGCTGTGTAGAGTTAGATTTAAAAACGGGAAGGGGTGCTAGTAATTATGCAGTGGTTACAAGGGAAACAACTAATGATGGAGAAATAAAACTTGGACAAGGTTTTTATTTAACCGAATATATATTAAAAACTCCATCAGTTATGCCAGTGACGGCTACTGATGAGTTTACTATATTTGTAGGAATGAATGAAGTTGTAAATAATATCGGCGTTCAAGTCGGTGGTGGTACTCCTGATCCTGGTAATATTGATGATGGTGTATATTTTTGGACAAGTAATTCTTATACAAACTGGCAATGTGCGACTGTTAAAAATGGAGTAATGACAAATACAGATACTGGACTTTCTGCAAGTGCAAGTACAAAATATGTTTTTAGAATAGAAGTTAATTCTGGAGCAACAGAAGTAAACTTTTATATTAATGACACACTAGAAGGCACACATACAACTAATATACCAGATGATGTCTATATAGGACACCAGATCCAGTTATATGCAAATACTGGTGTAGACACAAATCAAATTTTAATGTATTTTGATACTTGCTATGAGAGGTACGAGTTCACTACTCAAAGATAAAAGGAAGGAATAAGATAATGAAACAACAGATATTAAAAGATATAGGTGGATCTCTTATATTAAAATACTATATTAATGGGATTCAACGAGTACCCAGTTCTGCAAAAATAACTTTATATAATAATCTCGGATCAGTAATTCAAGAGCAAGTTGCTGTTACCAGTATAGATCCTTTAAGTGGAACGATGAGTTTCACAGTTACTCCCGAAAAATCGGCCGATCTTGGTGAAAACTATAAAGCCGTATGGGAGTTTGTATATAATGGTGAAACTCTTTACGAACAGCAACTGTACGAGGTTGTTTTACAGATTTTGACTAATCCTATTAAGGATATAGATATAATCAACAGAGCACCTTATTTGAAAGATTTATACTATTCTGTTATAGGTCTGGCCAGTAGTGGATCAACTACAACTATTGTCTATGATTCATTCACAGAAGAAACGGGCTACTGGGATAATTCAATAGTAGAGATAACGGACGGAACAAACGAAGGTGCAATTCGTCGGTGTATAGATTACCAGGAAGACACTAAAACAATGACTTTAGATACGGCCTATCCAATAGATATTGATTCAACTTCTCGATTCAAGGTAACAAAATCATTCGATAAAGAATCGAGTGAAGCGTTCGATATGGTTCTTGATGATCTTCGGTTAAAAGGGATCAGATCTAACCTGGTTATTTCAAACGAGCAGATCAGAGAACTTGTTTTAATAAAAACTTTATATTTAATATGTTTTAATTTGTCAAAAGATCCAGTTGATATATGGTTTGAACGGGCTAACAAATTCGAAAATAATTATGATAATAAATTTCAAAATATTACATTCGATTATGATAAAAACGAAGATGGAAAAATCGAAGATGATGAAAAAAGTCAACAAGTAACACAAACGAAGGCTGTAAGATGATAAAAGATATTTATGATTCAATAAGGATAATTCTAAAAAAAACTGGTCTGCGAGAAAGTAAGGTTTATTTTGATCTTGACAATGTACCAGATTCATTGACAGATAAATCTTTTATTATTTCTGAAATGGTGCCAGTTTCTGGAGATTATTCAGATCCAGATAATAAAGATGGCTTTCAAGGTTCTATTATAAATGTAAAATCAGCCATGAAAATTTTTATCTCGAAAAATATATCTATGAACAATGTGGGTGATGATTTGAGATATATAAGTGCAATGGTTGAAACTATAATTAAGAAAATGATATCAATAGAAGTCGGGACTACTCTTGACAATGTGCGTTTTGTGGGTAGTAATAGTTTTCAAAACGGGGTAGTTCTGGTGACTGAAATTGACTTTGATATTAATTATAGAATAAATAATCTAATTTAATTAAGGAGGAATCTATGTTTTATGAAAATAAACAAGATCCAAAATTAGCCGAAGATATCGTTTCAAAGTCAACAGACGCCTATATAATGGTTAATGAAACACCAGATGACGATTCGGCTGTTCTTGATCTAACGGTGCCAACAGCGTCGGTTTTCACTCCACCAACTTCACCAGTCTGGACTATTGACGCTTTAATTGGTCAATTAGTTGTAATTGAAGATGATAATGGTCATGCGTCCGAGTTTGTCATAACAGACAATACGGCAACTTCATTCACAGTCGACCTGGAAAGTGATCTTAATGGAAATGATAAATCAGCAAATTATACTGATACTAGTACTTATAATTTCAAATTATGGGGTGCCGAAAAATTTCTGGGCTATACTGATGAATCAAGTTTTAATGATGAGGACGAAAACAAGTCTTTCAAAGTCGATGTACCCAGAAAAATGGTTCGAGAAGATCTTCTGGAGAATACTGTTACTCTTGAAACTATTGTAAGATCAGTAGGAAAAGATACTCAAAAAGTTGTTTATAATCTTGATGACAGTGACAGTTCAACAACTCACGAGGTTTTGAACAAGGCGTCCAATCCTACAAGTAGGCCTTTTTATTATCTTATTTTAAGAAATAAAAATGTTAATAATAAAGTTCAAGAATTGAGATTATTCTGGTCACAGTTCAAGCCTAACGGTGCTCGTAGTCTGGGTGGTGGAGATGACTATGAAAATATACCGGCCATAGTCACAGTTAACTCCGATGGGTTAAGAGATGATACCATAGGTGACAAATATAATGTGAGGATCGAAAAATAGTATGAGTGGAATCAAAATTGACTATTTTGATATGGCTCTACCTGAGTGGGGTGTGATCAAATCACACCCTATTCACGTTCCGTTAACAGATGAAAAATCTTTTCTATTTGAAATCCCGTCGGTAGATAAATATTTTCAATTTGAATCCAGATATACGAAATTTATTGCTAAATATATGATCCACTTTTCTGGAGTGACTTTTGTAGAATATCAAGAATTTAAAAATTTCAAGTTCAAAAAAGAACTTGTTAGTAAAATGCACAAGTTATGGCAAATTAAAAAAGCAAAAAAAGACTTTTTAAAAATAATAAAAAAATATTTTATAGCACAAGGCTTTAATATTAAAGACACTATGAAAGAAGTCAACCCAATTCAATTATCATTATTATTTATAGTTATTCATAAGTGTATAGAAACCGTAAAAAAAAAGTTCCTACACACAATCGAGGAACTGGATCCAACAGCGATATCGGGTCTCTTTTCTACTTCTTTGAAAGGGAGTTCAACAAAACCAGAACCGAGGTATTAAAAATGCCTATTAACTACGCTTATATGTTAATTAATTATTATAATAAAGAAATAAAAGATATTGAAAAAGCCAAAAAATTCAAAGGAAAAAAATAATGGCAAAAACTGTTGAAGAGTTAGTAATCGAAATGTCACTTAATAATAAACAAGTCTTAAAGTCGATGGATAAATTTAATAAAAAACTAAAAAAGAATGATAATGCTGTTAAGAAATCGGCAAAAAAACGAGAAGGCTTTTTAAAGAAAATGAAAAAGAACTGGTTAGGGCTTACAGCCAGTATAGGAACAGTGGCGTTCGGTCTTAAAAAAATGTTTGACGCTACGAGAAGACAAGAAAAAGCCGAACAGCAACTTAACGCTGTTATAAAATCAACTGGTGGCGTGGCTGGATTGACAGCCGAGGAAATAAAGAACATGGCCAGTTCTTTACAAGCCGTAACAACTTTCGGAGATGAAGCAATAATAGAAGGTCAAAATATATTGTTGACATTTAAGAAAATCGGGGAAGATGTTTTTCCGAGGGCTACGGAATCTATGTTAGATGTTGCTACGGCTATGGGTCAAGATATGAAAACCACAGCCGTCCAACTTGGTAAAGCATTAAATGATCCTATTGAAGGGCTGACGGCTTTAAGGCGTGTTGGTATAACTTTTAGTGCTGAACAAGAAAATACTATTAGAACGATGGCTAAAACAAACCAGGTAGCCGACGCACAGAAAATAATTTTAGAAGAACTTGAAAGTCAATTCGGAGGGTCAGCAAAAGCCGTCGCTGATGGTCTGGGTGCCTGGACGAGATTCGGTAATATTATCGGTGATTTAGTTGAAAGGGTTGGTGCATTCGTTTTTAAGGGGATCTCACCATTAATAGATGGTATAATTAGTTTGACAATGACTGAAACTGAATTGACGAAAAAGAACTTTGATTTAGGAAAAAGCCAGTTAAAACAAGCCAGGAATACTTCTAGTCTAGTTGCTGAATATAAAGATCTGGAAGGGAAAACTAAAAGAACAAAAGAAGAAAATGAAAGGTTTCGAGTAGTCGCTGATAAGATATCGAAACTATTACCAGACGCTGTTACTGGTGTTGACAAATTGACTGGTGCTTACATAATAAATTCAGAACAAGCCGAAAATTCAGCCAGAGCAAACGAAAAATATGCCGAATTATTAGTCAAAACAGAAGTTACAAATGCCATAAGTAATATAAACGATCTCAATAAGGCCAATAAAAATTTAGAAGAAAAAGTAAAAAAACTAGCACCTGCATTAAATAAGTTAACAGAAGAATATATTAGACTGGGACCCGAACAAGCAAAAAGTAACGCCATTAATACACAATATACTTCTGGGGTGAAATCAACAGCCGACAGATTAAATGATGTTAAAGCCCAGATCACTGATTATACAAAAAGTATAAAAGAAAATGATTCAGCAATTCAAAGAAATAGAGGAATTTTAGAGGAAGGTAGAAAACTAAATGTCGATCTTGGAGAAGATATGAATAAGCAGATCGACTTACAAATAAAACTTACTAAAGAACGAGAAAAAGCAACAAAAAGAGCAGTAGAGTTGGCTGAAAAACAAAAAGCAAGTACAGAAGAAATTAATAAAATAATAGAAAATAATAAAAACTTATGGAGTGAATACTATACTTTTATCAATGATGAGAGATCCCTGGATCTATTAAATGAAAAAGAATCTTATGAACAATCTCAACAAGCATTAAAAGATTTATTAAAAGCCAATTTAATAACAAGAGAAGAATATAACAATAATATGGAACTATTACAGTTTCAACATGATCTCAATTTAATAGAAATGGAAAAATCAAAAAGAGGTAAAATAGATGAGTTAAATAAGTTAGCCAGGGCTAAATATAAAACAGATTACACTCTACTGGAAAAAGATCAAAGGGAACATATAAATAATCAACTGGCCGAAGAAGAAAGGGCTACGGCTCAACGGAAAGAGTTCGCACAGCAATATCAAACAGCAATGGGAACAGCCATAGGAAACGTGACTTCGGCCTATGCCGATGGTATAACAGAAATGATCTTTTCTGGTGAAACATGGCGTAAAAGTTTTGTTGATTTTGTTTCAGATATGTTACTGGCTCTTTCTAAACTGATAGTAAAAATGTTAATAGTTAAAGGGATCCAGATGGCCCTCGGTGGTGTTGGCTTATTTCCTGGCTTTGCAAAAGGAACAGATTCTGCTCCTGGTGGTCTGGCCGTAGTGGGGGAGAAGGGTCCAGAACTGGTTAATTTACCAAAGGGATCACAAGTTATTCCTAATCATAGAATAAGTAATATGAGTTCTTTCGCTACTCTACCTCACTATGCTAACGGAATAGGTGGTGATGAGATAACAAACAATGAAGGAAATTCTGTTGTTATTGAAAACCTATCTATTGATACTCCCGACGCCAATGACTTCATAGATCAATTATCGGATCTATCAGACAATGTAAATTCAAGGATCTTTAGGAGATAAAAATGGCTGATGAAAAATTATTATTTCATTATGATTTTAAAAAAGAATATACTATTGAAAAAGTTAACGAGATAGGTGCAACTATTGACGAAACAATTAGAACAGTTGTCACTACTACTGATTCAAATTGTAAATATGTAAAAAAATTCGGGACACCTTATCAAATAAAATCTGTTACAGATATAGATGATCCAGGAACTAATTTAAACTTTTTAATAAAAACCATTGATGAGGAAGTCATAGGTGGAAGACTGGACGGGTTGGCTTTTAATATTGTAAAAGAAAAACTCAACACAGATACAGATGACAATACAAATTCAATAGATCTTGATTCAAATGGAAATGTTCATGTAATATATTATGATGATGTTTTAGATGGTTTATATTATCTAAATAATATAAATAATATATGGAATAAAGAACTGGTCTTATCTTCAACAGCAATAAATTATAGTAGAATAAAAGTAGATTCTAATGATAAGATCCATATAGTGTTGATCAACGAATCCGACGAAGTTATATATTTAGAAAATACTTCTGGAACCTGGACTTCTGTTACAGTTGATGATTCAACGGTCAATACAGAATCCGATATAGATTTAGATTCTAATGATTATGCTCATATAGTATATAAAGATTCAGATAATTTTAAAATAAGGTATGCAGAAAATACGGGTGGAAGTTTTACTAAAACAGAAATCGGTAATTGTGATTCAAGTGTCGGTACTTCTATTGCTGTTGATTCGGCTGACAAAGTTCATATTGCTTTTTCTGATAATTCGGATAACTTAGAATATGCTACAAATACTACTGGTTCCTGGGTTAATACAGATGTCTATACATCTGGGTTAGTTACAGAAGGGGTGTCAATAGATACTGATTCAAACAATTATGCTTATATATCTTTTTATAATGGTGTTACTCTACCTACACCAGTTCAAGATCTTTTATATGCTACAAATAAAACGGGTTCCTGGGTTGTTAGTACCATTGATAGTACTAATGATGTTGGAAGATATTCCTCTATAAATATTGATTCGGCCGACAAAGTTCATATATCATATAATGATCTTACAAATAGGAACTTGAAATATGCCACAAATACTACTGGATCTTTTGTAATATCTGTTCTTGATACAGACAATACAGATATAGTCAAATATTCAAATCTCAAAACAGATTCGAGTAACAGAATTAATATAGCATATAATAGTAATGAGTTTAGAGTTATATATTCAATCCCTACTATTGTTTTAGATGATCCTAAAACTGTTTATCTTCAAATAGATGGATATGGTTCTGGCACTTTGTCTACTTCTATTAATATAGATACAGATGTTGACGCCAGTGGTTATTCTTTTATTGCACCTGGTGAAAGTATTATTGATGATCAACAAATAAAATTATACTTGTCTTATTCTGGTAGTACATATTATGATCAAAATTATAAGCATGGTGGAGCCCGTCATACTCCGACTGGAGTGGAAAGGCTACCATATTTCAAAATTCAAGACGCCATAGATACAGTAACTCCGACTTTTATAAATGTAGAGGTACTGGATTCTGAAATCTACGAGGAAATAATAACCATTAATGATAATAATACAAATATTCAATCTTCACTCGGCCAGACGCCGACTATTAAAGCACCAGGTTGTGGTGCCAGGATATCAAGAGAGGTTGAAAATGATGGTAATAATATTGATACTATTTATGTTGGTAAATCTGGTAGTGATTCAACGGGTGACGGGACTTACCAGAAACCATATTTCAGTTTACAATATGCTCATGATAATTTGAACGGGAGAACTAATATAAATATAATAGATTCTTTAGGTTATGCCGAAGGATTAAGTGTAACTAATGTCATAACTTTAGAACCTATCTATGGAGAGGTTCCTATTTTTACGGGTGGATATCAAATTCATATTATAACTGGAGGAAATGGATCCACTATTATAGGATTAGATTTGAGATTTTCTACTCCAGAAGCGATCTTATGTTACCAGGCTGGTAGTAGTAATATTTTGGATAATTCAATTACTAATGCTACGATAGGTATTAAATATGATTCATCTTCTGTTAGTGGAGATATAAAAAGGAATAAGATTAGAAATATTTATACTGGGCTTTTATGCAATACGGGATCTAATGGAGCAAGTATTGAAAATAATATAGTAGGGGATTGTGCAAACGGTTTATTTATAGCGTTCACTTCAACTACTTCTGGAATAAGTATAAAAAATAATATTATTCATGACTGTTCATTATATGGAATTGAACAAGTAGGGGGAAATAATGCGACAATAGAAAATAATACAATTTACAAATGTAATGTAGGAATTGATTATGGATCACTTCCTACTGGAAATACTATAAGAAATAATATAATATATAACTCTACTTCTTACGATCTTGTAGATACTTCAACAGCCCAGACTATTACTTATTCTTGCTTTATAACTAATAACGGGTTCACAGAAGGGACTGGAAATGTCAAATCTGATCCCTTATTAAGTCAAGTTTTTACACCTTATAAACTGGGGATATCACCAATAAGCCCAGTAATTAGAAAAGATTCTAATAGTAAAGATATAGGAACTAATTTAGACCTCATAACTATAACAGCCAATAATATAACTATAAATGGGTTCATTATTGACGGAAATGATTTTTTTAATTATGGAATCATTGATTCAACCGATACCAATTATACTGGGTTTATAAGCAAATATAATGATGTTATAAACTGTACTTCCTCGGGAATATTTCTTTATGATTCAGATACAGATACGGACGCTCAAATTTTAAATACAAAAGTTTATAAAAATGGTAGTGGTATATCTTTATTTTATGGTGGTAATACATTAAAAAATAACTTGATATATCGTAATTCTCAAATTGGATTATATTCTAATTATTTATCAACGATAATTCAATCAAATGTATTCTTTTCAAATTCAGAAGGGATCAGATTTGATGAGAATACGGCTGGTACAACAATAGTAAATAATATATTCGATAATAATTTTGAGTATGGAATTTATTCAGCCGTAATTGTTGTAGGTACTTATAATTGCCATACGGATCCTATTTTAAATGTTAATTTTGATGATGAAACAAATATTATCATTGATCCTCTTTTTATTAATATAGAACAAGATTCAGAAGATTTTAATTTGAGATCAGTAGAAGGGGGATTCAAATACGAATCATCATTAATAAATAGAGGGATCGGTGGTGCTGATATTGGAGCCTATATTGTTGATCGTGAATTGCTATCTGAACAGATCAAATCTTATCAATTAGACTATAACCCTTTTATGGTGGAACGAAGTTTGAAATTAAAAGGTCAAACGAAATTTGATAACGCCCTCGGATCACTTTCTACTTTTGGGAGATCTCATAAAATGATCTTCAATCTACAATGGAATGATGACGATTTACAGACTGAAAAACAATTATTCACTATGAGATATTTAAGTCAATTAAGTAAAACGAGAGAAAACGAAAAATCAGATGAAAATGTAAAAGTCTATTTTCATTTAAGGCCAGAGGAAAAAGAATTGACTGGATCATCTGGAATTATTTCTGGCTCAAAATTAAATGATTCGTTACTTAACCTGGCTGAAAATAGATATAAAGGATATCACCTGGCTGTTAAATTCGAATCTGGGTCTGGAATGATTATTGACGCAGACGCTAAAACTGGAACTGTTTCTGGTGCAGAGTGGACGGAAGATCAATGGAAGGGATATTATATATATTATAATTTGAACTATCATATTATAATTAGTAACACATCGGACACTATTACAGTATCGGATATTTATGGAGTATTAATAGATGGTGTTATAAATTATTCCTTTGAAAAATATTTCAAAATCTTAAAACATTCACCAAATGAATTTTGTTTATATGATCCAAATTCTGAATTGACAAATGGTACTTATGCTTATTATATTGACTTTGTGGAATGTATAATCACCAATGCACTTTTCAAACCAAAACAAGATTCTGGGTTCAGAGAAACTCAATATCACCAACAAACTGGAATCCAGATCACACTGGAGGAAAAATAGATGAGATATGAATTTATTAATATAGTTTCTTGTAATTGTGGAAATGAAAAAAAATATACAAATGGAATCCAGGAATCAGAAATTAAAAAAAATATAAATTTAGGTATATGTGAAGAATGTAAAGAGCAAGAAATATTAATCAAGAAGTATAAAAAAACTATTGATAAGAACGGAAATATAACCACAGAGGAAATATAATGGGTCAAGCAGATTATCAACACTGGTGGAAAGTAGACAATGGATCGACTGGGTTAATTGATGAAATAGGTTCGGCAAATTTGTCTTTGAACGGAAGTGGTGAAACATATCCCACTTGCAAATTCAATGGTGGATTCTATCCTGGTTCAAATACTGTTGTTTTAAGAAACATATCATCTAATCCAGTCAGTTATGAAAAGGGCCTGGTTGAAAGTTGGATTAAAACTGATTTTAATATGGTCAATGGTGCAAGAAGTGATTCTCTTTCACTAGGTGTAAATTTTGAAATGTTTTTATATTCGGGAAATGCACCGGCTTTTGTTTATTGTAGATTTAATCCTACACAAATGAGTTTTATAGTTAGAACAAATGGCTCTGGCACTCAGGCTGTTTTTATCTCAACATCATCAGGATTAACTTGGACCGCTGGAGATTTAGTGCATTTTATGTTCTGCTGGGATAAAGATGGAATAGGTGCAACTTCTGAAACAATGAGAATATATGTCAATGGTGTAAAAGTTGATAGTTCTACTGTATCAATAGCAAGTTCACCACATACTACTGGGCAATTTTATGTAGGTAATGCAAATATACCAGGAACAAGTTCAAGACTTATTACAGATAATGTTAAAGTAATATGTGATGGAAGAAGTATCACAGAAGATATTATTCAATATGCAGTTGATAATAGAAATAATGAAGCATGGATTCCTCCACCGATTACTCCAACTAATGTTATAGCAAGTAACGGATTATATGAAGACAAAATAAAAATAACTTGGAATGAAGTAGCAACAGCAGATACCTATAATATTTATAGAAGTGATACAGAACTTGGAATATATACTAAAATTCAATCGGGAATATCTGCTCTTTTTTATGAAGATATTACAGCCATTATAGGAAATGTCTATTGGTACAAAGTTTCTTCAGAAAATGTTATTGGAGAATCATCTTTATCGACAGCCGATCATGGTTATTTAAAAACTCCAGTGACGCCAACTATATATCCAATTATTCCTATTGACTGTACAGTAAAAAGGGCACAAGTTTTAATTGAAAATGATACGGTAGATATTTATGATCTCGGTTTTATTGAACGGTTAAATAATATCACTCATCAAAAAACATTCAAAAAAGATAAATTAGTATCTAATGAAATAGTTCAAGAAGTAAATAATCAATCAGATTATTTTTCAGTAGATTCTCCAAAGTCTGTTTTTTTTAATAGGGCGTGGGAGTTCTCTACATATAAACAAAAAAATGAGGACGGGCTGATAACCTGGGACGGGATAATAAAAAATATAATTAGAGATCACTCAACAAAAAAAGCGAAGATCCATTCTGTTTCTAAATTTTACAAGTTCAGTCAAAAAAAGATCTCTTATCAATCGAGCACCTGGGAAACCCCGTCAATCGCTTTTAAAAATATCTGCGATCAAGAAGGATTAGATACTTATAATCTATTGTCTATTTCAAGAAGTAATGCCATTCAAGAATCAAATGGTTTATTTATAAAATGCGATTTCCAATTATCTGATGATATAACTTTTCAACAAGCACTGGAAAAACTGGGTGAAATAGGTGTGGCCGATGTCTACGATTTTATGGGCCAAATATATTATGCACATTATATAGAAGATAAATATTCAGTGACGGCTGATATCAATTTGAATGAAACCAGTACAGATATTATCGGAAAAATAAAAGTATCTAATTCCAACAATGAAATAATAAATGACTATAATATATCTTATGTTGGTTATAATGGGATCCCAGCGACTGATTCAAATAATAATAATATAGGATCTTTAAGTCGGGATAGATACGGAGTTCAAAGTCTACCAGAATTTAATGGATCAATCGGGGAGCAAATAGAAATAAAAGATCTCAAATCGGCCGTATATATAGGTGATACCTGGATCCGTAAAACTCATTATAAATTGACGGGTACAGAAACCAGGAGCAGACAATTATTAACTTTCACTTTACCACTTGACTTTAAATATATTTTGAACTTATATGGATATGTACGGGTTTCTTTAATAGACGAAAACTGGACAGATAAAATATTTGAATTATTTAAAATAATAGAAAATAATTCAAGCAATATTTTAGAAGTCTTATTATACGAGGTAACTAATTAATGGCAAAACCAGAAGGCACACAAGATCGTCCAGGTACGAATCATAAGTTATATAATATGATAAAAAAATATGATACTGGCTGGATATATGGGAATGTATGGCAAGCCGTCCAATTAATCGTAAACCATAATTTCAATACAACAGTTGACAACTTGATTGTTAAATTTTTTGTATCTTCATCAGCAAGTGGAACAAATGCGATTGAACTTGTAGGACTTGGTTCTTTTAATGTGGCTAATTATGGGTGGACTATATACAATCATGATTTGAATAATATAAGAATACAAACTGGTTCGGCTGGTTTTGTTTATATATCTCCAACTGGACTTGAAACGGGAATAGTAAACGGTCAAGTATGGTATTATAAAGTGGTAGTCTATAAGATAAATCTATGAAGGAAATTCTAATGTCACAAAAACAATTTGAAATGATGATCGAAATGATCCAGGATAATTTGAAAGATTTTAAAAAAGATATTACTAAACAATTAGATGAATTGAGAAATCTAGTTTTAGATCACATGAAAGGGGATTGTTCAACTCAAAAAGAACTAACAGAATTTAAGATCAATGCAGAAAATAAATTTTCAGTTCAATGGAAATATATAATTGGAATACCAATATTAACTGGTAGTATAACTGGTGGTATAATTGCCATTATTAAGGCACTTTCTTAATTCCTTATATGAAACCCTTAATGATAGGTATAAAACCCCGTCAGACGCAAACTGTGAGGTCTGATAGGGTATATATAAGACAATACGGAGGATATAATGGGTGATTTTGAAAAATCGTTTCAACATACGATAATGATGGAAGGTGGATATTCAAATAATAAAAAAGACAAGGGTGGAAAAACTATGTACGGGATCACTGAACGAGTAGCCAGACAAAGTGGATATGATGGTGACATGAAAGACCTATCCTTAAATAAAGCAAAAGAAATCTATAAGAAATGGTACTGGAATCCAAACAAATTAGATGACATAAAAAATGATGATGTAGCAACTGAAATATTCGATACTGGTGTCAATATGGGTATCGGTATCGCATCTAGATTTATGCAAGAATCGGTTAATTTAATCGATTATAAAAATAAAATAGTCATTGACGGGAAAGTCGGATCAAAAACTATAAAAGCCGTCAATAAACAAGATCCTTATTTTTTATTAAAAGCATTGAACGGGTTACAATTCATGCGATATTATCGTATAGTGGAAAATAATCCAGATCAAGAGATCTTTTTCAAGGGTTGGTTGAGAAGGATAGATTAATGCCTGAACGGATCCCTGGAATAGATATAGAGCAACTAAAAATATTTATCGAGAATAGAATCTGGATCTTATTAATGATCTTTTTTATAAAAGATTTTGTAAAATCTTTATTGTTATATCTCTATTTATCTCAATCGAATATTTTTTCAAGGGGAGCCAGTTATGATATCGAAGGTGAAGAACTGGAACTTGAAAATTTTGGTATGTTTAGACTGGTATTTAAAAATGCAAAAAAGCAAACAGTTTTTATTCCAGTTAGTAAAATGTTCAAAATAACAATAAAATCAAACGGGAGTAAAAAAATATGATTAAAAAATTATTATCAAATCTAACATCTAAAAAATTTATTGGGTTCATTATAGTGGTTGTCATAGGAATAATAAAAGTTTCGGGGGTGAATTTAGTAACCTTGCTTTTAACTTCGTATGGAATTTATTCTGGATCCAATATAGTAGAACATAAGGTGAATAAATGAAAAAAAGAATCATAGGATATTTTATTTTGTTGATCTTCTTAATTATTGCTTATTTTTTTGTAAAGCGATTTTTTAGTAGAAAAAGTAAAATATTAAACTATATTAAAAAACAGAAAGATGAACGAATTAAAAGAATTGAAAATATAAATAAAAGGATCAAGGAACTAGATGGTCAAAAGAAAAACCCAGATGATTATAAAAATACTTCTGTTAATGATGATCTTAACGCCATTGATAAAATGTTACGGACACTCAACCGAAAAAGATAAAAAGCGATTAAAATTGATTAGATCAACTTTAACTAACTGTATTATTTTAGAAAAAAAATATAAAGAACAAATAATAAAAGTAAGTGAGTTCTCTAACCTGGCCAGACTGGAAAAAGAGGAACGGGAAATAATCGAAGAAGATAATAAAAAACAATATTATTATGGTTGTGGAACTGGAATAGGTATAGGAACAATTTTAACTTTGATCGGTATTCTACTTTTTTAACCTCTTTAAAACTTTTTAACTCTTGTTGCTTTTTTCACCCCGATAGAAATATCGGGGTTTTTTATTGACAAATGGTTTTCTTATGTTATAATATAGTTGAGGCTTACCACCATTTAGGTCTCTTTTTTTGTTTGGATAGGTCTATCAGAAATGATAGACCTTTTTTATTTACTGATCCAAAAAGTTAAAAAATGTAAAAGGGGATTTTACTTTTTATAACTATTGACTACTGATCTTGTTATTTTTACATATATATACTATATATATATTATATATATATATATAGGCAGATCACCCGATTAAATGAAATATATTTCAAGTTAAAAAAAGTAAAAAAATGCTTGACATCATGATAAACGATATTAGAATATATTATCAATTAATTAATATTAATTGAATCCAAACAAAAAAGGAGAATTTAAAATGGGAAAAAGAATCTATATTAAAAATCAAAAAGGTTTATATTTAACAAGTTTCATGGATATGTCAGCCATGAAAATATCTTACTCATGGACAGATAATAAGAGTAGATCATCTGTTTTTAGTGACATTAAACAAGCAGAATCTTTTTTAAATACTTATACAAAAGAATCTGGAATAAAAATAGTAAAAGAGGAAAAATAAAAATGAAAAAATATCCAGAAAATATGTATAAATTTAAAATAATTTTAGATGACGGGAAGGAAATCTCTACTCGGTATTATTGTACTCCACAAGAAATAGAGGAACGGGAATTTTTCTATATGAGTTTGCCAGGTGTCAAAATAGTAACAAGCGATATCGAACCCTGGATTTTTGGTCAAGGTTCAGTTATTCAAAAAGAAAAAATAAAAAAGGGATCTATTCCAGAAATGCCTAAAGAGATCCAGGGGGAATTATTTTGAAATTCGATTATATTTATCTTAATTATTTAATAATAGATACCAATATAAAGAAATCAAAATTATCTAAACGGTGCCAGGTATCAAGCACCGTTTTATCTCAATGGTTAAATGATAAAAAAAAGCCAGGAATTAAAAAAATTAAAATCATGGCTGATTATTTCAAGGTTGATATTTCAGATTTTCTTATGAAATCAGACACCGAAAAACATAAAAAATACTTAAATAATATTTATAAAAAAAAATTTATAGGAGCCTAAAATGGATTATTCAGAAGAACAAGAATTTCAAATCGCAGATTCAACAGACAGAGATTATATAATAATTGCAAGAATTGACTTCCATGTTGAATCGAATTATGGAGCAGACGCAGACGGTAATCGGGGAGTTTCAAGAACTTATATTGAACATGCTGAAATATTAGAAATATATCCAGAAGATCATCAAGACTGGGATCTATTGCCCAGGTTGAAAAAATTATTTCCAAATACGATTTATAATCTTTCTAATTATTGTCTGGAATATGCAGAGTAAAAAATGCTTGACAAATTAGTTTTATTATATAGTATAAAATACCAAACAAAAGGAGGTGATCCAAATGTCAAATCCATCTATCAATGGATCTCAAATTAAAAAACTTATCTATTCAGCGTCAGTTGACACTGGAGTAAAAACTTCTCAAATAAGATCTTCTTTATGTGAAACACTGGGAATAACTCGTCAATGTCTTAATAATTGGATCCAGGAAAAAAATAACCCGACTACTAATCATGTAATTGGCTTATGTAAATTTTTCAAAGTAGATTTATTAAATTTAATTAATTAAGGAGCATTAAAAATGGTTAAAAAAGTAGAAAAAAAACCAAAGAAAAAAGTAACTAAAAAGAAACCAGTTGTTAAAAAGAAACCAGGAAAAGAACTGGCCAAACCAGTTGAACAAAAAATCCAGGTGAATCCAAACCAGGTAACCGAAAAAATTATTGACGATTATATTTTCGGAAATAGTACAAAGTTGACAAATGAACATAAATTACTATTTAAAAAAACAGCCGTAAATTTTCAACTTAATCCATTCAAACGGGAAATATACGCTATCCCTTATACCGACTATAAGGGTGAGGTTCAAATGTCTATAATTACTGGGTATGAAGTTTATTTAAAAAGGGCCGAACGGTCTGGAAAATTATCGGGGTGGAAAGTCTGGACGAAAAAAGAAGGTAACGAAACCATAGCATGTATTGAAATCTACCGAAAAGATTTTAAAGAACCTATTTATCATGAAGTATTATTTTCAGAATATAATCAGAATAATAAAATCTGGAAATCAAAACCAGTCACAATGATAAAAAAGGTAGCAATGGCACAAGGATTCCGACTGGCCTTCCCAGATGATCTTGGAGGAATCCCTTATACAGCCGACGAACTACCAGATAATATGACAACTATCAATGTAACCCCACAAGAACAAAGTCAACCCGTCCAGGAACCAGAGAAAACCTGGGGTGCAGAAGAATATAAGACTTTCGAACATATTCAAAATGGATCTAAAATTATTGGATTGACAGCCCTTGAAATAAAAGAACGATTTAATATAGACAAATTTAAGGATCTATCCCTGGAAGAACTGAAAAAGATCGACAAATTTGTAGAACAAAAAGTGGCCGAAGAACTCGATAAAAAAGAACAAAAGGAAAAAGATGAAACAGAAAATCAAGAAAACCAACAATGATGAACTTCCTTATCGAATGAAGGACGGAGACCGATATTATCGAGTAACCAGTCTTATATCAATCCTTAATAGGCCAGAGTTAAACGAGTTACGGGGATTCAAGGGAAATAAGGAAATGGATCGAATCATGAATGAAACAGCCACTATTGGTAGAATATTTCATGATCAAGCCGTTCAAATGGTGGAACTTCGAGAACATTATGAATACCTTATCAATACAACTTATGATGATATTTTAGAACCTATGTGCAAAAAATATCTTGAATTTATTCTCGAAAATGTAGTCAAAGCCAAATGTCATGAAAAAACAATGTTCTCAAAAAAATTCGGGTATTGTGGCAGAATAGATGATCTTTATTTATTTAAGAATAGAAAAACCTATGACTTAATAGATATTAAAACATCTAAAATCAGACACTATTCTCATGCCTTACAATTATCAGCATATAAAAATCTATTAAAAGAACATGGAATTGAATGTTCAAATAGATATATAATATCTGTACCCAGGGACGGATCACCAGTAAAGATGTATAAAATAACAACGGATCATAATATAGACTTTTACAATTTTTTACACTGTAAAACTTTATTTATAGCCGTTAATAATTAAGGTGAAAAAATGAAAATCAAATTATATTTAGATGATCATGAATTAGAAACAATAAAAGGGCTTATATATAAGCATAATCGAAAAGCAATGGTTATATATATGACAAAGCGAGAAAACAGCGTACAAAGGCACTGTGTCACTTTAAATGTACCTCAATTAAAGTTGACAACGGAAAATAAGAAAATATTATTAAATACCAAATTAAAAAAGGAGAATTAAATGGAAAAACAAAATTTTACAAAAGATCAAGAAATTAAAAAGGTTAGTAAAAATCTACCAGGTATGATTGAATCGGCCGAACAACTGGAAATCTTGAACCAGGAAACAAGGGAAACAGCCGTAACTATTCTTGGTGAATTAAAAAAGGTTAAGTCACTTGTCAATGACAGAAAATTATTTTATACAAAACCATTAAAACAAATGATGACAGACTATAATACAATGGCCAATAACTTTCTGGAACCAATAAAAAAGGCCGATCAATTAATTAGAGGAAAACTAATTAAATATGATGACTACCTGGAAGACCTTAAACGAAAAGAGGAAGAAAAACTTAAAAAGAAAACCGAAAAAGCGATCCAGGAAAATAAACCTTTACCAGTAGCCAAACCAATAGACACTACAAAAAAAGTCAAATCAGAAAATAATACTTTTACTGTTACCAAAGTCAGAAAATTTGAAATAACAGATGAAATGGAACTTCCCCGTCAATTTTTAACACCAGACTTAAAGAAAATCGGGAAACTTGTCAAGGCTGGTATAGAGGAAATTCCAGGTGTGAGAATCTGGACTGAAAAATCAAGCATGGTAAGATAGCAGATAAAAAGGGGAAGAATCAGAAATGGTTCTTCCCCAGGAGGGGTTCTTTAATGGACAAAAAAACTAAAGATAAATTAAATGAAATTATGCTGAACAAACAGTTCACTAACTATGATAAGATCATTCAAATTTATATATCAATAAATGGGAAGGATAAAGCATATAAATTGGCCAATGTTCTGGGAATACCTACACTATTCATAGAAGAATACCAGGTTCCAGAAGATCTTCCTAAACCAAAAATGGAAAAATCTATGATGACAAAATATATCAATATATTCACTGAATATCATAAAATGATACATGGCCGAAAATATGACTTTGATCCAACGGAAATTGGCCAGTTAAAAAATTGCATTAAAAAATTTAAGGATCTGGAAACTTTTACCAATATTTTGATCCTATTAGAACAAAAAAATAAAAGAATAAAAGGTAAACAATTCACAAAAGATAAGTCTACCTGGAATTTTATAATTTCAAACATGCGACCGTCGATTATTTATAAAAATCGTAATTTTATTTTAAATGCAGAAGAAACGGCCGATAAAAACCTTGACAAAAAGCAGAAAACAAAATGGGGGTGGAATGATCACTGTAAAGTTGAAAAATGATTTTAATATAGTATTATAAAAAACCAAACAAAAATGGAGGATCTAATGTCAAAAGGAAAATGTCAATTTTGTGGCCAGACTTATTCTTATAAGTCTATTGGCCAAATAATGGATCAAGGAATCAAGGTGCCAGATTATGAATGTGACTGCATGAAAAAGCACCTGGAAGAAGAACGAAAATCAAAGCACATTGAAAAAGTCGGTCACTTATATAGGGAATCTAAAGTAGATCGATTCTGGCTTGAATCAAAGTTCAAAGTTTATAATAAAAAGTTGATCCCTTATTATGAGAATTTAGACTGGATAAAAAACGGGATCCAGTTGTTATGCTATGGGGGACCTGGTAATCATAAAACTGGCCAGGTAACCAGTATAGCAAAAAAAGTTATGAGATATCTACACTCGGTTAAATATTTTCGGGCAAATGATATCCCTCACCAATGGAAACAATATAACAAAATGAAAACTTGCTCATTATTGATTATTGACAACTTCGGACTGGAAGTTTACGAAGGAAGTCGGGGGTCATTATTTGAAATAGTCGACTATCGAATCCATAATTACAAATCAACCATTATAATAAGTAATGGGGATCTCGACGATATAAACGAGATATATAAAACGCCTTTTGTTTCAAGGCTGAAATGCTTTACAGCCATTGAAATAGACGGTGAAGATAAAAGAATCGAAAAATATGGGAGGTCAACCAATGACTAAAGAATTGACAAGTAAAGACAGACAAGACCTGGCTGAATTATATGATAGGATCATAGATGAAAAATCAGTTCTTATCAGAAAAAGTACCATAATGTTAGCGTCAGCTTTTTATGAAATAAAAGAAAATAATTTATACCTGGAAAAGAACTTCGAAACCTTTGAACATTATTGTATAGAAAAAGATTTTATGCCGAGTACAATAAAAAGATATATTAAGGTTTATCAAGATTTATGTCTTCAAGGAAAAATAAAGCCAAAAGAGATCCAGGATATTGCATTGAATAAATTATCTTTGATTAAAAATCTGGAAGATAAAAACAAATGGATCCAGGACGCCAGAGTTTTAAAATATAAAGATCTTAAAAGAAAAATTAATGAATCACAAGGACTTCCAGTAAAAGAGGAAATCGACGAGTACCTGGAAAAAAAGGAACGAAAAGAACAAGAACAAATCAGCCATATAGGTTGCCCTCACTGGCAAGGAAGGTGTAAACTTGAAAAATACTAAAAAGAAAAAAGTGGATCACTCTACTAACGATAATCGAGATCACTGTATAGACAGAAAAAATGGAGTTTATTGTGCCCTGGAATTTGATCGAAAAGTATTATGTAAAAACATAACTTGCCATAAGACAGAAAAACAGATATATTCAGAATATATGGAAAAGGTCAGAAAATTAGATCTAATATCCAGGTATAATCCGAATAAAGAATCTTTTTACTGGAGAAATCGAAAAAGCAAGGAGGTTTTTGGATATGCTTACCGTTAAAAAAGTCGATTACGGGGTTATATACTTCGGAGTACACCGTCACAAAAAATGGAATGATCTTCCTATTGACTATTTAGAGTGGCTTTTAACTGATGAATGTAACACCAGTAAAGAAAACAAAGAAACAGCATATAAGGTTTTGAAACAAAAAAGAGATCATGAAGGTCAAGGACTTTTATTTGAAAGTAATTAAGGGAACATTAAAAACAAAGTACTTGACAGAAGTGGAACAGCAAGATAAAAGGATCAGGAATAATAATATTTTGTTTTTGATCCTTTTTATTATATTGGGGGGGATAATATTATGGTTTCGATTCTTTTGATTATTTTATTATTCACCCTTTTTAGTTCTTATATCTGGGTCAGAGGAATAGATTCAACTCTTAATAAGGACGGGGAGTTAGATAAATATTTTGAAGATGACGAGTTATAAAATTGAAAAAGTAAGATGTTCTAATAGAAAATGTGCCAGGTATAATAAAAAGATGATCGCAGAATATGATCATAAAAACTTAATATGTCCAGAGTGTAAAAAAATATTAAAAGAGGTTAAAAAATGAAAAAATCAATACGAAAAAAAATATATTATATAATCTTAACTTTTATATTGTCTTATTTTATTATGATAGGTGCAACAAGTTCAAGGCGTGGAGATCTAAAAAAGGTTAGATTTTTAATGAACTATTTTGACTGTGAGGAATCGGCTGTTCATGAAATAAAGTCTGCTGATTTTTTCGGTCTGGACTGGCTTAAAACTTCGGCTCAAACTATAATTGAATCGGGGTGTAATAAAAAAGCGATTAGTTACAAACGAGTTAATGGGAAAAAACTGATCCTTGCCTATGGTTATAAACAAATAGCACCTTGTAATCTTAATATGGTTTATAACTGTATTAAAAACATAGTTCACTTTTCCAATGGGTATAGTAAGTATTCAGCAAAATTACAATTCTGGGGAGGGAATTTTTTAATGAGAGATATCTTAAATAATCTCGCACCTGGTACAGATATAGAAAAATATAACAATGCTTTATTGATTTATAATATGGGATATCAAGACTTTAAAAGAAAGGGCCCTCGTAGTCAAAATCATAAATATGTGGAAAAATGGTCAAGATGGTATACCAAATTAGAAACCGAGTGGAGGTTGTACAAATGAAGGAACGAGATATGCAACTAAAATTCAACCATTTTGTTAGAGATAATATGGAATATTTAAAAGATAAACTGGGTCCATCAGTCGCTTTCGAATTAAAAATAGAACATGGGAAAAGTTTTGCTTTTAAAAATGTTCTTCCTCACCAGGTACAAGCACTATGTCAATCATGTAATGGATCCTTTTATTATAAGATCCCAGATGATCCAATATTCAAGCAAAGTAAAACTATGTTTCATATAAAGCGTCCGTATGACTGTTACTATATGTCTGATTCTGGAGCCTATATAGTTGTATGGTTCTATGAACCGAGGAAGGATAAGCCTATATACTTAATTGATATTAATAATTTTATTGGCTTGTCTGTTAAATGGCCTAAATTATATAATAGAAAATCAATGACAGAGGAACAAATAAAAGAAAATTCTGATCATATATTTTTGTTGAAAAAGAAATACGAAGTATTATAATATGATTGCGTTCGTGGAGAACACATATATTCAAGGAGGATATATGAGATCAATTCCAAATAAAGTAAAAGAGAACCTTAAAAAAGATCCATTTATGAAAGTTTGTGCCTATCCTGGCTGTGGAAATCAACTAGTTCAGTGGCACCATACATATATTTATGCCAGGAAACAAATAGTTGAGG
>Ga0180438_10001688_pt1 | contig 38419 bp, 32 predicted proteins | sample SS_ome_12_FD_132455 | JGI IMG/M metagenome (GOLD analysis project Ga0180438, IMG submission 132455) | Hypersaline lake sediment archaeal communities from the Salton Sea, California, USA - SS_3_D_2 metaG | ecosystem: Environmental > Aquatic > Non-marine Saline and Alkaline > Hypersaline >... | reverse complement strand
GACCTGTTTCCCTCGAACCAGCACGACCAGGTGCGTTCCCAACTGGCGCAACAGTTGCGGTCCGTCATGTCGATGCGCCTGTTGCCACGCGCCGACGGTCAGGGCCGCGTGCCGTGTTGCGAGGTCATGTTCAGCACGCCCGCCGTGCGCAAGCTGATACGCGAGAACCGCGTGCATCAACTGGATCTGGCCATTCAACAGGGCCGCGAAGAGGGCATGCAAAGCTTTAACGACAGCTTGTACGAACTCATTCAGAGGAAACTCATCACGACCGATACGGGCATTGCCATGTCCGACAATCCTGAGGAACTCAACATGATGCTGCAAGGCATTCGGTTGAGCCAGAAACGCGGCGGCATCCTCAGATAAGACGCCTCAAAGGCAAGCGGCGTTTGGACAAACTCGATATTCGGGATCTGTCGTTCATGATGGGAGAAGTGGACCCCTGGTGTCCCGCGGCGCCACGCAAGCGCTGGAAATTGCGGACTGGTTCGTTACTCGCTTGTCTCGTACAACACCACCGTTTCCTCGGGGAACACTTCTCCCGGTTCGCCGACGTAGCGTTGCGTCTCCGCAATGTAGTAGCCGGGCTTGACGCACCGAAATGAGCCTTCCACGCCGGGAGGGAAACCCGACCACGAGAACCGCCCTTCTTTGTCCGTCCCGCCGAAAAGCCCTGAGCCCCAGTGCCCCACCTGCACACCGACGGTATGGAGTTCTACCGGCTTATCTTGTTCGTCCACGACTCGCATTGACAGGGTGTACGGCGCGGGAAGGGCCAGATCCAGTTCTCTCTCTTCGCCGGCTTTCAGATCGATGTCCTTGCCGTATTCCCTGGCGAGTTCCGCCCTATCGCACGGCCAGTAATATGGGAAAACGCGGTAGACGCCCGCGCCGGCCAGCAGTGTGAGATCATAGGAACCGTCTTCAGACACTTCTGTGGACGCTCCGGCGACCTCGAGTCCGTCTTTCAAACAAGACACCCACACATTCTTCAGCGGCTTATGGGAGAGCAGGCCGTGTACGGTTCCCCGCACCGTGGCCGCGTCTTCGATAACGTGATCCCAAGTCGTCGTGCCCGGCGCCAAAACCCCCAGCGTGTCTTCCGGCGAAAGCGCACTTCCTTCTGCAGTAGTAACGCCTATCCTGTACTCGAGGCCCGCGTCGATCCCATCGATTCGGTATGCCCCTTCGTCGTCAACAGAAGCCCGATAGGACTTTGCACGTCCTCCTCCTCCGCTGTGGCCGCCACTGATGGCACCGTCTTCTGAAGGCGGTCGTCGCACCCATTCTCCGAGCAACACAACCAAGCCCCCTTCGGGGGGTGTGCCATCGCGCCGCGTTACGCGCCCTGAAATGCTAGCAGTGTCCTGCATGCGCAATTCAATGATCTCCGTGCCGTCAATGGGCACTCCAGGGAATGTTGTCTGGCCATAGGCCTCCGAGAATACGGCCAACGGCACCCAACCCGTGGACGCGAACCCCAGTTGGAAGACACCATCCTCATCCGTATACGCTACGTCTGCCGCGCCATGCAGAGAAGCCACAACCGCGTCCACGACCGGCGTGTCGTCGCTGAGCATGACTCTGCCTGTGAGCGTCACGCCCGGCGAAAGGACGATGTTGACGTCCTCGAGCGCATCTCCCGGTTCGATGTTGACGCGCACGGGCCTCGACCCACTACTCCCTCCTCGCTTGACGCCCTTTCCCGTCGGCACATCTCGTCTAAGCCTTTCGGACGTCATTGTGTAGCCTTCCTTGTATCCCTTTAGTGTCGCCATGCCTCTGAAGAAGATTCCCGAGATCTCGTACGCGCCTGAACCGTCGGATTTGGACTGGAAATGGTGGCGTCGGCTTATCTTCGTATCCAGAAAGGCATAGAAGTCCTGCCTCGTCTCCTCGAGGTCTCTAAAGCCGGACGCCGTCACAATCACTGTGGCGTCAGGAATCGGATTGCCTTGCTCATCCGTGACGTATCCCGATATCGAAGCGAATTCCTCAGGTTCGGCGATTTCGCCCCGCTCGAGCGGCTTGCCATTCTCAGGCAGGATGGTTTTGCCAGGTTCAGTGTCTTTCTCCGGCCGTTGTGCCTCTCCTGGGGACGGGGACATTGTGGGAGGACTTGATGTGGCGGCGCTTGGCTCAGAAGATTTCTGGCGTTCCCTCAGAGTCTCAGGCGCAGGCGACGCCGTGGCACTGATTTCCGGCTGGGATTTCCTGCCACCTTTCGGGCTCATGTAGAAGAGAGCGCCGAGCAAAACGCCTATGATTACGGCCGTTCCAATAACACACTTCTTCATGATCAGCACACCTCCAAGTCTTGTCCCGTAAGTGGCCAGACTGAATACACCGGACACGTTCGAGGCTATCGTGGCACCCGCACCCGCGACGGCGACCTTACCGAGTCCGCCTGCAAGTGCCGGCGACGCGGCCTCTGCGGCATTCGCTGCCAATAGGCTCGAGAGAACGGATACGCCGACGGTTACGCCCCGCCGGCGGAGTGATTCTCGGGTTTCCTTGACGCCTCGTTGAATTCTGCGGGTGACCGTAGACTGCGAGACTCCCAGAGTCTGGGCGATTGCGTCGTGCGTCTCGCCCTCGAGGAAATGGGCGATGATGGGATACCGCAGCTTCTCTGGCAGTGCGGCAATAGACTCATCCACGACGGGCATGAGGTCATTCCATCCGGGTTCACTCGGCTCACTTGCTGCGGTAACGTAGCGGATTTCGCGCGCGCGCCGTCGTGCGTCAGCTTTGATGCGATCCAGAGAACGATGGACAGCAAGTGTGTGCAGCCAACCGGCGAGAGATGTCCGAACGGGTGAGTGTGCCTGTGCCAGCTTGAGAAAACAGTCTTGTGCCACTTCTTCTGCGTCTGCCGCGTTGCGCAAGATACGTGTACACGTGGCGCAGACCATACCTGCATGGCGTGACACGATCTCGGCGAACGCTTCCGCGTCACGGTTCGCCAGCCACAGATCGAGTAGGGCAGCGTCCGGGGGTCTCATTTGCGCCCTCCCACTCACCACTGCACAGTAGCGAAGTTATTCTACCTCTGAGACGACGCGAAATGAGAATTCATGCACCTGTTGGTGGACGCCGGTTAAACCAACGCTCGCAACCGGCGCGGCTCTATCGTTTGGCCAGTTCACCTTCGCCGCCGTCCCATTGCCCGCCGCCGGTAAAATGGTAGCGATAGGTGTCGCGGCCGGCGATGTCGGTCAGGGTGTCGGCGGTTTCGGCCTCGGCCTCGGTTCGACTGCTCTTGCGCGCGCTCTGGTATATTCGGTAGGTGTAGTCAATAAAGCCCACGTATCCGCGTTCGCTTTTCGACGATTTGGCGCGGGCGCGGACGTCGACGGGACGGCAGTCTTCGTAGACTTTGACTTCTTTGTAGAATTTGCCGCCGATTCCGGCGTCTTCTTGGAACTTCACCTCGCCGTGACGCGCCTCGTAGTTCATTCGCCGCATCTCTGAACGGCCCACTTCTCGTAGGCGCTCGAAAACCCGGTCGCTGCCAGTCACGTATCCCTCGGGTTCTTCTTTGACGCCCCAATCAACCAGGACTTTCTCGACCACTTCGCCGGGCGTGCGTTGGCACGCCCAGAGCCCAAGGCACATTACGATGGCTGCAAACTTCTTCACGGGTTTCCTCCTCGGTTTTATCCCCCCGGCGTCGGACGCCCAGAGAAACGACGCCTTCGAGTGGGCTTCCCGAAAGAGTATACCATTCCGAGCGAGATGCGAGGAAACGTGACTCAGTCGGCCAGGCCGCATATATCGTCGACGAGGTCCGAGATGGCCTCGACCTTCTCGATTTGGCCAATCTGTGAGATCTCGTCCGAAATGCCGAGGATCAGTTTTGGGGCGAACATGTCGATGACCTTGCGCGTGAACGCGAGCACGTCCTCGACAGGCCGGTCGGGCAAGAAATCGATCGCGGGTATCAGGTCCAAGACGATTACCTCGTCGCCCACGGCTTCCTTTATCTGCTCGAGCGTCATGTCGCCCATGGGCGCGGGTGTAAGTGCCTCGACGGCGTCGAGGCGAGTGTTTTTGAGATACGGGAGCATGAGCCTCGAGTTCCCGTCCCAATGCGTGTGTACGAAGCGGTTCTCGGCATGGAGCCGGTCGGCAATGCGCTGCCAGCGGGGCAACAAGTATTTCTCGAGAATCGGGGGCGGGGTGAACTCGTTGGTGGCGTGATCGCCGAGGTTGAAAATGCGGCAGGGCAGCTCGAGCGCCGCGTCGATTTGCCGGTCATCGCGCCGGTCACAGGCTTCGAGGTACTCCTCGACCTCGGCCGGGTGCTCGCAGAGCAGGTAACACGTGCCGGGCAATCCGCACCAGTTCTTGACAAGTTCGGTGACACCCGAACTCGACAGAAACATGGTGGGCTCGCCGCGATGACCCAAAGCGGCGGCGGCGCACGCATAGGTCTCATGATTCACCCGGAACTGCTGCCGGTTCACGAGGTCGATCGCCACGCGGAGATCCTCGACGGTCTTGACGGGAAACTGGGCGATGCGGTGGTTGACGCAGTATCCTCCTTCCCAAACGTCCTGGCACACGGTGCGGAGTTCGCCGACGGGTGTCCGCACGATCTCGACGGTGTGGTCGGGATGCCGTTCAATAATGCGCACGAGATCGTCGCGTACCTCCGTCTGTTCCAGCCCAGGCATGTGACCCGAGGGACCGTAACGTGCCGAGCACCGGAGTTCATCAAATATGCCCATACTGCCGAGGCCACGGAAACGCTCGGGCAACGAGTCGTGCGCTGTGTGATAGATGATCCACCAATCCAGCCGCGGCTGCCATAACACCTGGTCGGCCGTACCCTCAAAGATAGCGAGATTCAGTTCCGCCCTGGTCATGTTCACAATTCTCCTCGAGTGATTTACCGGGGCTTTTCTGGAACCCCTTCTGGCCGTGCGGTTTCGGAAACCAGCATTTACAAGATGAAACGGACAGCGCGCGTCGGCGGCCCCGCCACGTCATAGATCGTTTCCGTACGCGTCTAGACAACATGTGGTCTCGACAAAAGGCCTGCGGCACGACCCTTTAGCACCCCTTCGATGTCGCCGCTGTCTCTATCCCACGCAACTTACCACAACGCGGTGAATCACGGCAATCTTCTGGCGCAGAGCAAGATGGTCCTCCAGAAAACAACCCGGCGCCCCCGCCGCGTTGGCCGGGGCGCCGGACATATGAGAAAGGGTACCCTTTTGGCCTTGAGCATCACTGGCTGCGTGTCTGCGACCCTGTTCTTAACCAAGCAGCTCCGCGCCAACGGCAACGATTCACGCGGCTCGCCGGCTATCCGCGTGTCATCGCGGCCCCGCATTGGGGACATTTCCTGCGGTTGCAGGGCTGTCCTGCTGTATGGGCGGCCGTGGCGCCACACCGGGGGCATACGCATTGCCCGCCGGGGCCGGCGGCAAACGGACCACCCATGCGGCCGCGTCCTTTTCCTCGGCCTGCGCCAGCGCCGCGTCCGGTGCCGGGACCTTGTCCTGAGGGACCTGTTCCATCTCCTCGAGGCATTGATTTCCTCCTTTCGCCCAATCGTGGCCCTTCTGCTGACGGGGCGCGGGCCTACGAAAGCGGGCATGTCCCGGTGGGACACGCGCTACTTGCGGTCGTAGTGCTCTTGCCGACGCCGAATGTCGCGGCAAGCTTCTTCATGCGCCGGCCGTTGCATTCGGGGCATTCGTGCCGTTTCCGGTCTCCCGATTTTTCGAGGAACTCAGCCACGTGCCCGCACTGTTCGCACTGATAGGCAAAGAGCGGCATGGTCTTCCTTCCTTGCAATTCGATTGAATCCGCTCGACTCTATGTTTTGATTAGAAGAAGCATAGGATATGCCAATGCCCAAGCAATGGCCTAGATCGACCTAATATGTTTCATTGCAGCTAGTTAGACTCATCATACTAATATGACCGCTCTCGTGCGAGGTTGCATTTTGCACCCCTGCGGGCCAACGAAAACTGCATTATGCAATGGAACATGCCCAAATGGTCTTCTCCTCGGAATCGCGATAGCCGGCCGATGGACGACGTATAGGGTTTCTTGCGCCGCACACCCTTGTGTAGCCGTCTGGGGGGGCGTTCCGCCGATTTTTTACGGTTTGGTTGAGGGCCGGGGCGCCTACTAGTCGGCGCATGGCGGCGCATCGCATGGGGTTTCCCTGCCGCAACACGTGCCCTCGCGGCCGCAGGCCGGCGCCGATCAATCGTGTAACGGCTCCACCGCACTCGGGGCATTGCTTCAGGGGTTCGTCGAGCATGTTCTGGAACCGTTCGAAGCGTTTCCCGGACGCCTGACATTCGTACTGGTAAGTAGGCACAGTTATTCCTCTCCCCGGCATTGTGCACCGGTTTCAATGGTCTCCAAGCTGTGTTTGCTCAAGATTCGGTTGGCGACTTCGGCAAACGCGACGGCGCTTTCTGTCTGCGCATAGCGCTGAATAAACGGATTTCCGGCGTCGCCCGAATCGACGATCAGGGGATCTATGGGAATCGAGCCGAGAAACGGGACATCCATTTCACGCGCGAGTGTCTCTCCGCCGCCCGTTTTGAAGAGGTCGATTCTTTCGCCGCACTTGGGACACGCCAGGCCGCTCATGTTCTCGACAATCCCGACAACGGGCAGGGACAGCGAATTACAGAACGATACAGACCGGCGCACGTCATCCACAGCCAGGTCTTGCGGCGTGGTAACGAGAACGGCGCCGGCCGGCGCGCCGACCATCTGAGCGACCGACAGGGGTTCATCGCCCGTGCCAGGCGGCGAATCCACCACGAGATAATCCAGACGGCCCCAGTCGACATCTTTCAGGAACTGACGGATCAGATGGTATTTCCGAGGGCCGCGCCAAATGACGGCATCGGCATTGCTTTGTAGGAGGAAACCGATGGACATGACCTTCAAGTTCTCTGTGACGTGTACGGGGCGGATCAACGCGCCGCTCGACTCGATAAGCCGGCCTTCCAATCCCATAAGTCTGGGGATGCTGGGTCCATGGACGTCGATATCCAACAGACCGACGCGGTTTTGTGGGAGCGCCAACGCGACGGCCAAATTAGTGGCGACGGTGCTTTTGCCGACGCCCCCCTTGCCGGACAGGACCAGCAATTTGAAGCCGATCTGAGCCATGCTCTTTTTGAGCATCATTTCCTCGTGTTCCCTTTTGGCAGGGTCATTCATCGCTTTGTTCGCCGTGGGCATATCTCCTCCTTTTTTGGGGCGGCGCGCACCTGGACGTCCCGTTACTCACTTAGCGTGCAACTGCCGCTACCTGCGCCGCGAGCAAGCGGGACAGTCGCTCGAGGGAAATGGCACATGATTCTATGGGCAAATGCGTTCTGTCCGAAATCTCGAGGACTCGCTCCGGGGACTCTGTGGCCACTTCGTCCAGATAGCCGAGCGCATCAAGTACGACGGCCTTGTCATAGCGCGGGAACATTTCATTGTATTTCCCGATATCCCAGTCCTTGAAAATGAAGTCCCAGTGTCGAATCCATCCCGGCGTAAGCCAAAGAACGTTTTGACCTCCGCTCATTTGCTCTCTTTCCTCCTTGCTTGCAAGCATATCCACACAGTTGGCCGCGTCGATCCGTGTGGCGTTCATGCCCTGTTCCCCGATAAGGGCGTCCGTGGTCCGTTGTGGATTTACGGTATCCACAAAACACCGCGATCCATACACGACAATTACGCGATTGGAAATCTCGTTAGCGGCCCGGAGTCGGCGCGGTACCTGTTGCTCAAATTTATCCGGCCACTCGTGCAAGCCCGGCGGCACATACAGGATTTTGTCCGCGTCAAGGCAACCTGAGCGTACGAGTTGTTCGAGCTCATTACGAAGGGTCGCACACGAGACGATGCTGCATCCCGCAAAGGAAGAAGTCTCGGACATGGTGTCTCTTTTCTCCTCGCGCGGGCGTTCGCGTCACCCGCTCTATTGATCTTGCCTTTCTCCGACCGACGCCGCTTGAGAGAAGGTCCGCTCCGGCGCTGCCGCTATGTGGCCGCGAATGCTTTCCCAAATTGATCGGATGTGTTTGGCCGCGTCGCATTCCGCATATTCGAGCAGGGTCTTGCATTCGATTTGCGCTTCGGTGAATCCTTTTTCATAGGGCAGTTCGCCCAAGACTTCCGCCCGCTGCAGCTTCGCGGCAACGCGAGTCTTTGTGGTCATGTCGGGGTTTAGGTCGGCTTTGTTCACAATGACGCCGGTCTCGACGCGGAAGTGGCGGGTCAGATCCAGGATGCGCTCGAGGTCATGAAGGCCGGACACCGTCGGTTCCGTGACGACGACGGCATACCGGGCGGCCGTGATGGATGCAATGACTGGGCAGCCCGTGCCCGGCGAACCGTCCATGACGATCAATCCGCTGCGGCCAGACTCGGCGGCCAGATCGGCAGCCATGTTTCGGACCAGGGTAACGAGTCTCCCCGAGTTTTCTTCGGCAATGCCGAGCATGGCGTGGGCCATCGGGCCGAAGCGGGTCCGCGAGGCAAACCACTTGCCGTTGACGGCGTCTTCGCTGGCGATGGCCTGATCGGTGCAGACAATCTTGCACGCGCCGCACCCCTCGCACGCGCTCGAATCGATAACGCATTTGCCGTCGTCGATTCTCGCGATCGCATTGAACCGGCACACTTCGACGCACTTGCCACATCCGGTGCACTTCTCAGGGTCTATCTCGACCGCGATGCCGCCAACAAAATCGCCGGCATCGATTACCTCGGGTTTCAGCACAAGATGGAGGTCGGCGGCGTCGACGTCGCAATCTGCTATCACACCCTCCTCGGCAAGCTGCGCAAAGCAGGCCGCAATGGACGTTTTGCCGGTGCCGCCTTTGCCGCTGATCACAACGATTTCGCTGGGCCGTTGCGCGCCGGGATTCGGGGGTTTTGCCCGGGCGGTTATCCCGCCGGAACGAAACAGGGGTTCAATCAGTTCAATCTTCACTCTGCGTGGTTTGGCCGCGCGTTTCAGCGCGGCATCGAGAATGCGCTCGAAATGGCCACGGTACTTCGGCAGCCGCTCGACCAGCAGATCGCCCACGGAATAGACTTCGGCGATCTCGCGGGCATCGGGTATCTCGCCTACGACCTCGAGTTGCGCCTTGTCGCAATAGGCCCTGAGGGCCCGTTCGTCAAGACCGGCCCTGTTAAGGACTATGGCAGGCTCTTGCCCGATTTCTCGACACATGTTCACCGAAAGCTTCAGGTCGTGCAGCGAGAACGGCGTAGGGTCGGTAACTAGGAGACACAGATCGGCGCCTTTGACTGTCTCGACTGCCGAGCAGGCGGTGCCCGGCGGCGAATCCAGGATGTTTACCCCCTGCCCCGCGTGTTTCTTGAGGGCGCGTATCAGGCGGGGTGACATGCCGCCCACGGCGGTTTTCAGGAGTCCGTAATGAAACCCAATTTCGCCGCTCGAGCCGTGTTTCAGTTGGCCAATCTCGGTATCGCCCTCGATAACGGCGTCGTTCGGGCACGCAACAACACAGGCGCCGCAAGCATGACACAGTTCCGGGAAAAACAGCACCTTCTCTTTGATGAGCGCCAAAGCGTTATAGTGGCACGCGGCCACGCATTTTCCGCAGGCCGTGCACGCGTCCGCGTCAAAGCGCACCGGCGTCCGCACGGTCATGGGTTCCGATTTCTCGATGGTTGGTTTAAGAAATAGATGGCCGTTCGGCGCCTCGACGTCGCAGTCGAGATAGGTGACAGGACCGCCGCGTTGCGCCGCCAACGCCGCAAGGTTGGTGGCGATAAACGTCTTCCCCGTCCCCCCCTTGCCGCTGGATATCGCGATCTTCAAAACAGATTCCTCCTGTTACGATTGGTTTTCCATGTTGTGCCGGCAACACGCGTTGCTGACTTTCATCACAAGCACGACTTCGCTCTCCGCAGCGCTCTTTTCGAAGGCATCGCCGAGCACCCGAAAGAGATCGGCGCACTCTCCGGTGACGCGCGAACTCATCACGCCGCATTCGACTTGCAGCCCGGCTTGCTCGAGTTGGCCAAGGAACCGGGCAATGGGCTCGGCAAGGTCCGCGCTTCGCAGCGGATACAAACTCACTTCAGCGTCTATGTTCATGGTTCGTTAAAGTAGCATTCGAGCCGATCGAACGCCTTGTTTATCGTGGCCTCAGGCACGCAAAACGACATCCTCAAATGGCCTTCGCCGGTGGGGCCGAAAGCGATTCCCGGGGTGGCCGACACTTGCGCCTCTTTCAACAGCTTTTTGCAAAAGGCGAGCGAATCCTGCGCGCCCTCTTCCACAAGTATCCTCGGAAACATAAGATACGACCCGCCCGGCTTCTTATAGTCAAAGAACGAACTTAGCCCATCGAGGCGGTCGCACATCAAGTTGCGGGCAGCCAGATATTTCGCGCTGAATGCCGCAACGCAATCCTGCGGCCCCTCGAGCGCGGCGAGGGCGGCATATTGCGATACTACGGGCGCGCAAATCGCGAACGGGATATGGGCTTTCCGGATTTCCGGGATGAGGGCTTCGTCTGCGTGGACGTAACCGATTCGCCAACCGGTCATAGCGTATGTCTTGGTGAAGGTATAGCAACTGATCACATGTCGCTTCATCTCCGGCATGGACGCGATGCTAAAATGGGCGTTGTCGTCAAACACGAAGTATTCATAGGCTTCGTCGGTAATGATCGTCAGATCGTGCTCGAGTGCAAGCCGAGCCAGCTGCCGAAGCTGTGCTTCACTAAACACGGTGCCTGTCGGATTGGAGGGGCAGGCGAACATGATTGCCTTCGTTTTGCTCGTGATCGCATGTTCCACACCGTCAATATCAAGGGCAAAGCCGTTCTCTTCATCCGTCGGAACAAGCACGGGCCTTCCCGAGGCCAAGAGCACCTGCCGAATGTGCGTGGCATACGTCGGCGACGGCAGAATGACTTCGTCGCCGGGATCAATGACGGCCATCACCGCAGCCGCCAACCCTTCAATGGCGCCCACCGTCACCAGCACCTGTGACGCATCAGAATCGATGTGGTTGTCTCTTCGTAGTTTCTCTGCGATTGCTTCCCGCAGCGCCGGGAGGCCGACGGGCGCGGAATATCCGCCTACCAAGCCGTCTTCGATGGCGCGAACCGCGGCCTGCTTGATGTGGTCCGGCGTATCGGCCGTGGGCTTTGCCCATGACAAGAACGCCACGTCGTCAATGGCTTTGGACAAACGGGTCATCTCATGGATCACAGAAACACCCATTTGTTTGACGCGTTCCGAGATTCTGCTGTTGTCACTCATTTTCTGTTCCTGTTCATGTTGGAACCACAGCAACCATAAAGGCGCCGCCGGCTTTGGCGTCATCGCGATCGAACGCCGCATTTGTGACAAACATGTGCACGGTTCCATACCGCCCCAAGAGGCCCTGTAACTGGGCGGGCGTAAACAGACGCGCTGACGCATACGGTTCTTTACGCGCAGTAACGCGCTCGCGATTCAACGGCGCCAATGCATTGAGCGCGCCGATGACTACGGTCCCATCTTGACGCACGCAGCGGAACATCTCGGCGACGGCCGCGTCGGGGGCGGAAACGAACCCGATAACGGCCATCGCAGCGACCACCTTGAACGTAGCGTCGCTAAACGGCAGCGAGCCGGCGTCTGCTATCCCGTAGTGGCAAAGCGTGGCGACGTGCGAACGCGCTTGCCCGAGCATCTCTGCCGCGATATCGACGCCAGTTACGCTGAAACCCAACGAGGCGAAGAAGCGACTCCAGTGCCCTGTACCGCAGCCAACGTCCAACAGGCTGGCGCCCGGCGTATAAGCCGGTAGCATTTCCCGGACCGCCGCTTTCTGTTCGCGGTCGTGCGCCTTGCCTTCGGCGGTCTCATACCAGCGCTCGTAGTCGTGGGCCATTAGCCCAAAATCAAACCGGGCGTGTGCGCTTCGAGTCATCTCACCCGAGCCCCTCGGCGTTCTCGTAAAGCGTTGCCTCACAGCGGTATCCCTTGGCCCAAACGATCTGTCCGCGTTCGGTCAATCGCGACGTTACCCGCGTGAACCGGGTATCCCGGAGCATGTCGGCTATCTGCTCGACATGAAAGTAGTCCTCGTTCCACAAGCGCTGGGCCAACGAGTCTCTGGGGAAATCAACGATCAGCAATTCGCCGCCCGGACGCAGAACGCGCCGGGCCTCGCCCAGTATATCCAGCGGGTGGGCCATCTCGTGCAAGGCCCACATGGTGACCACGGCGTCCATGGTCTCATCCTTGAGGAAGTCGAGCCGGCGGGCATCGCTGCGGATGCAACGCACGCGGCCTTTGGCTCCTACTCGCCTTCGTTTGGGGAAGCCGTCTGCCGAGATGTCAACACCTGCTACTTGCTGATGATAGGCTTGGGCCAAGTACTGCGCGAGGTCGCATGCCCCGCACCCGAGGTCTAGGACGCGGCCCGCAAGACGGAGTTCCCGGCCTATGCGTCGGTGGAGACGCGTCTTGCCCTTTTCGTAGAAGTCGTCGCGAACCATCCTCGTATTCACGTTAGCGTCTTGGAATCAGAAGGTAACAACCCGCTCGGCCTCCTGAATCCATTGGGCTAGTTCCGCCATGGTGGCCTCGATGGCACCCTCGAAATACGGCTCTCCCTTGTACAACCCGCATCGGGCCTTACAGGTGCCGCAAACCTTGAGGGCCACGCCTTTGGCAATTAATTCCTTAAGCATCTCACCCAAATCGAAGTAGCCTTCCGGCGGCTTCGCCGCGTCCCGCGCCAAATCAACAGAGTCATTCATGAGGAAGACGCGAACCTCGATGCCGGTATCCAGAAGTTTTCCCGCAAGACGAAGCCCGTTCCACGCTACGTCGCTGCCGTCATAGGGCAAATGATTAAAGATAATCAGGCAATTCATAGAAATCATTATCGAGCGATACGTTGGTTATCGCAAAGCTTCAGAAGTACATATTCTCAGCGACGATGTACTGAAATTGCACACCCTCGATTTCATTGGGCTTTGTATGCTCTATGCGCTCGGCCAACTGTTCGGCGTCACGTCGTTTTGCTTGTGAAATCAGCATGTCCCTGGCCCCTGCCAAGGCGCCGTTGCCAAACCGTACGAACTTGCCGTTTTCGGCCTGGGGCAGCAAACCTATCGCCATGGCGTTGTCTATGTCCATGTAATTGCCAAACGCCCCTGCAAGATAGATTCTGGACACGTTGCCGAGCGTTGTGCCGTAATACTTGACCAGCAGATCCTGGTCTGCGCGGAGGCCCGCTTTGGCTACGATCAACTGGTTGATGTCGTTCTGAGCGATGCCAATGGAATCCGTTATGTGATAGTCTTGTACTATTCGCGCCTTTTCGTTCATGATTCCGTTTCGCAAAAGCTCGGCAAGCAGATCGATGACGCCCGAGCCGCAAATCCCGAGCGGCGGTTTGTCTCCCAGAGTGGCGTACTTTACTTTGCCGTCGCTGATCTCGAGTTTTGTGATGGCGCCTTCAATGGCCCCGACGCCGCATGTAATCTGGTATCCTTCGTATGCGCCGCCCGCCGCGCAGGAGGCCGTCATGATCTTGTTTTTGTTGCCTATTACGATCTCGCCGTTTGTCCCGATGTCTATGATCATCTCGATTTCGTCGCTGAGGTATAGCTCGGTAGCTATGATATCCGCCACACAATCGGCGCCGGCGTGGCCGCCAATCAAGGGCGGGGCATAGGCCATACCTCGGGGATGAGTATCCAGCCCTAGCCCGGAGGCCCTCCTTGTCAAACTCCTTTTGCTCGAGGGTTCGAAAGGGATCACGCCCAGGTCATGGACGTTCTGGCCAAAGAAGATGCTCCGCATAGTGCTGTTGCCGACCGCCACCACGTCGTAGATGCGCTTCGTAATCGATGCTTGCCCGCCGTCGAGCCGGCGCGCCAATTCGTGAAGGCTGTCATTTACGCCTTCTACAACGGATTGCTGCAATTCCGTCAACCCGTATTCATGTTCCATGGCATATCCGATTCGGGAAATGACGTCATTGCCGTAGGCAATTTGGGGGTTCTTGGCGGCGATTGGGCTCCCGACGTTCTCACCGGTCTCCAAATCAATGACCTGCATAACCAGCGTTGTCGTGCCAACGTCGAGAGCCAACCCGAGAATTCCTCCTTGATACGGCCCGAGGTCTTCGCCGGTGGAATACAGAACGCGGTCGCCCTTTCTGAATGCGCACGGGGCCAGTGGCGCGTGGCTCTCCACGCAGTCGGTTAGAATCGTGTAGCGTCCGAAATCAGGGATGAAGACTCGGATGTCGGCGGCGCCGTTGATAACTCCCGCCTGACAAGCCAATCGCCGGTTCGACTTGAGCCGGCCTTGCTCGAGCAGGCGCGTTTCAACGGAGGTCATTTCGGCGAGGCACTCCGATCCCCCGTCAATTCGTACGATGTCTTTGCCGCAGTCGCCTCGCCCGCCGCACTCCGAATCGATTTCGATCCCGCCGATTCTCCTGATATGCTGGAGAATGTTGTCGCCTGGGCAGAGCTCAATTCCTTCCCTGCCCCTCGCGTACTGAGGGAAAAACATCTTGGCCATTTCTAGAGCCTCGCTTTCCTGATGGGATTCCGCCGTGCAAGGCGAATCGGGATAGCTGTCGCCTCGAAGCGCCGCCAAAGCGCCCGCGTTCGGCCGGGCGCTCCTTCATTCGCCATTCTCCAATTGCCGGATGCGCGCTTGTATTTGTTGCATTTGCGTTGCCATGGCTTCGGCCTGCTGTTTCAGCATGGTCAGTTCATCTTCCTCGGCCATACCGGGCGCCGCCGGTTGCTGCGCCCCGGGCGCCGTTGCGCCCGGAAAACCCGCGCCCATGCCCATGCCGCGGCCACGGCCCATCCCGCGGCCCATGCCGCGCCCCGCGCCGCGGCCCATGCCCGCGCCGCCGCCGGGCATCAAGCCCTGCGGAGTCGCAAACGGCTGGTCTTGCGGCGTAATGGGGGCGCCGGCCATGCCGAAGTGACTGGCGACGTTCGGGGCGGCGGCCGCGGCAAGTCCGCCCGCGGCCGTGCGTTGCCAACCAGTCAACCCGGTTGCGTAGTACCAGTTGCGCCGGCTCCAGCCGCCGCCCCGGCCCCAACCCCCATAGCCCCGTCCCGGGATGGGGTTCATATAGCCCGGCACGCCATATCCTGCGCAGAAGCCCGCCGCGCGGCCCGTCATCGGACCCAGTCCTGCCGGGCCTGTTCCATCTCCTCCTGGCATGTCTATACTCCTTTCCATCACTGCGCCGTGAGGCGCTTCCAGTTATGTTGCTCACAAATCGCTGGGGCTACCAGCCTATCCCGCCGCGCCACCATCCGCGGCCGCGTCCGAAGCCGCGCCCAAAACCGCGACCGAAGCCGCGTCCGAAGCCACGGCCGAAACCGCGGCCGAAGCCACGGCCGAAACCAGGCGCGTATGCTGCTCCGTACCCGTATGGCGCCAGCGGCCCTGGATACGTTGTAGGGCCGTAAACCGGCGGGCTGCCGTACCAGCCGCCCTGGACAACCGGGTTGGCATACCCCGGCATCGGGTAACCGGCGCAATAGCCTGCTGCGCGGCCCGTCATAGGCCCCATTCCCATCGGGCCCGTGCCATCGCCTCTCGGCATTTCAGTCACCTCCTCTCGACGCAGTTTCTCTATCTCCTGCGTGTTCTGTCCGACAAGGGTCTGCCGAACTTCCGGGTTTTCAATATCCGAAAGCTTCATCGCGCAAAAACCCATTCCACGACCTGTAAAAGGGCCCTGGCCCAACGGCCCCGTTCCATCAAATCCTGGCAAAACGGCCTCCTTTCTTCGTGTCGGCCACGACGTGGTCCGACCTGTACAGGACCAGACTGCCGACGTCAAAACCGATATCCCTCGCAATTACCGGACACTTCACTTTGAGCAGAAAAAACAGGTTCTTGCGCTCATCGCTGAGCGTTTCGTAATTGCCCTGCCCTTTTGAAATGGCCAAGTCTGCCTCTTCAAACTGCCGCCGGAACGCCGGGCTGCACGTATCGAGGATCGTGCCCGGCACGTCCGACCCATTGTCAATCACATCGACCAACCCCGTGATGCCGGCGGCCCGGGCATCTTCGATCGTGGCGTCGTTGATCACCGGCGCACCTCGAACCGCAATCGTCACTCTATTCAGCGGAAGCGCTTCGATCAGCAAGCGGTCAAAGACAATCTCCCCGGCATTGTCCGTCAAGTACAGGATGGTGTCTGCCGCGGACACGGCCTCGGCAAACCCGTCGATATCCACGTCGAAAGGCGCCGTCAACGCGTGCTCGATCGCTTCGTCGACATCGACCCGGCCCACGTCGCCTTTCACGGCGATGTCGATAATATTGCCCGCGATGGCCAGTCGCACCGCCGTCTCGAGGGGATTGGTCGAACGTGCGACCTTCGACTTCAGCGCCGGGTATAGTTCGAGGGCGCGTTGATTCGATTGGTCCTTCATGGCGCGATATGGGTCACGCGCGCCAAGGCGTTTACGAATGCAGCGGTGGATTTCCCGGCCCATCGCGGGCGGCGATGCCCGGTAATCCATTTCCCGGATAGCGCCTAAGGTCTCGCGAAGCACTTGTTCCTGAACCGCCTTGTCATCCGTCACGCGACGAACCGAATCCAGGGCTTGACGCACAAAACACGGAATACAATCGAAGTACGTTCTCATCTTGCCTTTCTGCCTCGATGCATCTGTTTCAGAGACGTTCCGCCGGAGTCTGCCGGTTAACATGTGCGACCTCTACCGCGAAAGCATGTCGCGCCGTTTTCAGAACACGAGGGTTCGTCCGACATGAAGGGCGGAGCAACCTGCTCTTTGAATGGAAGCAGGATATGTGCCAAACTACGCCAAATAAGGATAGGGATTGTAACTACCGTGAAAATAATAGATTATGGAAAGAGGCCCATAGTGTGCCGGAAGTCGGGCTTGCAATATGCAAGCAAAGACCTCGGCGCCGATGGCAAATTGCAATGGTTTCCGCGCTCTTGATCCTTCTTCAGGTCTTGTGGAAGGCTCGCACCGATTTATGGGTATTGCAGCAAAACCTTGCTATGTCCCACAGGCCGCTAGCCCAATATATCTCGCAGCAGCGCCGTGAGCGTGTGAACCCGATAGGGTTTTTGGATGAAGCCTGCCAGTCCTTTTCCGGCAAAGCGTTCTACGGCGGCGGTTTCGGTGTATCCGCTCGAGAGGACGACCTTTACGTCAGGACGGATGCGTTGGAGTTCGAGCAAGGTTTCGAGGCCGTCCATTCGAGGCATGGTCATATCGAGCAAGACCAACGACACGTCGTCGGCATGGGCGCGAAACGCCTCCAAGGCCTCCAATCCGTCCCGGGCAAGCAATACGGAGAAACCCCGGGACGCCAACATGTTTTCGACGACTTCGCGGACGCTTTCGTCGTCGTCCACGAGGAGTATTTGCCCGGCGCCGCGCCACGCGTCGAGGTCGGCGGCGGGCTCTGCTGAGGCCTTCTCGGCGGGTCCCGGAGCGCTGGGCAGTAGGACGCGGAACACGGTGCCTCGGCCTTCTTCGCTTTCCAATTCGATGGCGCCTCTATGGGCGCGGACAATTCCGAGCACGGCGGCCAACCCGAGCCCGCGTCCCTGGAATTTTGTGGTGTAGAACGGCTCGAAGATACGTCTTCGGGTAGCCGGATCGATCCCGCAGCCGGTATCGCTCACCTCGAGGTAGACGCAATTTCCCGACTCCGGCTCCCCGCCGCAGAACGCCGAGGGGGCATCCGGGCCGTCGATTCGGCACGTGCCGGTGCGTACAGCTATGACGCCTTCGACGTTGCCAACGGCTTCGGAGGCGTTTGTGATAAGGTTCATGACGACCTGGCGGATCTGGGTCGGGTCGACGTTGACGGCCGGGAGTTGGGCTTCGAGATTGTAGTGGAGCGTCACCTTTTTCGAGATCGAAGCATCGAGCAAGTGGGCCATTTCCTCGACCAGTTTCGAGAGGTCGAGGGTCTGAACAATGAACCGGCCTTTTCCGGAGTATGCCAACATTTGGTTGGTGAGTTCGGCGGCGCGGAGCGCGGCGGTCTGAGCGTTCTGTATGTTTTCGCGCGCCGTGGCTTCGGGCGGCATCTCGGCCAAGGCAAGGTCCACGTTCCCGAGAATACCCATGAGCAAGTTGTTGAAATCGTGGGCGATCCCCCCCGCGAGCACCCCAAGGCTCTCGAGCTTCTGCGCGTGCTGCATTTGGGATTCGATACGACGTCGTTTGGCTTCGGACTTCTCGTGTTCACTCGCTTCGATGGCCAACGCCACAAAATCTGCGATCGATGCCGCGAAACTCTGCTCGGGGCTGGTCCACGTGCGGGGCGGCCCGGTATGGACGAAGCCGGCGACGCCGACGATGGTCCCGCCGGAACGAATAGGCGCGTTGAGCGTCGCCGAGGCGTTCGGGCCGAGGACGTCTTGGGCGAGATTCTTGAGCCATTGGGCCCGTGGGTCGCCGTCCGTTGCGAGAACTCGTTTCTCCTCGAGCATGGCGAAGTATTCCTGGTATTCCTCGGCGGAAAATGCACGGTCCGACGAATCGGTGCCCGCGTCTCGATCCTGCCATTGGGCGCACTCGAGTGTTTCCCGTGCCGCGTCAAAGAGCCAAATGCCGCCTCGGGCCACGTCGAGCGCTTCGGTTGCGGTACGGACGATTTCGCCGAGGGTCGCAGTCAGGTCGGCGCTGTTCAAGGCGGCGCTTTTGGCAAGTGTCAAGAGAGCCCTATTAAGTCTGTCTTCCTGTCTGCGACGTTCGAGTTCGGTGGCCATGCGCCCCAATTCGGCTTCTTGCTTCTCCAGCAACTCCTGGGTCGGATCCGGCACAACAGTGATTTTCAGCACTGCGGGCGCCTCGGAAAGGGTCAATTCGCGGTTGATGGCGACGACTCTGAAGGTATACTGACCGAGGGGGAGGTTTTCGTAACGAACTTGGGTGTCCCACGTATCACGCCATTGGCCATCGTAGTTTTCGAGGATATAGCTGTATAGGAGGTGGGCCGTGTGTAAGTCGGCGCCCCGATACCGTACGGAAAGGACCTGGGCTTGGGTAGTTGTAAGTTCGAGCGACCTGGGATAGGCGTATACCGTGTCGGTTACGACTTCTCGAATCTCGATGCGGGGTGGCGACATCGGGCGGGGCACATATCGGACGATGCCGAGCGAGGTGGCCACGAGAAGGGCACCGTCGGGCTCGGGTAGGAGGCCGATAATATTGTTGCTGGGAAGCCCGTCGGCAGTGGTCAGCCACTGAAAATGCGTGCCGTCGTAGCGGTACAGGCCTCCGCATTGCGTGCCGAACCATAGGTGGCCGTTGGCGTCTTTGGCGGAACAGCTGTGGACGTATACCGGCAATTCCCCTTCGTTTCCGTAAGGGGTGAAACGCGCGCCGTCGAAACAGGCGAGTCCATGCCAGGTGCCGACCCAGATACGCCCGGAGTCGTCTTCGAGAATGGATCGTATCGCCTCGCTCGGCAGTCCTTCCATTCCGGCGTACGCGCGGACGTGTCCGTCCTCGATGCGGCATAGCCCGCCGGTATCAATGCCGCCGAACCAGATCCGTCCTTGCCGGTCTTCGAACAGCCGGTCGGGCTTTTGGGGCGTAGGATGGGACTCAAAACCGTCGCCGGTGAACCGCGACACGGTCCCTGGATAGTACGACGTTGTCCAGACGGCGCCGTCGCGGGTCTCAATGACGGCACATTCGCCGTCGTTGCCGAGTCCGTCTTGCGGGCCTGAGAAACGCTTTCCTTCTCCGTCCCACACGGCGTCGACGGACGGGAAACAATAGAGCGCCTCATGAAAGACGCCGACCCACAATCGTCCTTGCGTGTCCTCGAGAATCCCATTGACCTCGCTGGTGAACCGCTTTTGCCGGATCAGCCCATTTGTCTCAAGGCAGCAAAGGGTCGTGTCGCTGCCGAACCACAAGCGGCCTTGGCCTCCTTTGGCGAAGCCTTCGGTAACGGTTTCGTGGGTGAGCACCTCGTGACGTTCCGGGTCGAGACAAGTGAGTCCGGCAGATTTGTGGCCGAACCATAGGAAATTATCGGTGTCTTTGAGCATAGCGACCACCGGGTTTTGGAGCAACCCATCGCGCGTCGTGTAGTGAACAACGTCGGTTCCGTCCAAACAACATGCGCCGCCTTCCGTCCCGACCCAGAGCCTTCCTTCGTGGTCTTCACAGAGCGAGTAGACCAAATCGGCAGGGAGCCCTTCCGCGGTGGTGTAGCGGCCGATGCGCCCTTCGTCCAAACAGAGCAGTCCGTTTGCCGGGGCGCCGAACCATAGCCTCCCACGGCGATCTTGACACAAGGCGAGCACGACGGTGAGGTCAAACCGCCGCAATGCGGCCGGCGCAGCGAAGTGTCCGCCGTCGAAGCAGACGAGTCCGGAGTTCCAAACGGCGCACCAGAGACGGCCGTCTCGGTCTTCCCGGATGAGGTTGATGGCCCCGGCAGGCAGTCCGTCGTTCTCGTCGTAGAAAACGAGGTCTTCGCCGGTCACGGCGGCGAGCCAGTGTTCGGCGCCGACCCAAAGCCGCCCGTGCCGATCTTCATGAAGCGCCCATATCTGTTCGCCGGCCAGGCGGCTGTCGGCGTCGTAGGGAACAAACCGGCGGCCGTCAAACCAGAAGAGCCCGCCGCCCGTCCCTACCCAGAGCCGGCCATTGCGACCTTCGCAAATGGATAAGGCACTGGGTTCCGGAAGGCCGTTTTCAGTGTCGAAGAGGGTAAGCTCGGCCCCGTCCAGACGGCAGACGCCGTTGCCGGTTGCGACCCAGAGGACGCCACGGCGGCCCTGGACGATGTCCACGACGGCGCCGGGCATTCCCGTAGTGCCGTCATACGTACGTACGACCTCTCCCCGTTTCGTACGGGGATTTGGCTCGCCTAGGGATTGAGCGCGCTTACCTCCCATGTCTCTCGTTGCTCTTTCTGCAGCATTTCTTGGACGCGCCGCCGACAGCAGGCTGCGGGGCTCGCCGTCTAGATAGATCTGATGAACGGGACAAGGCTATACCATGGGTCAAGCGTGCGTCAAGGCTGCTGCCGAAACACAAAGTATGCCCGCATAGGCGGGTACGGCTATGTGTGCAGGCATTTGGCCCAGGTCCTGTTTGGATTGTGTGCGCACCACGGCGTCATTCATACGGCAAACATCTGTTTCTCAACGACGCATGGTAGGGTCGGCAGAGGTCTGCTTCAGGTGCTAACGGACAGAATGCCAGGGAGTGGCCGCTACTTACAGACGGGTTCGTTGCCGAAGCGGAGGTCGAGGTATTCTTCGCAGGGGGGATCGTGGTCGGTTCCGCGCCAGATGAGGTCTAGTCGGCGGGCTTCGTTGACGAAATCGCGGCGGCCCCACCGGATCTCGAACGGCAGTTCGTCGCAGTACATGCGGATGTGGTCTTCGTGCGGCGCGGCGATCTCGGACACGGTGACGTCTCCGGCCATGTCGGTCGTTTGAAACGCGGCCCATACGGCCAGCGCGGCGGACATCGGTTCCTGTGTAAGCTGTGCGCCCAACTGGATAAAACCGAGGTCGGGAACTTCGGTGATGAAGGGCCCTACCGGGAGTTGGTTCGGCTCGAGTTCTTCGAGCACCACCCCTTCTCGATCGAGAAGAAACGAACGGTTCTCAACCAACAAGGTGGCAAAGGCCGTCCGCTCCTCGATCGACACAATCACTTTGTTCGGGAAATCGCGTTCGACCCGACACGACTTCACGTACGGCATGGCGAGCACCCGATCGCGCACGCCGTTCACGTCGAGGAACAGCAGATTGTCCGCATTGGTTACGCCGGACTCGGTGATGACGTCCATTTCGTCCAGGACGAGCGCCCCGTCCACGGTGATGGTCTCGACTCGCAGCCGTTCGGAAGTCCGGGCGTAATCGTACAGGGCGTAGCCGCCACCCACGACAACGCCGAGAAAAAGGACCAACTCGCCGCACCGCAACGGAACTCGCCACCACCGCCCCTTCGTTCTTCTTTGCCTTCTGGTTCTCCTGAGGCGTTTCGAGCCCATCAGCGGTTACGGATCTCCTCGAGCAGCGGGTCGACGATGCGGTTGATGTTGCCGGCCCCGAGCACGAGCACGACGTCGCCCCGCTCGAGATCCGGCGCGAGCCGCGCCGGCGCCGCGCCCATCTCGTCCACCAGGGTCACGTGCTCGGACCCCTGCGCCTTGGCCGCATCCACGATGAGACTGGCGTGAACGCCGGGCATGGGTTCCTCGCGCGACGGATAGATATCGGTCACAATTGCCCGGTCAGCTTTCCCAAGCACCCGCGCAAACTCGTCGCAAAAGAACTTCGTCCGGCTGAAGAGGTGCGGTTGGAACACGCAGATCATGCGCTTCGGCTCGAGCCACCGCACGGCTTCCAACGTACTGGCTATCTCCGTCGGATGGTGCGCATAATCCTCGACGACCACAATCCCGTCGTGCTCGCCCCGCACCTGGAGGCGGCGCCGCACGCCGTCATACAGTTCGAGCCCTTCAGCGATGTGCGTGAATCGCATGCCGAGGCACAGGCCTACGGCGCACGCCGCCAAGGCGTTGCGGACGTTGTGTGAGCCTATGGCGTTGATGGACAAGGTTCCGAGCGGCCCGCCAACACCCAACCGCTCGTCCTGACAGGCAACGTCAACGCACGTGCGCATCGAGGCGAGTTGGGACGCCTTGGACCTCGACGTATCGAACCCGCTCGGCCGCACGTTCGAACCGACCAACGAGGCGCCCGATTCGAGCCCATACGTGATGCATACGCTTTGGATGTCCGGGATGATGTCGCGCGTGTTGGCATCGTCATGGCAGACGATCGAGTAGCCGTAGAATGGTACGCTGTTGCAGAAGTCCGTGAACGCCCGCTTGATCTTGTCTATGGTCCCGTAGTATTCGAGATGCTCGGCGTCGATGTTGGTTACGACGCTGATCGTTGGGTGGAGTCTCAAAAAAGAGCCGTCGTGCTCATCGGCCTCTGCGACCAGATAGTCGCCGGTACCCCATCGCGCGTTGGTTCCGCTGCGGTGCAGTATGCCGCCCACAACGCTTGTCGCGCCGAAATTCGCGCGATCCATCAACGCGCTAATCATCGACGTGGTGGTCGTCTTGCCGTGCGTGCCGCCCACGGCTACGGCGTTCGGCTTGAGCCGCATCAGGTCCGCCAGCAACTCGCTGCGGGGAAGCACCGGCACGCCCCGCGCTCTGGCGGCCACTACCTCGACGTTGTCCTCGGCCACCGCCGCAGACATCACGAGGATGCCAGCGTCGCCGATGTGGTCGGGATGGTGCCCCTCGTGGAATTCGAGCCCAAGTTGCTCGAGTCGTCGTGTGATATCCGACGCCACGAGGTCGGAACCCGATACGCTATAGCCCAAGTTCAGCAGAATCTCGGCCAACCCGCTCATGCCGATTCCGCCGACGCCCACGAAATGCACCTTGCGGCTTAACCCGTTCACGCGGTTCTCCTTAACCCTACATATTGTAGGTCGCTCGTCCCAGTATACCAAAACCAGTATTGGCCAAGAAAGGGCGGGCCACACGACACTTTCAGTAGAAGGTGCCCAGCGCCACCACCGGAACTCAGTCCTGCGTCGGTGAGCTGCTGCGTGCTAACGCCACTACTGACAAGGCGTTACATTCTTGAACGCAGCAAGAAGTTCCATGTTGGCTGGTGAGGGGACAGTATCCGTCATCCGAATGCGTTAGGCGTGCGCATATCATTGAGTTTGAGTAAGACGAAGTAGGGAGTCGAAAAGGACTCCCGAAACAACGCTTCTTAAGGTTGCCGTTCGTCGAACGATGATCTAGAATAGGACCAGTTGTCCGAATGGTCACTGTGGCCATTCGAGAGCAACGCTATAAGCTTTATTAGAAAGGGAGACCTGCCATGTCAAACCACACCGCATTGCCCCCCGACGTCCAATCGCAAACGCTCGGCGTTGTCTTCTTCGATCTCTCCCGCTTTGCCGAGTGGTCGTCACCCAATGAAGACGCGCACATTGCCTCGTTTCTGCAGCGGCTTTATGGACTCGCCGCGGAGCGTATCGAGGCCAACGGCGGACGAATCGTCAAGTTCATGGGCGACGCGGGACTCGCCGTGTTCCCGGAGGAATCGGCCGAGGACACAATCTTCGCCATATGCGCATTTGCGCAGGAAGCGCGCGAATGCGCCCGCAAGTTTGGTCTCGACACTTACGTTAACGTCAACATCCACGTCGGGCCCGTTCTCGCGGGTAGTTTCGGCCCGCCGGGCGCCGAGCGGTTCGACGTCATCGGCAAAACCGTGAACATCGCCGCCCGCCTCGGAAGACGAGGCATCACGCTTTCTCCCCAAGCCTTCCGATGCCTGAGCCCTGAAGGCAGGAAACGGTTCGAAAAGGTCACGCGCCCGATTACATACCAATTCCGTTTTTAATCTCGGGCGCGACAGGAGCGGTCGCGCAATGATTGTCTATCATGGCACAACTCATCGGCGCGCACAGCGGATTTGCGTCGAGGGGTTTCGTCCCAAGAAACCGTCGCGCAGGGTGTGGTTCGCGGCCGGCAGAGGCTACGCGCGAATGCGTGCAAAAGTCCAGGCACGCCGGGCGCACGACCGGCCGGTTGTCCTAACCTGTAACGTCGATATCGGTCAGTTGGCCGCCAAACTCGGCAAAAAACGCGTGGTTAGCAAGAGCGGCATCATTGCCATCGATGGCCATGTGCCTATCACCGTCCTGCGCTCGGCGCCCATGACGCCGGATGTGCCGAGCTCTCCAGCCGAACTGGCCGCGTGGATTAACCAACTGCTCCGGCTCAAGCCGCACAAAGGCGTGAGCAAGCGGCATCCGGGAATCGACCGCCTGTCGCGGTGGGTCGCCAACCGCTTTGCGGCCAATCCACGGTGCACCGTTCGCCACACCGAACTCCTCGATATGGCCCGTCGCTGGTTGCCGGAGTACTTTGACGGTGTCGAGGTCGATCCCAAAACGCTCCACGCGCGTCGTAGAATCAGCACCATTGAAGTCGAGGTGGCCGTGGATGTCGACGCCATCCTGCCGGACGCGGATCGCGGCGAAGACGAAGCGCTCGACTGTCTCCTGTCGCCGAAACCCGAACGCCGGGTCCGGGGATTGTCCATTCTCGAGAAACTCGAGGAACCGGATCTTTTCGAGTGGTGCGTTATGTTTCTGGAAGACGAATCGCCGGCCGTGCGCGTCGCCGCGCTTCACACGGCGCGCCGGTGCGCTGACGGCGATCCGGAGCCGCTGACGCCCCTTGCGGCGTCCAAAGACAGGCGCGTGCGCGCAGCCGCCATAGCCGCAATCGCCAGACATGCCGGACAAGACGCGCCGGAGTGGATCGAGTACGGCCTCAAGGATCCCAGCCGCTGTGTACGCGCTGAGACCGCGGCGCTGCTGTCGATGCTCGATCCCGCGAAGTACCGAGGCATCTTTGAACTCGCACTCTACGATCCCAACCCCGGGATTAGGCGCCGCGCCGAGAAACTCGCCGCAGGCAAGGGCTACTGCAAGGCAACGTACTGGCGCGAATAGTCATACGGCGACGCGAAGGGTCCTTGCTGTTGGACCTCTCCGAACCGCATGCTCAGCCATGACCCGGGGTATCGCCGTCACGTTCACGGGAGCACTCGATGGCGGTGCACTCGCGCCCGAAGCCAACCATCCCTACGGCCAGAAAACGCCCGAGTGGTTCTCAGCCGAGGAGCTCGGACACGTGAAATATCATCCCCCAACCGCCGTACGCAAGACGCTCGGGCTCGATCTCTCCTAGCCGCGTCCTCGAAACGGCTTTCGGATCGCATCGCGGCAGACGGTTACGTCGCTCGGCTCCCCTGGCGCGGCGTCACGCCGGAATGCTATTCTGTGCCGCACATCGCATCGAAGGAACGCGTGTCTATGGCGATACTGGAGCGGCTAAAGGAACTGCTTTCACCGGCCGCGGCCCCTGCGGAAGAAGACGAGCGCGACCGCGTGGCCACAGCCACGTGCGTGCTGCTGCTCGAGATGGCGGGTGCCGATGAGGACTTTTCCGCCGAGGAGCGGGAGCACATAATGGCCACCTTGCGGAAGCGGTTCTCACTGTCTGAAGAAGACGCGACCCAGCTTATCGAGGCGTCCAAAGCCGCCCGCGGCCAAAGTTACGATCTCTGGACCTTCACAAATCAGATCAACAAGGCGTGTCCCCCGGACGAGAAAACACGCATCATCGAGGAGATTTGGCGGGTGGTCTACGCCGACGGCACGCTCGACGCCCACGAGGACCATCTCGTCCACAAGTTTGCCCGGCTCTTGAACCTAACCCACCCGCAACTCATTGACGCAAAACTCAAGGTGCTCGACGAAAGAAATCGCTGAATCTGGCCGAGTCGTTCGCAAGCCGTTTGCACGCGAAAGCACAGAAAACCGAGAAAAACGGCAGTTTTATATGACAACCCGCATCGCGCCTGAATGCGGCGAGTGTGTCTCGATCGCGAATTGCAACCAGGAGGGCGCTGGGAGCATAATACGGGATAACGCGCCCGGTGTGCGTGGGAGGGGCGCCGGATTCGGCCGTCAGTCCTGACGGGCGTCAATCCTGAACCGAACGCGGTTGCGGAAAGCACAGGAGGAGTCAAGACCCATGGGTATAGGACGGTTCGCGGGGATGCTGCTTACTATAGCGCTGCTCGTGTGCGCGGGAGCAGCGCTTGCCCAGGAAGACGAAGTAAACGCTGAGGCCCAACCGAGCCCCGTCAACAACCCGACGACACTCGGCGGCGCCTCGGATTCGCTGACGCTGGGCATGATGATGACTGAGGGCGGCCTCGTCCTCTATTTCATCGGCGTCATGAGCTTTGTCACGGTCGTGTGGGCGCTCTATCTTTTCCTCACGGTGACGCCGGGTCGCGAGGTGCCGCCCAGTTTTGTGAAAAGCGCGTTGAATCAGCTTCGCGCGGGCGATCTGCGCAGCGTGTATCAGATGTGCGACGGACGCGACGTCCTCTTTGCCCGGGTCCTTCGCGCCGGCCTGAAGGCCGTGGGCCACGACCGCTACGTGCTCCAAGAGGCCATGGAAAGCGAAGGCGAACGGGCAGCAACCGCCCTTTGGCAGAAGATCTCCTACCTCAACAATATCGGCGTCATTGCCCCGTTGTTGGGGCTTCTGGGCACGGTTTGGGGCATGATTCAGGCGTTTGGGGCCATAGCCATGAACCAGGCCCAATCCAAGAACCTCGCCATGGCCGCCGGCGTGTCGAAGGCGATGGTGACCACGTTCGCCGGCCTGTTGCTGGCCATACCGGCGTTCTTGGTGTACTACTACCTGCGCGGCCGTGTTATCAAGATCGTTGCGACCGTTGAGGCCCATGCCAGCGAGGTGCTCGAGGTGTTGACCCGGAGGCAAGAACAATGAAATTCGGCCGCGGCCTGCAAGAGGAAGCCGAAACCATCCAAATGGCCCCCCTCATCGATATCATATTTGTAACGCTGGTGTGCTTCATGACCACGTCGGTCTATGCCACGCTTGAGCGCGAGATCGATATCACGTTGCCCACGGCCTCGAGCGCCGTGCAGGACGACCGCACGCGCGGCGAGATCTACATCAACCTGAAGAAGGACGGCACGATCACCATAAGTGAGCGCCAGGTGACCATCGCCGAATTGCAGGACGTGCTTAACCGAGTGGCTGAGTATTTCCCCGGCGGCAGCATCATTATCCGCGGCGATCGCGAGGCCATACTCGGCAACGCAATAGCCGTGCTTGATTGCTGCAAGAACGCCGACATTCAGAACGTCTCATTTGCGGCTCTGCCCCCGGAGCCCGAAGGAGCCGAGTAGCATGAAGGCCGCAGCCATTCTGAGGTTTGGCGGCCTCGCGGCGGTGTTCGGCCTCGCGGCGTCGGCCCATGCCGAGGCCCCCGGACAAGTGCAGATCGACATTGCCAACGGGTGCTTCCAACGGGGCTTCTACGAAGACGCCGCCGAAGAATACCGGACCTACCTCAGCGAATACCCCCACGGGGAACACGCCGCCGTCGCCCTCTACCGTCTGGGCGAGTCCGAATACGCCCTATCCAACTACGAGGCCGCACTCGAGGCCTTGAGCCGGTTCCTGAGCGTCGAGTCCGACGCCGAATCGCGGCGACGCGGCCTCCTGCGAAAAGGCGAGACGCTCTACCGGCTCGAGCGGTTCGACGATGCCGCGGCCACCCTCGAACCGTTGACGCGCGACGCCGATGTCGAAACGCGTTGTGAAGCGCTCTATTACCTGGGCAAAACGTTCCACGAGGCCGGCAACATGGATGCCGCCGTAAAGGCGCTTGACGGCGTCGCCCAGATAGCCCCTGACAACCCGTTCGCACATTTTGCCCGGTATCAGCTCGCGTTTGTCTACATCTCGACCGGACAACTCGAAAACGCCGCCGTCGAGTTCTCGGCGGTGGCCGAATCCGGCGCGGACGCCGCCCTGCGCATGGAGAGTCGTTTTCGCGCCGCCGAAACCTACGACAAACTCGGGTGGTTCGACGCGGCCGTTAAGGCCTACACCCAGCTCCAAGAAGAGTTTCCCGGTTCGGACTATGCCGAACGGGCGATCTACGGCCACACGTGGGCGCTGTTTCACGCGGAGAAATTCAGCGAGGCGCTTAGGGCCGCCGACAGATTTGTGATCGACCATCCGAATTCGGCCCGAACCGTGGGCGTCCGTTATCTACGCGGCAATTGCCTCCAACAACAACAGAAATACGATCAGGCCCTCGAGGTATATCGCGAGATTCGCAAGAGCCATCCCGACTCCGAGTTCGCAGAACTCGCGTACCACAAGACGGCTTGGGTCCTGTATCTGAAAGGCGACTTGAATGCCGCAAAAAACGAGGTGCTCGCCTTCCTCGACGCATACAAGCGCACCCAGCTCATCGGCGAAGCGGGCTTCCTGCTGGGCACTGTCGAGATGGCCCAAGGAAACTACGGCGACGCCTACGAAGAATTCCGGTTGGCTGCCGAGAAGTACCCGAACAGCGAGTTTGGCGCCGACGCCTTGTATAAATCGGCAGAGTGTCTGGCGTTGCTGGACCGCGCAGAGGAAGCCGCCAAGACCTTCGAAGCCTTTGCGAGAACGTATCCCGGCAATCCCCTGGCCGAAGAGGCCATTCTCCGTTCCGGCGACGCGCGGTTCTCGAGCGCACTGTTCGCCGAAGCCGTCGACGAATACAAACGGATCCTCGAGTCGAATCCCGCCCCAAAGGTGGAAGAACACACCCTGTATCGCACGGCCATCGCATACCATAATATGCAGAATCTGAGCGCCAGCGCCGCGACGTTTCAAACCATCATCGACAAGTTCCCCGAAAGCGTGCACGTCCCGGAGGCCTATCGGCGCATCGGGGATTACCGATTCAAAGAGCAGAACGACCTTGTCAAAGCCATCGAGGCGTACCAGGCCGCTTACGACGCCGCACCCACGGGGCCACATGCGGGTTTCGCCTTGCGCGGACTGGCAATCGCCCGCCACGAGAGCAAAGACTTCGCGGGGGCTGCGGCGGCCTTTCTTCGCGTGATGACCGAGTTCCCCGACGTCCCGCTTAACCAAGAGGCCTATGCGTGGAGCGGCCAGTGGCTTTTCGACCAGCAACAGTGGGATCGCGCCGCCACAGCCTTCCAGGCGTTGCTCGAGGCGAACCCCGACTACCCGAATCCGGAACGCGCTCGTTACAAGATTGCCGAGTGCGCCGAGTTCGCAGGCAAGCCCGACGAGGCCATCGCCAAGTTCGAGGCCGCGGCCGCTGCCGCGCCGGGAAGCGGTACGGCCCTCGACGCGACGTTCCGTATGGCGAAACTTTACGAGAACCAGGGCCAATTCGATAAAGCGATGCGTCTCTACGAAGAGGCGGCAAACGCCAATAAAGGCGACACCGCGGCCCGCGCCCGATTCCGGCTCGGCGAGTTGCACGAGGCCAACGAGGACTTTGACGCCGCCGCGCGGAGTTACATGCGCGTCGCCATCCTTTTCCTGCATGAGGAGTTGTCGCCGGAGTCGCTCTGGCGTGCGGCACAGTGTTTCGAGCGATCGGAGGGCGTCGACCGCGCAAAACAAATCTACCAGGAAGTCGTTGGCGACTATCCCGAGAGCGAGCAGGCCGCTAAGGCCAACGCGCGGCTGGCAGAACTCGAAGCAAACTGAGGACGTGAGACCATGATTGATCGAAGGTGGATGTTTGCTCTCAGTGTGGGGCTTTCGCTCGCGGCCCACGCGGTGGTGGTGATATTTGCGCCCAACATCACCGTGGTAGGCGCGATCGAACTGCCGCCCGAGCTTGCGCAACGGTATCGGGTGCGGATGCTTGACGAGCCGCCGCCGCCCCTCGAGCCCCCCGAGCCGCGCCCCGGCCTGGCAACCAAGCCCGAGGCCATACGTGACCTGCTTACGCGCGACGCCGAAGAGCTAACCCCCATCGAATCGCTCTTAAGGAAGACCGTCGACGTCCCACTCCTCTCCGAACGACTCGCCGGCGAGGAGGTGGCGCGTGAGTACGAGCTCGGCCAAGACGCTGCCGTCGCCGAAACCATCGATGCCAAGATTATCGAGATTGCCGAGACCACGGCCCGCCGCGACGTCGAGGTGGTCCGGCGCCTGGTGCGGCCTAGTCCTGTGCGCGTCCTCGAAGAGCACGAGACGCCGGTATTCCGCGGCGAAGTAGACCGCGCCGTCGACGAAGTGCTTTCTTTCGGGAAACCTCATCCGGCGGACGGTGCCAAGCGGCCCGAAGACGCGGCGGCCCGCGCGCAAGCCGCCATCGAGGGCGGCGTACCCACGCCGGATTCCGCAATCACCCAGGATCCGGTGGACGTTATGGAACGCACACTGGCGAGCAGCCAAGTTGCGGAAGCCATTCGCCGCGAAACCCCCTACGAGTTCATCGACGACCTGGTCGGCGTGACAATAGACACGTATCTACCCCCCGATGAAGATAAAGGTTACTTCCGGTTGCGGATCGCCCCGAAGAAAGGCGAGGCAATCGAGGTGTTGCCGAAAGACCTAACCTTCATCATCGACGCATCGAAAAGCATCGCCCAATGGAAGCTCAACGAGACGATCAAAGGCGTGATTCAGGTCATCGCCGCCCTTCGGCCGGAAGATTGCTTCAACATCGTCGTGTTCCGCGATACGTCCACCTCGTTCAAGCCCGAGCGCGTCCCGGCTACGCGAGAAAACAAGGCCGCCGCCGAAACGTTTCTCGAAGGATTGGAACGAGGCGGCGAGACGGATGTGTACCGCGCGATCCGGCCCGTACTCGGTCAGGCGCCGCGCGACGGCCTTCCCGGCGTCGTATTCGTCATCAGCGACGGCAAGCCGACAACGGGGATCCTCGATGGACGCACCATCATCAACGCGCTTACGGCCGAGAACAAACAGGGCAACACTATTTACGCGTTTGGTGGCGGACGCACCGTGAACGAGCAACTGCTCGACCTGCTTGCCTATCGCAACAAGGGCGCGGCGAAAGTCGCCGAGCGCATTGAGGAAATCCAGCAAGAACTGCCCGAGTTCATCGGCCGTCTCCAAGATCCCATCCTCGTCGGACTCGAAGCGGACTACGGGAGCACCGCCCACAACGAGGTCTACCCAAAAGAGATCCCCGACTTTTACAAAGGCCAGGTCGTCACCGTCTACGGACGGTTTGACCCCGAAGAGGAAAACGAATTCGTCATGCGACTGCGCGGCTTGGCCGGTGACAGGAAGAAAGAAGTCTTATTCCGTGCCGACCTCGGGGAGGCCGCTTCCGGGGACGCTCAAATCGCCTACAATTGGGCCTTCTCGAAGATATACGACCTCATCGGCGAGATGTATCTCGAAGGAGAAACCCCCGAACGCCTCGCCCAGGTCCGCGATCTTAGCCGCAAATACGGCATACGGACGAGCTATGACGAATAGAGGCTTGTGCCGGCGACGGGCTTGGCGTGAGCGCTGATGCCGTCCGCAGAGCGCCAACGCGGATTGACCTGACAGGAGCGCGTGACCATGAGGACTTTTGATGAAGTACATGCTCTCTCTGCTGAGGACAGGACCTTTCTAGCTGACGTGAAAGGGCTCGTCCGCGGTTTTCTGCCCGATGTGCTGTGTATTGTAATGGGAGATTACAAGGAACACTACACGTGTGCTGGTTACGCGAGGGCGCCAAAGGTTATACTAAGTATAGCAGACCGTTCGGCCGTTCAGGTTGGCCCACAAAGAAAGGTTTTTCTGTGCCATGAAGACTTATACGGCTGTCGTTGAGCACTGTCCAGACACGGGATTGTACGTGGGATACGTACCTGGTTTTCCCGGGGCACATTCGCAGGCGGAAACGTTGGATGAGTTGAACCGTAACCTACAGGAAGTCCTCGTCATGCTCTTGGAAGACGGTGAACCGCAATTGGACGCGGAGTTTGTCGGCACGCAGACGGTAACCGTCAGTTGACCATGCGCAAGTACTCTCCGCTGAAACCGCGCGAAGTTGCCTCGTTACTGGAATCGTTGGGATTCGTGGAAGTGCGGCAACGCGGTTCACACAAGCAATATCGGCATCCAGACGGCCGAGGCACGACTCTGCCGTGGCATCAAGGGGCGTGACATATCGCCAATCCTGTTGCGTCAAATTGCCAAAGACATCGGCCTTACGATTGATGAGTTTCTAAAAAAGAAGCAGGAGGCGAACGGTAACCCACTGTAGCAAAGCTCAGCGGGTCGGGACGGTACAGGCGCCTTGCGATGGCGGCGGAATGCGGTGGTATGCGGGGAGAGCAATCTTTGCGCTTCCTCCTTTCAAGGTGTAGCGTCAAGCAGCGAATTGTGGAAACGGGCCTGCTTACGGTTGTCGTTGTTGCTGTTTTCCCATACTCAATGGACCGAGAAAGCCAACTCGTTCCCGTAACGAGAAGAGAATACAGCGATCTGCCGCCGTACTTCTTTGTTCTCGGGAAGTCGCCCGATCAGAATGACTTCACATTAGTTGCCGTCTTGGATTTCAGCACACGGCTCTGGGAAGACCTCGGTCGTACGAACAGCAGGGCAACGGTGCAAGCTCGACTGCACGAGGGATGGCCCGGTGCGGCCGTCCTCTGGGGCACAGACGATCCTAAGACACATAATTTCTACATCCGGCCGGAGTCGGCTTTTGAGATCGCAACGGGGGTTAACCGTCGGCTGATTGATGCGGACCCAAACGATATCGCGTTTGCGAAGAGAGGTTTCAGACTCAGGGTCCTCGAACATGCGGCAGACGGGTCTTCCGAGAAGATACTCTTGGAGTTGCACCGAGGCAATTTCCCAGAAGTCTACCTATATAAGGTTATCTCAGGGGACCCAATTCCGCTGGGCTACAGACTAAGGACAAGAGGTATTGTTGTTGTCTCCGCATTCAACGGCTTCGTGGCAGCCTTGCTCTGTTTCCCGCTCGTCTACGTGGGCCAGAAACTCGTCTCAGCTTTTCATGCACGGTGAGAAGACCAAGTAGCGGCATGACTTTTGGGGATTTCACGAGTTGTGCTAGAGCGGAGTCCAACGGGGGCTATGGGGCGTTACAAGGAATTCATGGATCAACTGCGACGTTACGACAAAGGGAAGTCGCGTGCTGCTGCGTCCGCCAAAACTGTGCGTTCGAACAACGCGTCCCTGCGGCTGAAGGGAGTCCCGAGTGCATATGACTTACGGCGGCCCTCTCCGCCTGGCAAGCGCATGGAATATTGCGGCCGGCAGGGAAAGCTCAAATGTGCAACGTGCACTATCGCGGACCTACGGCACGGACGCGGACCTTGTGCATGAACGGCTCGCGCTTATCCGGAGGGTCCTTGACACGTTTGTCGCCCGGTTCGGAGATCGGCCGTGCCGCGTCTTTCGTTGTCCGGGGCGTATCAATCTGCGTGGCATGCACGTGGACACGCACGGCGGGTATCTGAACCTTATGACCCGCCACCGCGAATTCGTCGTGGTCGCGGCCCCGCGAGACGACCGCACCGTAACCTGCGTCAACATCGCACCCGAGTTCGACGAAACGAGTTTCGGCATCGAGGCCGAACCGGCCTCTCCCCCACCCCCCGGCCATTGGGCCAACTACCTCCGTGGCTGCGTTAACGTTGCCCGGGGCGTGTTCCCCGATACCGAGTTCGGGGGCACGGCGATGGCCGTCGGCAGCGACATTCCGATCGGGGCCGCCCTGAGTTCGTCGTCGGCGTTGTGCGTGGCGTGCCTGACCGCCATACTCGCATGCCACGGCAAAGCGCTCGAGCCCGAGGCGTTGATCCTTGCGGCACGCGATGCCGAATGGTGTGCGGGTTCACGATGCGGTGTGAGCGACCAAGCGGCGATGGTCCTTGGCGGGCCGAACGAACTCGTCAATATTGCCCTGCTTCCGTGGCAGCTTGATACGTCCACGGCGCGCAGACTGACTTTCCCCGAGGATCTCGAAGTCCTCGTCGTCAACTCGTACACGAGCCGCAGCCTCAGCGGCGCCGCTGCGCTCGCGTATAACCGCAACCGATTCGCCTATTCGCTCGCCCTCGATGTACTGCGCCACCAGATGCGCGCACTCGGTTGGCCCGAACGGCTCGTCGGCAAAGCGATTCGCCTGTCGAACCTGTCTCCAGATTTCTTCGCGGAGGTCGGCGGCAACCGCGCGATTCTGGGCCTGTTGCGGGCAGTTCCCGAGACAATTTCCCTTTCCGAGCTTCGCCGGCGTTACGAATTGCCCAGCTTTGACGAAGCCTACGAGCGTTACTTCGGGGCCGTCTCGGAAGACCAGCGCCCGAAGACCATTGCGTTACGCGGGCCGCTCCTGTTCGGTATCGCCGAATCCGAACGGGCACGGGTATTTCCAGAAGCCTTGACTGTCGGCGACATTGAAATGGCAGGTACGCTCATGACGATCGGCCATGACGGAGATCGCGTGGTTGCTCCGGATGGTTCGGCGTTTGTGTATGACGTCAGCGACGCCGCGCTCGATGCGTTCGTCGAACGCAACGTGCCGATCGCTCAGATACCCGGCGCTTACGGCGCAAGCAGTCCCCCACTCGATGTCCTGGTGGACGCGGCCATCCAGGCCGGCGCGTTGGGCGCATGTCTCACCGGCGCCGGCATCGCCGGGACGGTTCTGGCGCTGTGCAATACCCAAGACGCGCCCACCGTGGCCGAAGCCGTTCGGCAACGGCTCGCTTCTCCTGAGTACACCCGCGTCTCCGGCCGCCAGGCCCCTCTCGAAGATCGTGAAGTCGCCTCGGCCGTAGTCACAAACCACGCCACCGCCGCCGCCAGCGAACTCGTCCTCTAAGCAAAACAGGGACTGTCCCAAGCGAGCGAAGCGAGCCGGGACTGTCCCTGTTTTGCGCTCCCCCCAGCGAAGCGAGCCGGGGACCGTTCCTGTTCTGCGCGGGACCGACCCCGTTCTTGCGGCCAGCCGGGAGCCAGAAAAGGTCGATTGGGAAGGTTCCCGAGCCTATTCAATCATATGCTGTCAAGAACTGGACCACGGCAGCGCGGACGTCTTCGACGGTGCGCACGTTCGTCGGGAGAAGCGACTCCAGGAACCCGCGGCATTGGGCAAGCCATTCAGTGCCTGCGCCGAGGAGGCACCTCTCGTAGCCATCCCGTGCGTCGAATGCGACCTCGTGTGAACCCGAATCACCTATCGCGTACACCTTCTCGACGAGCCGCCGAGTCCCCGTAACGCCCCGTTTTACCCGCAGAAACACCAGCAGTTCGAAGCGGTTGAAATGGGCCGACGGAACGCCGTTATCGAGGCAAACCTGCGCGTGGGCCTCGTCGAGATCATCCGCGTGCAAGTTTGTCGCCAGCATATGGCCCTTTGTCGGCAAGGCGCAATAGGCGCGCAGATCGCCGCCCCAAAGGTAAGCGAAATACGGCCCCGCGCCAATCTCGTGGCACACGTAGCACCGCTTCGGCCCGCTGTCCACACCCCGGACAGCCGCCGGCGTCGCGGCCACGAGTTCTACGGTCGCAGGAACCAAATTGAGCAGCGCGCACATGACGGTTGTCTTGCCCGCACCCCCCGGGGATGCGCCGACCATGAACGACACGCCCCGACTTACCCGCGCCATCAAATACGCGGCCACGTCGATATCCAGCGTCCCCGCATCGAGCAGGTCCAGAATCGACAACATTCGCCCGCCCCGCTGGTTGCAGCGGTTCAGCTCCGCGCAATGACGGAGTACCTGATTGTCGGCAGACCTCACCATCCTCTTGCCCCGGTCATCTCAGTTCGCTGTACGTTGCTTGGCCCAAACAACAGGCTGTCTAGGCGCCAACGGCGTAAGAGGTCCGGCCGGTTCGGGCGCTCATGACAACCCGTGGCAGCCTCGTGCGAGAGGTAGAGTCGCAAAGGACGAAAAGGACCTAAGCGTGCACGTCCCTTCCGATCCCGTTAACGCTGCCCTCTTGTTTCTCAGTTTTCGTTTCTAAATTCGCGGCAAAGCCGCGACGTGTTCTTTGAGTGCGGCGACGACTTCGTCCTGCTGCTCGCAGGTGAGTTCGGGGTATATCGGCAGGGCCAGCACTTCTCGGCTGGCCTGGATGGCCACGGGGTAGTCGTTCTCGCTGTATCCGAGATGGGCGAAACATTCCTGCCGATGGAGCGGCACGGGATAGAACACCGCGCAGCCGATGCCCTTTGCCCGAAGCGATTCGATGGCCCTATCGCGCGCCGGGAGCCGCACTACGTACTGGTGGTAGACGTGATAATTACCTGCCCGCTCGATGGGCGCGACCATCTCGGGGACATCCGCCAATTGCGCCCCGTAATATGCCGCCCTTTCTCTACGCTGCGCATTCCACGTGTCCAAGTGCTTCAGTTTCACGCTCAAGACCGCCGCTTGCAAGGCGTCCAATCGGCTGTTCGTGCCCACCAGGGCGTGGCGATACGCGCTGTCCTGGCCGTGGTTCCGCAACAGGCGCACACGCTCGGCAAGTTCCTCGTCGCGTGCCGCCACCATGCCGCCGTCCCCCGCCCCGCCCAGGTTCTTGCTCGGGTAGAAGCTGACACCGGCCGCGTCGCCGAGCGTACAGGCGAGTCGGCCCTTATACCGCGCCCCCAGGGCTTGTGCGCAGTCTTCGATGACGCGTAACCCGTGTCTTTCGGCTAGGGCAAGGACCGGGTCCATGTCCGCGCATTGCCCAAAGATATGAACCGGCATCAGCGCCTTCGTTCTTTCAGTAATCTTCGATTCGATCTGCACAACGTCAATGTTAAAAGTATCCGGTTCGATGTCGACGAACACGGGAATGGCGCCGACGTTGGCGACCGCGCCGGCCGTCGCGAAAAACGTAAACGGACTGGTGATTACCTCGTCGCCCGGGCCGATGCCCGCCGCTCGGAGCGTCAGCAACAGCGCGTCCGTGCCCGACGCCACGCCCACGCACCGAACCCCGTTCAGGTACTCCCCCATTGCTCGCTCGAAACCCTCGAGGAAGGGCCCGCCGACGAATCCTTGCGTCTCGAAAACCTCAGAGACAACGGCCTCGATCTCGGTTTTCAGCGCGACATACTGCGCCCCCAAATCGACCAGCGGTACAGCCATAACACTGTTCCCTCCAAAGGTTTGGCCGAGCCTACCAAACGCTCTCCCTCGGGTCAAGCCGCGCAGAAATACCTTCTCGAACTGGAATAGAACGTCTTCCGCTCGTGTTGCCAAGCGCGGGGTTGGTGTGTAGTGCAACGCGCCGGAGGGGGCTTCACGCGGTGGACGGGCTATCCTCGATACCTTCGACCCATGGCACGGTCTGCGTGTTCTTCGCGTTTGGCTGCGACCGCGCGCGCTACGACACACACATGCTTCTCGAGTACTTCAAAAGAAACAGGTGGCGCATCACCTCCCGGCTGCCCGACGCGGACGTCATCGTAATGTGTTTGTGCGGATTCACCCAGGGCAACGAAGACCGCAGCCTGAAAGTGCTTGCCCGAACCCTCAAGAAGAAACGCCAAGACGCCACGCTGCTTGTGATGGGCTGTCTCGCGGGCATCTGCAAAACGAGAATCATCGGCGGGTTCGACGCCATTCCCATCAGCCTCCACAATTCGACCCAGTTGGACGAGTTCATCGGGGCCGAGGTGCCGCTTCTGGAGGTGTTTCATAATCGAAGCATGTTTGCAGCGCCGAATAACGCAGAAATCCGATACATAGACGCCATCGACAACCTCTGCACTAAGTTTTCCTTTTCGACGGAACCGTTTGTGGCTGCCATGACCCGTTTGATCTGCAGGCCCACGTCCATTTTCCCGCCGCCCCAACAGCGGCTGTGTAACGTCCGGGTGGCTACGGGGTGTCTCGAGGATTGCACCTACTGCGCAATCAAAAACGCCTCCGGCAGACTACGATCCAGGCCGCTCGAGACCATCGTCAAGGAATTTCGCGCTGGTCTGGCCAACGGATACACAACAATCAAGTTG
>Ga0180438_10001686_pt1 | contig 38428 bp, 51 predicted proteins | sample SS_ome_12_FD_132455 | JGI IMG/M metagenome (GOLD analysis project Ga0180438, IMG submission 132455) | Hypersaline lake sediment archaeal communities from the Salton Sea, California, USA - SS_3_D_2 metaG | ecosystem: Environmental > Aquatic > Non-marine Saline and Alkaline > Hypersaline >... | reverse complement strand
ATTCACTGCCCTGCTGAAAACCGATTTTATTGATGGTAATGATTACCGATTCAAAATCGCCAATAGCAGTGACTTCGCTGTCATCGTCACTCAACAAAAACCGGAGGTACCCGGTTTCCCCGGATGAAGTTCCCCCGGGCAAATATCCCCCAGGTGAACCTGCACATCCTGCCATCAACACAGCCACCAGAAATAGACTTGCCAAAATAGCTCCATATTTTCTCATTTCTTTCCTCCTATTACGTGATCACGTGTGCAAAAGCTACGCATCACACTGTCGATACCAGTATTCATTCGCCGTTGACAAGCTCGATTTCCACAGCCACGATAGTGCCGTCTTCATCAATCGTGCCCTCGATCTCGGCCATTAGTCCTATTGCAGGCGTACCTTCAATTTCAGCCCCGGTAACGTTGACAGACCATTCCACATCCCCCAGGCGTACTGTCCACATGTCACCGGCTATTGCTAGGATGGTTCCCTTGAACTCGATCTCTCCATCCGAAAGGCCGTCGCATATCTCCCAGTATTCCTGATTTGGCCCGCTTTCACTCTCTCGTGGCACTATCAGGTACCGCCCATCTTCGACTTCAATGGTGATGTCAAAGACAAAATTCACGGTCGGTCCCGCTGCCTTGACCACAAAAGGTATCGGAATTGTGATCACGATTCCGTCCGGAGGAATCGGAATATCGATCTTGTAACCGTTGGTTAGAGTTACCGTGGCCCCACACACGTAGATGCGAACTTTGCTGTAAATACCTGGCTCAATGTATCCTTCCCAGATTGCAGTAGCATTCTTCCCAACAAGATCCAGCAGATCGACGGTCACGGGCTCAAAATCCTCTGGCTCAATCCAGTCATCAGATCCAGTGGGCTGAAAAGCGATTCCGCAGATAGTGACGTTTACCGAAGAGAACAGCCCGATGGCGGTATCCTCATCGTCATCATCACTCAACAGAAGCCGCATGTACCCGTCTTCCTGGGGTGAAGTTCCCCCGGGCAAACCGGCGCAACCTGCCAGCAGCAGTGCCACCAGCAATAGGCTTGCTAAGATAGCTCCGTATTTTTTCATTTCTGCCCTCCTTTGTGCTCCCTTGATACACTTTATAACGGAAAATTCGAAAAAACGTCAGGTGTAATTCATTACTGGTACGATGGGCAGGATTGCGATAGCCGCAAAACAGTCTCTCCTGTCCATGCTTTTACTTGAGCAGCTTCGCCTCCTGCCGGGCTCCACTTTCATTGAGCTGGAGCTTGAGCATGTACGTACCGTCGTCGCCGGTCGCCATCACGGTAATATCGAAGGTATAGATCGTAACCATGTCAGTAGTGACCTCGAATGGGACCAGCATATGCACTATGCCGCCGGGCACGTTCAAGTCTAGAGTCTGCCCTGTTAACTTAAGCTTGCCGTTGACTTCGCTCACATAAATACGTACACGTGCATACTGCCCTGCTGGAACATGGCCCCGCCAAATTTCTTGAAACTGTTCTCCCTGAAGCCGGGTCAGGTCCACGGTTCTTATGTCCGGCGTGAACTCTAACCATTTGTCTGAACCTAAGGTCTGCATCCTCACTCTCGAAATTGTGATGTCAAGATACTCGAAGTCATTGATATCATCGGGCTCATCGCTCACAAGGAATGCGAAATTACCGTCCGGGCTGGGTACCAGGGCTGGCGGGTTGAACACAGATCGTACCACCAGGCTGCCAACAATGGCCAGAACCAGTAGTGCAGCTGTTGCCCAAAATGCACGCCGCGAAATTAGCCTTAGTAATGGCGAACCTGCTGTCCCTTGCCGCCGTTTACCCAGGGCTGCGTGCAACTTCTGTCTGGCTGCTCTCTTGCCGTCAGCCGACGGCGCAAAAGCGTAGGTCTTTTGAACGTCATACGTAGATTGGAGCAAAGGTCTTAACTTTTCTGAATACGCCGGGTAATCGGACAGACAATCTACCAGACTATCCCCGCCATTCATGCGGTCTATACACTCATCCAGTATGCGGTCAAAATCTTCGTTCACGATCGCTGCACTCCCATAATCGTACGCAGCTTTTCTAGAGCCGCTCTCTGCATCTCACGCACTGCGCCCTCAGCTTTGCCCAAAGTATCACCGACCTCCTTCGCAGTCAGTCCGCCGAAAAACCGCAGGGACAAAACTTCTCTCTGTTCTACGGTGAGCTGCTTCATAGCCTCGGTAACCCGCTCAAACTCCAGATTTTTTTCGGAAGTATCCGCCGGATCATCTTTTGCCAGTAGCTCCACTGACTCAATCGGTGTCGTAGTGCGCTTATCCATTTTCCTGAGATGGTCTACAGTCAGGTTATGCGCAATGCGGAACAGCCATCCCTGCATCGGAATACCTCGCTCTTGATAGAAGTCTAGAGCCTTAAGTGCTTTCAAAAAAACCTCACCGGCAATGTCTTCAGCTTCTTCTCTGTTGCCGATACGGACATAAACATATCGTGCAATCTTGTCGTAGTACTCCTCGTACAAACCAGCAAGCCGGATTTCATGGTCATCTTGAGGATTACCTTTATTCATGCATTTGTCCCGGTTCTATTATAAAGCATCAGATATGCCGGGGACTTTGGCACGGGGGCGATCCTTTCCTCTACTGTATATAACGAAATTACGCCTATGATGTCAGCTTATCATAAAGGCCGGCGTGCATTTCTGGAACCAGCGGTATTCCCTTGGGGGGCGTTGTTTGCATTCAGCGTGAAGGCAAACGCAGTAGCATACGGGTCTTATCAGCAAGTTTGACCCTACATGGTGAAATTGCACAAACGAGAACGTTGTGCAGCTAAACCTAGCCTCAAAGCAAGCGACGATTCACTCATTGGTAGCGCATACCGGATTCGAACCGGTGATCTCCTCCTTGAGAGGGAGGTGTCCTAGGCCTCTAGACGAATGCGCCACGCGTGCCTATGGTAGCAAAAAGTGCCAGAAGTTCACAACTTCTGCTCATACTGTCACAAGACACCGTGATGGGTGCACCGGCGTGGAACGATACCGATAGTAGCAGGATGAGTTTTGCAGGATACGAGCCTGGTCTGGTGACAATCGCCGGCTGGTCCAGCTATCAACCTCGCACAGCCTCGAGTTCTTCTTCGGCGAAGCGACTGACCGCCGGCAAGCCTTTCGACTCAAATCTCACCATGTACCAGAAGCGAAAGGCATCCTTGACAGGTTCTTTGTCCACGATCCCGTTGCGGTCTCTGTACGGCGAAGCAGAGTTAGAACTGACTTTCACTTTGCTGCCCTTCCTGAACTTGGGCACTCTGCCACGATATCCCCGGGGGAGGTCATACTCTCTACGTTTGACGGGGTCCATGAGGGTAGCGTAGGCCTCGTTTATTTCCTGCATTTTCTTGCTCGCGTCCGAACCTGCTGGATTCCTGTCTGGATGATATTGAAAGGCCAGCCTGCGGTATGCCTCTCTTATTTGCTCCGTGCTGGCGTCTGGTGCAACGTCCAACAGTCTGTAATAGTCCTGCTCACCCTGCATCGTTTATGTTCTTTCTTTGCTGCTTTTGCCGTCGCGCCGCGGCAGCAATTTCAGGCCTCTGGCAGAAGCATCTGACCTGAACTAATTAAGCTTACCTCAATTGCTGTGCATATTTCAATAGGGGAACTGTGTTGAGCCCGGTAGCTTTCCAGCCGGTTTCTTCAACCGCGAAGGGAGATCCTGATTTATCGAGATTCACGCCTGGAATTTAGCAGGGTGATCGTTGGCTTCTGTCTCGGAACTGAACCCGGCAGAAGGGTTGAGTTCCAACCAGAAAGCGGCAACCGTAGAAATCGGGAATGAAATTGGCTGGGGAGGAAGGATTCGAACCTTCCCTGCCGGATCCAGAGTCCGGTGTCCTACCGCTAGACGACTCCCCAGTACACCGAATATTATAGCTATTTCTGCTATTTGGAGCAACGAAAGAGAATCGAAACGCTCGAGTATCCTACTAGTTGGCAACCGAGAGCGCCATTAACGCTTGGTGTATTGTGGTGCCTTGCGCGCGCGCTTCAGTCCGTATTTCTTGCGTTCTTTGATTCTGGCATCCCGAGTGAGTAAGCCTTCCTTACGCAGCACGGGCTTGAGGAGCTCATTCTCTTTGGCAAGAGCCCGGGCAATGCCATGGCGAATGGCTGCAGCCTGGCCGCTGAGACCGCCTCCGTTCACTTTGACCGTCACGCGAAATTTGCCCATGGTGTCAGTGGACAAGAGAGGATGCTCGATCATTCGGCGATGCTCGAGGCGAGTGAATGCTTCCTGATAGGGTTTATCATTTACAGTTATCTCCCCCTTGCCAGGGAAAAGTCTGACCTGGGCTATGGCACATTTGCGTTTGCCTGTTCCCCAAACGTAACTTTCCTCGCTCATAAGTTATCACCCTTCCTTTGGCGACTTTTCGCTTGCACCGGCTTTGCTGCGAGTGCCACCGGATTTTCCCTGTCCCTTTCGTTTAGATTCAGGACGATGCGCCGCGGACGCTTCGGCTGCACGGCGTCCGACGGAAACTTGGGCCTGGTGGGGATGCTCATTTCCAGGATAAACCTTCAGTTTCTTGAACATGGCCCGGCCCAGACTGTTATGAGGCAGCATCCCCTTAACCGCAAGCTCAACCACACGCACCGGGTCTTGACTGAATAGCTGTTTGAAGCTTGCGCTCTTCAAGCCGCCAGGATATCCAGAGTGTCTATAGTAGATCTTCTGTTCCGCTTTCCTGCCAGTCACCTTCACTTTGGCCGCGTTGATTACCACCACGTAGTCTCCAGTATCGATGTGAGGAGCATACATGGGCTTGTGCTTGCCCATAAGGAGTTGAGCTACCTGGGTAGCCGTTCTCCCCAGCGCTTTGTCGGCGGCGTCAACCAGCCGCCATGACCGCTTGATGTCTCTGGCTCTTGGACTGTAAGTTTTCATTTCACTCAACAAAGCAACACAGGCCTAGTTGCCCAAAGGCCTAGCATACTTCACATCCATCAGGCATAACCCGCACGGGGGAGACAGGGGGCCGGCTAAACCTGGACTCCTAGCCTCCATTATATCATGCAAAGCTTCGACGCTTGTCTTGCCTCGGCCTAACTTGATTAAGACGCCTACTGTGCTTCGTACCTGGTGAGGTAGAAAGGAATTGGCCACAATGCGAAAAACGGCGAACTCTCCTTCTGTCTTGATTCCCACTTCAAGAACATTGCGCACGGTGCTATTGACGGAATCCAGAGAACTGGCAAAGGAGGCGAAGTCATGCTCACCCTGTATAAGATGGCAGGCCTCGTTCATCGCTTCAATATCTAGAGTCTCGGGTACGAAGAGAGCAAACCTCCGGCTAAACGGCGAGCGCGTGTCGTTGTTCAGGATATAGTAGTGATACTGGCGACTCACAGCATCACGGCGCACATTGAAGTCATCGTCAGCCCTGTAAGCCGCTTTTACAGCGATGTCTCCCGGTAGATAGTGATTCATTGCTTTCACCAGTGTCACGGTGTCTATTGTGGATTTTGCCCAGAAGCTCGCTACTTGCCCCCTGGCGTGCACACCGGCATCAGTCCTACTGGCGGCCATAACCCGGCTGCTCCGCCCGCAAAATCGTCTTATGGCTTGCTCAAGCTCATTCTGAACAGTAGGCAAGCCAGCCTGCCATTGGAAGCCATGATATTCTGTGCCGTCATATTCTACAAGTAGAACAAACTTACTTAACCAGTTCAATTCGAACCATAGGCGCATTATCGCCAGGACGGGGTCCCAGCTTCAGCAACCTTGTATAACCCCCGTTACGGTCAGCATAATCTTGAGCAATTTCAGCGAATAGCTTGTCAACTACTTTCTTGTCAGTAATAAAGGCTAAGGCCTCCCGTCTGGAGGTCAGGCTGCCTTCCTTACCCAACGTAATCATCTTTTCTGCCAGACTGCGAACCTCTTTAGCTTTGGCTTCAGTAGTGGTGATCTTCTCGTGATCCAGAAGTGCAGTCACCTGGTTTCGGTATAATGCCAACCTGTGCTCTGTCGGCCTGCTCAGTTTCCGTCCCGCTAACTTGTGTCTCATTCCTTTTTCTGCTTGGGGCCAGGCGAACCCAGTTTTGCCATCAACTCTTCCACTTCCGCCCGGGACTTTGCTCCCAGACCAGGTAGCGGCGGCAAGCCATCCCTGCCCTTTTCCATTAATTGTCCCACGGTGAAGATACCTGCTCTCTTCAGACTGTTGTATGAGCGGGTTGACAAGTTCAGTTCTTCCAGAGGCGTATCGTATTGCTCGGGCATGATGGATACTTCTCCGCCTGTGGGGACTTCCAGGTCCCTGAAAGAAGAGAACTGGTCGATCAAGATGGTGGCACTTTGGCTGAGTGCTTCCCAAGGTGGAATGGTAGCATCTGTCCAGATTTCCAGGACGAGCCTTTCCTGGCTCTCTTCTTGTCCGGGCCTGATAGATTCCACAGAGAAATTTACTTTGCGCACCGGGGTGAAGACGGCGTCTATCGGTAGGGCTCCCGCCGGTAGTCCGTCAGTAGATTTGGCGGGCACGTATCCTTTGCCCAGTTCTACGTTGAGTTCCGCATAAAGCTTGGCTTCTGAAGAGTCCAGAGCAGCCAGGTAAAGTTCAGGATTGGCAATGCGAAAGTCGGAGGACGGTGCAATGTCGCCGGCACAAATCTTGCCTTCTCCTTCTACCTCCAGGGTCAGCAACCCGGGCTGATGGGAAAGAGGAAAGAGCCGCAGTTGCTTGACGTTCATGAGGAACTCCATAGCGTCCTCTTTGACATAGGGAATCGGAGAGAATTCGTGCTGAATTCCTTCAATTCTGACCCATGTCACCGCTGCGCCAGGCAGAGAACTGAGAAGCACGCGACGCAGGGTATTGCCCAGAGTGGTACCAAAACCTGGCTCCAGAGGTTCGGCAGAAAAACGGCCGTAGTTGTTGGTGCCCTCAACGCAAGTTACAGTGGGAATAGACAGTCCCGACATAGCTCACCTCGAGTAGTATTCAATGATAGCCTTCTCGTTGAATCCGGCTTCGATGTCATCCTTGCCGGGCAAATTCAGTACTTTACCGGTCATACTCTCTTTTTCCAGACTTAACCAGCTGGGGATGAGTTTCTCCTCGATTTGCTCGGCCACTCTCTTGTAATGCTCGGTTTTCGTGCTAGCCTCTCGCCATTTTATGATGTCCCCTGATTTCACCAGAAAGGAAGGGATATCGGTTTTTCGGTCATTGACCGTTATATGGCCGTGCCGGACTATTTGTCTGGCCTGGGCACGTGAATCAGCAAAGCCCAGGCGGTATGCCACGTTGTCCAGTCTTCTTTCTAGCAGTACAAGGAGGTTTTCTCCTGTGGTGCTGGGGCCTTTCTTGGCCTCGGCAAAAAACCTCCGGAATTGTCGCTCCAGAACACCGTACGTGAAGCGCACCTTTTGCTTCTCTCGCAACTGAAGTCCGCGGTCGGAAATCACCTTGCGCCGTCGAGACTGAGACCGCCCGGCGGGACGGACACTTCTCTTCTCCAGAGGACACTTGGGCGTAGGGCACCTCTCGCCTTTGAGCATCAACTTGTCTCCGAAGCGCCTACATAGACGACAGACCGGGCCCGTATAACGCGCCATGCTATACTCTTCTCCTCCCCCGAGGGCGACAGCCATTATGAGGAATGGGAGTCACGTCTCTGATGGCGGTGACGGTGATTCCGGAGGCCTGTAAGGCACGAATAGCCGCTTCGCGTCCACTGCCTGGTCCTTTGATGTACACCTCCACCCGTCGCACGCCGTCGCTCATCGCTCGGCGCGCTGTGTCTCTAGCAGCCAGTTGGGCGGCGTAAGCGGTGCCTTTCCTGGAACCTTTGAATCCAGCGGTACCGGAACTTCCCCAGGCGATAACATCTCCTTGCATATCGGTGATGGCGATAGTTGTGTTATTGAAGGTAGACTGGATATAAGCCTTGCCTTCGCTTATCTTCTTGCGAGCTTTGCGAGCCTTCTTCTTTGGCATTTCAGAACGCGCTCCTTACTTCTTAGCTACGCCCCGTTTTTGGCCTCGACCTGCCACTGTCTTCTTGGCCCCTCTCTTCGTTCGGGCGTTTGTACGTGTCCTCTGTCCGTGGACCGGCAACTTCATGCGGTGTCTTATGCCTCGATAGCTGCCGATCTCAATGAGACGCTTTACATTGGACTGAACCTCTCTCCTCAGGTCGCCTTCTACTTTGTATTCCTTCTCCACAACATCTCGAATCTGGCTTACCTGTTCTTCATTCAGGTCCTTGACCCTGATGCCAGGATCGGTGCTGGCGGCGGCCAGAATGCGCTGGCTTGATGTACCACCAATGCCATAAATGCGCTGCAGAGCCACCCCAATTGGCTTATCCTTTGGAAGATCTACGCCAGCAATTCGTGCCATTCTTTATCACCCCTGCCTCTGTTTGTGCTTTGGGTTCTCACAAATTACCCTGACGATGCCATGCCGCCGGATAACCTTGCATTTCCTGCATATCGGTTTAACTGAAGCCCTTACTTTCATTTTCTATTACCAAACAAACCTTGTTATGATAAACCTTCTCAGCTACCCTGTCAAACTACTTGAGGCGATAGGTAATCCTGCCCCGGCTCAGATCATAAGGAGAGAGCTCAACCAGAACTCTGTCCCCTGGCAGAATCTTGATGTAATGCTTTCTCATCTTGCCGGAAATGTGAGCCAGTACCTGATGCCCGTTGGCTAATTCCACGCGGAATAGCGTGTTGGGCAGGACCGTGGTCACTTTACCTTCAACTTCGATCCTCTCCTTCTTGGCCATACTTATTATTATATATGATAGCTAAACAAGTATCTCAGCTTCACCATCTGTTATGGCAATGGTGTGCTCAAAATGTGCCGATAGACTACCGTCGGCTGTGAGTACTGTCCACTGGTCGGGTCCCACTTTGGTATGCCAATCTCCAGCATTAACCATGGGCTCTATAGCCAGAGTCATGCCTTTGCGAAGCAAGATGCCTTTTCCAAACACAAAGTTGGGTATTTGAGGCTCTTCATGAAGGTCCCTACCTACTCCGTGCCCGGTGTATTCTCTAACCACAGAGAATCCCTTTGACTCCACATAATGCTGGACTGCAGCTGAGATATCCCCTATGTATGCCCCATTCCCGGCCTGGGCGATGCTTGATTCCAGACTGCCTTCTGTGACTGTGATAAGCTCCTCTGCCTCCTTACTTATCCGTCCCAGGCCAATGGTTATGGCAGCATCAGTATGAAAGCCGTCGAGCTGCGCTCCCGCGTCCAGTGAAACGATGTCTCCTTCCTGTAGTATTCGCTCACCAGGGATTCCGTGGACTATCTCGTCGTTTACGGAAACGCATAGATTGGCGGGGAAACCGCGGTAGTTCTTGAAAGAAGGCGTGACCCCGCGTTTCGCTGATTCCTCGGCCATGATTATATCTAGCTGTGCGGTCCTGATCCCGGGCCGTGTTTCCTTTCTCAGTCTGTCCAAAATAGCGGCCAGTATCCCTCCGCACTTGCGCATAATAGCTATTTCCTCTTCAGACTTTACGATTACCACTGTCTATTTTGTCTCTGCTCCGAGCACGGAGATTATTTCACTCGCTACCCCTTGTATGCCTAGGTTGCCGTTGACCCTGGCCAGCTTGTTCTGCTTCTCATAATAATCAAGAATGGGAACAGTCTGGGCAAAGAAGACTTTCAGGCGCTCCTTCACCGTTTCCTCCTTGTCATCAGAACGTTGATACAATTCACCACCGCATTTGTCGCACTTGCCCGGTACTTTGGGCGGTGAGCTTATGGCGTGGTAAGGTGTCTGACAATTGCGGCAAAGCCATCTTCCGCTGAGGCGCTTCACTAGCTCCTCGCTGGGCACTTCGATGTATATTGCTTTGTCTATGCTTTTCCCTTGCTCCTTGAAGGCTTTGTCCAGGACTTCGGCTTGATGCAAGGTCCGGGGAAAGCCATCAAAAAGGCAGCCGGACGCGCAGTCCGGCTTGTCAATTCTTTCCAGGATCATTCTTATGGTTATCTCATCCGGGGCCAGTTCACCTTTGTCCATATAGCTCTTGGCTAATAGGCCGACCTCGGTCTTTTCCTGCAGGGCCTGACGAAAAAGGTCGCCTGAGGCTATATGAGGCAAATTCATCTGCTGGGAGAGGATATCTGCCTGAGTCCCCTTTCCCGCTCCTGGAGCCCCTAGTATGACGACGTACATTATTTCAGGAAACCCTCGTAGCGGCGCATAGTCAGTTGAGCCTCCAATTGCTTCATGGTATCGAGAGCTACGCCAACAGCTATCAGCATGGCAGTGCTTTGGATTACCAGCGCTGTGACACCAGTGATCTCCTTGGCTATGAAAGGCATAATTGCCACCACAGCCAGAAAGAGCGCGCCACCGAAGGTAATGCGCCTAATGACTCTGTTCAGATAATCAGCCGTTGTCTTGCCGGGTCGGACCCCAGGGATGAAGCCGCTTTGCTGCTGCAGTGTTTGGGGCAGGTTCATTTGCTCGAAAATGACCATGGTGTAGAAGAAAGCGAAACCGATTACTAAGGCAAAATACAATCCCTGGTACAGTACGGTATCAGACTGAAACAGGTTATAGATTGTGTTCCAGAAATTGGGATCGTCTGCCGTCCCCATGAAGAATGAAGAAATTGTAGCGGGAAGCTGCATCATGGCGAGCGCGAAGATGAGAGGTATCATCCCGGCGGTATTGACTCGCAGCGGTATGTAGGTGGAACCCGACTGGCGATACATGCGTCCGCTGCGAAAGGTACTGCGGGCGTATTGCACAGGGATGCGCCGATGCGCTTCCACAAATATCACTATGAGTACCAGCATAGCTAGGGCTAGGACGATGTAGGCGATCAAGCCCCCGGGATTTCCGGCTTGAGCGTCGATAATACCACGACCCACTATGCCGGGGAGGCCGGCCACGATACCGCCAAAGATTATTATCGATATCCCGTTGCCTATACCCCGCTCGGTAATCAGTTCACCCAGCCACACCAGGGTCATGGTGCCGGCAACCATTGTTATTACTATGGTAGCGGTGGTCAGTGGTGGAAGCGAACCCATAACACCCTGCATTCGTAGTATGGAAAGCATGCCATAGCCTTGAAGAGCGGCCAGAGGCACGGTCAGCAAATGGGTAATTCGATTGATTTTTTGGCGACCGACTTCTCCCTCTTGAGATATAGCCTGAAGCCTGGGGATAACAGGGACCAGTAACTGCATGACTATGGAGGACGTGATATATGGGTAGATGCCGGTGGCGACCACGCTAAAACTGGACATAGCCCCACCGCTAAAAAGATCAAGCATGCCGAAAAGCAAATTTTGCCCGAAGAACTCCTGCAGGGCCTCCAGGTCCACGCCGGGCAAAGGAACCTGGGCCAGAAACCGAAAGGCGACCAGGATGCCGAGGGTGAAGAGAATTCTTCGCCTCAAATCAGGCAATGTCCATATGTCCATCATTGCTTGGACAAGGCGGGGTCGGTTCGTCCTACGCTGCATGCTAAGTCTGTTCTACCTTCCCTCCGGCAGACAGGATCTTCTTCTGTGCGGAGGAAGAGAATTTGTTAGCCTTAACCACTAGCGGGTGCTGGATATCGCCCTGGCCAAGAATTTTTGTGGGACGGCGTGGGGCGCTTATCAATCCCGCCTGGAGTAGTTCCTTGGTAGTTACCTCGGTCCCCGGTGCGAAGATGGCTAGCTTACCCACATTGACGGTATTGTATTCGACTTTGAAAATGTTGGTGAACCCTCTTTTCCGCGGCAGTCGTTTTATCAAGGGCAACTGGCCGCCTTCGAAGCCGAGGCGCACACCCCCGCCGGAGCGAGAGTTTTGCCCTTTGACGCCTCGTCCCGAGTAGGTGCCATGCCCGCTGCCGTTTCCTCGACCTATGCGTTTTCTCTTATGTTTGGCACCTGCAGGAGGCTTGAGTTCATTCTGTTTCATATGCCTCTTCCTCCTGTGCTTCAACACCTGTTTGTGTGGTTACTTCCTCAGTTTTTTTCAAGTGAGTGAGGGCCAGCATAGTTGCCTTAGCTACGTTGATTTTGCTTGGGCCCCCCAATGATTTGCCCAGCACATCCTTCACGCCAGCCAGTTCAAGCAAAGCTCTGGACGTATTGTTGACAATCAAGCCTGTGCCAGGCGCTGCTGGTTTCAGCAAGACCTTGGACGCTCCGAACTTGGCCAGGATTTCATGGGGGATGGTGCCTTCCCTGATCGGTACCTCAATGAGGGATTTCTTGGCCATGGCCCCTGCCTTGCGGACCGCCTCGGGGACTGCCCCTGCTTTCGCCAGACCAAATCCAACATGTCCCTGGCCATCGCCAACAACCACCAGAGCCCTGAACCGAAGATGCCTGCCACCTTTGACTACTTTGGTCACACGGTCGATACCTAGCAGCTTCTCTTCGAGGGTCAATTCTGAGGGGTCGATCTTGCTTCTCTCTTCTTTTACTTTGGTAACCGCTTTCATAGTGTCGCTCTCATAGGTTCAATCCAGCTTTCCTGGCGGCCTCGGCCAGAGCCTTGACTCTGCCGTGATACTTGTAGCCGCCACGGTCGAAAACCGCTTCTTTGATTCCCTTGTTCAGCGCTTGCTCGGCGAGCAGAGTCCCCACAGCTTCGGCTTTCTTGCTTTTCCCCACTCCGTCGGTCTTGCCTCTCAACCGAGGGTCGAGGGTGCTCACGGAAACCAAGGTGTGGGCTGCAGAATCGTCAATGAGCTGGGCGTAGATATGATTTAGGCTACGGAAAACACATAATCGAGGCCGCGAGAGAGTGCTCTTCACCGTCCGCCGCACCCGCCTGTGCCGTATCTTTCTGATCGCCTCTGAGTTTCTCCTGCTCCTCATAGCCACTACTTCTTGCTTCTCTTGCCTGCTTTGCCGGGTTTAAGATGTAGCTCCTCTCCGGAATACTTGATGCCTTTACCCTTGTAGGGATCGGCAGGGCGCACCGCCCTGATTTTGGCTGCCGCCTCTCCCACCGCTTCTCTGTCGATACCGGCGACGCGAACCCGGTTTGTCCCCTCCACGCTGATATTGACGCCAGGAGGAGGGACAAACTCCACGGTGTTGGAGTATCCTACCTGGAGCAACAACTTATCGCCGCTTTTCTGTGCTCTGTAGCCCACCCCGTTTATTTCCAGGACTTTCTCGAAACCTATGCTCACGCCGGTAACCATATTCGCCAGCAGGCTACGAGTGAGCCCGTGTAAGGACCGATGAACCTTGTTATCTGTAGGTCGAGCTACTATCAGGTATCCATCCTTTATAGTGATAGAAATGTCGGGGTGAAACCGACGACGTAGTTCTCCCTTACTCCCTTTGACCTCAACCTCGCTGCCGCCAATCTTCACCTCAGTACCTTGGGGTATAGCAATTGGAAGAAAACCAATACGGGACATGATTCACGGCTCCTGAGTCAATTTACCATACATAGCATAGAATTTCACCGCCAAGATGCTGCCGCCACGCTTCTTGGCCAGTCATGATGCCTTTGGACGTGGATACGATAGCAACGCCCAGACCCCCGTAAACACGGGGGATCTTACGGTTCTCCACATAAACCCTCAAACCCGGTTTGCTCACCCTTTCTAAGCCTAAGATCGCCGGCTGGTCATCCACGTACTTGAGGTGGATCTTGATCATCGACTGCGGTTTTCCCTTAAGCACTTCGTAGCGGCCGATAAAGCCTTGCTCCTTAAGTATCTTGACGATGGAGAGCTTCATTTGAGATGAAGGCACAAGCACAGCGTCATGACCCGCCATAATGGCGTTCCGTATCCGGGTCAACATGTCAGCGATCGGATCAGTTACTGTCATTTCTCACCAGCTCGACTTTCTTATCCCTGGAATTACGCCGGTTACAGCGAGCTCTCGAAAACAGATGCGACACAGGCCAAATCTACGCATATAGGCACGCGGCCTGCCACACAGCTGACAACGATTGCGTTGCTGCACCCTGTACTTGGGTGGTCGGTTCGACTTGACAACTTTAGCTAGCTTCGCCATATCAAGTTCTCCTGAAAGGCATGCCCATTAGCTCCAATAGAGCCCTGGCCTCATCGTCGTTCTTGGCCGTAGTAACAACGGTTACCTCCAGCCCGCGAATTTTGTCTATCTTATCGTAATCAATCTCGGGGAAGACGATCTGTTCTTTTATGCCCAGGCTATAGTTTCCTCGGCCATCGAAAGAGTCCCGCGATATTCCATGGAAATCGCGAAACCTTGGCAGAACCGTATTGACCAGTTTGTCGAAGAAATCGTACATCCGCTTACCGCGCAACGTCACCATCATGCCGACCGGCATACCGGCCCGCAACTTGAAAGTAGCGATCGACTTTTTTGCCTTTGTGGTTACTGGACGCTGCCCCGAGATCGTAGCCAGATCTCTGCCAGCTGCTTCCAGAGCTTTGGCGTCCTGTATGGCTTCACCCAAGCCGACGCTAAGCACGATCTTTTCCAACTTGGGCAGCTGCATTATGTTATCGTAGCCCAGCCTCGATTTGAGCTGGGGCGTCACGTTAGCCCAGTACTCTTCCTGTAGGCGAGATTTCATAATCAAAATCCTCAGTCAATCACTTCCTGGCATGAACGGCAAATTCGCACCCTCTTGCCGTCGGCCAAAGTCTGGAAACCGACTCGTGTTGGTTTGCCACATTTGGTGCATATTAGCATCACGTTGGATACATGGATTGGAGCTTCCATCTCAATTATGCCAGCCTGGCGGGTAGCCCGGCGGGCTCGAGAATGGCGCTTGATCATATTGTGCCCCTCCACCACCACCCTATCCTCCTTGGGAAAGGAGCGGCGCACCTTCCCGCTCTTGCCTCTATCCTTGCCGGCAGTTATGATCACATTATCGTTTTTCCTGATTTTCATCTTAAAGAACCTCTGGAGCCAATGATATTATCTTGGCGAAGTTTTTGTCTCTAAGTTCACGGGCTACCGGACCGAAAATGCGACTGCCCTTGGGATTGTTTTTCTCACCGAGAACGACAGCGGCATTCTCATCGAATCTGATGTAAGAGCCATCGGGGCGACGGTATGGCTTGGCCACACGCACAACTACAGCTCGCACGACATCCCCCTCCTTCACCATTCCGTGGGGCATCGCCCGCTTCACCGTGGCCACAATAGTGTCACCTATCCGAGCGTATTTCCTGGCCCCAATAGGCACGTTAATGCACATGATCTGCTTGGCCCCGGTATTATCGGCTATTCTGAGCCTGGTATAAGCCTGAATCATTCGTTTTGCTCTGGTCTGGTTTCAACCGTTTCCTTCTTGAAACTCACCTCTGTTACTCGCCATCTCTTCTCTTTGGACACGGGACGAGTCTCAGCGATCTTCACCCTGTCACCGATTTTGCAGGCATTGTGCTCGTCATGAACCTTGTATTTCTTGGTGGCTTTGATACCTTTCTTATAGAGCGGATGGAATTTCTTGGTTTCCACAGCTACCACCACGGTCTTATCCATTCTGTCGCTTACCACGAAGCCTTCTCTGGTCTTTCTTTTCCCTATAGGACTCATCTTGCTATGCCGAGCTCTCTTTCTCTTAGAATAGTCTTTATCCTGGCGATCCTGCTCTTCACTCTGGGAATCTCTCGATGATTACCCAACTGTCTGGTGGCCAGGCGAAAACGGAGGTTGAAGAGTTCCTCGTGAGCCTCCTCAAGTTTGATCAGTAGCTCTTCGTTGCTCAAACCACGAATCTCGCTAGCCTTCAACTTTATGTCCTTCCCTGGTCACAAAACTAGTACTTACAGGAAGCTTATAGGAGGCGAAGTGAGCTGCCTCCGAAGCCACGTCTTCTTTTACGCCAGCCAGTTCAAACAAGATTCTACCCCTTTTGACCACGGCCACCCAGTACTCTGGAGCGCCTTTACCACCACCCATCCTTGTCTCTGCGGGTTTCTTGGTCACAACTTTGTCGGGGAAGACCCGTATCCACAGTTTGCCCCCGCGATGCAGCCGACGCACCAGTACACGACGGGCTGCTTCGATCTGTCGCGCTGTTATCCAGGCGGATTCCTCAGCCCGGAGTCCGAAGTCGCCAAAGGCTACGGTATCTCCACTCTGGGCATCGCCTTTTAGCCTCCCTCTATGTACCTTGCGATACTTCACTCTTTTCGGCTGTAGCACTTGTCTCCTTCATTTCAGGCATGATGTCGCCCTTGTAGATCCACACTTTCACTCCGATGCGTCCCATCAGGGTGTGGGCTTCAGCGACTCCGTAATCTATGTTGGCGCGTAACTTGTGCAACGGCATTTGACCTTGATGGAGGGTCTCGGTCCTGGCTATTTCCAGTCCACCCAGTCTTCCCTTGCACATAATCTTTACCCCGAGGGCACCGGCCTGAGAGGTGCGGAAGGCTGCTTGCCTCATGGCCCGCCGGAAAGGAATTCTCTCTTCAAGGCGACCGGCTATGCTTCGGGCTACCAGAACAGCCTGGAGTTCGGGGTGCTCGACTTCCCGAATCGTCAATCTAATCTTCTCACTGGTCACTTTCTCCAAATCTGACTTCAGTGCTTCCACATTCTGCCCGCCTCTGCCGATGAGGATGCCGGGCCGTGCTGAGTACAGAGTTATGTATACCTCGTCGCCCGAGCGCTCGATTTCCACACGGGCAACCGCACCTCCGGCACACTTTTGTTCCACGACTTCGCGCAGCCTCAAGTCGTCTAACAAGAATCGAGCGTAGTTCCTACTGGCATACCACTTAGCCTGCCAGTCCCGGTTGACACCCAGTCTGAAACCACGAGGATGAACTTTCTGTCCCAAGACTATTCCTCCCTTTCTTCAACGAATACTGTAATATGGCTGGACCGTTTCAATATAGGGCTTACCCTGCCCCTCGACTGAGGGCGGAACCTCTTCAGGGTGTGCCCTTCGTCAGCAAATATCTCAGTGATCTTGAGCTGGGCTGGTGACATTTGAAAGTTGTTCTCAGCATTGGCTGCCGCTGATTTGATCACTTTGGCCACTGCTTTGGCCGTAGGAGTAGGCAGAAAGCTCAGGATAGTCAATGCCTCGTCGACCTTCTTGCCTCGAACCATATCTATGGCCAAACGCGTCTTCCGAGGCGAAATGCCAACGTCTTTAGCCACAGCTCTTACTTTCATCTTGTCCTATTTCTTTTTCGCCTGTGCGGCTGCTTTAGCTTTTGTGACGTGACCCCTGTACGTCCTGGTAGCAGCAAATTCTGCCAGCTTGTGCCCCACCATATTCTCGGTGATGAGTATGGGGATGTGTTTCTTTCCATTATGCACGGCAATGGTATGCCCTATCATTTGAGGCAGAACGGTAGAGGAACGAGACCATGTCTTTATCACCGCCTTTTCTCCCGAACTATTGATTGCCTCTATCTTCTTAAGAAGTTTAGCATCACAGAAAGGGCCTTTCTTAAGCGACCGTGACATCCTGTTTCCTCCTTCTGATTATCATCTTGTCGGAAGCCTTGCGCCGCCGCGTCTTAGCCCCTAAAGCCGGCTTTCCCCATGGAGTTTTGGGAGGCATTCCTCGCGGAGCTCTACCTTCCCCACCTCCGTGCGGATGGTCCCGGGGGGACATGGCAGACCCTCTCACCGAAGGCCGTTTACCTAACCATCTCTTACTCCCGGCTTTGCCCAATTTGATGTTTTCGTGATCAACATTGCCTATCTGACCTATGGTAGCCCAGCACCTGTGATGAAATTTGCGCAGCTCGCCTGAAGGAAGCTTAAGCGTAACATATTTGCCCTCTTTGTTTATGATCCGGGCAGCATTTCCTGCGCTACGGACCAGCTTTCCGCCTTTGCCGGGCTCAAACTCAACGTTATGCACCGAAGTCCCCACCGGTATGGAAGCCAATGGCAAGGCATTACCAGGTCTTATGTCAGCATCCTCGCCTGCCTGTATTCTGTCGCCCAATTTGATGCCCAGTGGAGCGACTATGTAGCGCTTTTCTCCGTCGGCATAGTGGATCAGGGCAATGCGCGCTGACCTATTAGGGTCATATTCAATGGAAGCTACTTTTCCTGGCACGCCGATTTTGTTCCTCTTGAAGTCGATGAGGCGGAGCTTGCGTTTACTCCCGCCTCCTCTGCGGCGCACTGTTATGACACCGCGACTGTTGCGCCCTCCCTTCTTCTTCCAAGGCGCCAGCAGGGATTTCTCAGGAGCTACCTTGGTCAGCTCCTCAAATGTAGCCCCAGACATGAATCTCCTGCCTGGAGAAGTCGGATCATAAGTCTTTAGACCCACAGATAACTCCCTACTTGTGCGTCCTTTGCCAGCGAGTTTTCTTAAGCAGTTTCTTATGCCTGTGCTTGGACATCTTCTTTTTTCGCCATTTAGTAACTGAACCCATTACACACCCTCAAAGAAAGTAATTTTGTGTCCCGGCGTCAGGGTAACTACCGCCTTCTTCCAGGGTGAACTAGTTACCTGTCTCCTGCCGAATCTTCTCGTCTTCCCTGGCATTGTCATCACATTGACTTTGCTTACCTCTACCTTGAAAGCTCGTTCCACCGCCTCTTTAATCTGAGACTTGCTGGCGCTGCTGGCCACCTCAAAGGCGTATTTATCTCCCTCTTTGAGGAAGGTAGCCTTCTCTGTAACCAGCGGACGTCGCAAAACTTCGTAGAGATGCAATTCATTCCCCCCAAATCTGCTCAATGTTGCGTATGGCAGGCACCGTGGCTATCAGCTTTTCATGGGAAAGCAAATCCACTGCATTGATTAGGGCCGAAGGTATGACCTTAACGCCAGGCACGTTGGCTGCTGATTTAACCACAGCCGGTGTCGACTCGGCAGTGAGAACCAGAGTGGGAGAATCAATGCCGAGGGAGGACAGAACTCTTATCATGTCTTTTGTCTTTGCTGCCTCAAGGTCGAGTTCCTGCACCAGCTTCATATTCCCTTCTCTTGCCTTAGCCGAGAGGAGGCACTTCAAAGCCAACCTCTTCATTTTCTTGGGTATGGCTTGGTGGTAGCTGCGCGGCTTGGGTCCAAAAGCTACCCCTCCTCCCCTGAGCAGCGGTGACTTTATATTTCCCCGTCGCGCCCTGCCAGTGTGCTTCTGTACATATAGCTTTCTTGTACTCCCCTTGACTTCGCTCCGCGCCTTGGTAGATGCCGTACCCTGCCGTTTGTTGGCCAATTGTCTGGCCATTGCCTGGTGAACGACAGCCTCATTGAAGGGCAGGTCGAAAACTGCCTGGCTGAGTTCTATTTGCTCAACCACTTCACCCTTTAAGCTATACACTGGAACCTGCATTTTCGGCTATCCTGCTTTCTCAATTACCAATAGTCCCCCGCTGGCTCCCGGCACTGCCCCCTTGACCAGAAGCAGATTATGCTCCGGGTCAGTTTGAACTACCTGTAGGTTACGTGCACTTACTCTCCTATTTCCCATATGTCCTGCCATCAGCTTTCCTTTCAGCACTCGGCCGGGAAATGTGGTAGCACCGATTGAACCGGGGGCGCGATGACGGTCGGTTTGACCGTGGCTCTTTGGTCCGCCCGCAAAATGGTGTCGCTTCACCACCCCAGCAAAGCCCTTGCCTTTGGAGAAGCCACTTATGTTTACCAGGTCACCTTGCTTCAGAAAACCGATATCGACTCTGTCTCCGCGCTTGATCGGATTGCTCTCCATGAGGTCGGGAGTGGTTCTGAATTCACGGAGATGTCTAACTTTATCCAGGCCTTGAAGGTGGCCCTTCTGTGGAGAATTGAGTTTGGGCCCCTTTGCCTTCGCGACGAGGCCTACCTGGATAGCAGTGTAACCATCGTTGGCCTGAGTCTTTACCTGTGTTACCACTGAAGGCCCGGCCTCGATAACGGTTACCGCTATTGCATCCCCGTTCTCTTGAAACACCTGGGTCGTGCCTATTTTCTTGCCGATAATACCTGGAAACATGATCCTAACTATAACCTGATATCAATCTCCACTCCAGATGCCAGATTGAGCTGACTCAGCGCATCTATCGTCTTGGAGCTTGGCTGTACAATATCAACTAACCTCTTGTGGGTTCTTATTTCGAACTGCTCTCTGGAATCCTTGTCTATGTTGGGCGAGCGAATAACGCAGAATTTCTCGATACGTGTGGGTAAAGGCACGGGGCCCACCGCTACGGCCCCAGTACGCTCGATTGTCTCCAGTATCTGCCTCACCGCTTGGTCAGCCAACCTGTGATCGAAGCTCTTGATCTTGATGCGGACCTTTTGTTCAGTCATTTGCCTCTGCCCCCTCTAATACCGACTTGCTCAGCCACACTCTGGGGCAGTTCCTCATAGTGATGGAACTGCATGGTGTGACTCGCTCTCCCTTGACTGAGCGACCTCAAATCGCCAGCGAACCCGAATGTCTCTGCCAGTGGGGCAAGACAACGGATGACAGAGGACTCGGGGCGATTCTCAATGCCCTCGATACGAGCTCTTCGGGAGTTCAAATTGCCTATGATATCTCCCATGAATTCGTTGGGAGTCATTACTTCCACTTCCATAATTGGCTCCAGAACAATGGGCTTGGCTTTGTCTATCCCGTCCCTCATAGCCATGAAAGCTGCCATCCTAAAAGCCATGTCCGAGGAATCGACCTCGTGAAAGCTACCGTCATACAGAGTTACCTTCACATCTACTATGGGATAGCCTGACAGTCCCCCGCTTTGCAGAACTGCTTTGACACCGGCTTCTACGTATGGGACAAATTCTTTGGGTACGGCCCCACCCCGAATTTCGTCACGAAACTCAAATCCGCTGCCCCGCTCGCCGGGCTCAATTCTGAGCCAAACGTGCCCATATTGTCCTTTGCCACCGGACTGGCGTATGAACCTGCCCTCAGATTCCACAGGAACCGTAACTGTTGCCTTGTAAGACACCTGAGGCTTACCGGTGTTGATCCTTACTCCGTATTCGCGAAGCATGCGCTCCATCAGTACCTCTAGATGGAGTTCCCCCATTCCCGAAACCAGAGTCTGCCCGGTCTCTTTGTCACGGTAGATCTTGAAGGTAGGATCCTCAACGGCGATCTTGGCCAGGGCATCGTCCAACTTCTCTTGATCAGCCTTACTCTTGGGTTCGACAGCCATCGCTAGCACAGGTTCAGCGAAGCGGATAGACTCAAAAAGCACTGGACGCGTGGGCTCACAAAGGGTGTCACCTGTGGAGGTCAGCTTAAGCCCCACGGTAGCCACAATACTACCCGCTTCGGCATGGTCGATCTCTTCACGGTGGTGGGCGTGCATGACATAAAGTTTCCCGAACCTCTCTCTCTTATCTATGGTGGAGTTCAAGACCTGCGCCCCGGCTCTTATCCTACCGGAGTACACTCGCAGGTAGACCAGCCTGCCCATGAAGGGATCAGTGACTGTCTTGAACGCTAACGCAGAAAAAGGCTCATCGTCACCTGTGGGGCGAAGAACCTTGTCTCCGGTTCTGGGATTAACACCCGAAACAGGAGGGGTGTCCAGTGGCGATGGAAGGTAGTCTACGATAGCATCAAGCAACTCCTGGATACCTCTATCTCTCAGAGCGCTGCCGCAGAGGACAGGCACTATGTGGTTGGAAACGGTCAACCTTCTTATGGCTGCCTTGATTTCGGAGGAACTGATGTCTTCCCCATCAAGGTAAGGCAGCATAATTTCTTCATCTAATTCAGCTAGGTTCTCTATTAATGCCTGACGATGCTTGGCAAGCAAGGCTTCACTCTCTTCATCAGCGGAGGCTGAATCAAAATCGCCAGGGAAAGGAATGGTTCTGTTTTCCACAAGGTCGATGATCCCTCGAAATGATTTTTCACTTCCGATAGGAATCTGCACCGGTAGGGCCTTGCGTCGCAACCTTTGATCAATCATGGCCACAGTGTGATGGAAATCCGCGCCCATCCTGTCCATCTTGTTGATGAAGCAAATCCTGGCCACGCCATATCTATCCGCCTGGCGCCACACAGCCTCGGACTGAGCTTCCACCCCGGCCACTCCGTCGAAGATCACCACCCCCCCATCCAAGACACGGAGGCTGCGTTCGACCTCGGCTGTGAAATCTACATGTCCGGGGGTGTCTATGATGTTTATGCAATGTTCGCGCCAGTGACATGTAGTAGCCGCAGAGGATATAGTAATACCTCGTTCTCGCTCCTGCGCCATCCAGTCCATTACCGCAGTCCCCGCGTCCACGCTTCCAATCTTGTAAGTGCGTCCGGCATGGTGCAGAATCATCTCAGTCGCGGTGGTCTTGCCAGCGTCTATATGAGCAATGATTCCTATGTTTCGTATTTTGTCCAGAGGGAATGTCCGGGACATGAGCCTATCCTTTTCCTCGAGTACTGCTTTCAACACTGCTTTCACCAACGATAGTGAGCAAAGGCTTTGTTGGCCTCGGCCATCCTGTGGAGGTCATCACGCTTCTTGATGGTAACCCCGCGACCTTGGATGGCGTCAACTAACTCGGACGCCAGTTTTTCCGGCATAGACTTGCCGCTGCGAGCTCGGGCTGAAGCGATAAGCCATCTCATGGCGAGCGCGCGCCCCCGCTCCTCCGGCACCTCCATGGGAACCTGGTAGGTAGCCCCACCGACACGGCGTGATTTGACCATGAGAAGCGGGGTAGCATTTCTAATCGCTCGCTCTAACGCCTCTTCGGGACTGCTGCCCACCTGCTCACCAGCTAACTGCAGGGCATTGTAAACAACACGCTCGGCTGTACTTTTCCGCCCTTGAATCATAAGCCTGTTGATGAACTTGGCCACAGTGGTGCTATTATGCTTAGCATCGGGTGGTGGCATTCTTCTTACTACGCCCCTGGTTCCTCTTGGCATTTGATATCCTCTCTATTTCGGTGCCTTGGCTCCGTACCTGCTGCGCCCTCGCTTGCGGTCGGCTACTCCTTCGGTGTCCAGGGTGCCACGGACAATATGGTAGCGGATTCCGGGGACATCCTTGACTCTGCCGCCGCGAATCAAAACCACCGAGTGTTCCTGTAGATTGTGACCCTCACCGGGAATATAGGCCGTTACTTCCATGCCATTGGTCAACCTGACACGGGCAACTTTGCGTAACGCCGAGTTGGGTTTCTTGGGTGTCACCGTCTTGACCTGAACGCATACACCTCTTTTCTGAGGGGACCCTTGGCCCCAGCTAGTTCTTCCTTTCATTGTATTTCGGACGTAATGCAGTGCCGGCACATCGCTTTTCTTTCCCAGCTTCTGCCGTCCTTTACGAACAAGTTGATTCACTGTCGGCATTTCTATATACTCCCCTATTTTGGGCAATTGAAAAGCCGTCTGGTTAAGCGCCGGTCTACTCCAGGAAAATGTTGCTCGGCTTTAGCCAGCCGGCTTTTGCAGTTTTTCTAAGCCTTTACCTTCTAGTAGACGCCAATCAATCAATTTAACACAACATAATTAGGATGTCAACAAGCTGTACGGGCTTGTCTCGCGAAAACCCGGGTGCAGGCCATATCAAGCTGCAAATCTGTTAGTATCGAACCTCTTTGCTGCGGCTTGTGTCCTAGAGAAAGTAAGCGCTGTCAAGAGAACACGGCTGCCTTCCTGTGCCTGCCCAATCGAAGGAATCACATACAAGAAGAGCGCTCCCGTGTTGGAGAGCTACAGTCGGGACGAAAGTCTTGCCCTTACACGTTAACCTGCATGCCATCGTAGGCAAATCTGACAGCGTCCGACTCCAGGGCGCGGTAGTCGTCGTAACTGCGGTTCCAGTACTCCTCGAGATGGACAAACAGGACTTTTCTGGCCTCAACGCGTGTGGCCAGTTCGAGCGTTTGTTCGAAGGTATACAGGGTAGTTCTCGAGAGGTGGTCGGGCGGGTACTTGAAGTGGTGTTTCAGCCCGCTCTCGAATATCCCCGGCTGGATGACAAGGAGGTCGGGCCGCTGAACTTCGGTGCGATGCTCCGGGAACGGCTTGAAATCACAGGGGGCATAGACCATCCTGCACCCTGACTTCTCAAAGACGTACACGAAGGCTATCTGGGAACCCCGATCCACCGGGATGGCAGTTATTCGGACGTTGCCGATCTCGACCTGCCCGTGAAAGAGCATGGGCCGGACAAAGCCCCTCTGCTGGTAGAAATCGATCAAGGGACCGTACTGAGACTGGATTGCTCTAATTCGTTGGCCTAGCTGTTCAGGGAGTAGCAGACAAATCTGTTTTTCCGGATAGGCTTGCCAGGTGCGGAAGTCCAGCGTAATCTGTTCCACAACGCGTAACCCTTCCACATGGTCCGGGTCCAGGTGAGTAAGCATCAGGTAATCAATACGGCGGATGTGAGAACGATTCAACTGGCTCACGATCTCCGCGGGTGTGTCGATCAGGAGGTTGATATCGTGTAGAAAAGCAGAGGGCCCTGTTCTTGCGTAGGGTATACCTTTGTTCCTGGCTTCCCGGCAGACCCTGCACTGACACAGGGGTTTGGGAATAACCATACACCCACCGGAGCCCAAGATAGTCAGTTTCATGAAGTACGGGAAAGCAGGCCTGTGTGGCCTTACCTTATTGCTCCTTTTCTAGCGCGCGTGCTTCAATTCGCCGTCCATGGTGCCACGCACTTGCTCCCTCTCTTCGGCGAAGTCAAAACCGGTCCAGATTCCGATAGACCCGAGTATGGAGTCCTGAGGGTGAAACTGACGAAAGATTTTGAAGTAGTAGGCCGCCTCTCTGCTGTTAATGGTCGCCCTGGGGTTCTCCGCCTTGATACGCTGGAATTCGTCCTCGCTTACCTCGCTCTCGGCCAGCTTTTCTCCCAGGTCTTGGCACCCCGCCCCCTGAGTGTACTGGACTTTGTACCGCCACAGTATATCATCGGGGAGGTAGTTGGTGTCTTCAAAAGCCTTGCGCAGGATCCACTTCTCGACTTTGTCTCCTACCTTTTCTGACTCCCGAATCTTGAGCTCTGGAGGAATCTTCATGGAGAGGTCAATCATAGAAACATCCAGGAAAGGTACCCTCAACTCCAGACTAAAATACATCCCCATCCGGTCGGCGCGCTGCAGATTGATGTTGTGCAGGTTGCCAATGCAGCGCCTGGCTTCCTCGTTAATTAGATCCATGGGATAATGCTTCATGTAGTGATAGCCGGTGAAGAGTTCGTCTGCTCCCTCTCCTGTAAGCACCACGGTCACATAATCGGCGGCTAACTTGCAGGTGAAGTAGCAGGGGACGGCACAGCGCACGAGGGAAGGATCATAGCTTTCCAGCTTCTTGATGACGATCGGTAAGGCCTCATAATAGTCTTCCTCGGTGAAGATCAACTCGTGGTGGGTCGAACCGATGTGCGCTGCTGCGATGCGAGAGGCCTGGAGATCATCACTCTCATCCCCGAGTTCATCTTTCATGCCAACCACGAACGTGTGAAGATGGGGGATTTCGTCCGCGGCGATGGCAGCCACCAGGCTGCTGTCTATGCCGCCACTGCAGAAAGAGCCTACGTGGATTTCCTTGTCCGCCAGCAACCTCTTCTTAACCGCCCGAATGAAGGTTTCTCGAATCAGACTACAGGTCTCTTCAACATCGGTCAACAGGTGGTCTTGAACCTCAGGAATCTCATAGTATTGCACGAAGCCCGTTTTGGGAGTGTAGTAGTACCCGGCAGGGAATTCGTGAACCTCGTCCACACCAGCCAGCGTCATCGCTCCGAGTTCCGATGTGAAGTAAAGCTTATCGCCAACGTAGCCGTAGTAGAGCGGTTTTATTCCTATCGGGTCGCGGGCCAACATGGAATTATCACCATCAAAGATGGCAAAGGCGAACATCCCGTCCAGCTCTTTCACACACTCCGGTCCTTTTTCCCGATAGAGATGAAGAATGGTCTCCGTATCGGATAATGTCTTGAACTGGTATGTGGGTAAGAGCTTCTCTCTTATGTCCCAGAAGTTATATATTTCCCCGTTACAGATGATTCCTGTTCTACCGCCGTTGGCCAGAATCGGCTGATGACCTCCGACCACATCGACGATGGACAGCCTGGTGTGACCAAAAACGGTGCTGTCGAAAGTGTAGAGTCCGCGGTCATCTGGACCCCGATGAGGCAGTGCATCCAGCATACGATTTATGGTCTCTGTATCCCGTATTCCAAAGCATCCTGCTATACCACACATAAATACTAACCTCGCCTCCCTTCCGTTGTCATCGAGATTCGGGCAGCGCCCGAAAAAGGTGGCCATGTTCTGGAGCCCATTTCCCTATCAACTTGGAGCGTAGGTTCCAAGAACAATTTCTCAAGAATTCCGTAGTGGTGTAGCTCGTCTGAAGAAGCCAACCGTAGATTGTTGGTCATACCGTTCTGCTCTGTAACTTCACATTCCGTTTGAGACATTTCAAAATAATGATCGCAGACTATGCTTCTACTTGAATGGATCCCACCGCACCGTCTGTTTCTCATACGCAGGCGGAAAGAGCTTCAAGAACTCATCGTAGAACAGAAGTTCCTTGAACGTGGAGAACGGCATACCATACGCTGATTTGGGGCGGCTCTTTATCTCTTCCGGATCGATTATCCTGGATACGACCATGTCCATGACGTCGTCGGTGCCGACCCCCATGGCGAACCTGAGCTTCTCACGATTGGCAATCCTTTCTGGGAGCATGTCGCGGAAGGCCTCGCGCAAAATGAACTTCTCTATCTGCCGCTCACCGTAGATTTTCCAGGCCATAGGTATTTTCTTGGCGAAGGCGACAACTCTGGCATCCAGAAACGGCGCTCGATATGCCACGCCGTTCGCCATCCAGGCCCGGTCGAGCCGTCTCAGGGCGGTGTTGTAGGCAATGTCCAGTAACTTCTGGGCAAGCTGCTCCCGGTGGGCATCATCGACGACTGCCGGGTTCTTCAGCACCATGCGGTAACCTCCGAACAGTTCGTCGGCTCCTTCGCCAACCAGGACAACATCGGTGTATTCTTTGGCCAGCCGCGCAGCGTAGTAGTTGGAGATAATGCCTGATATACAGTCCTCATCAAAGCTCTCCAGGTGCCAGATGGCCCGGGGAATTACATCGGAAATGTCGGAGTCGGTTATCCGGTAGATGTGGTGGTTATGCTTCAGATCGAGGAATTCAGCCATCAGTGCCGCATTCTCCAGATCTGGGCCAGGCGCAGTGTCAATGGTGACGGTAAACAGGTGCAGGTCGGGGTTTGATTCCTTAGCGATGACGGCGATAATAGAGCTATCCAGGCCACCACTCAGCGAGACACCTTGTACGCCGGGCATCCTTTCCTGCACAGCCTCTGTAAGCAGTTGACGGAGAATTTTGGCAGCTTCGCTTATTGTTCCCGGTTCAGGCATATCAGGAACAAGGGGTTCGAATGGCTTCAATCCTTCGGCAGTGCTGTAGATATGACCGGGGGGCAATTCATGGACGTCAAAGCGGATGTGATCTATCAGGCCCTTCATCTCTGTGCTGAAGCAAAGCAGACCATGCTCAGATCCGTAAAAGAGAGGCCTGGCACCCACCGTGTCTCGCGCCAAAATCACCTCGTCTGCATCAATGACAGCGCACGTGTAGCTTCCTTTGAGCAGGGGGAAACATTCCTTGCCATGCTTCTCGTAAAACTCACGAAACAGCTCAACGTCATCCTGACCGAGGGCCCTTTCATTGAACAACTCTCCGTCAAAGACAATGAACGGGGGTTTCGATAGCGAGGTACAGCAAGTTCTGTCCGGCGTCAGGTTGACTTCGTTGGCGCCCAGAGCGCCGCAGCGTCCAGGCAGGCTGCGCAGCGCGACATTGTCCGGCCCACGGTGCCGCATCCGCTCCAGCATCTTACCGAGCTGCTCTCCGCACCCGTCAACTACGTCTCCGTTCAGCGAAAAGATTCCCGCTATGCTTGGCATGTAACGCTCCTTTGTCGAAGTATTTCTGAGACCTGCGAATGACCTCCGCCTACCTGTCAGTAGCTCTCGAGCCGTTTCACTGCAGCGAAACCGTCAACACAATAGGCGTCAGCGCCTATCTCCTGGGCGAACTCCTCCGAGACGGCGGCGCCCCCGATGAGCACCTTTACGTTGCTCCGGAGTTTGTCTTCTTCAAGAGCCTTGATGACCACGCCCATTTCAGTCATGGTAGTGGTAAGCAAGGCCGAGAGTCCGAGGTATTCCGGCTTTTCTTCCCTCACGAACTCGAGCACTTTTTCGGTGGGCACGTCTATTCCTAGGTCATGAACCTCGTAACCAGCGCCTTTCAGTAAGATGGCAACGATATTCTTGCCGATGTCATGTATATCACCTTTCACCGTAGCGATGGCGAATTTTCCCTTGGTCTCCACGTTGGTTGACTCCAGTATGGGCTTCAAGATGTCCATCGCCGCTCCTACCGCTTCAGCGGAGGCGAGCATGTCCGGGATAAAGTACTCTTTGGTCGAGAACTTTTCGCCAACGACCTGCATTCCGGCAGTCAGGCCCTGGGTTATTATCGACTGTGGGGGGATGTTCTTCTCAAGGGCTTGTTGTGTGAGTTCCACGACGCCGGGTGTCCCGGTAAGGTCCTCATCTATCCCCACATCCTCTTGTGTCTTCCTCCCCTGTATCACGTTCTCTTTGATCGTGGCGATTAGGTCATTGCTCATGCTAACTTCCCCTTTCGTAAACGTTAAGTCGTGGCAGCAAGCCAGGAATCTCCTCGAATATCCTGGTAGTAGTCTCTTGATCGATGTGTTGCACCGGTTTGGTTAGCAACTGCTTCATTCTTTCATGGGCAAGCTCGAAAACATCATCCGATTCACCGCTTCCTTCGAAGGGATATACTCCGGATATCTCTCCGGTGCGCAACACGGGACGAATATAGCTTATGTATAGCTTTTGCGGCGTAGACGTCACTGCTCGTATCTGCTTGAGCACTGTTTCCAGTTCCGGCTGGTCTATCCGCGGCTTTCGCAGAAAAAACTCCACCATCTTGAAGTGAGCATCATCCAAGACTGCCTGAAGCAGACAGAAGACGGAATTGCTGTCCAGCAGACCGAAGGCGCAGTGCAGATACTGGGGTCCCGACATGGCCACTACTATGTCCGAGAACAGCCGTTCTATCGATGACTGCTGGCCAGGTATCTTGGAGTCACAGACGCCGGAAGTAGAATAGTTAGGTATACCGTAGAAGCGTGCCATCTGAACGCAGTCGATGTTGTACTGGCTGGTCTCGACAGAGCCATAGGAATCACCCAGGGTGTCCATCCTGGCTCTGACTGGCACGCTCCCGTAGAGCACCGGGGTCCCCGGTCTTACCAATTGTCCCAGGGTTATGCCTGCCAACACCTCCGCATTTATCTGCGCCATGATACCCGCTTCCTTGATGGGCGCGGTGGTGCCTGCCTGCGGCGACGACGATACAACGACCGGTAACCCCCGGCGACATACCTCGATGAAAGTGTCAGTGGTATCCTCCACGAACTGCAGTGGACTCTTCACCAGGCAGGTGATAAATGAGATGATCGGGTTATCCTCAAGTGCCTTTTTACCGCCGGCAACGAGTTCCGCCATCCTCACCACGTTGTCGAGCTGGCTTAAGCTGGTCAACCCGCTCATGAAGTGCTTCGTATTGTTATTGAGTGAGGCGAAGAACTTATTGACGTCTTTGTTCTGCTCGGTTATGTCTCGGTCCTGAATATTTACCGTGCGAATATAGCCATCAACCATCTCCAGATGCTCACAGACGTGGGCTGACTGGCACAGGTCATCAACCGTACCTCGCCTGGAGTGGAACTCAGGAACCCTGATCTCCTTTGAAGGGTCGTCCTTGTTCACATAGGTAGGAAAACCCACATCCAGCCAGATATTGGTCTCGGATCCGGTGATTAAGTGTACCTTGGGCTCATCACCGCGCATTATGAGGGCGTTGTCAGGGTTCCGTGCCCCCAGTTTTACGGTCTTGGGAGCATTATCCAGAGCCTTCAGTACCAGTTGCTCCGGCATCCTGACCTGCCAGCTGCGATGCTCCCCGGGGATGGACTCAACTGCTGCGCCCTGGCTGTGCAACATGTCTGCCGCTTCCTCGTTGAAGCTAACGAGCCCCGGCTCAGTTAATATCTCCATGGAAGCCTGGTGGATCAACTCCACCTGTTTCCTGGTCAACCTTTCGTACGGTCTGTCAACAAGAATTCCTTCTCTAGCCACCGAATTCCTCCTTCGGATAATAGGTCTACAAAAAAAAGGTTTGCGGTTCTAGGTCTCTGTGCCAGAAGCAAGAGCTTCCACCACTGCCACAGCCTGAAAACCGTCCGCACCGTATCCATCCGCGCCTATGCTCTTGGCAAACTCCTCCGAGACAGGCGCTCCGCCTACTATAACCTTCACCTGGTCCCGAAGCCCATCTTCCTCAAGCCTTCGTATGATATCCGCCATCCGGGCCATGGTGCTGGTAAGCAGGGCGGACAAACCCAGAAACTGCGGTTTCTCTTCTCTCACAGCATCCACGATCACCTGAGCATCAATGTTGTTTCCCAGGTCTCTGACGGTGTATCCGGCCCCACGGAGCAGAATGGACACTATGTTCTTACCGATATCGTGAAGATCATCCTTCACTGTAGCCACGACTATGGTACCTTTAGTCTTAATACCACTGGTGGCGAGCTGCGGCTCCAGTATTTCCATGGCCGCGCTCACTGCTTCGGCCGAGGCTAACATGTCCGGTATGAAATATTCACCTGCTTCGAATCTCTTGCCCACAATGTCCATACCTCCGGAGAGCCCCCTGGTGATTATGTCCCGAACGCTCGAGCCGGAGGCAAGGGCTTGCTGGACAAGCTCGGTAACACCGGGCTGGCCTACCATTCCTTCCGCCATGCCTTCGTCATCCTTGGTTATCCTCCCTTGGATGACATTCTCTTGGATTAGGCTGATTATGTCCTCTGGCATTATCACCCTCCAAATTCCATAACTTAATTAGTTACCCACATTGCCGGATAGCAGTCGGACCGTGCTGGTCCTCGGCTCCGTCGGCTCAGGCGGTGCTTGCGAATTCCGGCGCGGGTTTAATCTACTATGCTACCCTTTCTGTGTGCTTTCAAATATGCCCTGCAGGAAGCGTCCTTCCCCATTAGCATATCGGCGACTTTGATAAGGCTCATCGCTTTGTTGTCCAGCGGATCAATAATTACTGCGTCTAGACCGGCATAAGCAGCCATCAACAGAAAAGCGCGGTTCACCAGCTTTCTCTTGGGCAGGCCATACGAAATGTTACTGAGCCCCATCACTACCTTGGCTTCAGGATAGCGGGATTTGACTTGCTCTATGGTCTTTAGCGTGACCAGCCCCTGGTGCGTATCCACAGCGATAGGCAATACGAGTGGGTCAAACAATACTTGCTCCGGCTTTATCCCCAGACCGGAGAGGTGTTCCATAATCTGGTCGCAGGCACCCAGTCGCTCTTCGACATGAGCAGGTATGCCGCCTGTCCCCATGGCCAGTGCTACCACCGAGGCCTGTCGCTCCGCTACCATCGGGGCTATAGACTCCAGTCGTGCTGGCTCTGCGGTAACGGAGTTGATTATCACCCGTTCGCCACGGTACTCCTCCAGCGCAGCCTTGATAACTTCAGGATCATCACTATCGATAGTCAGTGGCCTATCAACGGCAGCCTGAATTATCCCCACCAGCCACCTGATGGCAGCGGTTGCTTCTCGGAGTGATCCGTAGCCAGCGCCTGCGTTTACATCGATGAAGTCGGCTCCGGCTAGTGCCTGAGCCTCAGCCAGGTTTACCAGAGACTCCTCGTCCCTTTTGGCAATAGCCTCGGCAACCGATTTGTTGGATGCGTTTATGTTTTCTCCGATTACGAGCATGTTCTAGTCAACTATCCCCTGAATTTGTGACAGTATCTGCTGCCTTGCTGGTGCAGGAAGACTGTGCTTAGGCTTAGCCAGGAGCTCCTTTACGATTTCCGAAGCTCTTCGCCATGTCTCTTTTCCGCCCTTGGCCAGCCATTCCTCCTGACTATTCCTGTCGCTCAACGTGGGCTGGTAGTGCTCGCTGCGCATGAAGTGTCTTGTATGTCTGGCAGCTACGAAGTTGCCCCCAGGCCCTACTTGCTTGATGAGGTCAAAGGCCAGAGTATCATCGTCTACCCTTATTCCATCTACGGCTCGCATTACCATCCCCAGTATCTCGTTGTCTATGACGTACTTCTCGTAGGACACGGTCATGGCGAATTCCATGAGCCCGGCAGCATCGTGGATGAAGTTGGCCCCTGAAAGAGCGCATAGTAGTCCAGTCGAAGCAGATTCATAGCCACTCTGGGCATCCAGTGTTTTCGAATCTGTCATGCCCCCCGTAGCATAGAAAGGAAGCCGATAGAATTGTGCCATCTGGGCGCCAGCTGAGTTCAGCAAGCCCATCTCGATTGAACCAGCCAGGTACTTAAGATCTCTTAGATCGGTATTTGTGGCAACTGAGCCGATGAGGACCGGCGTACCCGGGTTCACAATCTGGGTAAGCATTACCCCCAGGAGCGAGTCTACGGTCTGGATCACCAGATTGCCAGCGAGCGTAACCGGGGAAGTTGCTCCGCACAGTGGTTCAGCCGGACAAGCCAGGGGCATGCCGCTTTTGGCAATATCCACGATCAAGTCGCCGTATGTCTTGTCCATTCTCAGCGGGCTGATGATGCACGCTATCATAGATATCAAAGGCCGCTGGCGAAGGTTGTGGGGCGAGCCAGCGACAGTTTCGGCCATATGTATCACCTGTTTAGCCCCGTCAGACGTATAAACGCCTCCCATAATGTGCTTAGTGGTATTATCCAGCCCCGCGAAAAACCGGTTTACGTCCACCCGTTCCAGCGGCAATTCATTGGGGTATGTCGGTAGTAGATAGAAGTGGATGTTATCTAGCTTATCAACCAGCCTGGCGATGTATTTCAGGTCGTCCAGGCTTGCCAGTCTCTTCTGGTTGGCGCCGGGTTCATAAATGTTGAGCGCCGTGCCCCCTGTTCCTGCATACACCCTTCGCCCGCCCAGAACAATATCATGTGCCTCATCCTGCCCGCACAATCTGATCTCCGACGGTGCCGTTTCTATAAGTTCCTTGACTTTGCTCTCTTTCAGGCGCACCAGGTGCTTTTCCTTGTCCACCTTCGCTCCAGCCTCTGCGAAAAGATCCAGTGCCAGGTCTGATTGTACTTCGAAACCCACCTCTTCGATCACCTGCATTGCGGTGTGGTGAACCTTTAGTATGGATTCTTCAGTCAGAACTTTGAAACTGCCCCCGTCGAGTCCTTTGCGAGCCATTATCCCTAGCTTTCTCTCCTTCCTGGACAATCTTCTTTGTTGCAGGTCAGGCACGGGTTGTAGTCCTCCACGTTTTGGTCTGGCGGCCCAATGCCGATAATGCCCGAAATTGATTTCTGGGGGATCATCAGGCACTCGCCGGTTAAGCGAACCCCTACTGTATTGCCTGTTAGGGCATGGAACAACATGCGTTGCTGGCCTATGTTCCAGTCGCAATAGCCGGGGCTGAAGCGTCGGCTGATGACAAGTCCCTCAGCCTCAGCTATCCTTTTTATTTTGTCCTGAACAAAGTCTGCCACTTGCTCCACGGCATCCGATCCTATTGCATCGAGTACAGTTGCCTGCAGTATGAGGCCATCCCTGGCCAGCTTCCAGGCTATCCCTTCGAGGTATTTGCCTATGGTCACCACGAACACCGCAACTTGTTCGCACCGCTCCAGCAGTTGGGCCACAATCTGGCTTTTGAAGATAATCGAATCTTCAATGAAGGCAATGGAGCCTCGCGCCCACTGTACGTCCTTGATAACATAGGAATACGTGGGATTGATAAGATGATGAGCGTGTTTCGCGTAGTCGTCAATTAGAGAAGAAACACGTGCTGAAAGCTTGTGATGATCATCGTATCCTATGTAGTGACATATTTGTTTTCTGTCAATCGCAATTTCCACATCGCCCTTGTCGTCACTAACAACCATATTGCCAGTCCTCCTTTCATCGGGCATGCTGAGGTTACTTTCCTATCCCTGGACAAGACATAATGCGTTAAGGCTTAATTACCGACCCAGGGCAGTTCGGGGAAAGTAGGAGATATTAATTTCTGGTCATTTGAAAGACCGGGGAATTTGGCAGCTAGCCAGTTAACAACACACTATGAAAAACGCAATCAGATTCCTATCTTTATTGAAGAAAAGCCAGATAGATAACCCCGCATTAACGTAATCCCGCTTACTTCACGATAAACGGCATCCTCCTTCTCAGCGTTCTCTCTCCTTTCTTGGTCGTAAGCTGCCAGATACTACCACAGAATTCACCCCCCGTCAAGTCGCCGGTTGGAGCCTGATTTGTGGTCGGCATACGTCAACCTATGGGTCAGTCGCCACTACTATGGTCATCAAATGTGAGGGCTTGATGAACCGGATAGCTATGAAAGTTCGGACATCGACCAGTCTGAAATCAGGCTAATTTCACCGCTGTTCCGTAAGCTACTATTTCAGCGGCTCCAGACATCACCATGGAGGTTACAAACCTGGTGCCTACTATGGCATGGGCGCCCATCTCCTCAGCTCGCTCAATCATCCTCTGCAACGCTTCCTCCCGGGCTTGAGCCAGCATCTTGGTGTATTCTTTGACTTCACCGCCAACGATGTTTCGCAACCCGGCCATGACATCACGTCCGATATGCCTGGCTCTGATGGTGCTGCCTCTGACTAAGCCCAGGGTTTCGGTTATTGTTTTGCCCTGTATCTGGTCCGTGGTAGCCACAATCACTGGTCCACCTCCTTGAATTTGTCCTGCTCTTTCTTTGATGCTCGATATCTTTCCCGCCCCAGCGATACCAGTAGTATTATGAGCCCTACGGCTATGGCAGCTGCGGCAATCTTAACCGGCAGGGGCAGCCACAAGAAGGCTGAACTGAAGAACCAGTAGAGTCCCCAGCCTATCAGAATGCCCAGGCCGAGCGCCAGCAAAATACCGCCGATTTTCTTCAAGCTACTCTTCCCTGAACCGGTTTGTGATAGGGAGTCTCCTATCGCGCCCAAAATCTCTGGGAGTAATCTTTATGCCCGGGGCAGCCTGGCGACGCTTGTACTCGTTCATATCTACCATACGAGCTACTTTTGTGATTATGTTGCGGTCAAACCCCATGGCCGTAATCTGGTCGATCGCCAGGTCATCTTCCACATAGGCTTTCAGGATGGGGTCCAGTATATCATAGGGAGGCAGGGTGTCGGTGTCTTTCTGGTTGGGCCTTAGTTCAGCCGAGGGTGCTTTGGCTAGGACGCCAGGCGGTATCAGTTCTTTCTCCGCATGGCTGTTCCTGTATCTGGCTAGCTCGATAACCCTTGTCTTGGGGACATCCTTCAGGGGAATGAAGCCGCCGGCCATATCTCCATAGAGGGTAGTGTAACCTGTGGCGGTCTCGCTTTTGTTGCTACAGGCAAGAACCAGCCAGCCGAACTTGTTCGACAAAGCGAACAGGATGTTACCCCTGATTCTTGCCTGGATGTTCTCCTCGGAGCTATCCGGCTGAGTTCCTTTGAAAGGCTCAGCCAGCGTCTCCAAATAGGAGCTAAACGCTTTCTCGATAGATATCACCTTGAATTCTATTCCCAGGTTTCTTGCCAGAGCCTCGGCGTCCGAAATGCTGTCCGGTGACGAATATCGAGAGGGCATGGAAACGCCTATGACGTTGTCAGCACCGAGAGCATCTACTGCCAGAACCGCGACCAGGCTGGAGTCAATCCCACCGGATAGGCCGATGGCTACTTTCTCGAATCCGTTTTTGCGTACGTAGTCTCTGGTGCCCAGCACGAGGGCCTGGTAGATCTCGGCAAGTTCATCCAGTCTTTCCATTTGCCTGGGTACTAGAGGGGGCCTGTCGATTGTGGAGTATTCACTTGATACCTCTATCTTGATAGCTTCGGCCAGCTTCTCCATAACCCATGGTGTTTCTTTCCTCCGTCTGGACTCATGCAACTGAGAGCGAAACACAGACTCCATATCCAGGTCAGCAACTACGAAGTCTTCCTCAAACTGTTTACCCCGTGCAACGATGTCTCCCTTTTCATTGATGATCAGGCTATTCCCATCAAATACCAGCTCATCTTGCCCGCCGACCAGGTTATTATGTACAACGATAGCCGCACTGTCCGATGCCCTGGTGGCAAGCATCCTTTCTCGAAAGAGACCCTTCCTGGCATGATAGGGGGAAGCTCCTATGTTGATCAACAATCTGGCTCCTGCGTAGGCCTGGACAATTGCCGGCCCAGCTTCATACCACATATCTTCGCAAATAGTTACACCTATGCCGACGCCATAGATGATGTAAACGGGGTATTCCCTGCCTGCCCGGAAATATCTATTCTCATCGAATACGCCATAGTTGGGCAGATAGAATTTGTGGTAGATGCCGACTAGTTTCTTGTTATGAACCACTGCGGCGGCGTTGTATATATCGCCATCCGCGTCAACGAAACCCACCACTAAGGTGAGGTCTGAGCTGCGCTCTATTATCTGGTCAAGGCATTCCCTGTTTTGCCGGATGAACCGCGGCTTAAACAATAGGTCTTCCGGGGGGTAACCGGTTATGGCCAATTCAGGTAAGGTCAGCAGGTCAACCCTTAGCGATTTTGCCTGGTCAATGGACTCTAAGATTTTCCTGGTATTATCACCAAGGCCACCTACGGTGGGATTCATCTGAGCTATCCCAATCCTCATGTTGCGCAGTTCCTCGCCCTATCAGCAGTAGATCATAGTATACCAGACATCGATGAGCTCGTTTGCAGTGCAGTTTTCCTTGGCAGGGAATGGGCAGGTTCGCCTTCAGACCCTCTTGGCCCACTCCACTGCGTTCAGAAAAACGCGGAAGCCCTCCCCATAGTCCCTGCAGGACTGTCTGGTCCAGCGGGGGTGCTGGGTGGGATGGACGAAGCGCTCGGGATGTGGCATCAAGGCGAAAATGCGACCGGTACCATCGCAAATGCCCGCTATGTTTTTCATGGAACCATTGGGATTGTGAGGATAGCCGACCCGAGTGTCTCCGGTCTCGTCGGCATACCGAAGGGCTACGTTCGACTCCTGTATTGCTCCCGGTTCAACCACCACTTTGCCTTCTCCGTTAGCAACCGGGAGGTACATAAGGCTTATGCCGCGGGTGAAAATGCAGGGGCTCCCCTCATTGACCCGGAGGTAGACCCACCGGCACTCAAACCTGCCAGAATCGTTGCCGGCCAGGGTCAAGGGTGGTGGGCCTTCACGTTTCGATTCGGGCAACATACCAGCTTTCACCAGAACCTGAAAGCCGTTGCAGATTCCCAGAATGAGCTTGCCAGCATCAACGAACCTCTGCATCTCATCCCGCACCTTGAGTCGCAGTTCGTTGGCCAGGATTTTCCCGGCCGAGATGTCATCCCCGTAGGTGAAACCGCCGGGTAGGACCATTATCCGGTAATCTGCAAGGAGCGTCTGCCTGCGGATGAGTTCATTCACGTGGATCAGGTCCACCTGTGCTCCGGCTCGTTCAAAGGCAAAGGCGGATTCTACATCGCAGTTTGTCCCCGGGGCTCGCAGTATAAGCGTCTTTACCTTGTTCATCATGTGAATGCTACCACCGAAGAGGTCTCTGCCAGGCCTCTTTGAGTTCAGCAACGGAAGCTGAAAGCACTGTTTCTCCCTTAAGTCCATGGACTTCCAGCCTCTCTTCGCTTGCAACCCGGCCGATGGCGGCGAAATCGACTCCCGCCATCACGCCCTCGAATGATTGCCTATCGTCGGGGTCTACCTCTACCAGGAACCGGGTGTTGGATTCGGAGAAGAGCACGTAATCGTCTCGGCCCATGGCTTCGCCCAGCGGCACCTGGTCCATGTGGATGACCATCCCCAGGCCTCCGGCTAAGGCCATCTCGGCAGCCGCCACCCCGATGCCCCCTTCGCTCAGGTCATGGCAGGCCCTGACCAGGCCCTTCTCCATGGCTGCGCTGAGGGCATCCATGAGCCTCTTACCCTTCTTGGAATCGACTCTGGGCACCCTGTTGCCTACGTAGCCATGAATGCCGTAGTACTGTGAGCCACCGAGCTCATTCCAGGTGGTACCGACTATGTAGACTAGGTCGCCTTCTCGCTTGCAGTCCATGGTAACCGCACGCTCGACATCGTGCATAACGGCTACTGCCGAGATGAGCAGCGTGGGTGGGATGCAGATGCTCTCTTCTTCCGTCTCAAACTCATTGTAGAGACTGTCCTTTCCGGAGATGAAGGGGGTCTCGTAATTGAGGGCAATGTCGTAGCAGGCTTGTGCTGCGCGTACCAGTCCACCCAGCCTGTCCGGCTTGTCCGGATTGCCCCAGCAGAAGTTGTCCAGTAGCGCCACCCTTCGCAGGCTGGCCCCGACGGCTACAACTTGCCGCAATGCCTCATCTATGGCGGAGGCAGCCATCCAGTAGGGGTCGATGTCCCCGTAGCTGGGATTGATGCCGTTGGCAACGACGATGCCCATAT
>Ga0180438_10001683_pt1 | contig 38475 bp, 40 predicted proteins | sample SS_ome_12_FD_132455 | JGI IMG/M metagenome (GOLD analysis project Ga0180438, IMG submission 132455) | Hypersaline lake sediment archaeal communities from the Salton Sea, California, USA - SS_3_D_2 metaG | ecosystem: Environmental > Aquatic > Non-marine Saline and Alkaline > Hypersaline >... | reverse complement strand
TCGTAGACCTCCACGCCGCCCTGGTTCTCCGTGAAGATCCTGAGCGGTGCCGCGCCCTGAGTGTAGGGATCCCGAAGGACGAACGTGCTTCCGCGGAGCCAATTTCCGCTCCCCCCGCCCGTCGCCTGAGAGCCCCCAACGAGGAACTTGGGGATCACTAACCTGGCCTTGGCGGAGGCCCCCAAGAAACTCGAGGTGTTCCCGTCCATGTCCTCCGCCGCGATGAAGGTACTGGCCAGTGATCCGATCAGGTAGAGCCCGTTGTCCGCCTCGTTCGCCGCGTCCGTCAGGAGGAGCAGGTTCAGGTCCGAGTTGATCCGCCCGTCTTTCTGGGTCAGGTCCAAACTCCCCCCGCGCGTGAAGGTCACGATGTCCCCGGCCAGCGTTACGTCCTCCTCCGCTAGGAGGTAGGGGGAGTTTAAAACCGGCTGCAACGCCGCGAACGGCGCGGTGGAGGAGTCCCCGCAGAGGGCGAGGTACGCGAGCTGCATGTAATCCGTGTTGTCCAGGCGGTCCGCGAGGTAGAGTTCGTTCGCCGGGGTCCCCGGACTCCCGGTAGTTCTCCCCTCGAACGTCCCGAACTTCGAAAGGAGCGCCTGTAGTCTGGGAACTACGGAGTCTCCCTCGAAACACTCCAGCGCGGCGGACCCCATCCTGGGGTAGAGCTTGACCGCGGCGGGGTCTCCGGTCTCGTTCGACCCGTTTACGACCATAGGTCTTCCGGGCTGGAGTTCCGTCCCGGTTCCCTCCGGGCGCTTCGAGATCCCCACTCCCAGGCGGAGGAAGCTCGCGTTCCCCGCCTCCGCCCCGGCACCGCTCCAGTAACCCGCCACGCTTCCGTCGTCCCAGCGGGTAAGGAAAACCGTTGCTCCGCTGGGGGGAGACGCGAACTTGTAGAGCCCGTTGACAGCGGCGGTGGCGAACCCGGTCAGGAGGACTAGGTCGCAGTCCCGGCGGACCTTAGCGGTCCCTACGTTCACACCGCCGCGGGTCAGATCCAGGCGTCCGTCCGTACCCCCATTGACTTGAGCCGGTTCGTCCAGCTGCAGCACCGTCGAGTGAGATAGGGGGTAGACGTTCAACTGCCCGGTTCCGTCCTCGTCCATCACGAGAGCTAGGTCCACGGGATTTGTCTCCGTGGCACCCTTCCGGTCCAGGTGAAGGAGGGAACTCAGGGCGTCCCCGGAGTCCGCGGAGGCGATCTTCACCGCGCCCCCGTAAGCTCCGGAGGGGGAGATCTCTCGCCCCGCGGTGTACGCTTCCTGGAGATCCGGGTTGATCCCGTCCGAGACGTCAATCTGTCCCAGGGTGGAGAAGGCAGACGGGGGGTTCCCCGCGCCGCCGCCGGTCACTTTCCCGATGTACGCGTAGGGGGAGACGAGGGAGAGGTCCGCCTTCCGGACCGTGACCCCCTGAGCGAAGACCTGGTAGTCCGTAGGATCCGTTGAGGCGCTCCCCCCGGCCTGTCCCAGGAGACCGGAGGTAACGACCTTGTTCACGCCCCCGGTCCAGACCACCGTCAAGTTCCGCTCGATCGCTACGGACTCCTCCGTGGTCAACGCGCGCCGGAGCCAGACCGTAACCAACCTCCCGGCGTGGGAGACCCCCGCCTCGAAGACGGAGTCGACCACGATCTCCAGCGTCCCGGCGACCTCCGTCACGGAGGTGGGGTCCCCGACCTCCCCGATCCGGTCCTCCTCCGTGTCGTAGAAGATCACGTTGTTACGCTGATTCCGGAGGACCCCGGAGGGGATCAAGTTGTGACGAGCCCCCACGTAGTAGTCCGTCGCCGCCAGGTTCTCAAACTGGATCCCCGTCCCGTCCGCACCGTCCAGGCTCAGGATGTTACCGTCCCCGTCCAGCAGTTCCGCCGGGAGGGTCTGAACGGAGAACTTGTCGTTTCCCCCGGAGACCAGGTTCAGGGATCCGAAGACCCCGCGTTGTCCGCCCCAGACCCGGGAGGCGAGGTCCAAGAAGCGGTCCAGGAGGTAGTCGAAGAAAGTGTCCTTGATCCTCTGCTGCGGGAGGAATCGCTTGTCCTCGAAGAAAGTTCGGTTGCTCATCTCGTCCCCTTCGCTAAGGTGGTCCGATTCTAACGGAGTCCAGCGGAAGCTGGAACATCTCCGAGAAAGTTAACTTCAGTTCCTGCCCTATCCCGGCCGCGACCGCCAACTTCCCGGAGGTACTCCCTCCGGCGTCGATCACGGTCCCTAGGAGGTTCCCGTCTAAGTGAAAGTTGATCACCAAAGTCCCGGGAGTGACGGAGTTCTCCACGTGAACGTGGAGGTAGTAGTTCACCTCCGGGTGGAAGACCAGGATCCCCACGGTGGAGAGGTTCGTCCGGACCCCTCCCAACATCCGGTCCAGAAGAACTTGTTTCCCCGCCGCGTCCAACCGCATCGCGTAGAAGTTGAACTCGTCCTGGTAGTTGAACCTCACCTCCCCCCAGGAAGTGGGATCCTTTAGGGAGAACTGCGCAACCAGTTGCGGTTGCTCCCACGTCGCGTCGTTCGGGTAGTCCGTCTTGATCACGGTCTCGAAAGTGGGGTCCCCCAGGGTAACGAGTCCCTCTTCCAGACTAGGAACCGCCGTCCCCGAAACGGCAATCCAGTCAAAGGTCCGTCGAAACTCGTCCGAGAAGTCCAGGTAGCGGAGGAAGTACCGCTCCCCGGAGGGCCGGAGCGTGGACATAATCCCCTCGATCAAGTTCCGGTCCAGAGTCCCGGTCCCGTCGTCCACGATCCGAACATCCGAGACGTACTCGTCCGGGTCCACCCCCACCCGGAGGTCGTTCTGGGAGACGGTGAACGGCGCTCCGTTCCCGAAGGCGTCTAAGACGCGGCAGAGATTGGAGGACCCGTCCCAGTAGGAGTAGACGGTCCGGACCGACTTGCTCGGGACGTGCTTCACACGGATCCGGTGGGGAACCGCCTCCGTTGCCCCCAAGAGCGTGGTCAGGTTCAGAGTCAACTCCGGGAGGGGACCCACGTCGTCCCAAGTAACGGTCCAGGTTTGGTTCTCCCCCAGGTTCAGGTACCCAAATCCGTAGCGAGAGTTTACACTAACCGGGAAGAGTGCGGAGGACACCTCCCCGAAGAGGTCCACTCCGTCCGCGGAGGCGCGAACGGATCCCGCCCCGTCCTTGTAGAGTCTCATCCGGTAGGAGTTACCCACGGAGAACCCGCGACTCCGCGGACTCACTATCACGGAACCGGAGACGCTCTCCAGCGCCACCTCCGTATCTGACCAGCTCAAGACGTAACCACGGGAACCGTCCTCCAGAAAGAGCCTGAACGGACGACCCCCCACCTCGGTTAGATCCAATGCCGTCCAGATGGCCCCTATTTCAGCCGTGGAGGCGTCCAAAGGTGCGTCTAGGTAGTACCGACCCCCAAAGGCGTTTCCGAAGCTCTGAAACTGAAATAGAGCCTCTCCGGAGACCGCGAAGATAGTTCCCTCCGACTCCCCCTCGCTGACGTAAGTCCAGGCGGGAGTGTCCGCGGAGGGGAGAACGTCCCCGCGGAGGTACGGACCCCCCGTGATCACGGAGTCCGGGAGGATAGAGGTCTGCATCCCAAGTTCGTCCAGGAGCCAGGGATCCACGCTGAGTTCCGCGCGTCCCAGCTCCGCCTCCCCGAGGATGATTCGGAAGAAGAACCAGTTGAGGATCCGCGCGGTCCGCGTGGTCAGCGCTCGGAGCGTGTTTGCAAGTCCCTTCTCCGTTCCCTTCAACTTCCACATCCGGACCGCTACGGAGATCAGTCGTCGGAGGTCCGCCTCCGAGATATCCCCTATCACCCCGTCCAGTTTCGCGGTCAGGCCCACTATCCAGCGGAGATAGGGGAGAGCCTCCGCGGGACAGATCTCCGGGTCCGGAAACGTCAAGAGGGTCTTTATCCGCGCGTAGGTGTCCTCGAACTCGCTCTGCTCTGAGGCAAGCCAGCGGAGGAGTAGTTCCTCTCCTTCCGTCGCGTCCTGCTCCCGGAGGGACGCCATCAGGAAGGAGTAGGTGTCGTGCGGGAAGACCGGCGCGTTGCTGGTGGAGAACCCTCTAAAGGAGACGCTGGAGGGGTCTATGGGTTGGTCCAAAGTCGCCATCTCTACCTCCTACGAGACGCTGAGGACGTACTGAACGCCCGGCAACGTGGCGGTCTTCAACTTCATGCGAACGGAGTTGGAGTCCAGCTTCTGAACACGTTCCGCTTGTAGTCCGTTTGTGAAGTTGTAGATCTCCGGGTCCGTTGCCCGCGCTCCCACTGCCCGGGTGAAGAAGACGTCCAAAGTCCAGGGATCCTGCATCTCCACTCGAGCCACCCGCGGGGACTCCATCCTGGAGGTCCAATATCGAGAGGCTCCCTTCAGCGGGAGTCCCTCCCAGGTCTCCAGTTCCCCGCGAACGGAGAGGCGGAACACTTCCCCGTTCGGGATCTCGGAGATCCGGAGTCTAACCAGGGTCGGACTCACCACGGAGACCTCCGTGGGATAGAGACAAACGCTGCCCTCTACGAGGTAGGAGTCCCGGTCCCAGAGGGCCTTCGCGGCGGCACCCTCCAACTTCAGGGGCGTGGAGAAGATCAGGGAGACCTCCTCCGCTCCGGTCTGAACCACGTTCAGGACGCTGGCGGGGTCCCCGATCTCGAACTCATACCCCGCTCGCTCCTCTCTAGAGATAACTCGAACGGAGATCAGGTTACCGACGGAGAACTCCCGGGCCGGTTTCACCCGAAACTCCACCTCCCCCGGGGAGACCTCCCGGCGAAACGTGGGGTAACCGGGTTGCGGAGCCCCGTGAGCCCAGACCTTCTCCCACTTCCCCCCGCGGGAGATCTCGATGCGAAGGTTCGGGTCATCCCCCAGAACTCTAAGAGCGATCCAAGCGTCCTTTCGAACCAGGAGAGAACCGTCCGGGGGGTCTAGGGGGAGGAGTTCAAAGCGCATAGAAGGGACCTCTTAGTTGCTCGGGGGGTAGATAGCTACGTTGAGAGCCGCGGTGTCCAGCAGCGGGAGTTCGTCCTCCAGCAACTCGACGTCCGCGGACGGGAGGGAGATGTCCACGTCGAAGACGTTCCCCGGGGAGATCTTGAAGACCTCCGAGGCTATCCTGGAGTTCGGGGCTCTCCCCCCAAACTTCCAGACGTAGGTTCCCCCCTCCGCGGCGGTGGGGTTCAGGAGCGTAGCCATCCTCGTCTTGACCAGGGTCTCCGTTAGGGCGGAGGTGGCCTCTACGGTCATGGAGAGAACGATCAACCGCGGGGTGAAGTTGACCACCGTCACCTCCGTGTTGCTCTGCCCCACTCCCTCGATCCCCTCCGCCTCGTTCCCGTTAAAGTAGGTCTCCAGCTCCGCCTTCACGGTGGCGGAGATCGCCACTCCGTTGGTCCCCACCACCACCAGCTTGATCGTCTTCGGACCGAAGCCCTCCTCGATTGCCTTAGCTCGAACGACCGGGCGGGTTCCGTTCGAGGCGGTGAAGGCCAGCGCTAGGTCCTCGTAGTCGCTCGGGTTCACCGCTCGGTTCCCGGTCCGGAGGGAAGCCGGACCCGCTTCCTTGACCAACTCCAGGGACTCCGGGGAGGCACCCTCCGCCTCCCGCCAACCAAAGGCGGGGCGAGGGTTCGTCACCTCCGAGACCAGCGCGGCTCCCCCGGAGTTCACCACCACTGTCCCCGCCCCAACGTTCCCGTCCGTCACCGCGTTGACCCGATACTCGAACCGGACGTTTTCCACCCCGATCGGGGGGATCTTCCCCCGGGTCCCGTCCCCGAATCTCACTGTTAGGGTCCCGGTGGAGTCCTGCTTCACCGCGAAGTGCCGGTCCTTGCTCCCGGAGGTCAGGAGGGTCTCCCCGATCGCGGTCAGGTTCGTCCACTCGATCTCCCCGCCTCCCTCGTCCACGAAGACCCGAACGGAATCGCGGAGGCCCGGAGTCGTGGAAAGTTCCACCTCCTGCTTCGCTGTCCCGGTGGAGGAGTAGAGCGGTTCGCTGGAGACCGTCTCCCCCTGGACCCCGTCCTCCAGGAGGTACTGGTCCCCGCCCGCGATGGAGAGAGTGTCTATCTCAGGATCCCCAGCTCCGGAGGTGGAGATCACCCGGAAGCGGAGGTAAAAGCCTTCCACTCCCTCCACCTCCACCTTGCTCCAGTTCGAGAGCAGCGTCTGCGGGAGAGTGTACTCCAGGTCCCCGTCCGCGGAGAGGTCCGCGCTCCCGTCCGTCGCACCCTCCAGGGGATTCCAGTCCGTCCCCACCGCGTAGTCCTCCAGAGCCGTGCTCGGGGTTCCGCTCTGACCCAGGAACGCGGAGGTGTCCACGTAGTTCCCGGGTCCATCCCAGTAGGAGACCAGGGTCTCACTCACTCCGGTTGGGAGGTAGGTCACTTTAACCAACGCCCCGCTCCGGTCCAGGCTAGCACCGTCCGGGTCCAGGAGTCCGTCCACCTGGACCTTCAAGTACGTGCCCTGATTTGAGACGGAGTCCGGGGTCTCGTCCGAGAGGTCCGGGTCGTAGTACTCCCAGACCCCGGTCATGTTAGCCCCGAGGGTCCGGAACGCCAACTCCAACTTGGTCCACAACACCCAGCTGGAGCCGACATAGAGCTTGTCCCCCGCTACGCGCCCGGTCCAGGGAGTGAAGTACGGAACCCCGCCGGTGTTCACGTCGCTAGCCCCGTTTGCGGTGAACTTCCGGATCTTCCAGGTCAACCCGGTCTCGAAGAGGAAGAGCGGCTCCTCCCCGCCCAACGTGGCGGAGAGACGGATCCGAGAGGTCGCCCCGGTGGTTATCACCTCCGAAATCTTGAACGTCCCGTTGTTACCCAGGACGCTCCCCGTCAACTCCAGTTCCGCGTTCAGGTCCGCGGCGGTTACCGCCATTGCTCCAGACTGGAGGACCGTCGGGTCTCCCACTACCGTAGCGCCATCCGCACCCTGCCGGTCCAGCTGGAGTCCGAAGACCCCGTCCAGGACGTTGGAGGGACCCACGGAGACGGCGTCCGCGACCTCGAAGGGGACGGTCTCCCCGTCATCGTTCCGCTCCGTCTCGAAGAGAGAGTCCTCCTCTAGAACAGGAACTAAAGAAGTCGGGACCTGGGCCAACTTCAGGAGAAGCTCCACGGAGGCGGGAGCGTAGTCCTTGATTTGGTAGTCTATCAGCGCCAGAAGGAGACGAACGGAGTCCTGAAGCTTTGCGGTCGGTAGGAGGACCTCGTTTGCCGCGAGGTCCAGGAGGACGTTGCAGTAGTGCCCCACCAAGCCGAAGGTCCGCTCCAGCTGGATAAACGGTTCCTCCGGGACCTCCGCGGTGATCTCCGGCGCGTTGATCCGGTTGAAGATCCGGATCCTCCGGACGATCTCCCCGTAGTAGAAACCGGAGAACTGGAAGTCCGGTACGACGATTGTGCTCGTGCTCATGCCGCTAACCCTCCGAGAGGTTGGTGTTGTTCGGAGCGGTTCCCCCCAACGCCCCGATCATGTTGGTCCTCACCACGTTCTCCTCGTCCGCCTCGAGATCCAGGTACCGGACGTTTGCGATCAGCTCCCCGTCCGCGTCCTCGAAGGAGAGACCCTCCGCACCGGGTACGAGGCGGGCGATGTCCTCCGCCCTCAACCTGGCGAAGAACCGACCTATCCCCCGGCGCGCCAGACTCCGCGCCACTGGGGTCAGGTTGGAGAAGATCACCCGCTCGGAGATCCCAATCTCCACGCCACCCCCGGCCTGGAACGGGTTCATATTCAAGTTTGGGGTCAATCCGTAGAAGACCACCTGCCGGAGGTAGCGGGACGCCTCTATCAGGAAGGCTCCGCCCCGCCGATTCGTTCTCACCGGAATTGCCATCCCTCTAGCCATACTCTACTCCGTCTTCACCTTGGTTGAGAGCCACGTCTGCTTCTGTCCCTTCCGGGTCGAGGTCGCGGTCTGGAACCCCGGGATAGCCGCCCCGAAGTTCGTCCAAGCGGTGGCCAACGCCTGGAAGAGAGGTTGGAGGGGCGTTAGGGGTGGGACCGCGGACGCCGTCGCCAGGGCCTGGAAGTTCGTAGCCGTTATGTTGGCGCACGTGACCTCCGCGCTAAGGTACTGATCCAGGGCGGAGACCCAGGTGTCCCAAGCGGAGTTCCAGGCGTCCCCCCTCATCACCGCCTCCGTCGCACCTTCCTCCCCTAGGCGGAGCGCCGCGGAGATGAGCGCCGTCAACGCCTTCACCTTGTCCTGGAGGAAGACCTCCTCCCCAAACTTGATTCCCCCGCGATTCACCGGGTCGCTCCGAAACTCCGCCGGGATCTGGTCCTCGTCAGAGTAGAGCATCCCGACCCAGCGGGGGGACAACTCCTCCACCGCGTCCTCCGGGTCCTCCTCGACCTCCACCTCCAGGAGCGCCCCTCTCTGGGGCGCGTAGTAGAAGCCCTCCCCGTTCCCCGCGAAGGGGTAGCGTCCGGGGACGAAGTCCGGGAGGTCCAGCGCCGCACCGTCCAGGATCTCGTTTATCTGCAGCTGCGCCCCACCCTGAGCGGAGGGATCCGCGGAGTCCAAGACCGTACCCAACTGGAGTTCCCGCTTCACTGCGCCGCCTCCTCCCTCCGGACGTTGCTCACGGAGTCCGGTGCCCCCACCACGCTGGCCAGTACCACCTTCCGCGCGGAGAAGGAGGACTCGAAGAGGCTTCGCCCGTCTTGACGCTGGGTGACGCTAGTCAACTGCCAGTCCCCTGAGAGGCGATTCCCCAGTCCTCTGAACGCGTGGACCTGTCCGCGGCGGAGGTCCGCCTCCCCTAGAACGGTGCCGGTGGCGAAGGCGAACTCGGACTCCCGGCGCGCCCACCACGCCGCGGCCCAACGCTTGGCCTCCCGGACGGAGGAGAACCGCTTCCCCGGGACGACCTCCGCCCGCTGCCCGAAGACGGTCAACTGGACCTCCGTCCCGTTCCGGATCTCCTTCTTCAGTTCCCGAGTCCCGGAGACCCCGGAGAACTTGGTCACCTCCGCGGTCTTCCCCCGGACCTTCAACTGGAGGGAGTAGGTCTTCCGCTTCTTCGGGTCCGTGTAGACCAGCGTCAACTCCGTCTCCTGGGACGCCAGAGAGAGGTCCGGGTAGAACTCCAGGCAGGTCGCGTCCGGCTCCCCGGACCCGTAGACGAAGGAGTACTTCCGCGGCTGGTCCTCCTGATCCGGGGGTCCGAAGAACCCGTAGGTGACGTTCCGCGTCGGGTCGTAGCGCGTGAAGACCACGAAGTTGTGGAGCCTTGCCAACCGGCGGAGGAACTCCCACTTCGAGACTCCCCGCTTCCGAACCCGGGTTTGAATCGCCCGGGTCTCGTAAACGAAGGGAGCCGCCTCGATCTCCCGGAAGATTTCAGAGGCAATATCCGAGTCCCGCTTCTTCCGGTACAGCTTCCCCTTATCCCCCTCCCCGGGTTCCATCAACTTCCGGGAGACGTCGTGGGCGACCACGTTCAAGACGGGCATTCCCCCGCGGGGGAAGAGAGGGTTGGGGCGGACGATGATCCCGCGGTTCTGGAAACGGAGCGGTCTCCCCACGTAACCCATCCAGAGGTCCACCCGGTTCCCCTCCGCGAAGATCTTGGACTCTAGGAATCGAAACCGAGGGTTTGCTACGGTCAGGGAGATTCGGGAGGCGGAGTCCTCGTCCTCGTGGTACTCCACCCCCCGGATGAACTGGGTAACGTCCGCCTTCAGCTTCGTACCCTCTACTCGAATCAAGTAGCGCGGAGCGAGGTGATCGACGTTTACCTTCCGCATCCTAGTCCCCCTTCAAGCGGTCTGAGAGGATCCCCCCGAGCTTGAGCCAGACCGCGGGAGGGATGTCCTGGTTCAGGAGGTTCTGGATCGCCTCCTGATTCGTCGAGATCTGCTGCTTCCCCTTGTCACACGCCCGCTTTATAACCAAACGGGCCTCGTTCGCCGCCGAGATGAACTCGTGGAGCGCCTCCCAGTCCTTCCTGTCGAACTCCAGGGAGGTCATCCTAGCCGCTCCTCGGGTAGATCGTGGAGTAGGTGTCCCCGCCCCGCGCGTCGAAGATCTCCCGCCGCCGCTCCTCCGCCGCCTCGTACCCCGGCCCGCTCTTGAACGCGTGGAACTCCGGCTCTATCGGCTTGCTCAGGAGGAAGTCCTCCGGGTAGACGTGGACCGGGTCCTTCGGGTTCAGGTCCGCGAGGGGCATCCCGGGGAGGCGGGGGTTCAGCTGCCGGAGGAGGACCCCCAGCTCCGGATCTCCGTACTCCAGGAGGGCGATCCGCTCGTAGGTGTCCCCCTTCCGGGCGCGCCGGATCCGGGTCATCCGCTCCGGGAGAGAGGAGTCCGTGGGGGAGAACTCCACCGCCTCGTACCGCGCGAGGGAGATCCGAATGGAGACGCCGCGGAGGGTCCCATCGTCCCGCACCTCGTCGAACCCCTCGCTCATTGAGCGAACCAGGCAGTCCACGACCAGGGAGGCAACGTCCCCCCAGCCAAAGGTGCAGACCGGCGGGCGCTCCAGGTCCGAGTTCCGGCGGATCAGATCCTCCAGGCGGTCCAAACGCTGCTCTACCGTGAAGTCCCCCGCGTCGTTCGCCCAGAGTCTGGCGTCGAAGGAGATCTCCTCAAGGTCCCCGGAGACCCACTGGAGGATCGGGTACTGGGAGTTCATCGTGGAGGACTGCGCGATGTTGGCCCCCAGAAACCGTTGGACCCCCTCCGCCGTGAACTGACCGTAGATCACCTCGTCCCGGTCCTGGTCCCAGAGGCTCCAGAGCTTCTGGTTCTTCCCGTGCCCCCCGATTCCAGCGGTCATTTCACCCCCTCGAAGCCGCGCTCCAGCAGGTTGGTTCGATCCCCGGGCCTCATCTGCGCCCCGCTCCGCTCCAGCTCGTCCAGCTTCACCCGGGCGACGGCGCGCGCCACTTCCCGCCCGTCTATGGAGACCGGCACCGCTACCACCGTCTCCCCACCCCCGGACCCCCTAGGAGCCCCGGATCCGCCCGCGGTGGCCTCCGAAACGGCGCGGGGTACTAGGCCACCCCTCATCTGGGAAACGACCGCCCTGGCCAGGCTGGCGCGGTCCAGGACCACGTCCCCGGCGGAGACCGGGATCAGCCCCCCGCGCTCGATCATGGCGTCCCGCGCCACCTTCGGCTTGCTCACCTTCACCCCGGTGGGAGCGGCGGGTAGACGCGCTAGGAATGGCTGGAGGCGCGTGAGCTGCAGCGCTATCTGCTTCTGAGTCAAGTTGTTCCGGCGAAAGCCCTCCACGATACGCGCCTGGACCGCCGCCCGGTCTAACCCCACCCGCTTGTCGGTCCCCGCTACGCCCACCGTCTTGATCCCTCTCCTGCTCAACGCCACCGCCTTCTCGATGGACTCCGCCGCTATCAGGGTCCGAGTCATCGAGTTCGCGGCGTCCTGAGCGGGCTTGGAGATGGAGTTCCGGACTTCCATCGCCGCGTCCGAGATCTTATCGGACGCCCCGGTCATCCGGTCTATCAGAGTCCCGATCGCCACCCCCAACCCGGCCGCGGCCCCCAGGAGTCCGAACTGACCCAGCTTGGAGGTCACCCCGTTGACCGCGGTCCCGAACCTGGAGAGGACCCCCTTCACCTTACTCCCTGCCAACTCCAGCTCCCGCGCCCCGGAGGAGGTCCCCGGGAGGACCTTCGCCGCCGCGGTCCCCATTCCCATCTCCCCAAAGTTCACCACGCGGACCGGCTGCGCCGTGACCTGCTCTGTCAAACGCCCCGCCTTCCCGAGGAGTCCGCCGAACTTCCCGAGGAACGCCCCCAGCTTCGGGACCCGCTTCCCCACAACCCCAAGGAGTCCCCCGGCCCCCTTCGCGGCGAGCGCCAAGGTGTTCCCCACGATCTTCGCGGTCCCCGCCGCCACCTGTCCTAGGGAGACGAAGAGACGGGTCACCCCACCGATAGCCAGCGCCACCGGAGCGAACGCCGCCGCGAGTAGGGTCACCTTGGTGATTATCCGCGCCGTGCTCTGCGCGCTCCCATCCCCGGTTAGACCGAACTTCTCCCCCAACCACCCGACGGACTCCCCCACGCTCCGGATCGCGGACTTAACCTCCCCAAGTCCCTCCCTGATCCCCCTAGCAATCTCGAAGAAGACCGGACTCATCTCCTTGACCCGCTTCGCCGCGTCCGGGTCGATTATCTTCTCCCCGCTCATAACCCGCAACGCCAGCGCCACGTTTTGGATCCCACTTCCCAACGACTCAACCCCGCTCCGTATCTCCGTGGAGAAGGCGTCGAAGATCTCGATGGAGAGACCCTCGAATGCGGAGGAGAGGAGCGTCACCTGACCGCGGAGGGTGTTCAGCTGGATGTTCTTCATGTCCGTCGCGGTCTGCCCGGTCTCCTTACGGAGCTTCTCCAGCGTGACGTTGAACCGCTTCATCGCGGTGTCGGAGAGGTCCATCGCCGCCACCATCGAGCGACCGCGGATCCCGAAGAGGCGCACCGCCAGCGCCGCCCGCTTCGAGTTGCTGGGGATCCCCCGGAGCTGGGTCATCACCATCTTGAAGACCCCCGCCAAGTCCTTCCGGTCCAGCATCTCCTGGACCTTCGCGAAGGAGACCCCCATCGCGGACATCGCCTTCCGGGCGTCCTTCGTGGGGTTCAGGAGCTTACCCACCGCGGCCCGGAGCCCCGTAGCTCCCAGCGTCCCGCGCAGACCGATGTCCGCCATCGCCCCCACGAGCGCCACGGTGTCCGCCATCGGGATCTTCAAGTCCTTCACGGCGGGGGCGGCGAGCTTCAGGGACTCCTGAAGCAGGGTCATGTTCGTGTTGGTACGGGCGGAGGCGAGCGCGAGCATCCCGGCGATCTTGGAGGCCTCCGAAGCGTCCATGTTGAACGCCTTCATGTTCGAGGAGACCATCCGAGCCGCGGACGCGAGGTCGATCCCCTCCGCCGCTGCCGCGTCCAGGGTGCCCCGAACCGCCCCCATGATCTGCTGGGTGTCCAGACCGGCGCGCGCTAACTCCGTCATCGCGTTCGCGGACTGAGTCGCGGAGAAGACCGTGGTCGCCCCGAGCGTCTTAGCCAGGCTCCGAAGCGCCGGGGTGGTGCTGTTTGTGACGTCCAGGGTCACGGCGCGGAGGTTTGCCACGCTCTGCTGGAAGTCCGCCCCCTTCTTGGCCATTAGGCCGAGTCCAGCGGCGGCGGGAGCCAGGGTCATCGCCAACCCGGTCATCCCGGTCCCGACCTGGGAGACCCCCGTTCCTATCCCGCGAAAGCGACTCTGGAGGACGGTCGCGGCACGGCCTACCCGGCCCATAGCCGCGGTGGCTCCCTTGTCCACGAAGGAGAGGTACGCCGCGATCCCGAACTTCTTCATCTACCGCTCCTCCCGGGGTTCTAGAACCCCTTCTTCTTAGCCGCCTCCCTCCGCTTCTTCCCCAGGTCCCCGATCCTCCGTAGCACCCAAATACGCTTCTCCGGGGTCATCTCCCGAACGTCCGCCGGGGAGTAGGCCCCCTCCGAACCGAGAACTATCGCAAACTCCTCCTCCCAGAGCTGGTTCCTACTGGTCAGTGGGAGGACGGCGCGAAAAAAGCGTCGTGTCTCCAGTTGATCGGGTGGCGAAACTCCTTCTTGCAGTGCGGGCATCTGTCCCGGACCTCCATCACGAGACCCCCGTTGGACTGGTCGATCTCGTCCACGAGGCGGTCGATCTCCCGCGGCTTCATACTCCGGAGGTGCTCCCGCGTCAGGTAGACCGGACCCTCCGGCGCGCCCTTCAAACCCACGACTCCCTGACGGAGGACCGCCTTCTTGTACTTGGCCTGGTTCGTCAACTGTCCCGGGTCGTCCGTCTCCATGAACGCCCAGCGGATCGGCCCCACCGTGAAGTCCGTCAACCGCTTCCCGGCGTACTGAACCCCGTGCTCCAGCTTCACCTCCCGGGTCGGAACCCCCTCGTCGAACGTCCGGACCTCCAGGGTCCGGAGGTCCCCGACGTAGCGCTCGATGTACTTGCCCCGGCAGTGCTTGAAGGGCTCGAACTTGAGCCCGTGTCCCAGGGCGGCGATGCGGATCCAGACGTAGAGGTAGAGGGCGTCCGCGAAGTAGAGGTTCCGGACCAGGGTCCGGCGCTGACTCCGCTTCAGTTTGGAGAAGTCCACGCTCCCGATCCGCTTCACCCCGTGACCGATCAGCTCCGAGACGTACTGGTTCAGGAGCATCTCTGACTCGTTCTCCGCCAGTTCCCCGAGGGCCTCCTCCAGGTCCCAGTTCCACTCCACCAATTCAAAGTCCCGGTGGCGCTCCCCGTTCTGGTCCTCGAACCCGATCGGAAGAACCCTCCCCACCTCCGCTAGAGTGGGGAGCTTCTCCGCGTCCTCCGCGTCCTCCTCCGCGTCCAGCTTCAAAAGGTCCGGGGGGATCTCCCCTAGGATCGGGTCCAGGACGCGCCGCTCCGCGTCCGCTCCGGGTTCCAGTTTCTCTTCTACGTTGCTCATTGAGTTGACTCCTCCAAGTGGGCTCTTCGCCCTTGTGAGGGTTTACCTAGTCGGGGGGTACGCGCCCGCCCCAGGTGCCGGGGTTTCCGGCCTGTTGGCGGCGCTTCCGCGCCCTCCGGCTAGAGCGCGATGGGAAGGTCCGCCTTGAACGTCCACTCCGTGACGTCCATCTCGCCCTCGTTCTCACTGTCCTTGTCCGCGATCTTCCACTTGAAGGGGTACATCCCCAGCAGGTTGTAGGATCGGACGTTGAGCCCAGAGACCGAACGGATGAGCAGAGTGCAGGCCTTCTTGTACCCCGGGAGAGCCGCAACCGACTGCTGATGCCACGCGTGGAGGAATACGTCCTCCGCGGTGTGATGCTTCGGGTGCGTGGCGGGAAACTCAATTGGCTTCGTGTTCCCCCCGCTCGCGGTTGTCCGGTCCGGGAGGTCGACGGTCTCCAACTCGTTCTCGAACCCGTCCATCGTGATGAAGTTCAGGATGGGGGGTCCACCGGGAACGATGAGTTCGAAGTCGTTGACCGGGATATGATCCGGCAACAGGGTCATCTTCATAGGAATCGTCTCCTTCCAGCTCCGGTTGACCGGAGGTCAGTTCGGGTTACGCGAGATCCTCCGGGCTTACTCCTCGCAGAAGTACCGGAAGGTGTCCCCCGCGTTGTTGACCGAGTCGTCCGTCCCCACGGAGAAGCCGGTATCCAGCAGGGTCACGCCCTCCGACGCCACCAGGGAGCGGACGCCGTCCGCGCCGTTGGTCTTGAGGAAGGAGTCGTCGTCCATCCCCTTCAGGTGCTCCGCGACGTCGTAAGCGCCCGCCGCCATCCGGTAGATCCGGACCCGCTTGGGCTCGAAGCCCACCTTGTCGAGTTCGATGTTCTGCGCCACACCGGTCCCCACGTAGGACCCGCTGATGTTCCTTGATACTCCGCTGCTCATAACGTCCTCCTAGAAAAAGGTTAGTTGAGTTACAAAACCGCCGAGTCCTACTCGACGCTGTCGAAGATGCCCGCCTTCCCGATCACGATCTTGAACCGCTCCACGGTCTCCGCGAGTCTGAGGCGGATCTCCGCGTTCAGGTCCCCCGCCGCCGCCGTCGCGTCCGTGTTGTTCTCCTCGTCGATCTTCAGGGAGAAGGCCTTCTCGAAGGTCTCCCCGCGAAGAGCGCCCTTCACCCACTCCGCGAAGAAGTACTCCCGGATCGAGGAACCGACCCGCTCCCAGGCGGTCCGGTCGTTGATGGCGAAGACGATCCAATCGTAGTTCTCCCGGAGGAGGTTCTCGTAGTGGCTCATCTGGGAACGCTGATGCAGCCACTTCCACTCCGCGGTCGGGGAGGTGGTCCGATCCCCGAAGACAATGACCACACCCTGGCGGAACTTCACCACGTTGCAGCCCTGCGGGTTCAGGACCTCCTCGTTCAGGGCGACCGCCGTCTCCTCGTCCCCGGTCGTCAGCTCCAGGACGTCCGGGAGGGTGGTCTCGATGTCCGCCGGGGCCTTGTGATACCCGTCGAAGTTGTAGGCGGTCAGGGCGTGCCGCCCCAGGATCATCCCGAGGAGCGTCTGCTGCTTCAGCGGGACGTCCGTCGCCCCCGGAGTTGCGTCCGGGTCCAGGACCGAACCGAAGCTCGGGAAGTAGGTGAACCCGTAGTCCGAGCGACCGATCGTGGAGTTGACGTGGTCCACCGCCTCCGCCTCCGCGAGGATGGAGGCCGGGATCTCGTAACCGAACTGGTAGTTCCGCGCCGCGGCGTACTCCAAGCCCGCCTTCACCACTACGGAGGAGGTGACCCCCGGGACCGCCATCTTCACCAGGCCCTTGTTCTTCCCGAAGAGCTTGTTGATGGTGGAGGTCACCGCGTCGAACGCCGCCAGGTAGTCCGAGTCCGTGACCGCGGATCCGTTGTGACCGCCCCCGAACTCCTGCCGGTACTGGAGCATGAACTCCTCCCCGGCTGAGATGCTTCCGCCGTCCGTCAGGTCCACGCCGGTCCGGACTGAGACGCTCGTCCGGGTGTTGCTGTCGATCGGGAAGGAGAGGTTTGGCTCGTTGACCTTGTCCGGCCAGACCTTCCCACCCTTCGCCTCGTCCGGAACCATGACGTTGACGTCGATGACGATCTTGTCCCCGTCCGAGAGAGCGGTTCCCCCGTTGGTCACGGTCACGGAGAGGAGTTCCTCCCCGAGGTCCGTCGCCACCCCGGTGAAAGCCGCCTGCACCACCTCCAGGGGACCGAGGGTAGTGGTCCAGCGGATGTCCGCCCCGCCGTTCTCCACCGTCCCGGTGATCACCTGGGAGAGGACGAGGGAACCGAGGGAACCAATTGCCACCGTCGGATCCGCCGCCCCCGGGGAGTCGATAGTCACGTCCGGATCCGGGAGGGTCAGAGTCAAGGAGGTCAGGGTCTTGGAGACCCCGTAGAAGTTGGCGGGACGGACCGTCGCCACCGTCTTGTCCCCCACGTAGTCGTCCTCCGCCTCCACCCAGAAGTTCCCCTTGTCGTCGTTGATCACCTTCTCCCAGTAGTTCGCCTTCGTGGGATCTGTGTTCAGGTTCTCCCAGCGCTTGACCAGCGCGTTGTCCTCGTAGACGTAGATCCCGAACTCCGTGCTGGGGTTTTCGATCCCGTCCCGTACCTCCACCGCGAGGTGTTGGTCCGTCCCGAGGCGATCCACGTTCTCTCGGGAGAGGACGTAGCGGTTCGCGGGTGTCCCGACCCCGGCGTTCCAGTCAGTGAGGACCGTCTGGTCCGCCTCGAGCTGAACTACCCCGGCGGCGGTATTCCCGAGTATCCGGTAGGTCTTGGTGCTGACCTTCTTCAGCTGAAGGGTCCCACCCGCCCACTCGTTCTCGATCATCGTGTCCCCGGTGTCCAGGGAGGTCTCCGTCAGGTCCCCGGCTCCGGTGATCTCGTCCACGTGGACGTCCCGTTGCCCGCCCCAGATCCCACCGTTCTTGGCGAAGAGACGTCCCAGGATCTTCCTTCCGGAAGCAGGAGACGCCGCGCTCCCCTGCCGGGTGTAGAGGTACATCCAAGCCTTCGCCTCGTCCCCCGCGGTCACACGCCAGGGGATCAACTCCCCCGTCCCACGCCCCAGCTTGTAGAAGTCGAAAGCAGCGGTCGGGGCTTCGGAGTTCTCCAACCTCCGCTTCCCGTAACGCTTCCTGTAATCGATCTTCCCGGCGGGGAACCCCGGAGTGGCAACCGGACCCTTGGGAAACTCCCCCACCATGAGGGTGACCCCGAGCGGCGCGGGGATGATTTGGCGGTCTCCCTGCTCTTCCTCCAAAGCCACTCCAGCGCCCTGTACTGGTCCGAATCTGCGAACTGTCATTCTCTTCCTCCTCTGGGGATTCAGTTCACCTCGACGACCTCCGCCTCGGTGGGCTTCACCGGAGCGTTCGCCAACTTAGCGGCTTCATCGGCCTGCGAGGATACCGCGGAAAATCCTGCCTTGAAGGCGGTGATCCCGAAGGTATCCACCGCCGGTTTGAGATTCAGCGCAACGTCTACGAGTCGGAACTCCGCACGATAGGAACGAACGTCCGCAATCTTCAGGTCCGGGGCCTCCGCACGGAACTCCTGAGTTAACCAGAGGCGGTACCTTCGATCCGTGGCGCGACTCCGGAGAAAGGGTCCGACCTCAGAGGAGGGTCCCGCAAACAAGAGGGTACTCAGCGAGTCCATCACCCGCGCTTGCTCCCTGCTCCTGTCCGTTCTCACTTCCATCGTCACGTTGTACGTCATCCGATAGGGGGCGGGGGTTACCACCGCCTCATTCGTATCCTTCCGCAAGATAGCGGAGCGGGATCTGGACGGGTACGGAGATGAGGTCATCGCCTCCGCGTCCCGGAGCACCACCTGGGGGAGTCTCCCCACCTCCTGGAAGTCCTGATTCGTATCCCACGCCACGCTGGCTTTACACAAGAGCCTGAGATAAGGGCGGTTTCCAGCCAATATAGGAGAACTCAAAGTTACGTCCCCGGTCCCCGGGTTGTAGGAGGCGAAGAGGTTGCTCAAGAGGTTCGGGTCGGAGTCGTAGTCAAAGACCGCCTCCGCGCCGGAGACCTGGAGGTTGGCCTCCACCTGGTAAGCGGAGAGGTTCAGGACGGAGGAGTCCGCCTCCAGGGGCGGGAGCGCGAAGTCCACCGGATAAACCGCCTCCTCCTGTACCGTCGCGGTCAGGGAGTCTATGAGGACATCCTGAGTCCAATCCACCGGACCCCTCCAGAGAACGAAGACGGACTCCACCTCCGGCGTGAACCGATCGTCCGAGGTGGAGAGGTTCAGGACCACCGCGAACTCCCGGGAGGTCAGGACGTCGAACGCCGCGATGTTCTGGTTGACCTCCGCCTCCGTGTTCCAGTCCCCCGGTCCCGCGGGAGACCAGGCTCCCCCGTCCCAGAACCGCTCGTCCGTCCCGTCGTAAAGCCGGAGACCCACGGAGGTGACCGCGTTTCCGTCCTCATCCTCCGGGGTGACCGCGTTCAACTGCAGCATGAGGAGCTGCCTCACCGCCGCGGGTCTGTAGGTTTTGGAGCGCGCGGAGAGATTCGGGTCTACGGGGTAGCGGGAATTTGACTGGAGCTTCAGCTTCAGCTTGAAGTCCGCCGGATCCAGACGGACCTTCGAGGCGTCGGAGAAGACGGTCTCCGTCCGCGGGTCGAACCCCTGCCCGGGTTCCCACCAGATCTCCGTTATAACGCGGGACTCATAGCTCATTCCCTCATAAGCGTAAGGCGGACCCCGTCCCCCAGGGCCATTTTAATGCGTTCCTCCGCGTCGTCGAACGGGACTTGAATGAACGGTCTCCCCCTGACTTTCCAAGTTGAGGCACCAGCCGCTCCACTGCTAGGGACCTCCACCCTCCGCCCACGGCGCTTCCGCATCTCCGCGAAGACCGCCGCTCTAACCTTAGGGGTGACCCTCACCGTGTACCCCTCGTGGAGCGCCGCCGCCACGTTCCAGAGCTTCTGACCGTCCGAACTCCGCTTGCTCCGGAGGACCCCGACCGCCCCGTCCACCCCCCGAGGTTTGACCGCCGTCTCCTCGCTGATCCCCTGCCGGAGGTCCCCCCGGTCCACCAGCGGCTTGGAGCTACCCTTGGTCAAGATGGTTAACGGGGAGTTCTCCACCCCGTGCCGCTCGTCTTGAACGTACTGAACAATGTCCCGGCGGAGGAGGACCAGCTGCTCCTTCACTTTCCGTTGAGTTTCTCTGTATAGGAGGTCCCGTCTCCGCCGCTCCGAGAAGTAGGAGATGAACTTCCCCCACCCCCGGTTGAACCTCAGCTTGAAGCCCACCGCGCTACCCCGGAACCGAACTCGGTTGACGGTCGGAGAAGTCCGCCTCCAGGAGGGTTGTCCCTCCCTGGTCCGGGTACCCCGCCACGTCCCGGAAGAAGAGAACGTAGAGGTTCGTCTGACGGATCCCGATCTGGACTATCCGGTCCCCGCGAACGATCCCGACCTCCACGGTCCCGTCCCCGTTGTCCGTGGCTACTCCCGCTGTCAGTAAGTCGAAGACCCGGAAGAGGATGTAACCCATGCTCTCCTCCTCCGGACCCCCCGGGTGGAACTTCGGCTTCGCCACGTGCCCTTGGTTCCAGTTGACCTGAGCCACCAACTCCGTGACCGTTCCGGTCCCCGGACCCTGCCCCGCCTTCCAGAGCTGCCGGACCGGCTCCCGCGCCACCGGGTCTATCACCGTTACCCCGGGGTTCACCCGCTGGATCTTGATTGGGATTGGGTGAATTAGATTGGGGAGCATCAGAGTACCGCCCCTCCGGTGAGTCGCCTCCACATCGTCCGCGGGGCCTTGATAGAGAAGGGGGACTTGTAGAGCGCCAGGATCTGGTCCAACTCCAGGTCCCCCGTGGTGGAGAACGCCTTGGAACCCACGAGGGGATCCGCCCAGCGCTTCCGGTGTCTATCCGTCTCCTCCTCGATTACCGGCCCCGCCGGACCCGCTCCTCCTCCGTTGACACCCGCCATTGGGGTGGAGGAGCGAACCACCAGCTTTCGAAGCGCGTACTTGATGGGCTCCGGCGTAGTCCCGTCCGCCTCCACGTAGCCGAAGGACCCCACGATCCGGTGGTTCTTCTCCCCGATCTCGAAGACCACCTGCCGGTTCCGGAGAGGTCCCGTCCCGGTGAAGATTGAGGTCTCCCCAGTGACCAACTTGATCCGCGGGTTCTTCCGGTCGTCCCGTCCCCCGTCCTCCCCCCGCCCGTTGTAAACCTCGTACTCGTCCGCGGGAAGCGCGGTCTCGAAATCGGAGTTGACGTAGAGGGCGGTGACGGAGACTATGGGAACCGGGAGCTGCATCAGAGTGGAGCCGCTCCCGTCCACCTCCCAGGTTCCGGCCCGGGGAACGAACCACTGCCGAGTCACCCGCTCGATGAACGCCTGCCAGGTCTTAATCAGGCTCAGTACCCGGGCGTCGTCCGCCACCGACACCAGGACCCCCTCCGCCCGGATCTCATCCACCGAGACGTAATAGTTGGAGGCACTCCCCAGGATCGCCTCGGAGAGGGAACTCTCCAGGAAGTTGACGGAGTTGTAGTAGCTCGTCTTGTAGTAGTAGGCCGGATCCCCCGCCACGTCGTCGTAGACGTAGACGGACTGCCCCGCCAGCAGCGGGATCCGGGTCGCCGGAGTGGTGATCTCAGAGTACGGTCCCCCCACCCCAGTGGTGGAGCGGTAGACCTTGACCACGTCGAAAAGACTGAGGACGTTGCTCAACTTCGCCACGGTGAAGGATACTTTAATTACGCTCATGTCTACTCCTCCTCCGCGCTGATCATCTCGGGTCTCAACTCTACCGCCCCCGCCGCTATAGGTCTAACCAATTCCGCGCCGGTCATCAGGGGAACCCCGCCGTCCGCCCCACCCACGCTCTCCTCCGTCCTGTAGTAGGCGAAGAGCGTGTCTCCTCCGTCCTCCACCACCCCGGGGAGCGCCGCTTTTGGGGGGATCTTCATCCGGAAGGTCCCGGCGTCCGGGTCAACTTCGACCCACCCGTTATCTCGAGCCGCCGTTAGTTGACGACCGTTGAGGAAGACAACTAATGTCCCCGCCACGTAGGGATCAGGAGTGGAGAAATCTAAGTTCGATCCATCGATCACCCCTACCGCCTCGTCGATCCTACCGCTCATCAGGCCTCCTCGTAGAAGGTGAAGAGAGTGTCCCCGAGAACCGGAGCCCGCTTCATCTGGAACTCGCTAGAGGAGATCTCCAGGAACCCGTCCTCCAACTCCCGTTTCACCACCAACCCGTTCCGGAGAACCCGCAACGTGAGTGAAACGTAGGGGGTCTGAGTGGAGAAATCTCGATTCACCCCGTCAATCACCCCCACCGCTTGGACAAACTTCTCCACCTACGCGTCCTGCACTTCCAGGAAAACAACTGCGTCGATGCTGCCACTCGGAAGCAAGGATCCGCTGCTACCCCACTTCACGCCAATCTCGTCCCCTTTATCTCCAACCAGCTCCCCGGGTTTGAATTCCCAAATCCGCTTTACGCCGGTCGTAGAATTCACGTCCACCGTCTTCCCGGTCCCGACCCCGTTCTTCGTCAGTTCGAAACGGATCAGTCCGACGGTTACCGGCGCGCTGAGGACTATCCCCACCGCTACGAGGGAGCACTGACTCGGTAGCGGAATCGCGGTGAACGGGAGCCCGGTCATACTCATCTCGACGCCGGTAGTCTCCCCAGCCGTGAGGTTCACGGCGAACCAAGAGGTCGGAAGGAAAGCTCGCGGGCTCTTGATTACGGTCTCGTTTCCTGGCATCAGAAGGCCTCCGCTTTCACCCCAATTATTTGGAGCGCCTGATCCAGCGTGTCGTTTACGTGTGAACCGTCCCGCCCAATCTGCAGAGCCAAAGCGTCGTCCTCGTCGAAATCTGACGCGTCGAGTTGCACTGTACCCTCGAAAACCTCCCCCAACGTGGTGTGGGAAACAGGCACGTCGAGATACTGCGTGTCCGCCCAATCCGCTGAGGAGTCGTCCCCCGCTCCCTCCGCTTTTGCTCTCGCCGCAATCCGCGCAACCGTACCCGTTCCCGTGGCTTTGAGGATGAACTTCAGGCAAACGCACAGCTTGGCGACGTTCAGGTTCGGATGCGGCCAGCGCGCCTGAATTGCGCCCCAGCCAGTATCTCCAGCCTGCACCTCAAGCGCCGGTCGCCCGTTTGCGACCACGATCGCTGCGCCAGGAAGCACGGCCTCCATCGATGGATCTGTGATCACGTTCAACTTCTGCCGCAGTTTCACCGCGACGGTTGCGTTCGAGTCGATGGAGTGCGCAGCGTCTTCCGGACACTCCGTCGGCTTCTCAGCACTCCACGCGTAGACGAACTTCGAGTCCGTCTCACACCTCACGCGCCACTTGCAGATGTTACCCATCGATAACTCCTAGCCTAGAAACACACGCTCAGAGATCCAATCTTGGCCTTGTTTCCGCCGAGGCCCGCGGTCCTGGCAACCTGCACCTCGAAGATCGACTCCCCCGTCGGCACGTTGCTCGGCGTACCGAGGTCCAGAATCGTAGGAACGTTCGCGGCGCTGCTTGCCTGGCAGATCTGATTCGCGTTCGTCAGGTCGTAAATCCCCACCTGCGTCGTAGCGCCGGAGTCGTTCTCAATCAGCGCCATGATCGCGCAGATAGGCCCCATGAAGTCTGAACCGTGGAAGACAAAGCGCGCCACGACTACGGGGGAAATACTTGCTATCTCTATCCACGGAGACAGCTCGCTCCAGAACGAAAGCTCCAGTGTCTTCGAGTTGACCGCCTTCGTCAATCCCCCGACGCGAGCGCGGATCACCCCGGCCGCGGAGTTGAGCCACACGTCTCCGTTCTCCGGAGACGCGGGATCCGTCGTCACCTCGTTCATGTTGACGCTATCTACGCGCAGAGCCACGTTAGCTGCTCTCCCCGCTCTTCATCGCGATCCAGTTCAGGTAGAGGAGGTCCGTCACGTTGTTGCTCCCCATGTTTACGACGAAGGACCCCGCCACCTGGGATTCCACCGCGGGAGCGAACGTCTTATTGTTCTGCGCCACCGCGGTCAGCACCACCGCGTAGTCCGCGTCCCCGAAGGCAGTAGAGAAGGTCACCGTGGCCTTCTTCGGATTCCCCGCAAAGGTTCCTCCCGCTATCCTACCGGCCTTCTGGTCCAGCGCCTGAGCCGCCAGAGCGTTGTCAATCCCGGCCAGGTGCGCGGCCAAGTCGTCCACGTTCGCCGCTTCCGGAGGCGTTGTGTCCGGCGTGTAGTTCGTTGGAGTGTAGTCGATGTCGAGGTGATCCCCGTCGATCTCGTCTGCGCCGGCCCTCTCGTGCCTTCCGGCGTGCGCGCTCACGTCCACCCCGTCCACGAGATTCACGTTCGAAACGGAGTTCCCCCCCATGTTCAGGTCCCCGGTCATCGCGCGGGCTCCGGAGACCAAGAGGTATTGGGCGTGATCGTCGTTCCCGAGACCGATCAGCGCGGAGTGTTGGACCGCGTTCCCAAAGCTCCCCCAGGAGGACCCGTTGTAGAAGTAGTAGATATTCTCGTCTTCGATTTTGCAGGCGAAGCCCTCGTTAGGAACGGTGAAAACCCACGCGGAGCCGTCCCACTCCGCGATCTGGTCCTCCTTCCCGGTCCAGTCCCCGGTGGCTACCGCCGCCACAATGTAGCGGTCACCCAGAGAGGGAACCCCCGGCGGCGTGGCCAGATCCTTGTCCAGGACGGAGTTCTGCCAGTCGAGGCCCTTCAGCTTGTTGTTGATCTGCTCCGTGGTCCACGCCTGTGAGGCGGCGTTGTTCCCGGCCCCGACCGCGCCCACGTTCAGGAGGTCGTTCCCGTTCAGGTCCACGTCCCCGGAGAGCTGGTTCCCGGCGGTCCTCGCCTGCTCCAACGTGGTCGTGTGCGGGTTCGCAGTCGAGTTGGAGTGCGCGGTGAACGTCACGTTGTCCACGAGCGTGTCCGTAACCCCGTTCCGGTAGAGCTTCAGCTTCTTCTCGGTGGTGTGATACCAAATTTGCCCCTCGACGGGACTCCCCGGATCCGCGGTCAACTCGTCGAACTCAATGGCGTAGATGCGAAAGCCCATCACGTCTCTCCGTTCTCTATTGCGTGCCAGCCAACCTCTACGACGTTGGCTATGTTGTTCACTCCAAGGTTCACGTCGAAGCCCGCGGCGGTCTTAGTCTCCATCGTCGCCACAAAACTCTTGCCGTTAATTGCCTCCACCGTCAGGGTCACGGCGTAGTTCGTCCCCCCAAAGGGAGCGGAGAAGGTTACGGTCGCCCGCTTCGGGTTCCCGGAGAAGTTCCCCGGGATGAGGACTCCGGACTTGCTGGGGAGACCCGCTTCGACGTCCTTCAGGCTCTTGCTCACCGGGGAGAACCACTTGGACTCCCCGGTGATCTCTCGGATCTGACTCAGGGCGAAGTCCAGCGTGTCTTGGAGGGTCTGCGCGTTCGCGTCGTGATCCACCGGGTCCCGAGCGTCGTCTATCTGAGATCCCCGCGTGTGTACCTCGTCCTGCCTGATCCGAGAGAACGGCATAGGGGAAGCCTAGCGGTGTAGCTAACTTAATTTGAACCGTTATGACGGATTGAAGCGCCGCTTCCCACGCCTATCCAAGTCCACCCGGAGACGCCCCACCTCCCCGTAGAATATCCTCACGGAGAGGTAGACGTCCCCGGCCTCCGCGGAGATCTCCTCCGCTACCGGGCTCCCCTCCCGGTCCGAGATGAGTTCCGCGGAGTAGCGAACGGATGAAAATCTCCGCGGGAGGGGGAGGTCCACTCGGGTCCCGTTGTACGCCAGGGAGACCCCTCTCACGGAGGCGTGAAACTCCGGATTCGCGAAGAGGGTCTCCCAGCGCCCGCGCCCCTCCCGGGTCCGGAGATCCAGGGAGAGGGCGGTCCCGTCGCTCAGGTTGACGTAGATCACGGGGAGAGAGGTCAGCCCTGGGGTTTCTTCTTCTCCGCCTTATCCGGCGCGCGGGAGGGCTTCTCCGGAGTGCTCTTCCCCTTCCCGCGGAGGGGTTCCACCTTCCGCGGACCGGACTCCTGGAGCTTCCCCCGCTCCTTCAGCCTCCGGATCTTCTCCCGCGGGGGAAGATGCCCGAGACCCTCCTTCTCAGCCAAGGCGTCCAGGTCCGACTCCGTCACCCCGCGGAGGTCTACTCGCTTGCTCTCCACGTAGTCCTGAACCGCCAGGCGTCGGAATAGGGCTGGGTACTTCTTCTCGATGTACTTCAACTCGTCCTCGCTCACCGCGCGCGGGAGTCCCGGGAAGAGCCGGAGCGCGCCGAAGCAACTGCGCTCCAGCTTCTGCTCCTCCTTCCCAACCTTCACGGTCTCGGGGAACTCCACGGTTGCGGAGGGCGCGGAGCGGAGGGTAACAATTCGTCTCTTCATCTCCATCTCCTCTCAGACGAGTTCGACCTTGAACCTCGAGTTCGACTTCGCCGCCGCGATGAGCCTGGGGTCCTTCAGAGGCACGGGTCTGTTCCGCTGGAACGTGAACCCGCGCACCGTGTAGGTGCTCCCCTCGATCAACGTGGCCACGTAGGTCAAAGTCCGCTGCTTCTCCGCGGGTGAAGCTTCCGCCTTTGGAGGTTCCTTCGCCGGGGTCTTCTCCTCCGGGTCCGGCGTCTTGGGAGTTTCCTCCGTATGACGCTTCTCCTCCGGCGGCGGCGTGGACTTCGTGACCTTCTTCTTCGGGGCCTTGGTCTTGCGCGTCTTCTTCTTGGTTGTCATCTTGCCTCGCCTTCCGCGGGGGCTCTCGCCCCCGCTATCTCACCTCCTAGTCGAGGCCGATGTTAACGCCCTTCACAGTGGCGGTGACCTCCTCGATCTCCGCGTCGATCTTCGTGGTGATGGCGAACTGGTTCACCCCCTTGAAGATATCGCGGTCCGTCTCGATCCGGATGTCCCGCCCGATCGCGAGGATCAGGTTCTGGTAGTCGCAGAGCATGATCTGCGCCCGGGACTGGTAGGTGACCTTGAAGGTCCCGCTGACCACGGCTCCCGCCGCGGTGGTCGAGATCTCCCCGTTGGCACGGTCCACGGTGTAGTCCGTGGTCTCCACGTAGGGGGTCACCGGGGTGTTGCCCAGGTTGCTCGGGGTGATGTAGACGACATCCCCGATCGGCTTGTAGCGCAGCGCCTGGGTGTCCGGGTGCGCGCCGAAGGTCACATGCTCGACGATTCGGGGCTCGCTCTCCAGGAGCGGGACCGGGACCATCGGAACGCCGAAGACGGGGATCTGACCGGAAGTGGTCAGCGCGGAGTCGCCCTCCGGGGTCGCCCTGGAGGAGACCTTCTCGCGCCAGTTCTGCTCCAGGTCCATCGACATCAGGAAGCGGAGGTTCCGGCGGGTCCGGCGGAACTTCACCGGCATCTTCTTGATCATCCCGGAGAAGATCTTCGTGGAGATGTTCGCGTTCTCCGCGTCGTAGATGTTCCCGGCGTCCATCAGGCGGAGCCAGCCGTCGATCAGGGCGATGAAGGAGTCCTTGATCACCTTGTCCGTGGCTCCCCCGTCGATGAGGTCGTCCTCGATCCGGGCCGGACCCAGGACGTCGCCGTTGACCATCATCTCCTCCATGTCGTTCGCGGTCTGGGTGGCCATCAGCCGCATCACGGTGTCCTCGACCTCCTCGCCCTCGATGTTGTGCTCCGCGAAGGTGTCGGAGATCTCGAACGGAGTCATGATCTCCTGCGGGGTCAACTTCACCTTCGAGGTGCGGACGCCCCTCCGGATCCCCGGGTCCTTCGCCTCCTCCTTCGGGACGGAGACGCGCTGACCGACGCCGATCTTGTCGATCACCATGTTCTCGTTCCGGAAGCGGACGGTCCGGACGGAGCCGCGAAGCTCGGTCACGTCGATCACGAAGTCGATGAACATGTCCGACTGCATGTCGTTCAGCTTTCCCGCGGCGACCAGGTCCGCGGTGGCGATGAGCGCTTTTTGAACCAGTTCCTCGTTTGTCATTTCCTATTCCTCCAGAATCTTTCTCCCGGCTACTCCGGGTTGGTTTTCTCTGCTTCTCTACAGATTCTCCGTTACTTCTTGCTGAAGACCCTCGAGACGGCGGTCCCAGCCCACTTGCTCGTCGGCTTCTCCTCCGGCTGCTCCGGGGTCGTGGACCCGTCCGGGACCTGACCCTTCGCGGAGGCCTGCACGTTGGTGACCGTCTTCAAGGTCTCCTCCTGCGCGTCAAGGCGCTGGTTGATACCCTTCAGAGCCTCAGAGATCTCCGACATCCCCTTCTTCACCTCCGACTCCCGCCCTTCCTCCGGGGTCTCCGGAGCGGCGGTAGGGGCCTCGGAACCGCCGCTCTTCTCAGCGGAGGCCAGGGTACCGCTCTCCATCGCGGCCTTGATCCCGGCGGAGACGCCCTCCGCGACTTGCTCCGCGATACTCTTGCTCTCCGGGGTCACCTCCGGAGCGGCCGGGGGTGCCTCCGGCTCGGGGGTCGAAGGTTCGTTCTGCTGCTGCTTCTCCTCAGGTGCGACGCCCCCGGTCTTAGGATCCGCCGCCGGTTGAGTTTTCTCAGTTCCCATGTCTTTCCTCCTCTTTACGATGAAAAAGTCCTCCTCGTTGGCGGCGGCGTCGACCAAGGACACCTCCTGAACGCGAAGGTTGTGAAAGCGGCCGAGGGTGGGATCCCCCTCCGCTCTGTTGATGTGCTCCAGGAGCGCCCGCTTCTGGGTCTCGGAGTACGGGAGGTCCGGGCGGAGGGTGAAGCCACCCCCCTCCGCCGCCTCCGTGATCTCCTCCGTCTGCGCGAACCCCCCGATGGAGAGCCCGTTCAGGGTCTTCTTGACCTTAACCCGCTCCACGATCTCCGGGGCCTCGGAGTAGAGTTCCTGGTACCAAGTCCCCGCCGAGATCGCCTTCGTAGTTCCGTCCGGGAGGGGAAACTCGAAGTCGATCGGGGCGATCACGTTCTGGATGATCGAGACCTGCTCGGAGATGTCCTTCTTGTGCATAAACCCGGTGATCCCGAAGTCCTTCATGAACCCCAGGTTCGCGCTCTCGATCTCCTCCTTCGAGGTCACAATCCCGTCCGAGTCCGGGACCTCCGGCTTCATCACGATCCCGAACATCCGGACGGACTCCTCCGGATCCCCCTCATTCGCCTTCCGGACAATCAGCTCCCCACGCTTGGCGAACTTCACCGTCTTGGAGATCTGGTCCTTCAGGTCCGCGGGGAGGAGGGCGTCCAGGGGGTCGCCCGGGTCGAAGGAGGGGTCGATCCCGAACGAGAGTTCCGCGCGGATTATCCGCTCGTGAATGACCGCCTTCGACTTCTCCTCCTCGTAGACGTCCGCGTTCTGCTTGAATCGGACCCGCGCGTTCGCGGCGCGCGCCTCCGTCTCCACCGGGTACTTCAGGTTCACGGGATCCGCGTAGTCCTCCTCGGAGGTCGGACCGTCCGCGGGGAAGGAGAGGTTCTCCCCCTTCCCCTCCAGGGCCTCGATCCCCCAACGCTCGGAGCGCGCCGCTTGAGCCTCGCGCTTCTCTTCGTTCGAGGCGTCCGCCGCCGGGACCGCCCGCTGAACCGGAACCTCCCGGGAGAGCGGCTCCCCCGCGGTGACGAAGACGTCCCGGGTCAACCGTGACCGCTGAAGGGTCCCGTCCTCGAACTCCTCCTCCGCGCGGACGCGGAGGCAAATGGACTTCCGGAACTGCCGCGGGGTCTCACTCGGGGAGAACCCGTGGTTCTTCGCCCAGCTCTTCGCCGCGGCGGCGGACCGGAACTTGTCCACCGCAAACTCGAACGCCTGCACCTGACGGGGTTCGAGGTTCAGGGGGAGGAGGAGGTCCGCCCCGCGCTCCACCGCCTCCTGCTTCTTCTGCTCGTCGCTGCTCATCTCTCGCTCCTTGCTCACGCGCGCCCCTCCTCGATAACCACGGTCCTGCATCCTCCGTGGTAGGGAGGAAGCGCTAATCCGGCGTCCGATAGATTGGAAGACTGCTCCGCCGCGGTTCCGGTCCCGGCTATCTCCGAGACCCGCTCCGCGCTGACCCAACCGGCTACCCCCTTGAACTCCTCCGGATTCTCCGCGGCCTCCGCACGCTCTATCTGCCGCTCCGCGTCCCGGACTCGGAATGTCCGGTTGTCCATCCTGAGGCAGACCTCAGAGGTCCGCTCGTCCATCACCGCGGAGATCCGGTAGTTGAGGAACTCCGCGTCCCGCATCGTGAAGATCGCCCCGGTGGCGGAGGACCGCGCCCGGACCGTACCGGCCAGCATCTGAAAATACCCCCCGACGGACCCGTTCCAGGTCCCCGGTACTTGAGCCCCCGTCCCGTTCTGGACCACCCCGCGGAGGATCTCCCCGACCTGAACCCTCCCGAGTCCGATCCCCTCCGCGGCCCGCTCCACGGTCAAGGCGATCCGCCGGGAGAGGTGCTCCCCCCAGAGGTCCCCAATCCACCAGAGTTGTTGACCCCCGATCCGCTCCAGGGAGGAGACGTCCCGCGCAGAGAAGGAGGGGGAGGTCCGGGGTGTCCCCTCTGGGAACCGCTCCCGTAACGTCCCACGAGAGAGCGCTGCTAGCGCTATAACCCCGGCGGAGAGGATTTCTCGGGTTCTAGTAACGTCCCGGGCGTTCATCCGCTCTCCTATCCCCAGGAGCGCTCTAGCGACCTCCTCCGTCTCCACCGCGGTCTCCGGGAGGGTCTCCAACTCCGCCTCCGCGGCGGGGTAGAGGTCCCCGAGGTAGTCGTCCTCTAACTCTTGTGCCAGAGTCCGCTCCGCCGCGTCCTCCCGCTCCCCCTTCGTAACGAACTCCTCCCCAGTGACCCCGGAGACGGCGTCCGCAAGGGTGATCAACTCGGAGTCCGAGAGCCCAGCTAGAACCTCCGGGGTTACGCCCCGGACGGTCCGGAGGTTCATCTACTCCTCCTCCGCAAAGGTGGGGGGTACGAACCCGCCGAAGCGGGCGCGGCACTCCTCCCGAATCTGCTCCGAGAGGCGCTCCACCTCCGCCTCCTCGAGGTCCTCCGCGGCCGGTTCCTCCGTGCGGTCCCGGTCCGGTCCCCCGACTTGAAGACCGGCTCTCCCCTGACTCGTGCTCTCCCCACCCCCCTCCGCCTCAGTGGCGGAGTCCGACTTCATCAGCTGCGCCAGGGTCAAGGAGAACGGTTGGTCCGGGTTGAGGAAGTCCGGGTCGATCTCCCCCAGCTTCTCGTTGACCACGCGCCCGATCAACTTCCGGGCGATCCGCGGGGTCAAGCCTCCGGTCTTCTCGCCCTGAGCGAGAAGCTTGACCAGGTCCGCGTTCTCCGTCACGTTCGGGGACTGTGACTTGAACGTAGACCAAACCACGTCCAAGTACCGGACCAAGACATCCTGGGTGTAGAAGCGGTCTATCTTGTTCCGCTCCGGCTGGAAGACCTGCTCGTCCGCGAGCTTCCGGGACGCCTCGATCGTCTTCCCGGAGAAGTCCTCACTCTTCCCGACGAAGATGGGCGGGAAGCGCCAAGCGCGACGGACCCGGTCGTCGTTCGCCTCCTGGTAGTTGACAAAGAGCGCGTCCGTGTGCTGCTCCTTGGTCAGCGGGACGATGTCGATCTTCATCGACCCCGGATCCCGCATCCCCTCCATCACCGGCTCCGCCTCCAGAAGGAGAAACTTTGAGTAGTTGTCGTCGCTCTGGATCTGAGCCTCGACAAACTCCTCGATCCGCTCCAGGGACTCGTCGTCCAACTTCCCGTTGGAGACGGAGATCGCCATGCTCGGGACGTTGTTGTTCTTGAACGTCGTGTAGTTGATCTCCTCCGCGGCCCGGGACCCGAAGATGCAGAAGAGGTGCCCCCCGTAGCGCGGGAGCCCGTAGGGGGAGCGGGTGCAGTAAATCCGACGATGACGAACGGGGTTCGCGGCGTAAGCCACGGGGAAGCCCAGCTTCCCGATCCGGATCTCCAGGTTGGCCCCGCGGAGGACGAAGCGCGGCTCCTCCGAACCGTCCCGGGCCTCCGTAGTCAGCTCCTCCCGCGTCACCACGTGCCCGTCCTTGCAGGAGATGAGCCGGGGGTCCCCCAGTTCCTTGAACCACGTGGAGCACCCGTCCACGATCTGGACGTACCTTCGGAACCGGCGATAGCGAACCACCTCCGAGATCTCGTAGGAGACCTCCTCCGCGAACCGCTGCTTCGCTATTTCGGAGACGGGGAGGTCCGGTGCGTTCTCCAGGGAGGTCCGCTCCGGGGTCACCTCGGACTCCGAAACCTCCGGTTCCAGCGGACGGAGGCGAACCTGCTTCCGGACCTGTCTGTCCACGTAAGCGGTGGGCTTCTCGTCCATCCGCCCGATCCGCATCGTCCAGGATGGGAGGTGATTCAGACCGTCCAGTCGGTTCGAGCCCGGGAACTCGACGAACTCCACGTACATGTTCCCGGTCGCCTCGAGGTCCTTCCGGCACTTCTCCCGGAGGTCCTCCAGAGACTCGTCCTCCCCGGCGCAGCAGTTCTCGAAGAAGTTCTGCGTCCGCGCCTCCTCCTGAACGAGTTCCTCCAGGATCTCCACCGGGGTATCCTCGTTCACTGGGACGCGCGGTTCCATGCGGTAACCGAAGGACTCGACGTTGATCGTCATCGCGTCGATCGCCGGACCCAACTCCGTGTTATTCTCCGGCATCACCGCGAGGGTTAGGAGGTCGTAGGGCGGCGGGACGATCTTCCTCTCCCGCTCCAGAGTGGTCCAGGGGTCAACCTCCTTCGCCTTGCTCTCCCCCGCGGAGGTCCCGGATCCCGCCTGCTTCTTCAGACCCTGCTTCCTGACGCGGGAGAGCCCGATCACCGTGGCGCGGAGCGCGTGTACGTTCCGCTTGACGATCTCCTTCGTCGTAGGGGAGTCCGCGTAGTCCCGCCGGATCTCCACGGTGGCGGCGTTCCCGCCCTGCTTACCGTTCCCCACGGACTAACCTCCGGCCTGACCGTAGACAGGCACCCCGGAGACCTCCACCCGGACCCGCTCGTCCGTTGCTAGACCCCCGGCGATCCCGGTCACCTCGAAGAAGACGGACCCCTGATGGTGAACCTTGATGCGCTTTACCACCCCGGCCGCGGTGGCGGTGATCACCTGCGGGGTCGCCTCCGGGACGAACCCCCCGTTCGGAGTCCCGTCCTTGAAGGAACTCCAGAAGTGGGGTTCCACGGTCGCGGCGGTCGCCCCGTTCAAGAGGGTGACGTAGACAAACAGATCGTCGAAGTCCGCGCAGTTCAGGCCCTCGCTCTTCTTCGCGGGGAGCGCGGCGTCGTTCGCCTTGACAATCCGAGCGATGCGCTGGTCCGGAGCCCAGGAGACGCGGGGCGTTTCGATCACGGCGGTCATGAGTTACCTCCTGCTCTGGAAGTGCTCCGGGAGGATCCCGCCCCACTTCCCTCCACTCCGCTTCATCACCTCGACGTACTTCACCTCCGGGGCGGCGCGCTTCTCCACGCGCTGAACGTCCTCTCCCCCCATCTCTGGAGCGGCGGACTCCACGGGGACCCACTCCATCCGGACCTCTACCGGGTCGGAGAAGGAGATCTCCCCGTTCGCGTCCCGGGTGAAGTTCGCCTTGAACATCCTCCCGGTGTTCCCGTCCTGGACGATCACGTGGTCGTCGTAGATCCCCTGGAGCCACGCGTCCAGGGAACCGTCCGCGAGGATGATTCTGTTCGTCTGAACTGCCTCCACCATCGTCCACATGAAGTCCCACAGCTCCTCCCCCTCACGGAGGGCAAGCTTGGAGACCGCAACGTGACGCTTCCCCACGTTCTGCTCCCGCTTCAGGGTAGCGAGGAGGGCGACCTCTTCGTCCGAGAGTCTTTCCCCACTGTCCAAGGCCTTCTTCAAACCCAAGAGCTTCTGACCCATCGTGCTCATCTTCTTCTCCTTATCAGGTCAGCGAGAAGGCCCGACGCCGGGTACTGCTCCGCCCGCCAAAGAGCCCGACCTTCCGCTTCCGTTTCTTCCTGGCGCGGTAGACGCACCCGAGCTGGATCGCGAGATCCTCCGCGTCAAAGATGTCGTCCCGCTTCAGCTTCGGGAACCCGAGGAGCTGCTCCTCGAGGTCGTTCGTCATCTTGTCCCCCTTCCGGTGGTAGACCCGCCCCGCCTCGTACCGCGCGGAAAGCTTCCAGGCCCGGGTGACCTTGTCCGTCAGGGTGATGACCGGGATGCAGCGGTCCCCGATCTCCGCTCCCAGCTCCCGATAGACGGAGAAGAGACGCGACTTCTGGAACGCGTTCGCCTCTATCCCAAAGCGGATGAGATCCCACTTCTCGAAGAGGTAGGCGGCGCGCGCGATCTGAACGTGGTAGGGGATCTGACCGTGAAAGAGTTCCAGAACGTAGACCTCCAGAGAGGAGGGGTCCCGGTCGTCCACCCCAATCACGCAGTCCGCGTACTCGTCGTTCTTCTTGATCTGCTCCTCCGTCACCGCGAGGTCACAGGCCCCCCAGACCTTCAACTCCAGGCGCTGAATGAGGTCGAACGGAGGCTCGTCGAAGTACTGGAACATCTCATCCTTGAAGATGTCCCCCTTCATCCGCTTGGTGCTCTGCTGGTACTGGGAGTCGAAGTGCGCGCTCCCCATCGAGATCCGGAGGTCCTTCAGGTCCTCCGCGGGGAGGATCTCCTCTACGACGGAGACCCCGGTCTCGTCCCGCTCCCCCGTCTCCGGATCGACCAACGCGGGGATCTCGCAGACGTTCCCCCGGCGGATCTTCGGGTCGTCCTCCAGGTGCGCGTAGATGTCCTCCGGGTGGTAGCGCGTCCCGATTACGTCGATCTCCCCGGGACTCCCGTCCTCCCGGACGTGAATCAGAGTCGGGACCAGCGTCTTGTAGAAGAAGACCCGGATCCGCTCCCGCTCCCCCTCCGTCCGAGAGTTCTTCTCGTCGACGAGATCGTCCGCCTTGATGTAGTCAAAGTGCTTGGAGGTCACCGGACCGTCCGCCCCGCAAGCGAGCCAGGTCGGCTCCTTCCACTTCTTCCGGCGCGTAGAGATGGTAGCCTCCCCCGCCCCCCACTTCGAGCCCTTCAGGTCCCCGAAGAGTTCACAGAAGCGGGGGACCTCGAAGCAGCCCTGGATCTCCGTTAGGAGGTCCTTCGCCTGGTCCTTGACCCGGGAGGCGAGGAGGATTCGGACGTCCGGCTCCCAGAGGGGGATCCCCACGGAGTCCACGACGGTCAGGATGGTGCTCTTCCCGGCACCCCGCGGGGCCAGATACATCCGCCAGGGTCCCGGGGTCCTTCGCTTAGCCTGTATCAGAATCCAGTGGAAGGGGAGGACGCGGTACCCTAAGACGGTGGCTAGGACGTCTAGGCGGCGCTCCTCCAGGATCAACTTCCGCTGCGCCTCCGCCTTCATCTGCATCACGCGCTGAAGGTCCGCCTGAAGATCCGCCGCAGTGGGTGCAGAATCCGCGCTCATTACGGGGATAATAGGGGGACCGCGTAAAAATCCTACTCTCATGAGCCTCCGAGGCGTTAAGCTAGGGGAAGGAGATCTACATGGGAATCGGAAAAGCGCAGCGAGAAGAGATGGAGGCGACCTTCGAGGAACTCAAAGGGGCCGGGGCGAGGGGGAGGGCGGTCCGGATCGTCCGGGAGGGTCTACCGGCGCTCCCGGCGAACGCGGAGATCAACAAGCGGAAGAAGGAGGCGGCGCAGTACCGGGCCGGGGTCGCCCTGATCTGGGACCGGGAGAGAATCCTCCAGGAGACGGGGTGGAGCCTCCAGCAGTTCATGGCGGTGGAGCGCTACGTACAGGACGAGGACCTCCGCCTGACCAAGGAGGCGGACCCCCGGCAGGTCTTCGCGCAGTACCGCCTCCAGCAACTCCAGGCGGCGCAGGAGCTGGAGGACCTCGCGGAGATCTTCCGAAGCAGTCGCCAGTTCACCGCCCTGGTCTCCGCGGTGAAGACCCGCTCCGAGATCCTGGACAAGGTGATCAAGACCGGGCAGGAACTGGGGATCCTGAAGCGCGCGGCCCGGGAGGTAAACGTCAACGCCAAGGTGGACTTCCGCGCGATGAGCGTCAACGAACTCCGGGTCCACCTCCAGTCGGAGATGTCGGAGGTCCGGGACCTCCTCCAGGCGGAACCGGCCCCGAGTAAGCTGGCCAACTCCGTCCTGAACCGGATCCTCACCCCTAAGAAGGAGGACGCGGTGGAAGCGGAGGGCGTGGAGACGGAGCCGGAGAAGACACCCCGGGTCAAGCGCCTGGCCAAGAAGTCCTAGTCTCCGCACCTCCCGTAGCAGCGGGACTCCCCGCAAACGGAGCAGATTCGACCGGAGCCCCGCGGGACGTACTCCGCGAGGTCCTCCTCCGAGATCATCCAGACCCGCCCCAGGCGACGCGCCCGGAGCGCCCCCCGCTTGATTGCATACCAGATCGCGGGTCTGGAGACCCCCTTCAACTTCGCCGCCTCCGCGACGCTCAAGAACCTCATCTTGACACCTCCTCTCACTCCAACTCGACCCGGACGCGGACCCGAACCGGCCTACACCGAAGGACCTCCGGGAGTCGATCCGTGTAGCTCCGGAGGTGCTCCTTCACCTCCTCCGCGGTCCCCCGGAGGACCTCCTCCTCCCCGTCCAGTATCAGGTAAAACTCCTCCCCATCGAAGGGATCCTCCTGCTCCTCTCCGCAGTCTTCCGGCTCCTCCTCCCCCTCCGACTCCTCAAACTCCTCTCCACCGTCCTCCACCGCCCTATCCGCCTCTCCGATCCCGGAGAGTTCGGAGAAGGGGGAGAACCTGGAGAGTTCGGAGAAGGGGGAGGAGGTCAAAGTCCCGGAACCCTCCGTGGACCCGGAGGTGAAGTCCGCGGCGGACGGGTAGTTCCGCGCCGCCATCTCCGGGGTCAGGACCGTGACCACCACCTCCGGGTAAGTCCCGTCCTCTTTGTCATTGGGCTTAAGGACCGCGAAGAAGGTGCTCGGGATCGTCAAATCGTCCGTCTCCTCCGGGGAGATCTTCACCAACTTCGTACCCCCGGGGAGGGTCCGGAAGGAACCGACCTCCACCGCCTTCCGGATCGCGTCGTCCGCGGCGCGAACAAGGGCGGCGTTCCCCAGGTAAGCCGGGACTTGAACCCGCTCCCGGAGGCGCTCCTGAGCGTGTTGACTGACGTAGTAGGTCTGCCGCTTGCTCCAAGTGGGGGGGCAGTGAGCCTTAGCCATCTGACCGCCTCCTCCCGTCCAGGAACCCCTCCGGGGGAAGGGTCCGCTCCGGGTCCAGCGCCCGCGCCCGCCTCCCCGCGGGGAAGGGGTCCACCTCCGTATCCAGAGCCTCCAGGCCCCCGATCCCGGGGAGCGTCTCCTCTAGCGTCTCCAGTTCCGTTAGCATCCCTTCCCCCTCTCCCGCAGGACTATCATTCGATCCGTATCCTCCAGGTGCGCGAGAACGTCCTCCAGCTCCTCCCCGTACTCCTCAGATAGTTTACCCAGGGACTCAAAGAGGGCGGCGAACCGGACTTGACCCTCCCGGTCCTCGTCGTCGCTCTCCGAGAGGTCCGCCGGGACTGCGGAGGCAAGTAGGTTAAGTAGTTTGGCGGCGGTTAGCAGTTTCATAATTTCCTCCTAACTTCCAGGGATTTACTTAATTTCAATCCGGTTCCCGGAGTAGTAAACGGAGGCGGTCCCATTCAGGATCCGCTCCGCCTCCTCCTCCTTCACCGGGGCGTAGTAGGTCACCCGCCCGCGCCGCTTCCGGAACGGAACGCAGAGACGACCGGCGAAGACCACGACGCTGCGCCCGGACTTCCCGCGGAGGGCGTAGTCCGGGGTATGCCGGCGGTCCCGGGAACCCTCCGAGATACGGAGCGCCCGGAACGCGGCGGCGTAGGAGAGGCGGCAGAGCGGGAGGACGTCCGCGGCGTCCAGGACGACTTCCTCCCCGAGGAGGACCGCCAAAACAACATCCCCGTCCTCCTCCAGGATCTGGAGGGGGGAACCGTCCGCGGTATACCGACGGGCGGAGAGGTCTTCCCCGTCCCGGCTCCCCTCCGCGGAGAACGGAGGCGGGGGAGGGGGCGGGTTCTCCGCGCGCTCCCTTTCCGCCTTCATCTCCGACAACCGCGTATAAGCGGCGTTAACGGCGTTCCGGAAGTCCTCCGCGCTGTTATCGTTACTCATCTTCTTTCCTCCGTTGCTCATAATAATATCTTAACAGATAGTAAGAAGATGTAAAGGGGTAAAATGAGGTTTCCCGAAAAAAACCCTAGTCGCAGTCGAAGTCCTCGGACCAGAGGACCGGAACCCCGAAAAACTCCGCGGTCTCCGCCGGGAGGCGCGTTACCCCGTAGCGACCGGCGGGACGGCGCGCGGAGATCCGCTTCCCGGTCCCGAACCCCCGCGGGGAGAAGGAGTGACTCCCCCCGCGCTGGATCTTCGCGCGGAGTTCCTCCAGCGCGTCCTGATGCACCCTCCAGCCGAACTTAGGGACGGAGACCATCTTCTTGGAGACCTCCCGCGCCTTCTCGATCCGCTCCAGCTCCTCCCGGACCGTCTCCGCCGGGTCTTCCGCGCTCCCCCCGTAGAAGGAGGAGTCCACCCCGATCCGATCGAAGCAGGCCCAACCCCCGCTCTCCGTCCGGTAGTAGGTGGATCCGTCCGCGTTGACGGCACCGTCCGCCAGCCCGCAGCCGTGCTTCAGGTTCACGCGATCGAGCCTCCAGTGAAGCTCCTCCGCCTCGGACTTCAGAACCACGGTCCCGGTCCCGTCCGACGCCTCCCCGCGCTGAGCGTAGCTCTCCCGCCCGTAGAGGTAGACCCCGGGGAGAAACTCCGCGGTCCAGCCCTCCGGAGCCGCGGCGAGGATCCGCTCCACGTAGCGCTCCACACAGCGGGGATCCTTCGCCTCCTCCCGCGCCGCGGCCTCCTTCCGCTCCCGCTCCTCCAGCCAACGCGCGCGCTGGATCCGACGCTCCTCCGCCCTCCGCTCCTCCTCCGCCTCGATCGCCTCCACCGCCGCCTTCCGCGTCCGGAACGCGGGGCGGTCCTCCTCGAAGTAGGG
>Ga0180438_10001682_pt1 | contig 38483 bp, 39 predicted proteins | sample SS_ome_12_FD_132455 | JGI IMG/M metagenome (GOLD analysis project Ga0180438, IMG submission 132455) | Hypersaline lake sediment archaeal communities from the Salton Sea, California, USA - SS_3_D_2 metaG | ecosystem: Environmental > Aquatic > Non-marine Saline and Alkaline > Hypersaline >... | reverse complement strand
CTTCATCCGCACCGCCGACATCACCGGCGAGATCCAGCTGCCCGAAGGGGTGGAGATGGTGATGCCCGGCGACAGCGTCAACCTGATGGTCGAGCTGATCACGCCCGCCGCCCTGGACAAGGGAGCCAACTTCGCCATCCGCGAGGGCGGCCTCACCGTCGGCGCTGGCGTCATCACCGACATCCTGGAGTAAACGGGGTCAAGTGGCTAAGAAAGGCGTACGCATGGTCATCACGCTCGAATGCACCGAGTGTCACGAGCGGACCTATACCAGCGAGAAAAACCGCCGCAACGACCCGCAGCGGATGGAATTGAACAAGTACTGTCCGCGATGCCGGACACATCGTCTGCACCGCGAGACCAAGTAACCTGGCGGACACCTATGGAATGATACGCGGGTGGCGCGACACCAACTCACACAATGCCCGCGCTGCCCGACACAGGCGAGTAGCTCAATTTGGCAGAGCAACGGTCTCCAAAACCGTAGGTTGCGGGTTCGAGTCCTGCCTCGCCTGCTATAGGCCTTACTCAAGACACCGTCCGCGGACGGTGTCTTGAGTGTCAGCATGTGCCAGACTGCACACGACATGGAGAGACCCGTGGCAAAAGCCAGAAGTGAGTCGAGGGGTGGGAAGAGTCGCAACCCGGTGATCCGCTACATCCAGGAGACACAGACCGAACTGCGCAAAGTAACCTGGCCCACCCGCGAGGAGGCCATACGCCTGACCTTCATTGTGTTGGCCTTTACTTTCATCGCGATGGTCTTCTTAGGTGCGTTAGACATCCTCTTCCAACGACTGGCAGGCTTGCTGCTCTAGCCGGAATCCGTTGGAAAACGGGAAATAGTAGTACGGATGGGTGGAATGACTGAAGAAAAACGGGAAGAACAACCAGACGGGGCTCCTTCAGAATCAGAAGCGGAGGAGCAGCCCCAGGCCGAAATAGCGCCGGGGGACGAGTCCGCAGAGAACGTGGCCGCGGACGCCGAGGAAGAGCCTCAGGATAATCGCCTGTGGTACGTAGTGCACTGCTACTCTGGCTACGAAAACAAAGTGCGCCACGCCATCGAGCAGCGTATCGAAACGATGGGCATGCAGAGCAAAATATTCGACGTGGTCGTGCCCACCGAAGAGGAGATCGAGGTGCGGGAGGGCAAGCGTCGCACCGTCGAACGCCGTGTCTTCCCCGGCTATATCCTGGTACAGATGATTATGGACGAGGATTCCTGGTACGTCGTGCGCAACACTCCCGGCGTGACCGGCTTCGTGGGCATGGGCAACACACCCACCCCCCTCCGCCCGGAGGAAGTCTCGCAAATCGTCAAGCGCATGGAGTCCGAAGCGCCCAAGATCAAAGTCTCCTTCAAAGAAGGCCAGAAGGTGCGCATCATCGATGGCCCCTTCAACGACTTCATCGGCACCGTCGCCGAAATCGACATGGAGAAGGGCAAAGTGCGTGCCCTGGTATCCTTCTTTGGGCGCGAGACGCCCATCGAACTCGACTTCTTGCAGGTCGAAAAAGCCTGATCCTACCGCGCAATCTCACAGACGCGCGTCGCTCATCGGAGTAAAGAATGGCCAAGAAAGTCATCGCAGTCGTCAAACTGGAAATCGAAGCGGGCAAGGCCAACCCGGCCCCGCCCATCGGCCCGGCGCTGGCCCAGCACGGCATCAACCTGATGCAGTTCTGCAAGGAATACAACGCCCGCACGTCCAGCCGCGCTGGCGACATCATCCCTGCCGAGATCACCATCTTTCAGGACCAGTCTTTCAGCTTCGTCCTGAAGACGCCGCCCACTGCCTCTCTGCTCAAGAAAGCAGCAGGGGTCGAAAAAGGCGCGTCCGAGCCTAACATCGAAAAAGTCGGCGTCATCACGCGCGACCAACTGCGCGAAATCGCCGAGATCAAAATGCCCGACCTGAACGCCATCGACATGGAAGGCGCGATGCGCCAGATCGAAGGCACTGCACGTCAGATGGGCATCACCATCCAAGACGGATAACCAACGCTTGTGGGAGGGCACCCGCCCGCTATCACCACTGGAGGAACCAACACCATGCCAACCGGAAGAAAATTTGCCGCCGCGCGAGAGAAAATAGACAGCACCAAGCTCTACGCGCCACAAGAAGCCCTGGCCCTTGCCACTGAACTCAGCTTCACCAACTTCGACGAAACCGTCGAGGTCCACATGCGCCTCAGCATCGACCCGCGCCACTCCGACCAGCAGGTGCGCGACAAGGTCCTGCTCCCGCGCGGCCTCGGCAGGTCCGTCACCGTACTCGTCATCGCCGAAGGCGACGACGCCCGCCTGGCCCAGGGAGCCGGGGCCGACTACGTCGGCTCCGACGATGTGCTGGAGAAGATCGAGAAAGAGGACTGGTTCGACTACGACGTTATCATCGCCGTCCCGGAGATGATGGGCAAAGTCGGCAAGATGGGGCGCGTCCTCGGCCCGCGCGGCCTGATGCCCAACCCCAAAGCGGGCACCGTGGTCCGGGGTGAGGACCTACCGCGCGCCATCGAGGATTCGAAAGCCGGTAGCATCGAATTTCGTAACGACAAGACCGGCAACCTGCACGTGCCCATTGGCAAGGTCAGCATGGGGGCCGATGCCCTGCTGGAAAACTTCAGCGCATTGATTGATGCTGTCAGGCGCTCCCGCCCGCCCTCATCCAAGGGCACCTACATGCGCAAGATCGTCGTCACCACCACCATGGGGCCGAGCATCAAGGTGGACCCCGTGGCCGCTATCAATCTGGTGGTTGCAGCCTAGGAGGGCGCGCGGTAAAATTCGCCGCGCTCAACCGAACAACTGATTTTCGCCGAAGATAGCCGGTGTCCCTCATCCGCAGGGAACAGAGGACTTAATTCGCACGAGCCTGCCGAGGCGAAGACCACAACGACAAATTCTGCTTGCCAGAGGTCTTCGTTTCGCGTGTACGAAGACCTTTCTTCGTTCAGCCAGCAAACCGGCCCCGGCGTTCACGAGGAGGTGAGACCGCATTGGCACTAACGAAAGAAAAGAAAGAACAACTCGTCGCCCAATATACCGAGATGCTCAAGGACAGCCGGGCGCTCATCGTCACCGACTATCGCGGGCTGAACACCAGCGAGATAACCAGGCTGCGCCGCAAGGTCAGCGAGTCTGATGCCAGGTTCGTCATCATCAAGAACCGTCTCTTCCGGCTGGCGATGCAAAACGTCGGCCTCGACATCCCTGAAGATTTCCTGGATGGCCCGGTGGCAGCAGGCTTCTGCTACGGCGAAGTACCGCCTGTCGCCAAAGCCCTGACCGAGTTCGCCGAGGACACCGAAATCCTGGTGGTTCGGGGCGGGTTGCTGGACGACAAGTTCCTCAGCGATGCGGAAATCGAGTCCCTGGCGAGCCTGCCGCCGCTCGAAGTGGTCCGGGCGCAACTGCTCGGTCTGTTCAATGCCCCGGCGAGCAACATCGCCGGAGTGATGGCCTCAAGCGTCAGCCAGGTAGTCAACGTCATCGCCGCCTATTCAGAGACCGGCGAAGAGCCGCCCAACGGGAACGGCAGCGCGCCACCCGTCGAAGCGGAAGCCGAAGCTGAAGCTATAGAAGAAAGCGCCGCCTCCGCCGAAGCCGAGGAACCAGAGGAAGCCGAGCCAGAATCCGAACCCGCCGAGCCGGAAGAATCTGGCGAGGCCGAAGTTGAAGCCACGGACGAAGGTGAGAGCGAATAACCGCTCAACAGAGCGAAGCAAAAAGCATTCTTAACATAATGAGGAGATTCTACGATGGCTAATTTGGAGAAACTGGCGGAAGAACTGAGCGGGCTGACCCTCCTGGAAGCCGCCGAACTGAAGAACATACTTGAAGAGAAGTGGGGCGTGAGCGCCGCCGCGCCGATGGCCATGGCCGCCATGCCCGGCATGCCAGCCGCTGCCGAGGCTGTCGCCGAAGACAAAACCGAGTTCGACGTGGTTCTGACCGGCGTCGTCGCCAACAAGAAGATTCAGGTCATCAAGGCCGTGCGCAGCATCACCGACCTGGGCCTCAGGGAGGCCAAGGAACTGGTCGAGGGCGCGCCCAACACCGTGATCGAGGGGGTTCCCAAAGACACCGCCGAGGAAATGAAGGCCAAACTCGAAGCCGAGGGTGGCACCGTCGAAGTCAAGTAAGGCAGTGCCGAGCGCAGTTGCACGTTCTGCTGCGCGAGAGTAGCCAAGTAATAAGCCAACGCCCTGCAATCTGAGCAGGGCGTTGGGCATTTCTCAACACAATGGTTGTTCAATTGACAGGCTCACACTGATGAGCCGGTTTGCTCAGAGAGAACAGTCTCAATTGCGCCGTCGTTGAGAGACCGCCCGTTCAAAGACATCCTGTGTCGCGCTGTCGCGTCCCGCCTTTCGGTCCAGGTACTTGGAACGCAGCGCGTCAATCTCCTGAATCAAGACCATGGCGTCCTCGACGACCAGCAACACTCCCTTCCGGTCGGTCAGGAACATGAATTTGCTCCAAAACCGGCGCAGCGTAGCCTCGCTCATCGGGAAGGACCTCAGGTCCACCGCCACTGCTGTCGAGCCGAAAAAAGGCTCCACCAGGCTGCGATCGCGACCCTTCAGGCTCTTCGGCGAGTACTGCTGGCCGACCTGCACGGGACGCAGGCTGTTGACGCGCGAATAGGAGATCACCAACGGCACCAGCCCGGCCCGGATGAGGATATGATCGCGGCGGGCCTGCACCACGCTCACGCGGCTGACAACAATATTCGCCAGATATAGCAAACCGCTCAGCAGCAAGAGCGCGAACACCAACGGGCGGCGGGCGGGTCCCAGCCACAGAATATCGACGATGCTCGGTGGCAAAAGGTTGATGAGCGACGGCCACAGCGAGATGATTTGGGTCGCATACGTGTAGGCCAATAGCAGCAGCCCCACCACCGCCAGGAGCAGCGGCCCCATCCGCATTCGCTGCCCGATACGGAAATAGACCTCCAGGCGATGTTTCCTGCCCCGATCTGATTTCAATTTTGCCATGGCGCGTCCTCACCGGAAGAGCATTGAACGATGACAACTAGATTGTCATCCTATTGCCCGCCTGGCGCAAGTCATTTTTCGCCGCGGGGTGCGGCTCGGGTCTTGTGGCATATCCTCCCGGCCATCATGCGGCACATCTACCAGAAGGAACTGCAGCACCTCGCCATCTACGTTCAGAGCAAACGAGGGGCATAGCTCTATGGACCATTGGTAGCCAGCCGCCACAAACGCACGCGCCCGTCGTCGCCGCCAGAGGCCAGCGTCGTCCCGTCCCGCGAGAAATCGACGGCCCGCACCGCCGTCCCGTGGCCGCCCACCGTCGCCAGCCGCCCGCCTGCCTTGACGGCATCGACGGAATCTTCGCCGGTCATGGCCCACAGCATCAGCCAGCCGTCCTCACCCCCGGAAGCCAGCACGGCCCCATCAGGCGACAGCGCCAGGTCCCACACGCCGCCAGCGTGGGCCAGCCACGACTGTCGTTCCTCGCCGCTTGCCACGTCAAAGACCCGGATGTACCCATCGCCGCCACCGGCTACCAGCCGCTGCCCGTCCGGCGAAAAGGCCAGCCCGTACACGTCTTCGCTCCCCCCATCCAACTCGGCGACTACCGCGCCCGTGTCCGGCTCGCGCAGCAGGATGGTCCCGGCCTCGTCGCCCGTCGCCAGGACCTCCCCCTCCGGTGAGTACGCCACGCTGCGCAGCCGGGTAGCATGGCCCTCCAACGGCATCCAGGCCGCTCCCGGCTCCAACGGCCACACCTGCCCCCGCGCGCTGTACAGGCTCGCCGCCGCCAGGTGCTCCCCATCCGGCGAGAACGCCACGCCAAACACCTCGCCAAACGCCCGCATGCCATACAGGTGCTCGCCATTGACAGGATTCCAGACCTGCACCGTCCGGTCACGCCCGCCCGACACCAATCGCGACCCGTCCGGCGTGTAGCCAACCGCGTACACCCAGCCGCGATGCCGCTCCAAGACGTGCAGCAACTCACCCGTGTGGGCGTCCCAGACGCGCACGTCGTGGTCCGCGCCACCTGACGCCACCTGCGAACCATCAGGCGACAGCGCCACGCTCCACACCGGCCCCTGGTGCCCGCTCAAAACGAGCGCCTCTCGCACCTGGCGCGCCGTTTGCGCCGTGATGGCCTCCGGGTGGGGTGTCGCGGCAGCGATCACGGTTGCGGTTGCAATAGCAGTGGCGCTCGGTTGTGGGGTTGCGGATGCGGTTGGGGAAAGGGTCGGGCTGGGCGCTTTGCTGGGGACGACGGTCGGCGTCGCTGGCGGGGTGGGTGCGGCGCAGCCGACAGCGACCCATAACAACCCGGCTGTAATCCACCAGCCCTTCATTTGAGAACCGGGGTCACGTCCACCCTGGGCACCACCGACACGCCCTCCTTGGGGTAAGCGGCGATGGCGATGGGCAGGACGCTTTTCGCGTTCCAGTGGGTGTGCTCCGGCCCGGCCCACACCTCCATGCCCGACGATTTGCCGCCGTCCAGATTGAGCGCGATCTCCAGATCAAGCTCGTCCAACTCGGCCAGCATGTTGCTCAACCCGAACAGCGTGAACAGATCTGCCCGGATGACCATGAAAATCACCCGCCCAGAGCGGTCAATCGCCACCACCGTCCGCTCGGCGGCGTGGCCGGTCTCCTCGCCGTAGGCGGGCAGGCCGCCCGGCATCAACAGCATCGGATACGCCTCGGTGGCATAGTCGAAGTCGAACGTCCCCGGTGGCGGCGGCTGGCGGCCAAAGGGCACGATGCTCACCGCGCCGTCCTTCACGCCAAATATTCCCGCGATCCCAATCCTATCTTCCTTGACGATCGGCTCCCCGTATTCCCGCCCGTCCACGAAGGCAAGCCCCTGCGTGCGAAACTTCTCGTCGAAAAAGCCGCCGTTGACGACGACCAGCGCGTCCGTGTCCGCCTGCCAACCGGAGATCGTGTTCGCCTTCCCTGGCTCGTAGTGCACCTTGAAGTCGATCAGCGCCGGGTCCAGGCGGACCATGTACACTTTCACCAGGACGCCGGAATACGGCTCCTCCACCACTATCTCGCGCCGCTCGACGCCCGGTGTGCGGTCCTCCCAGAGCGGATCGTCCACTGTGGCCGTCGGGGAGGGGGTGAGCGTGGGCGGGGGCAGCGTCGGCGAGAGCGCCGCCAGCGCCAGCTCTTGCGGCGTGAGGAACGGCGTCGGCGTCGGCTGGGGCGTTGCCGTCGGGGGTGGGATCGTCGGCGCGGGCTGGGCCAACCCTGTCGAGAGCGTCGGCGCGGGGGCAGACGTGCAGGCCGCGCCGAATGCGACCGCCAACCCAAGCCCTGCCAGGAAGCGCTTGTTCATCGAGGGCCAGCTTGTAACGCGATCAGCCTCACTCGGCGACATCTTTGGGATAGGCGGTAATCACAATCGGCAGCGCGGTCTCTGAGTAGAACGGCTCGAAAGTGCTCCCTGCCTTTACCACCATGCCCGACGACGTGCCGCCATCCAGGTTGAGCGCCACGTCGAGGTCCAATTCCTCCAATTCGGCCAGCGCCTGGCCGAGTTCGTAGAGCGTGAACGCGTCCTCCTGAATGATGATGAACACCACCCGACCCGACCGGTCCATTGCCACCACTGTCCGCTTGGCAGTGTGGCCGGTCTCCTGGTCAAAGGCCGGTTCGCCGCCCTCCGTTAGCAGCATCGGGTAGGCTTCGGTGGCAAAGTCGAAATCGTACTTATCGGGCGAGGCAGGCTTGCGATCCAGCGCCACGATACTCACCCGGCTGTCTTTGACCGCGAACAGCCCGCCGACGCCAACTGATTCCGTGTAATCGCGCAGACTCCCATACGCCTGCCCATTGACCAGCGTCAGCCCCTGTTTGGTGAGCTGGGCATCGAAAAACCCCCCATTCACCACGAGCAGCGCGCCCGTTTCCGCCTGCCAGCTAGTGACGGTGCCCACCTTGCCGCGGTCGTAAAGCACCCTGAAGTCGATCAGCCCCGGATCGAGCCGCACCATGTGCAGCCTGACATACGCGCCGGATCGCGGCTCCAACACCGTCACGTCACGCCGCTCCACGCCCTGGGCCGGGTCGTCCCAATCGGGATCGTCTGGCTGCGCCGTCGGGAACGGGGTAGGCGTGGGCGGGGGTAACGGCGTCGGCTCAGGTGTGTCAAAGTCCGGGCCTTGTGGTGTCTCCACCCGCGTCGGGTCAGGCGGAGACGGCTGTTCTTGCGGCGCAGGTGTCGTCAGGGACGTGCAGGCTACCAACACCAGCGCCAATCCATTTACGGCCAGAAGGATTCTCATAGCTCTCCCATCGCTTTCCTAACAGGCAGTGAAATTACCGCCACTTGGCCTACTTGGCAAGCTAATCGTCCTCAACGTCGGGCAGCATGATGTATAATCGACGGTGGATGGGGTTGACGGAGGAACTACCATGAAGCGCACCCTATCGTTGATGGCAGTCGTTCTGGCGATCCTGGCAGCCTGCGGCGGGCGCGACGTTGCTGGCGTCGAGGCGCTGCCCACGCTGGCCCCAACCAGCGAAAGCGATGCACCGCCGACCACCGAGACAGACCCCGCGCGCGCCGACGAGCGCGAGCGCATGGTCGGCGAGCAAATCGAGGCGCGCGGCGTGTCCGATCCCGCCGTTCTGGCTGCCATGCGCACCGTGCCCCGCCACGAGTTCGTCCCCGCAGAATTCCAGAACCAGGCTTACGACGACCATCCCCTGCCCATCGGCTACGGGCAAACGATCTCACAGCCCTACATCGTCGCCGTGATGACCGAGGCGTTGTTCCTCGAACCGGACATGCGTGTGCTGGAGATCGGCACCGGCTCCGGTTATCAGGCCGCCATCCTGGCCGAACTGGTCGAGGAAGTCTACACCGTCGAGATCATCGAGCCACTGGCCGAGCAAGCCGAGGAGCGTCTGGCCCGCCTGGGCTACGACAACGTCCAGGTCCTGCGCGCCGATGGCTATTTCGGCTGGGAGGAGCACGCCCCCTTCGACGCCATCATCGTCACCGCCGCGCCCGACCACGTCCCGCAGCCGCTCATTTTGCAGATGGCCGACGACAGCCACTTCGTCATCCCGGTGGGGCCGGTGGGCGCTTACCAGGAGCTATGGCTGTATCGCAAAGAGGGCGGTGAGCTTCAGCCCGCGCTCAGCCTGGGCGGCGTGAGCTTCGTGCCCTTTACGCGGGAGGGAGAATAGACGCCCGCCACAGCGGCCAGACGGCCACCAGCGCCAGCCCATAGGCCGCCGCGCCCAGCCACAGCACCACCGAGAAGCCCCAACCCATCGCCAGCACCACCGCCAGCACCGCGCTGATAACCGAAGCGCTGCCGTTGATGGCCCACGCCCACGCCGTCAGGCCGGGACGCTGGCGCTCGACCAGCGCCAATCCGGCGGCAAACGGCACGCCCATCGCCAAACCCAGCGGCCCCAAAACCAGGGTTGCCAGGGCCGCGCGCACGCCCAGCGGCGCGCCCAACGCCCCCCGCAATAGAAGCGTCGTCAGCGAGGGATAAAGCGCAATCAGCGCCACCAGGGCCACCAGCACGGTAGGCAGCGGCACACGCGGCGACAGGAAGCTGCCCACCCCCGAAAACAGCAGCAGCGCGAACAGCACCACGGTCAGCGCCGTGACCGGCCTGCCCACCAGCAGGATGAAGCGCTGCGCGAGGGGAATTTCCACGAACAAGAAGCCCAGGCCCAGGGCCAGGAAATAGACCAGCACCCGACCCGTGCCGCCGTATTCGCGTCGCTCACCGCCGCGTCGCCAGCGCCGTTCCAGGGCCACCGGCGCGACGATCAGAACCACCGCCGCAACCGTCACCAGCGCCAGCAGCGCCAGCAGCACGAAGTAGCCGCTCCCGCCGAACGGCTGCGCGGTACGGCCCAGCGCCGCCAGCACGTCAGGCGTCTGCCGCCACTTGAAATAGTGGAAGAAGAAAGGCCGGTTGTCCGTCGCGGGCCGCACATCGAATTCGTACCCGGCGTAGAACGCTGCCCGCTCCTCCGGCGTGGCCTCCAGCAGCGCCCGGAAGGTGTCGTGATAGACAGGCTCCGGCAGCACGCTGAAGCGGTTCGCCTCTCCGGGGGCCATGCCCGGCACCCACACCACGTCGTAGAACCTCTCAGCAGCGAACTCGCGGATGGCGGCGGCCTCACCATCCGCGAACGGCTGCTCCCCCACCAGCAGCGTCAGTGTCCGCAGCGTGCGAAAAGCCATCACGTGCTCGCCCGGCTCCGTCACCCCGCGACGCTCCAGGGCGGCGATGGCCGCACCCAGCGTGCGGACCGTCTCGGTGGGCGGCGTTTGCGTCCAGCGAGTCACCACCAGCAGCCCGTCCTCATCCAACCGGGCCAGCGCATCGGCAAACGCCTCGCTCGTGTAGGCGTAGTTCTCCGAGAGGCTGTACGCCCCCGACGTGACCGGGCGAAAGCTGTCGGTCAGCGCGAAGTCGATCACCTCGAAAGCTGGGCCAGGGCCGCGCAGATAAGCGCGCCCACCTTCTTCCACCAGCGTAACGCGCGAATCGCTGTACAGGCCACCTGTGAACGCCCCGTAGTCGTCGCGCACCAGACGCAGCAGCAAGGGGTTATCGGCCACCCCGGTCACGTGCTCGGCGCCGTTCGCCAGGGCCGCCAGCACGTCCAGGCCGCCGCCCGGCTCCACGACCAGCGTCTCGGCACCGGGCCGCAATTCGTAGGCCGCCGCCAGCGGCAGGTAAGGCGCAAAAGCCTCCGCCTCACCCACCGGGACGCCACTGATAGGCAGCAGGTTGTCGCCGTCCAGCGTCACCCCGATCTGTGGTGGCGGCCCGGCGGGCGAATTCAGGCTCAGGCCGGGCACGACGTGCACCGACGAACTCTCGACCACGTCCAGCCGCGCGATGGCATTCCAGGCGGTCAGAGCGTGCTCGGCATCCGGCGCGTGCAGTGCCAGGACCAGGTCCTTGCGCGGCGAGAGGCGCTGCGCAAACAAGGCCGGTGGTGTCAGAGCCGCCCAAACCCCTAACGCCGCCAGGCCAGTCAGCGCCAGCGCCGCGACTCTGCGCCGCCAGGAGAATGCAGCGCCGCCCAACGCGGCCAATCCCGCCGCCAGCAAGAGCGTCCCCTCTCCGCCGAGCGCCGCCAGCGCAGGCAGCGCCAGCGCGCATCCCGCCGCCGAGCCGAGCAGGTTGGCCGCGTACGTGCGGTGAGCGCGGCTGGCGTCCGCCGCCAGTTGTCCCCCGATCACCAGCCCGCCGAAAAGAAAAGGCAGCCCCGCCGAGGCAAAATAAGCCACCAGGAAAGCCACCTGCCGCCGGTCCCAGGCGATGCTGTACGAGTCAAACGGGACGGTGTTGAACACCAAATAGCTGCCCGGCACGCTCAACGCGAAGAGAAGCGCTGACACCGCAGGTCGCCGTCCCAGGCGCGGCCACACCGCCAGCAGCGACCCGCTCGCCCCCGCGCCCAACAGCGCCAGGCTGACCGCCATGAAGGCGAAATGGGTGAACTGGGCGATGGAAAACAGCCGGATGAGCGTCAGTTCAAGCGTCAGCGTCGCCGCCGAGGTCAGCGCGACGCCCAACGCCGATGCTATCGCGGGCGAGGGTCGGGGCTGAGACATAGGCCAGGCTTCCTGAATTCAGGCCGAATACAGCGTTTACTATGCCAAACAACCTTGATCCAGACTACCACGCTTTCCACCCATAGAGAAATCACAAAATTCCCTTGAGAAGACCTCTAACCTCGTATTATAATCTGGCGCACGCTGGCCCAGGTCCAGCATCATCCATTCGCTGAGGACAATCCCACTCCATGAATTCATCCGCAAACGGCAAACCCAAGACCCTGTTTGAGAAAATCTGGGAGAACCACGTCGTCGTGGAGGGCGACGCCAGCGCGCCCAGCGTCCTATACGTCGATTTGCACCTCGTTCACGAGGTCACCTCGCCGCAGGCGTTCGAGGAATTGCGCCGCCGGGGCCTGAAAGTGCGCCGCCCCGACCGGACTCTGGCGACGATGGACCACAGCACGCCCACCCTGCCGCCCGGCCCAGACGGCCAATGGCCCATCGTGGACGCGCTGGCTGCCGCCCAGATCGACAAACTGGCCGAAAACTGTAAGACCTTCGACGTGCCCCTCTACGACATGGGCAGCGACAGGCGCGGCATCGTGCACATCATCGGGCCGGAGTTGGGCCTGACCCAGCCCGGCATGACGATCGTGTGCGGCGACAGCCACACCAGCACCCACGGCGCGTTCGGCGTGCTGGCCTTCGGCATTGGCACCAGCGAGGTCGGCGAGGTGCTGGCGACGCAATGCCTGCTCCAGCGCAAGCCGAAGACGTTCGAGGTGCGCTTCGAGGGAAGAATGCAAGAGGGCGTGGTCGCCAAGGACCTGATCCTGGCCCTGCTGTCGAAGATCGGTGTCCAGGGCGGGACCGGACACGTCTTCGAGTACCGGGGCGATGCCATCGAGGCCCTGTCGATGGAAGCGCGCATGACCATCTGCAACATGTCCATCGAGGGCGGCGGGCGGGCCGGGATGGTCGCGCCCGACGAGACCACGTTTGCCTATCTGGCCGACAAGGAATTCGCGCCCCAAGGCGAGGAGTGGGAGCGCGCGGTTGAACGCTGGCAGCAGTTGCCCAGCGACGAGGGCGCGACGTTCGACAGGTCGGTGACCGTGGACGTGAATGCGCTGGAACCGATGGTCACGTACGGAACCAACCCAGGCATGGGCATGGGCATCACCGGGCGGATACCTGACCCCGACGAGGCGCCCAATCTGTCCGAGCGGCAGGCGCTCCAGCAGGCATTAAGCTACATGGGCCTGACGCCCGGCCAGCCGATGCTGGGCCAGCCCCTGGACGTGGTGTTCGTGGGAAGCTGCACCAACTCGCGCATCAGCGACCTGCGAATGGTGGCCGACGTGCTGCGCGGGCGCAAGATTGCCGAGGGCGTCCGCATGCTGGTCGTGCCCGGCTCGCAGCAGGTGAAACGGCAGGCCGAGGCCGAGGGGCTGGACGAGGTGTTCCGGGCCGCAGGCGCAGAGTGGCGGGAGGCAGGCTGTTCGATGTGCATCGCCATGAACGGCGACCAACTGGAACCCGGCCAGCTTGCCATCAGCACCAGCAACCGCAATTTCGAGGGCCGCCAGGGCAAGGGCGGGCGCACGCTGCTCGCCAGCCCTCTCACGGCTGCCGCCAGTGCGGTACACGGCGTGGTCAGCGATCCTCGAGAACTGTAGCAATGATAGGCGCACAACCTCGCATTTTCCTCCAGTTGGCGTGAGTACGTTCCGTTTGCCGGTCTGCAAATACTGGACTTTTGAGATAGTTTAACTATATACTGTTTACACCATCGCATCGCCGCACAGCGGACTGCGATGGGCAGTTTTGGTTGGAGGTGGATTGCCGCCTGGATTCGCTAAGGAGGACGACGTGAAAGTGCAAGACATTCTCAAAAGCAAGGGGGCCGAACTGGTCACGATTGGACAGCAGGACTCGCTGGTAGAAGCCTATCGCCTCCTGAGCGAGCATAACATCGGCGTGCTCCTCGTGATGGATAAGCAGGGCAAGCCGGTGGGCATCATCTCGGAGCGCGACCTGGTGCACGAGTTTGCCAAGCGGGGTCCGGCTGTGGAAAAGGCTACGGTGCAGGAGGCCATGACCGAAGACCTCATCATCGGCGTGCCGGAGGATGACCTGGAATACGTGATGAACGTGATGACCCAACAGCGCATCCGGCACCTGCCCATCCTGGACGGCGACGAGTTGGCCGGTCTGATCTCCATCGGCGATGTGGTCAAGTCGCAGATCACCCAGGCCGAGGCTGAAATCCGGTACCTGCACAGCTACATCACCGGCTCGCCAACCGGGTAGGGGGAGGACTCTCAGAAGCGCTGAAGAGTGAGGGGAGTTTGGCATGGCAACCGAATTTACCGTGACGTTGGAGAACCGGCCCGGTTCGCTGGCTAAGATGGGCGAGGCCTTGGGCGAGGCAGAGGTCAATATTGACGCCATACAGGGCATGCCGCTTGCTGGAAAAGGCATCGTCAAATTTGTCGCGGATAACCCGGACGGCGCGGCTGAGGCCCTCAACACAGCCGGTATCGCCTATACCACGCGCGAGGTGCTGATCGTCGACATATTGGACCAGCCCGGCACGCTGGGGGACGTGGCGCGCGTGATGTCTTCGGCGGGTATCAACATCGACGCGGTCTACGTGTCGCTGAGTGGCAAGGTCGTGTTGGGCGTCGACGATCTGGCCGGAGCGCAAGAGGTAGCTGGCGGAATGGCCGTCCTGTAGGGTAACATCTTCGCCGTCCCAGCAGCCTGTCGAGAGGAATGACGTGGAGCCTTTTGAGCCTTTTGCAAGCCATCTGATCCCGCTGCCCAACGAGAACGTCGACACCGACCAGATCATCCCTGCCCGCTATCTGAAAGGGGAGCCTGAAGGCGGCTACGGGAGCGTGGTGTTCTACGATTGGCGCTTCGACGCCGAGGGGCAGCCCCGTGCCGATTTCGCGTTGAACAAGCCCGAACACCAGGACGCGGCCATTTTGCTGGCAGGCGACAACTTCGGCTGCGGCAGTTCGCGCGAGCACGCGCCGTGGGCGCTGGTCGGCTTTGGCTTCAAAGCCATCGTCAGCACCTCGTTTGCGGACATCTTCCGCAACAACGCGCTCAAGAACGGGCTGCTGCCGATCATCGTCGACGAGGAGACGCACCAGCAGTTGTTCAGTCTGGTGGCCGAAGACCCCACCGTCGCCGTGACGATCGACCTGGAATCGGCGACGATGACGCTGCCTGATGGCCGGAAAGTGTCCTTTCCCATCGACGCGTTTTTCCAGGAATGCCTGGTGAAGGGGCTGGACCAGATGGGCTACTTGTTCGAAAAGATGCCCACCATCGAAGCCTACGAGGCCGACCACCCACCGCCCGTCCTCACCGCCGGGTAAACCCATTCGCGCTATCAGAGGGTCACTGGTTTGCCAGTGACCCTGAACGATTCCTCTATTTCCCACTTGCAGCCTCGCCTGCTACGGCTATAATTCTCGCACCGTGAGTGAAAAGTCACCCTTTGACGGCGTTCGCCTCATCCTGTTTGACCTGGACGGGACGCTGCGCGACGTGCGGCCCACCAGCCTGCAAGCGCTCGTCGCCTACGGCAAGGACCTGGGCCTGTCCTTCGACCTGGAGGCACGCCGGGCGGCCATCCGTTGGAGCCACGAGTATTGGGCCGAGGGCAGAGCAGCCATCCGCTATGACCGGGAACGCCTGGGCGAAGAGGCTTTTCTGGATTCCTACTTGCGGGGCTATCTGAAAGTGATGGGCGTGGACCACCAGACAGGCGACTCAGAAGAGGCAGTGGTGACAAAGATCGTCGCCCGCTTCCGCGAGGAATTCTCGCCGGAGCCATACCTGGAGCCGGGCGCGAAGGAACTGCTGTGGAATCTGCGCGAGGCTGGGTTTACCCTGGGATTAGTGTCGAACCGGGACGAGCCGCTGACCGGCCTGGCGATTGAACTAGGCATCATCGAACACTTCAACTTCACGCTGGCTGCCGGACAGGTCGATAGCTGGAAACCAGACGCGGCCATTTTTCGACACGCGCTGCGGATGGGCGGAGACGCCGCGCCCGGAGAAGCCGTATACATCGGCGACAACTATTACGCCGACGTGGTAGGTGCACGTGGGGCAGGAATTCGCGCGGTGCTGGTTGACAAGGAGGGGGCTTTCCCAGAGGCCAAAGACGAATGCCTGATCATCTCAAAGCTCAGTGAACTGAAAGACGCGGTGCCAGATAGATCAAGTCGTGCCAGATAGGCGGAGAGGAGGAATTACCCATGGATACATCGCTGCTCTACGAGGGGGATGACCTCGTCGGTCCAGAAGACGAGGATGAAGAAGAATTTAGCGCTGATTTTTTCGATGATGAGTTCGAAGATTTCGACGAATTGGACATATTCGCCAGCGAAGAGGACGACCTGGAGGAATGGGCCGAAGAGGAAGACGAGTTCGAAGATTTTGGCGACGACGATATATGAGCACAACGGGCGCTGGCGCGCCCGTTTTTCTTTCCTGTGGTGAGCCGGTTGCTGGCCGTCAGTCGGCCAGGTCTTTAGGGATCAACCCCAGTTCGATAGCCTCTTCCAACGACATCGCCTTGTCCGTCGTGGACGCAGTAACTTCGGCTTCGATGGCCTCATCCCAGAAGGAATCCGCTTCATCCTCCTGAACAGTCTGCAGCCCGGTTTCCAAAGCATCCAGATCGATAGATTCAGGTGCGGTAACCTCGATCTCGACCTCCGGTTCCTCTTCGGGTTCTGGCTCCGGCTCCGGTTCCTCGACAGGCCCTTCGGGTTCGGGTTCGGCTATTGCTTCCGGCTCTGGCTCCTTTTCTTCCGGCTTCTCTTCTGGCTTGGGCACGGCCTCGTCGCCACTGACCATCGGCATAAGCTCGGTGGTAGCTCGCGTCCCAAACCGGACGACAGCGCCCATCTGGCGCTCGCTGCCTGCGGGGAAGACGATAGCGACGAAGTAGTGCAGGCCAAGAGCCAGCGAGTAGATGTCGTAGCTGCCGCCATCATAGAAATGGAGGGCCGCAGGCGGTTCGTCGCCAAGATAGGTTGAAATCTCGCCGGTGGTGGTGAAGTTGCCCGCCAGCAGGACCGCCAACTCGCTGAAGCGCAGGTCGTCGCTGAGGGAGCCATGCTGCTGGACGATGCGCCCTTTGCGGTCCACCAGCATCACGGCATTCGCGCCCAGGTCGGAGCGCATGGCCGACAGCACCAGCGAAACCAGCCCCTCGTCGATGGTAGGGATAGGGCCTATCTTGTCCACCAACGTATCGGGCCGGGCCTTGACTTTGTTGGTACCGTGCAGGGTCTCTTCCACCGCATCGGTGAAGTCCGCCGTCTCGATGGGCTTCTGAAACACCTCGTGTACGCCCAGTTTCTCAATATCGCCGGAAATATCGTCCACGCTCTGGCCGGTGGTCAGAATGCTTTTGAGTTTAGGGGCTTTCTTACGCATCCGTTTGACGAGTTCCAGACCGGATATACCGGGCAGGCGGTACTCGGTGACCACGAGGTCGAACGCGCCGGACTCCAGGATGGCCTCCTCCCCGGACGGGACATCCACAATGTGGTACCCCCGGTCAAGCAGTTCCAGGCTGGTGCGCAAGACGCGCGCGACTTCGCGCTGGTTATCGACGATGAGAATGCGGAATTCCTTGTCTGAACTCATGAGCGGCAGTCCCCTACGGGTAATCCTGGGTTATGAGCCAATTGTATATAAGTCTAGCACACCTGCAAATGAAGAAGCATAGCCTATGCGTCCCAGGCGGGATTTAGGAGAAGCCACGCGCGCCCCAGGCGGTGTAGAGCACGACGCTCCCTGCCGTCGCCGCGTTCAGGCTGGCAACCTGGCCGCGCATGGGCAGCCTCACCAGGAAATCGCACGATTCGCGCACCAGGCGTCGCAGTCCCTCGCCCTCGCTGCCCACGACCACGCCAAGCCCCCCGGTCAGGTTGGCCTGGTCGATACGGAGCGCGTCCGGCCCGGCATCCAGACCGGCCAGCCACACGTCGGCCTCCCGCAGCGTTTCCATCGCCCGCACCAGGTTGGTGACGCGGGCGACGGCCAGATGCTCGACAGCCCCCGACGAGGCGCGTACCACGGCGGGGGTAATACTCGCGCCGCGCCGTTCCTGCAAAACCACGCCGTGGACGCCCACGGCATCCGCCGTTCGCATCAGGGTGCCGACGTTTTGCACGTCCTGAAGCAAGTCGAGCAGCAGAACGAACGGCGGTTCGTTACGTTCGGTTGCTAAGGCAAGGAGGAATTCGAGGTCGGCGTAAGGGTATGGGCCGGTTTCCAGCAGCACGCCCTGGTGATTGCGGCCCTCGGCGCGTTGGTCGAGGGTCTGGCGGGGGGCATGCTTGACGGGCAGGCCCCTCTCCCCGGCCAGTTGCAGGATGTCGGCCAGGACGCCGGATTCTTTGGCCCCCTCGGCCAGGGTCAGCCGCGACGCGGCGCGGCGGGCAGCGCGCAGGCTCTCGTAGACCGGCCTGCGCCCGTACAGAATCTCACCCACGCACGGTCAGACGCGGTAGACCGTGCCATCGGGGCGATCTTCGATGGTCACGCCCAGTTCGGCCAGCCGGTCACGGATTTCATCCGACTTGTCGAACTGCTTTTCAGCACGATACTGTTGGCGCAGGTCGAGCAACAGGCGAATCAGCCCGTCCTCGCGCCCGGCATCGGCGGTGCGAGCAGTCGCGCCGGAGACGATGCCTAACACGTCGCCGCCGATGTCGCGGTAAAGATCGTCGATAGCCTGCAAGATGGTCCGGTCAGACGCAGCAGCGTCGCCGCTGTTGAGCAGGTGGTTGACCTCGCGGGTGAAATTCTGCAGCACGCCCATCGCCGCCGGAGCATTGAAATCGTCGTTCAGGGCCTCGACGGCGCGCGCCTTGTGCGCCTCCACCGTATCGAGGAAGCCTTTTTCGCCATCGCCCTCAGATGCGTCGCGCAGCCGCTCGCGCGTGAGCGTGACCGCGCCCATCAGGCGTTCCCAGCCTTTTTGGGCAGCGTAGATGGCATCCTCGCTGAAGTCGATCGGATTGCTGTAATGGCCGGAGAAGACGAAGGCGCGGATGGCCTGGGGCGGATACTTCTCCAGCGCGTCTTTGACGGTCATGAAGTTGCCCAGGCTCTTGCTCATCTTCACACCTTCTACCGTCAGCGAGCCGGTCAGCAGCCAGTAGCGGGCGAAGGGCTGGCCGTTGGCCGCCTCCGATTGGGCAATCTCGCACTCGTTGTGCGGGAAGATGTTATCGATACCCCCGCCGTGGATGTCGAACGTGGGGCCGAGGTACCGGTTCGCCATCGCGGAGCACTCGATGTGCCAGCCGGGGAAACCCCATCCCCAGGGGCTGCGCCACTTCAGCAGGTGCTCGTCCTGGGCGTTTTTCCAGAGCGCAAAGTCGGCGGGATGGCGCTTGCTTTCTTCGACGTCGACCCGCATGCCGCTCTCTTGCTCCTCCAGCTTCCGGTTGGAGAGCTTGCCGTAATCGCCAAACGAGCTGACATCGTAGTACACGTCGCCGCCCACCACGTAGGCATGTCCCTTATCGATGAGCCTGGTAATCATCTCGATTTGTTCGGGCACGTGGCCGCTGGCGCGCGGCGAGATGTCTGGCCGGGTCACGCCCAGCGCGTCCATGTCCTCGAAGTAAGAGCGTGTATAGGTCTCGACGATTTCCATCGGCTCGGTGCCAAGCTGGCCGGCCTTACGCAGAATACGGTCTTCGCCGCTTTCGAGCAGGTGGCCCACGTCGGTGATGTTCTGCACGTAGCGCACCTGGTAGCCACTGTAGCGCAGGAAACGCACGATCAAATCGAAGGCGATGTAGGTTTTAGCATGGCCCAGGTGCGCGTGGTCGTAGACGGTAGGACCGCAAACGTACATCCGCACCTGACCTTCGGTGAGGGGCACAAAGTCTTCTTTTTGATCTGACAGGACGTTGTGAACTCTCAGCGGCATAGGTTACCTCTGTCATTGCAGGTATGTTGCGGTGAATCGTGGGGATTGTAACACGCTGCGGGTGCTTCACCCACACACACCCAGATAACTAGCTCGGCGTTGCAGCCTGATGCACTGGGCGCGGCGTGGTACGCAGAGAAAAGTACCATGCCGCTGCCAGCAGTACGACCGGGTACAAGATATCCACCGGGGCGGCTGTGCTCCCGTAGGCCAGACGAACCAGAGGGGCAAATGTAGTGAGATAGGCCAGAAGAGCAAGCTTCCAGCTCTGGCGGGCCACAAAGAGAAAGGCGGGAATCAGCAGTACGAAGTGGCTGTCGTTGGCGTATGGGGTGAACACCAGGTTCGTTGCCAGGGCGATGCTCAGAGACCACTCGTCAAGGCCAACGCGCCACACCAGCCCGGCCCACGCGATGACACCCACCGCCGTCAGAATACCCAGAGGCCACGTGGGCAGGCCCAGCAGCGAAGCGGCGCGCCAGATATCCGCAGAGAGGTAGGCATTTGGCGGAGCGCCGACGTTGAAAGCCACGTATCGCATCGGCCAGTCAAAGCCAATCAGCAAACTGGAAATCACGAAGGCCAGCACCGGCAGGCTGAGCGCTTTGAGCTGATCTGAGATCGACCAGTCGCGGACGGCATACAGAAACAGAAGCGCAGCCAGCAATCCATTGGGGGGTTTGACCGCTATCAGCAGAAATCCCAGAGACAAGAGCAACGGGTGCCGGAAATGTACTGCCCACCAGCCCAGCGCGATGCCGAGCAAGATCAGGGCATCGAGCTTCCCCCCGCGAATCAACAGATCGAAGGTATGCAGATTTCCCAGCGAGAGCGCGACTGCATACAGGGGAAACGATTTCTCGTGGCCTTGAAAAACGCGAATGGCCGCTATAAGGCTGCCCAGCAGCAGGACATTCAGTGCAGCTTGGCCGATATTTAGAGGGAGAAGAGTCACTGGGACGAGGAGCACCATCGCCCAAGGCATCAGACGGAATTTGGCGCCCTCCCCATCGTACAATCGGGTATCGCCAGCCAGCCAGTCCTCGACGGCAGGACGATAGTGGTAGTAGTAGTCCGCGCCGACCGGCCAGACTCTTGACATTACGGCGATAGCGGCAACGACCAGCACCCCCAGGAGGACCCACAGCAGCCAGCGCGGGATGACGAGGTTCTCAAGGGATTCGCGAACACTCAACCCGGCTCTCCTCTGATTGGGGGTCCACTCGTCGCCGCACCAACCGGCGCTGGGAATGTGCGCGCCTACCTGGGCAGGCGCAGCGTGTTACACGTCGGTGGGGCGGGCGAAGATCATGCGCCCGGCAACGGTCTGGTGTACCTTGGTGACTGTCACCTCGGTGGTCGTGTTCATATAGCGACGCCCCTCCTCGACGACGACCATCGTGCCATCGTCGAGGTAGCCCACACCCTGGCCCAGTTCCCTGCCTTCTTGCATGATGTAGACGCTAATGGTCTCGCCAGGCAGCAATGCCACCTTGACCGCGTTCGCCAGCGCGTTGATGTTGAGCACGGTGACGCCCTGCAATTGGGCCACCCGGTTGAGGTTGTAATCGTTGGTGATGACCGGGCAGTTGAGACGTTTAGCCAACCGTATCAGTTTGTCATCCACCTCGCGGGCCTCTTCCACGTCCACGTCCGCGATGTTGACCGGTACCAGCGACTCGTTCTGCAAACGGTTGAGCATCTCCAAACCACGCCGCCCCCGGTTGCGACGTAGCAGGTCAGGCGAGTCGGCGATGTGTTGAAGTTCGTTAAGCACAAAGCGCGGGACCAGCATGGGGCCGCTGATGAACCCGGTCTGACTGATGTCGGCAATGCGCCCATCGATAATGACACTGGTATCGAGGAGTACCTGACCCTGTTTCTCCGCCGTGCCACCAAGACCTAAGGCCGGCAAATGGCCTCGAAACACTTCCATCAGGTCCTTCCGCCGCATCATAAACGTTGCCACGCCGAAATAGCTGAAAGCAACCGCTCCGACAAAAGGTAGAACCTGCCCCAAGGGCCGGGGCAGCAGCGATAGGGGAAAGGATAGCAATGCCGCAACAATCAGGCCGACGATCAGCCCGATTAGCGCGGAGAGCAGCCCTTCGGAGGATACCTGGGCGAGACGAGAACGAATGATGCGGGCCGGACGAGTCGTCAAGTAAGGAGTGATGATCAATCCGGTCAGCGCCCCAACCAGCGACACCACCAACCCCCACACTTCGATCGGGCCACCTGCTCCTCCGGCGAACGTTCCGACTCGCAAGCCTAGCTTTGCACCGGCCAGGGCCAGGACGATCATTCCTACTATTCTCAGTACAAATTCGAAACTCATCGGGTGGTCTTGCCTCCCAGACCAAGTGACATCCTCGTCAACGTAAAAAGCGAGTGTATCCTCATACACTCGCTCAGGCATACAAGTCCCAGTACGTTGGAGTAGCATTCGCTCACGCGAAGGCTAAGGGGCCATTGATTGTCGAGGCGGATGTCAAAAAGGATAACAAAAATGACAATAATAATTACATGTAAGCCGCGCCACACTACGGCCCGGCAAGGATGAGTTTAGCATAAAGAGATGACACCGTCAAAATGCGTTGCGAAATGGGAGCGTCCAATCCCTCACAAACTCAAGCCGCTCCTCGCAGCCTTGAGCTTGGATCTTGCCAAGTCTCCCGGACTTCTTCGTGCTCCTGCCCGCACAGGGAATCTTGTTCGAGGTGCTCTTCTATGCTAGACTGCTTGTGAGTAAGCGCTGGCGGCGGGCGAGGAGTGGTGGGCTATGTCCTCTGAGACAATGGTGTTCCTACAACGAGAGACCGTTCGCTTGAAGGAAGAGAACGAGCGGCTGCGAAACGAGGTCCAGTCGTTGCAGCAATACGTTGATGCCATACAGACCCTGATCGACGCCGTTCAGGCATGGAAACCCCACGGCGAAGTCATGCCCCTGCTCGAACGGATTCTGTACAACGCGTTAACCGTGCTCGACTCCAACGACGGTTCGCTGTTGGTGCTGGACGATGAGACGGGCGAACTCGTCTTTGTGTTGGTGCATGGCGATGTGGAAGAGAGCGCGCTGCTTGGCTACCGTATCCCTCCTGGGCAGGGCATCGCGGGCTGGGTTGCCAAGAATGCCAAACCCACCATCGTCAACAACCCCAGCAAGGATCCGCGCTTTCTGCCCAGCATCGATCAGGCTTACGATTTCAAGACCGAATCGCTTCTGGCAGCGCCTATCCTTGGTGGAGGGCGGGTCATGGGTGTCCTCGAGGTGCTGAATAAGCACTCTGGTGAGGAATACACCGCCACCGATCAGAATCTCCTGGTGCTGCTGTGTCATTTCGCTGGCGAGGTACTGCACAAGCTGTTGACAGAGAGCGGTAACGGCAAGCAGCGTAAGAAAACCAAGAAGAAATCAGATAACTCGGATGATTAGCAGGCCATTACAGATTCGTCGCTGTTGAGCCGCCGTCTGTCCGAGTGACAGACGGTTTTGCGCTAAGTCTGATGTGAGATGCCGGGATAGTTGCTGTGTGCCGCCCCCTGGAAGTCGAGTACAATCACGGCGACACGTCACCGTGTGAGGGTTGTCTCTGATGTGGGGAAAACCTACCTCCCAACCATTCAACCTGCCCTTGCAAAGCATCCGCCACGCAATGGCCCTCTCCGAGTTCGACGCGAAGTCGGCCCAGCGCCTGATGTCGCCGCGCCCACGCGTCACGAGACGCCCCGCCACGCGCGGAGGCTCCCCCCGGTGCGGTAGTGTTTTGTTGCTGTTGTTCCCTTCCGAAAATGCGACCGGCGAGCTAAGTATCGTCCTGACCAAGCGTTCAGACACAGTAGCTGACCACAAAGGGCAGGTATCGCTCCCCGGTGGCGCGTGCGAGCCAGGCGAGACATACGAGGAAGCCGCCTTGCGCGAGGCCAACGAAGAGCTAGCCATTCAACCCACAGCCGTAAACGTGATCGGCCACCTGACGCTGCTGTACATTTTTCCCAGCGATTTCGAGGTGTGCCCGGTGGTCGCCCACGCGCCCCGCCGCCCGCCATTCAAACCCAACCCGGAGGAGGTGGCCGAGGTGCTCGAAATGCCCCTGACCGCCCTGTTGGACGAGACGACCAAAGTGATGGAGACGTGGAACATCAGAGGCGTCGATAGAGACGTGCCGATCTACCGTTTTAATGGACACTCCATTTGGGGGGCCACGGCGATGGTCCTCAGCGAGTTCGAGCAGCGCTTGAGGCAGGTCACATAGGGGAGGCTACACCAATGAATGAAAACGGGCCTGTGCTGGTCGTCGGCGCTGCCGGTCTGGACGTAAAAGGCCGTCCATCAGGCAAACTGGTAGCTGGCACCTCCAACGCGGGTGGCATCCGCTCCACTGTAGGCGGGGTGGCGCGCAACATCGCCGAGAACCTGGCACGGCTGGACGTGGAAACGCAATTGCTGACCGCCGTGGGCCAGGACACCAATGGCGAAAACCTGCTGGGCCAGGCCGCCGCGAGCGGTATTGACGTGAGCGAAGTGCTCATTACCTCCACACACCACACCGGCGCTTACGTAGCCATCCTGGACGAGAAGGGGCACCTGGAGGTCGCCATCGACGATATGGACATATTGGCGGACATCACGCCGCGCTACCTCAACGACAGGCGGCGGCTCTTCCGGGACGCCCGGATGCTGGTGGTGGATGCCAACCTGACCCCAGATACGTTGGAAACGGCCATCCGCCTGGCAAACCAGTACGACCTGCCAGTATGCGCCGACCCCACCTCGACCAGCCTGGCCCTACGGCTGTGCGATCACCTGGGCAATCTGTACATGGTGGCCCCCAACGTGGGTGAGGCCAACGCGCTCTGTGGGGTGGAAATTGCCAGCGAGGACCGCGACAAGGCCATCAACGCAGCCAAGCACCTGGTTTCGACGGGCGTGAAAATCGCCATCGTCACGCTGGCCGAATTTGGCGTCGTCTATGCCGACTCAGAAATCAGCGGGCACATCCCCGCCATTCAGACCGAGGTGGTAGACCTCACCGGAGCGGGCGACGCGCTCACGGCAGGCGTGATCTTCGGCCTGCTGAACGACATCCCTCTCGACGAGTGCGTGCGGCTGGGGGTAACGCTGGCCTCGCTGGCGCTGCGCTCGCGCGAGACGGTTCGCTCCGACCTGACAGACGAAATGCTCTACGACGAATTGGTTATCTGATGCCTGATCCCCATCCCAACACTCCTTACCTACACATTGCCGACGAAGTGCGCGCGGCGCTGCAGGCCGGTCAGCCGGTGGTGGCGCTGGAGAGCACCGTCATCTCGCACGGGCTGCCGCACCCGGTCAACCTGGAGACGGCCCGGCGCATGGAAGCCGTGGTGCGCGAGGGCGGAGGCGTGCCTGCGACCATCGGCGTGATGGACGGCGTGCTGACCGTGGGGCTGACGGCTTCGCAAATCGAATTGCTGGCTACCGCCGGTAACATTCGCAAAGCCAGCCTGCGCGACCTGGCTATCCTGAGCGCGCAGAAAGGCCACGGCGCGACTACCGTAGCGACGACCTCGCTGGCGGCGCACCGGGCGGGCATCCGCGTGTTTGCCACGGGCGGCATGGGCGGGGTCCATCGCGGCGACACGGGCGACGTGTCGGCGGACCTGCCCGCCATGGCGAGCACACCTGTGGCCGTGGTCAGCGCCGGGGCCAAGGCCATCCTCGACCTGCCGCGCACCCGCGAGTGGCTGGAGACGCACGGCGTGCCGGTCATCGGCTACCAGACCGACGAACTACCCGCCTTCTATGCGACCAGCAGCGGCCTGCCGGTGGACGCTCGCGCCGACACGCCGCAAGAGGTAGCCGCCATCTTGCACGCGCAGTGGGCGATGGGCCAGCACACCGGTGTGCTGGTGGGCGTGCCGCCGCCCACCGACGTGGCGCTGCCCGCCGGGGAATTAGAGACATTCATCGAACAGGCCGTGACCGAGGCAGAAGGGCAGGGGGTCGGGGGCAAAGAACTGACGCCCTTCCTGCTGGCCCGCGTATCTGAACTAACCAAAGGCCGCAGCCTGACGGCCAACGTGGCCCTGCTGGAGAACAACGCGAGTGTCGCCGCGCAAATCGCGGCGGCGCTGGTGGCCCTGTAAACGAACTCCCCGGTCACCGCTCTGGACCGCGATACACCTCAATCTGGCCCGCCTGATAGACCAGGGGCCATTCCTCCGCCACCATATCCATCATCCGCCTCGCTTCAGGCATGCTGGGTGCCGCCCAATCCCGCCACAGATTATCGACCACCACCAAATCCGCCACTGAAAGCCATGGCTCGAAGGCGAAACGGTCGGCGGGGATGTCGCCCGGCAGGTGCACGGTTGGCGTTCCGGTCGCGGCGATAACCATTTCGGCGTTTGCGGTGTTCGCCTCCAACAGCCAGCCCACAGGCGGCGAGGCAATGACCAGATCGCCGGGGTCCGTGTGCGCGTTGACGTAAGCGGCGGCCTTCCTGGCATCGGCGGGGCTTATCAGAAAGGTGTCAATCGACGTGACGAAACCATAGCGCACGCCGTTGAACACCGCGACGACGGGCGTGGCGAAGGGCATCGCGACGAGGAGCAAAACGACGGCAGCCACCACCAGCGACAGGAACCGCCCTCTCAAGAAATCAACACCGAGTGACGCAGCCAGCGCCGACAGGCCGCCCCGAACGTGCGCCGCCAGAAGGGGCACGCCATGCCTCAGCAGGGAGGCCACACCCAGCGCGACCAGTGGAAACAAGGGGATCATGTAGTAAAAGCTCAGGCTGAACAGCGCGACAGCCCGCCCCACCGAGACGAGCGGCACCAGGAACAGCAGCAAACCCAGGCGGCTCAGGCGGGCCGGGCGGAGCGCCAGCAGGCCGATCACCCCCACGGTTATCCACCAATCCTCGGCGAAGAGCGCCGTGAAGTTGTTGGCCAGCGTAATGATCTGCGCCCCAAGCGGGATGCCGCTCACGCGCGACACTGTGTACCTTACATCGAACCAGAAGGCATCCGGCGCGCAGGCTATCATCAGGCCCGCGTACAGCGCGGCAGGCAGCCCCGCCAGCAGCAAGGCCAGCGGCACGTCGCGCCAGCGCCGGATCAGAATGACCAGAATCAGCGGTGGAACCAGCGTGAACGCGAAGAGGTCCGACACGCCGCCCAGACCGGCAGCCGTCGCCGCCAGCGCCAACCACCCCCGCTTTGAAGTGCGCAGGTACTCCCACAAACCGAGCAGAACCACCAGGACCACCAGCGCCAGCAGGTTGTAGCTGAACCCGAACCGGCTGTACAGGACCGCCGAAGGGTACACCGCCAGCGTCAGGGCCGAGAGGAGCGCCAGAACGACATCCTCTCCGGCCTGCGTCCGGCGCACCACCCCGTAGAGCAACCCCACCGACAGCACGCCCATCAGGCCGGTCAGGGTCCGCAACGTCACCATCCCCCCATCCCAGAGGCGCAGCGAACCCGCCAACAGGAGGTCGAACAGGGGCAGCCGGGCGACGAGCAGCGTCGACCGGTTGAGCGCCAGATACTGCACCCGCCCGCGCAGCAAGTTGTAGGCAATGTCGAGATGTGTGGCTTCGTCCGAAAACCAGCCGGGGTTATCCCCGTTGTGTGCCAGACGCAGATAAGCGGCCAGCGCGAGGATCAATCCCAGGGCGATGACCTCGAACCTTCGGGGCACCGCCCTATGGCCTGTCACCGTACGGGCTGCCATCCCGGCTGTGGTGTTCTGGTTCTACCCCTCAGGGACCGGTTCCAGAATGCTGCCCTGCACCCACAACTCGATGCTCCCCGGAGCGCCGCCCAACTCGCCGGGGCCAAAGCTGTAGGAGAAACGCGTCGCTTCGCCGGACGCCAGTTCGGCGTTATCCGTCGTCGTGACCGCATAGCCGATCACCCGGCTGTTCGGAGCCTGGCAATCCGCGTCACAGACCGTGATGATCACGTCAATCAGGTGCGCTCTTTCGATGCCAATGTTGGACACCGTGCCGCTGACGCTGAGGATCGGCACCTCGGCTTCCGCGTCGTAGGTGGCGACGGGCGTCGAGGCGACCAGATCGGTGTAGGTATCCAGTTCGAGGCGGCTCGCCGGTTCGGCCTTGGCCTCCACCAGACAGGGGCGTGGTTCTGAGCCGTCGATCAGGCCAAACTCGATCTCGAACGGCGCAACCTGCCCCGGCGACAGCAGGTCGTTCACCAGCAAAACGGTGTTCTCGTCCAACACCAGGCCATCCGGGTCGCAGACGGACGCTTTGACCGTCACGAAGCCGACGTTGGCCTCCCAGGTGTTGAGGATACGGCCCGCGACCCGGAAATTCCCCTGGCCGTCAAACCAGCCGTTGAGACCCTGCACCTGCAAATCCTCAGCGTTGACCACGATCTCCGGCTCGCCCCAACGGGCGGTAGGATTGACGGTGTAGCTGGCGACAATCTGGTCGAAAACCTTCGCCAGGGCCACCCCGTCATAGTCGGAGGCGAAGACCCGCAGGGCCGAGAAATAGGGGCCGGCCTGGCTCAGGTAGACCGTTTCACGGCCCGACACCCCCGCCGGGTTGTTGTAGATATAAGTGACCTGGAAGCGCCCGTCGGGGAGTTCCGAGCGATTGATCTCGGTGTAGTTCACGTCCCCCCCATACACCCGGCTGAGATAGCCATCACGCAGCGCGGCCAGTTCGTCGAGCGTCAGGTTGTTTTCGTAGACCACGTCCACGATCAGACGGCTGGCAAAACCCAACGGCGGCTCCATCGTGACCAGCAGGCGCTCGTCCGTCGAGTCGTCGCGGGTGGTCCAGGTTTCGGGCAGCGAGATGCTGAAAACGTTGGCCGGATGCTGGTAGGTGAAAAAGATGACCTGCAAATCCGCGCCGGGAGCCGGAGTGGCCACCGCAGTGACAGGCGGCGGGCTGGCGGTGACAAGCCCTCCTTCGGCGGGGAGCGCTGTCTCCGCCTCTTCGGCGGGAGATTCAGTCGTCTCGGCAGGCAACGGCACACAACCGGAAACGAGCAAGACCAGCGCAAGCGCACCACACAGGGCCAGGGAACGCATCAGGACACCTCTCTGGGCCACACAGGGGTCAGGGGCCATCAACCACAGCAACGACCAGCATCCGTGGGCTGGTTTCCTCGTAGGGTCCGAAGTCGTAGTCACCATACACCTCACGCAGGCGCAGACCTGCCCTCTCCAGCAAGAGTTCCATCTCGGTCAGAAAAGTATAACGTAAAACCACTGGCGCGACGGTTCGCGTCACGCTGCCGCTGGCCGCCACCCGGTCATAGATCCAGGTGACATTCATCACCTGGGCAGCGCGGTCCAGGTTGGCGACGGATTGCTGCAGGATGGTTTCGCCCGTGGACGGGTCTTCGAAGACCCGCTCCAGTACCAGCGCGGTGCTATCCTCGGCAGCAAAGGCTTCCAGCGGATTGGGCAGGTCGAGAGCCAGCACCCCGTCAGCGCTGAGGTGCTTGCGGATGGCCGCCAGTGCGGCGAGTTGCCCGGCACGCGTGGTCAGGTGCATGAACCCGTGATAGGCAAAAATCGCCAGCCTGAATCGCTCCTCAAGCGCCAATTGGGCCACGTCGACGTGATGCAGGACGACCTGCTCTGGCTCAAAGCCCTGCTTTTGCAGCTTGTGCCGGGCGCGTTCCAGCATCGCCTCCGAGGTGTCCAGGCCAACCACCCGGTAGCCCAAACGCGCCAGGTGGAAGGTCACACGCCCGGTGCCGCACCCCACGTCCAGGATTGGGCCGCCCTGCTCACCGGCCAGCGTGCCGTAGACCGGCAAATCCTCCACCAACTCAGCGTTTTCAATGTCGTAGTAGGACGCAAGCTTGGCGTAACTATCCACGCGCGCAAAGCCTTTGGCGACGAATTCACCCCGCTCAAGGCGCAGTCTAACACAGCCCCAAAGGGCTTGCCACGGATTCGCGGGTCGCTATAATGACAACAGTCTCGCTCATTTAAGCAGCCTCACAACCTGACACCGTGAGGCAAACCGTTGGAGCATGAGTGTCTGAAGACCTCCTAAGCCAGCAGGCGCGACACGTGCTCGATCTCACCGAGTCCATTGCCCGCCGCTTGCGCCACAACTTCATCGATACCGAACACCTGCTTTTGGGCATCATGGCCGAGGCGGGCAGTCTGGCGAGCCAGGTTCTTTTCGAGGTAGGGCTGGACCTGGCCACTGTCGAGAACTACATCCTCCAGAATTTTCAAGGCTATCCTTCGGCTAACGAGGACCAACGCATCCTGCGCACCAACGACATCGAGTTGGTGCTGATTCTGGCCCACGAAGAAGCCTCCTGGCTGGGCCAGGAACTCATCAACACCGAACACATGTTGCTGGGCCTGACGCGCTGGCAGGAACGGGAAGGCGGCGCCATCACGATGCTCAAGTCGTTGGGCGTCGCGCCAGGACGCGTGCGTCGCACCATGCGGCAAATGCTGCAAGCCGCGCGGCTCGAAGTTGGCCTCGCAGACCTGCAGCGCATGGCAAACATCAGCGAGATTGCCCACCGGGTGCTCAACGGGGCCATCGAGGAAGCGGCCCGGGCCGGGCACCTGACAGTCGGCGTAGAGCACTTACTGCTGGCCTTGTGCCGCGACCGGCGTAACGTGGCCGGGCGCGTGCTGCGCCAGAACGGCGCTACTGTCGACTCCATCGAGGCTTTAGTGGCCCAGCTGGCTTTCCCCTCCTTGCTGGTTCCCGTCTTCAACGCCGCCGTAGCCCAGGCCAGCTACCTGGGCGATCACTACCTGGGCACCGACCATCTGCTGCTGGCAATCACGCAGGACGGTGCAGGCATGGAGGTGTTGCGCTATATGGGACTCGACCCCATCCAGGTGCAGGCCCGCCTGCGCGAGCACCTCCAAAACTAGGTTTGTCAATCTATGATCGGAATAGTTGGGCCTGCGGTCGGCGTGTCCGGCGGTTGGTCGTCGTCCGAGCCGCGCCGGGAGAAGAAGACGAAGGCGCCCGCGCCCAATCCCAACAAAAGAATGATAGCACCAGCGGCCAGGGCCAGCGCGCGCACCAGACGGACCCGGCCACCTGTCCTCCCTGTGGAGGCTTCGCCCGCCACTGCGCCAAACTCGCGAGAGAGGGTTTCTCCTTCGCTCAACATGGCGGCCCAGCCCTGCGAGGACGTAGGCTGGAAGCCCTCTGCCTCCCAGGTGAGTGTGTAATTGCCGGGCGGCAGGTTAGAAAAGCAGTACGGCTCGTTGATACCGTCGGTGGTATAAGTACCGACGACCTGCGCCTCGTCGACCAGGGTAAATATACCCCCGGCCAGCTTGTCCTCCTCGACCTCCCGGTTGCCGCTGGCGTTTTCGTCCGCGAACATCAGCAGGCAGATCGTCCCCGTACCAGACGCAGCCCCCGAATCGCCCGCCTGCTCACCCGCTTCCTCCTCCGCCGCGCCACCCTCCGCCACAGAACTCACCGCCGCGCCCACTTCGAATTCCGTCGTGCTGGTCTTGACTGTGGCGCTCGAAGGAACGTCCCGGAAGACAGAATTTAACTCCAGAGCCAGTTCAGCAGGAGTCTCTGGCTCGTCGGTGGGGACCAGGGCAGCATCGTCCCAGAAGGTGAAATTGGACGCCAGGCATTCTGGCTGGGTAGAGAACGTGAAGACGGTGATGGTAGAGCTTTGAGCGGTGGCGACCACCGAGAATTGGTAGTAAGTGTCGAACTCCCAGTCAATCTCCGACCATCTGACCGTGTCGGCAAACGGGTTTGTCCCGCCGGTAGGATCGATGCCGACCTTCATGCGAGGGTCAGGGCCACGTGACATGGTGGCTGTCGGGTCGGGGGCGTAGAGCACGTGGCCCCACGCGCTGAACTTGTAGGACTGTCCAGACTCGACGCCGTCCACCACTTGCAAGAGCCCCGCCGTGAACGTGCCGTCCCGGACGCCAATCTGAAAGGCTTTCTGCCCGGCGTGGAGGCGCGGGCCTTCCTTAGACCTTTCAAACATCGGCGTCAGGTCGTGGCAACTAACAGGGTTGTCCAGATACCAGATTTCCCAGCTTTCGGGCACCCGCATCGGATCGCCGCCCTCGCCAGTGAACGAACCCTCGAAGTCAGCATTCGACAGCAGGTTCGTGGCGTCCTGAGAATCCGGCGCACCAAGCGCAGGAGCCGCGAAAGAAAACAGTGCCACAAAGACAGTCGGGATGATCCACAGACGGCGTGTTGGCATAGGCTGCATCCTCGTCATTTGGGGCTGAACGTACCCCTCTGCTCCCCGGCAAAAATGGGCACGTGGCCGCTTGACCAGACCGGGCGCGGCCATTATAACACGGCTGGAAGTCTGCCCAAACGTGCGGGGCTGGAGCATAGCAAGGAAATTCTTAATGTTGATTCGACTACCAGTCCCATTGTGCTGATTGAGCGTCCCGGTTATCCTCTGAAACCTATGCGAGTCTTGATGATCTCAAAGGCCTGTCTGGTGGGCGCCTACCAGCGCAAGCTGGAGGAAATCGCCGCCCGGCCCGGCATCGACCTGACGGTAATCGTGCCCCCCGCGTGGCGTGACGAGCGCGGCACGTTGGCCTTGGAGCGCGCCCATACAGAAGGTTACCGCCTGCTGGTAGAGCCTATCGCCTTCAACGGGCGCTTCCACTGGCACTACTATCCCCGGTTGGCAGCGCGCATGGCGGAGACGCAGCCCGACATCGTGCACATCGACGAGGAGCCGTACAACCTCGCCACGTGGCACGCGATGCGGCTGGCCCGGCGGGCGGGTGCGCTGGCGCTGTTCTTCACCTGGCAAAACCTGGAGCGGCGCTACCCCCCGCCGCACGCCTGGATGGAGCGCTGGGTGCTGCGCCACGCAGCCTACGGCATCGCCGGAACCGACGAAGCCGCCGCCGTGTGGCGGGCCAAGGGCTATCGCGGCCAAATGGCCGTCATCCCCCAGTTTGGCGTCGACCCGGACATCTTCGAGCCAGGAGAGCGCCCACGGGCAGACGGCCCGTTTACCATAGGCTACGTGGGCCGCCTCGTGCCGGAAAAAGGCGTGGATCTCCTGCTGCACGCCCTCGCTGGTCTGGGTGAATACGCGTGGCGTCTGAGCCTCGCCGGAGACGGGCCGCAGCGCGCCGCGCTGATGGAGCTGGCGAGGGAGTTAGGCATCGCCGGGCGCGTGGCGTTCGAAGCGCAGATGCCATCGACGGCCATGCCCCAGCACTACCGCCGCCTGGACGCACTGGTGCTGCCCTCGCGAACGCGCCACAATTGGAAAGAGCAGTTTGGCCGCGTGCTCGTCGAAGCGATGGCCAGCGGGGTACCGGTCGTCGGCTCGGATTCGGGTGCCATTCCGGGCGTCATTGGCGAGGCCGGGCTGGTCTTCCACGAAGACGACGTGGACGAATTGCGCGCTCACCTGGCCCGCCTGCTGGACGACAGGGCGCTGCATCGCGAGTTAGCCGGACGCGGGCGAGAGCGCGTGCTGGCCCATTTCACACAGGCGCAGGTAGCCGCGCAAACCGTAGCCGTTTACCAGGACATGGTCAAGCGAGCAGGACGCTAGCGTGAGAACGCACGTCGCGTACGCAACAGGCTTTCTGATAGCGGTGCTGGTCGGCGGCGTAATGCCGGGCTGCGCCCGTGCTTCCACTAATAACCCTGCCCCCGCGCCAACTCACCACCCGGCGACGGCCACCCCGCCCATCGACGGCGCGGCGCAACTGCGCAGCGCGCTGGTCATGGAAGACCGCCTGATGCGGCGCGAGGCTGTGCTGCTCGCCACGGGCGTCTACCTGAACGACGACACCATCGTGGGCATGGACGACGAAAGCGTCTCGCAAGCCCTCACCGAACTGGCCTTCTCGACAGGGCGGTTGGTAATACCAGACCCGGCCTTTGTGCGGCGCGCGCCGGGCGAGCCGAGGCTGGCCGTGGTCGGCTTGCCCGACGCGATCGGCCTGGCGCTCTACGACCAACGCCAGCCGGGAACCGAGCCGCTGCTGCTCACCCCGTGGACGGCGGGTCTGGCTTCGGTCTTCGTGACCTGGGGCCAGGAAGAGGCAGGCGTCAACTATCTGACCGTCGGCAAGGACGGCCAGACGCGCGCGCACTTCTTGCTGGTCATACGCGGCGACGACGGGCAGTGGCGCGTCACCTGGTTCAGCGACGAGGTGCGTAACTGGTGGCTGAACGGGTTACAGGGCCAATTGGAGGTGACATCCGACCTCAGCCGCCTGACCCTGGTGGGCCAGAGCGACGGCACGACCATCGTCTTCGACGAGGGCGAGAGCGGCGTGCGGCGCTCCTTCCACACCACCTGGGAGCGGCAAGGGCCGGTGTACGTGCTGACCCCCGATCCCTCCGAGTACCCGTCGCACCAGGAGTGGCTGTGGGCCGTGGCCCAACCAGACCCCTATGCCACGTTAGTCGAGTTCCTGGAGCGCTTGCGCAACGAGGACGTGGGCGGTGCCAGCCGGTTGGCGACCTCGTCGGTGCAAGGGCTGACCGCCGTGCAGTTCGACCTCGACTCGCCAGGACGACGCTACGTGGTTTTGGACCAGACGGCAGATGGCATTATATTTGGAGATGAGTTTGGCCGGTACCAGATGACCTTCACCCCACCCGCCCGTGACGGCGAGAAGTGGCTGGTCGGTGACGTTGGGCCGGTAGAGGTGGAGGAGGAAGCAGCAGAACCGTAATCCGTCCCAGGAGAGGCAATGGGCAAGACGATTGAGATACCGTACGAAGATGGCAGCATGGCCGCCTATTTGGCCGAGCCAACCGGCAGCGGGCCTTTCCCGGCGCTGGTCCTTTTGCACGAATGGTGGGGCCTGAACGACCACATCCGTCACGTGGCCGAGCGCTTTGCGGCGGAGGGCTTTCTGGCGCTGGCCCCCGACCTGTACGCCGGGAACGTGGCCGAAGAGGACGCCGAAGCTGACGTGCTGATGAAACTGTATCGCGAGGAGGCCCCCGAGAAAGCGCTGGCTGCCTACGATGCGCTGGCCGCACGCGGCGACGCCCGGCGGATCGGCAGCGTAGGGTGGTGCATGGGCGGGCAAATGTCGTTCCACCTGGCGATTTACCGGCCAAAGCTGAACGCCTGCGTGGTCTTCTATGGTCGCCCGGAGAGTTACTTCGGCATGCTGTGGCAGATTCGCTGCCCGCTACTGGGCCTGTTCAGCGAGTTAGACGCCTCCATTCCGGCTGAGAACCTGAAGCGATTAGACGAGGAACTGCACGAGGCAGCCATCGCGCACGATCTCGTGATCTATCCCGGCGCGGACCACGCCTTTTTCAATGACCGGGGGCACACCTACCACGAAGAGGCCGCGCAGGACGCCTGGCGGCGGGCGCTGTCGTTCCTGGAAGAGCATTTGGGATGAGGCCCTGCAACGTCGCCCGGCTGGGGCTGGTCGATTACCACACGGCCTGGGATTTGCAAAAAAGGCTGGCCGCCGCCCGCGCCAGCGGCGAGATTGGCGACACGCTCTTGCTGTTGGAGCACCCTCACACCTACACGCTGGGGCGTTCGGGGCACGTCGAGAATCTGGTGTGGGACGAGGCCCAACGCGCCGCGCGCGGCGTGGCCGTCGAATGGGTGGACCGGGGCGGCGACATCACCTATCACGGGCCGGGGCAGTTGGTGGGCTATCCCATCATGCAGCTGCGAGAGCCGCAGGCCGAACGGGGCCAGCTTCGGGCCAACTACCTGGGCTATCTGCGCCGCATCGAGGCCACGCTGGTCCGCGCGGCAGGCGCGTTCGGCATCGACGCCTACACCGAGGCGGGCTATACCGGCGTGTGGACAGACCAGGGGCGCGGGCCGGAGAAGATTGCTGCCATTGGCGTGCGCGTCGACGTGAAAGGCGTGAGCACCCACGGTTTCGCGCTGAACGTCAACACCGATTTGAGCTACTTCGACGGCATTATCCCCTGCGGCATCGACGACCGGCCGGTGACCTCGCTGGCGGCGCTCCTGGGCCAGCAGATGGACATGGGCGCCGTGCTGGACGTGGTCGAGGGGGCCTTCGCGGCTGAGTTCGAACGGGAGTTACGCACAGTCTCGCTCGACAGCCTGCCCGTATAGACTCCGCCTCCTGTTCAGAGGACACATCATCCTATGAACCGCTTGTTAGCAATTCTGGTGCTCATCGGCGTTTTGTCCGGCTGTGCCTCCCAACCACCTGAACCGGCCACGCTTGACAGCCCGGAAGACTTCCAGGCCGCGCTCGCGCAAGCCATTGAAAACGATACGGTTGATACCTTCTGGGATCAGGTTGTAGCTGATCGCCCAGCGCCGCTCATTTTTGGAAATTCCGCCGTCTTCATCTATCGAGGCGAAGCAGAAACGGTGCGCTGGAGTGTAGATTACGCCATCTCGGATGGGTCGCTAAAAGCGATGCGCGGCCAACGCCAGGGTGATAGCGACATCTGGCTGCACGTTCGCGAATTTCCAGCCGACGCTCGCCTCAGCTACCGGCTGATTATCGACGAAGACGAGCCAATTCTCGATCCGCTCAACCCGTACCAGGCCATGGAGGGGTCTGGACCGGTGTCCGAGTTGCGGATGCCAGCCTACGAGTTTCCAGAGGCCGCTGTACGCTCTGACGATACACCACGGGGTCTTCTGAGCGATGACATGACCCTCCAGGGCGAGCACCTGCCCTACCCAGTCACCTATCGGGTCTACACCCCCTTCGCCTACGAGTCACTCCAAGATTTGCCGGTGATTTACGTGGCAGACGGGCAAGAGTATCTGGACGACGATTTGGGCAGCATGGTCATCATTCTCGACAATTTGATCGCTGGTGGTGCCATCGAGCCGGTCATGGCCGTTTTCCTCGATCCGCGTGATCCGGTCACGGGCGGCAATCGGCGGGCGAGTCAATACACCGGCAGCCGTGCCTTTGAAGCCTTTCTCGTCGAGGAGTTAGTTCCCACCATTGACGCCACCTATCGGACAGGCGCCTCGGCAGACACCCGCGCGATTCTCGGCGCCTCATTCGGTGGCACGTTGGCCGCTAACCTGGGTCTCAAGCACCCAGACACCTTTGGGCTGATAGGCATGCACTCACCCGGTTTTCCCGAGCATGACTTGATCAAAGCCTACGCTGAGAGCGACCGCTTGCCGCTCAAGATATTCATGAGTATTGGCACACTGGGCGACGTCGGTCTTGATGTACGCCGTTACGTACGTGACCTGCTCTTGGATAAGGGGTACGCGTTGCATTACGTCGAAGTCAACGACGGTCATGCCTGGGGCAACTATCGCCGCGTGACAGACGACACACTGATCTACTTTTTCGGCCAGGAATGAGCAATCAGGCCCAGACGCGAAACTCCCAATGACTGACTATCTCGAACGCGTCGTCGATATCGACGACCCCCACGTCACCTCAAGTCTCGACGAACTTCACTTCTGGTCGTCGCCTTTTGGCCGGCTCCTGTTCGACAACCTGGAGCTTGTCGGCGGCATCGACGTGCTGGACCTGGGCTGCGGGACCGGTTTTCCCCTGTTCGAGTTAGCCCACGTCCACGGGACCTCGTGCCGCTTCACCGGCGTCGACATCTGGAAGTCAGCCATGAGGCGTGCTGCCCGCAAGTTGAGCGTCTACCAACTCGAAAACGTCCACTTGGTGTTAGGCGACGGCGAGTTGCTGCCGTTTAAGAATGGCGCTTTCGACCTCATCGTCTCCAATCTGGGCCTCAACAACTTCGCCGATCCGCGCGCGGCGGTGGGGGAGTGCGCGCGGGTCGCCAGGCCGGGCGCGAGGATCGTGCTGACCACCAACGTCGAAGGCCACATGCGGGAGTTCTACGAGGTCTACCGCCGGACGTTGCACGAGTTAGGAAAAGCGGACCACATAGAACGGCTGAACGCGCAAGAGGCCCACCGTGCCAACCATCACGTCATTGGCGGCTGGCTGCAAGAGGCGGGCTTCCCGGTCTCACGGGTCGTCGAGGAGTCGTTCCACATGCGCTACCTCGACGGCGCTGCCTTCCTGCGCCATTTCTTGACCGTCGTCGGTTTTCTCGACGGTTGGCGGGGCGTCCTGGAGGGCGATGACGAGGTCGCCGTATTCTCTGCCCTGGAGGAAAACCTGAATGCGCTGGCCCGCCGAGAGGGCGAACTCAGGTTGACCGTGCCCATGCTCTACGTCGAAGGCCAACGCCCCTGGCCAGGTTAATAGTGGATTTGCAGATCATACCGGGGGTTGACCGGTTCCGAGTATAATAACTGGTGAAACGCCGGTGCTGAGAGGAAGCCCGGCTCTCGTCAACACACCTGCTACCAGCAGTAGGAAGTGAGCCAGCAGCATGCCGCCGACGCTGACGCTATTTACCCGATTTGGATTGTCGCTCTTTCTTGGCTTTCTGATCGGCCTTGAACGCGAGCGTGACAACCCGGACAGATTTGCCGGTATGCGCACGTTCGCGCTGATCAGTCTGACAGGGGCAACGCTGGCCTTTGTCAGCGAGCAGTTTGCTGGGACCTGGCTGTTTGTCGCCGGGTTCATGGTTGTCTCCGCATACTCGCTGGCATCATACGTGCTCAGCTTCCAGGCCGGACGCACCGGCATCACGACCGAGATTGTGTTTGTCCTGGCGCTGCTGCTGGGTGCGCTGACCTATTGGGATCAATTGACGCTGGCCGCCGCTGTCACGATTGTCGTCATCTCGCTGCTGAGCTTCAAGCCAACCCTCAAAATGTTCCTCCAGAATGTAGACCGCAAGGACATCTGGGCCGGGCTTGAGTTTGCCATTGTGTGGGTCGTGGTGCTGCCCATTCTGCCCAACCGGACGTATGATCCCTTTGGAGCAGTAAACCCCCGCGAGGTCTGGGTGATGGTCGTCCTGGTGGCCGCGCTCAACCTGGCGGGCTACGTCCTCTCACAGATCGTCGGCGTGCAGAACAGTATTCGGCTCTCAGGGGTGCTGGGTGGTTTGATCTCCAGCACGG